>Ga0102944_1000642_pt1 | contig 25837 bp, 27 predicted proteins | sample SalPonD_shore_MG_FD_78172 | JGI IMG/M metagenome (GOLD analysis project Ga0102944, IMG submission 78172) | Salt pond soil microbial communities from South San Francisco under conditions of wetland restoration - Salt Pond MetaG... | ecosystem: Environmental > Aquatic > Marine > Intertidal zone >...
CGACCGCCTGGTCGTACAGGGCATCGGTCTCGCCGCCGTCCCCGCTGCCGGACTCGCCCGGCAGCGCCGTGTCACCGCCGCCCTGTTCCTGCAGGATCTCGTCGTTGTACGTCGGCGCCCCGGCCTTCTTCAGGCTCTCGACGACGGCATGCACCTCGTGGTCGTCGACGAAGGCGCCGTGCACGCGCTGTGGATAGCCGGTACCGGCCGGCAGGTAGAGCATGTCGCCGTTGCCGAGGAGCTGCTCCGCGCCCTGCTGGTCGAGGATCGTGCGCGAGTCGACGCGCGAGGACACCTGGAACGCCATGCGTGTCGGGATGTTCGCCTTGATCAGGCCGGTGATGACGTCGACCGAGGGCCGCTGCGTCGCCAGAATCAGGTGGATGCCGGCGGCGCGCGCCTTCTGCGCGATGCGCGCGATCAGCTCCTCGACCTTCTTGCCGACCACCATCATCATGTCGGCGAACTCGTCGACCACGACCACGAGGTACGGCAACGGCTCGAGTGTCGGCACCGGCGCCTCGGGATCGGCCGCCTCCTCGGGCTTGTGGAACGGGTCCCTGATCGGCTCGCCCTTGTCGATCGCCTCGGACACCTTGCGGTTGAAGCCGGCGATGTTGCGCACGCCCTGGGACGCCATCAGCTTGTAGCGCCGCTCCATCTCGCCGACACACCAGCGCAGCGCGTTGGCCGCTTCCTTCATGTCGGTGACCACGGGCGCGAGCAGGTGCGGAATGCCCTCGTAGGCATTGAGCTCGAGCATCTTCGGGTCGATCAGGATCAGCCGCACGTCTTTCGGCAGCGCCTTGTACACGAGGCTCAGCAGCATCGCGTTGACCGCGACCGACTTGCCGGAGCCGGTGGTACCGGCGACCAGCAGGTGCGGCATGCGCTGCAGGTCGGCGACGACCGGCTGGCCGCCGATGTCGTGGCCCAGTGCCAGCGTCAGCGGCGAACTCGACTTGTCGTAGGCCTCCGAGCGCAGCACTTGCGACAGGCGCACCATCTGGCGCTGCTCGTTTGGGATCTCGAGCCCGACGGTGGACTTGCCCGGGATGACCTCCACGACCCGCACGCTGACCACCGACAGCGAGCGCGCGAGATCCTTCGACAGGTTGGTGATCGAACTGACCTTGACGCCGGCGGCGGGCTGCAGCTCGAAGCGTGTGATCACCGGTCCCGGGTGGACCGCGACGACCTCGGCGGAGATGTTGAAGTCCTCGAGCTTGTGCTCGAGCAGCCGCGACATGGCCTCCAGCGACTCCTTCGAGTAGCCGCCCTTGTCGCCGTTCGGCTGATCGAGCAGCGAGAGCGCCGGCAGCTCGCTGTCCGGGGGCGGCTCGAACAGCTGAATCTGCTTTTCCTTCTGCGCGCGCTTGCTTTCCTTCGGCGGATCGATCACCGGCTCGATACGCGGCGCCTGCTTCTTGCGGCTCGCGCTCTTTTTCTTGGCCCGCTGCACGGTCTCCTCGCGCTGCTGCCGGGCGCGCCGCGCCTGCAACCGCTCACGGACGTCCTGCGCGCGGCGTCGCATCCAGGCGAGCGCGGCGAGCGTCAGGCGTCCGAGCACGTCCATCAGGTGGAACCAGGACAGACCGGTGAACAGCGTCACGGCAGCGAGGAACAGCGCGAGCAGCAACAGCGTACTGCCGAGCAGCCCCAGCGCACTGACGCACCGGTCGCCCAGGAAGGCGCCGAGCACACCCCCCGCCTCCGCGCCGACCGGCAGCGTCCCCGGGGCGGCGCGAAAATGCAGCGAGGCGAGGCCACAGGCCGCCAGCAGCGTGATCAGAAAGCCCGACCAGCGCAGCACGTGGAACCGCAGCGCACCCGATTGATCGTCGGTGGGCCGCCCGCGATACACCAGCCAGCCGGCCCAGCCCACCATCACGGGGATCAGGTAGGCGATGTAGCCAAACAGGTACAGGAAGATGTCGGCGAACCACGCCCCGGCGCGACCGCCGGCGTTGCGCACGAGGCCGCCGGACCCGGTGTGCGACCAGCCGGGATCCGCGGTATTGAAAGTCAGCAGCGACAGCAGCAGATAGGCTGACAAGGCAAGGAGGACGAAGAAGGCGCCCTCGCGGAGACCTCGCTGAACGTGCCGCGCGATGGCCGGCGGGCCCTGCGATCCGCTTTGCTTTCTGGCCTGCGCCAATATCGATACCCCGTGCGGGAACGGTCCCGAGCGCCGCCGGAGGGCGCGCTTTACCGGGTTCGGACCGTTCCGTAAGATTGCCGGCCGTCCTGCAGACCGGACGCCGGCGCGCCAATCCGGAGATTATACATGAGCGAAACCAAGCATTGCCGCCTGCTCATCCTGGGCTCGGGCCCCGCCGGCTACACGGCGGCGGTGTACGCGGCGCGCGCGAACCTGGAGCCCGTCCTGATCACCGGGATCGAGCCCGGCGGCCAGCTCACGACCACCACCGAGGTGGACAACTGGCCGGGCGACAACGACGACCTCCAGGGTCCGGAACTGATGGAGCGCATGCGCCGGCATGCCGAGCGCCTCGGCACCGAACTGGTCAATGATCACATCCAGGAGGCGGACATTTCTGTGCGCCCGTTCCGGTTGCGCGGAGATGGCGGCAATTACACCTGCGATGCGCTCATCATCGCCACTGGGGCCACCGCACAGTATCTCGGCCTGGAGTCCGAGGAGAAATTCAAGGGCCGCGGCGTGTCCGCTTGCGCGACCTGCGACGGCTTCTTCTACCGCAACCAGGACGTGGCCGTGATCGGCGGCGGCAACACCGCAGCCGAGGAGGCGCTGTACCTGGCGAACCTCACACGCCACGTCACCCTCGTGCACCGGCGCGACAAGCTGCGCGCCGAGGCCATGCTGCAGAACGAGCTGTTTGAACTGGAAAACCAGGGCCGCCTGACGTTCGAATGGGACAGCGAGGTCGACGAGGTCCTGGGAGACAACATGGGCGTCACGGGCGTGCGCATCGTGAACAAGCGGACGGACGAGAAGAAGGATCTTGCCGTGACCGGCATGTTCCTCGGGATCGGCCACAAACCCAATACCGGTCTGTTCGAGGGCCAGCTGGAGATGAACGGCGGATACATCGTCGTGCGCAGCGGCCTCGAGGGCAACGCGACGGCGACCAGCGTTCCCGGCGTATTCGCCGCCGGCGACGTCGCCGATCACGTCTACCGGCAGGCGGTGACCTCGGCGGGCACTGGCTGCATGGCCGCTCTGGACGCCGAACGCTACCTGGCCGAGATGGCCAAGGACGAGGCCGCCTGATCCGCGCGTACCCGTGCCCCGGACGCGGCGACCCGCTTCCGCCTCCGCGGAATCCGGCATAGAGCCCGATGCGTCTGGAACAGCTCGACAGCATCGATCGAGTCGCCGCCGACGAGTGGAACGCGCTGGTCGGCGGGTTCCCGTTCCTGCGCCACGAGTTCCTGTCGGCGCTGGAACGCCACGGGGCGGTCGGTGCCGACTTCGGCTGGATCCCCCACTACCTCGTGCTGCGCGACGACGCCGACGGGCAGATCACCGCCGCGGCGCCGACCTTCCTCAAGCTCCACTCGTTCGGCGAATTCGTGTTCGATTTCGCCTGGGCCCATGCCTATGAGCGCAACGGCCTGCACTACTACCCGAAGCTGGTGGCGGCGGCCCCCTACACGCCGGCGACCGGTCCGCGCCTGCTGGTCGCCCCCGGCCGGGACCGCGCCGCCGTGGCCGCCGAGCTCGCGGTCGCCGTACGCGAGCACAGCGCCACGCTTGGCGTGTCGAGCCTGCACTGGCTCTTTCCGCGACCGGACGACATCGCGATCCTGCAGGATGCCGGCCTGCTCATCCGCACCGACGTGCACTACTTCTGGAGCAACGCCGGCTATCGCGACTTCGACGACTTCCTCGCGCACTTCACCAGCCGCAAGCGCAAGAAGGCCCGGCGCGAGCGCCGCCGCGTCGCCGAGCAGGGGATCACGCTCGAGCGACGGCACGGCGACGAGATGACCGACGCGGAGTGGACGCTCGCGCACCACTTCTACGCGACTACCTTCGAGCGCAAGTGGAATCTGCCGGTGCTTTCGCGCGATTTCTTCGCGGAGCTCGGGCGCACGATGGGCGAACGCATCCTGGTGGTATTCGCTCGCCACCAGCGCCGCACGGTCGCCGGGGCCATCCTGTTCCACGATGACCACACCCTGTACGGCCGCTACTGGGGGTGCGACGAGGACTACCACAGTCTCCACTTCGAGGCCTGCTACTACCAGGGCATCGAATTCGCCATCGAGCAGGGACTCGGGCGCTTCGAGCCGGGCGCGCAGGGCGAGCACAAGATCGCGCGCGGTTTCCTGCCCACGTACACCCATTCGGCCCACTGGATCGCGCAACCCGAATTCCGGCGCGCCATCGCCGATTACCTCGAGCGCGAGCGCGAGGTCGTCGAGTGGCGCCACGAGGAGCTCACCCGGTGGTCGCCCTTTCGCGCGCCCGAGCCCTGATGCGCTCACGCCCGGCGCGTACCGCCCCGGGAACCCCCTGTCACGGCGTTGCCGCGCGTGGTATCAGTAGACCGAGCCAACAGCCGCCGAAGGACCCGGCGCCAGCGAGCCGGCCCGTGCCATGCCCGTAGCCCTGCTGCCTCCCGATGACGACAGCACACCCTTTCCTCCCGTGGAGACGGCCGCATCGGTACCCAACGGCCTGCTGGCGGTGGGCGGCAGCCTGCGCGTCAATCGCCTGCTTGCCGCCTACCGTCACGGGATCTTCCCCTGGTTCGGCGAGGGCGAGCCGATCCTTTGGTGGGCACCCGACCCGCGCTGCGTGATCTTTCCCGAGGAGCTGCATATCGCGCGCAGCCTGCGGCGCACGTTGAACAGGCACACGTTCACGGTGACGCGCAACCGGGCCTTCGCGGCCGTGGTCGAGGGATGCGCCGCACCGCGCCCGGGCAGCCCCGGCACCTGGATCCTGCCCGAAATGATCGAGGCATACACCGAGCTCCACCGCCAGGGCTACGGCATCTCCTTCGAGTGCTGGACGGACACCGGCGAGCTCGCCGGCGGCATCTACGGCGTGCACCTGGGCCGGGTATTCTTCGGCGAGTCGATGTTCAGCCGACGCACCGACGCATCCAAGATCGCCATGGTCCACGTGGCCGCCGCGGACGACATCGAGCTGATCGACTGCCAGCTGCCCAACCCGCATCTGAGCCGGCTCGGTGCGCGCGAGATACCGCGACGGCAGTTCACACGGCTGCTGCAAGTCTACGGCGCAGGCCGCCCCTGATCGGCGCGGCTGCCTCCCGCGACTACGGATTCATGCGCCTGTCACGCGGCTGCGCCATCGTCGGCGGCACATGCGGCTCGGGCGGCCATGCCCGCCCGGTGGAAGGCGACCGTGGAAGACTACCTGGACGAACTGCTGGACGTGCGCGAGCGCCAGCTCGAACCGCTCGGCGACGAACCCGACGACGACGGCATCGACATGTAGCGCCCGCCGGCCGGTGCGGCCCGTGGTAGGCTCTCGCCCCTGGACGCGCGGTCCAGCCCGATTGACGACGCCCAGGGAGAACGCCATGAAATTCGAGACACGGGCCATCCACGCCGGGTACGCGCCCGAGCCGACCACGCACGCCGTCGCCGTGCCCATCTACCAGACCACTTCGTACGCCTTCGACGATACGCAGCACGGCGCGGACCTGTTCGACCTCAAGGTCCAGGGCAACATCTACACGCGCATCATGAATCCGACCAACGCGGTGCTCGAGCAGCGCGTGGCGGAGCTCGAGGGCGGCATCGGCGGGCTCGCCACCGCCTCGGGCATGGCCGCGATCACCTACGCGCTGCAGACGATCACGCGCGCGGGCGACAACGTTGTCACCACCAGCCAGCTCTACGGCGGCACCTACAACCTGTTCGCCCACTCGATGCCCAACTTCGGCATCGAGATCCGCTTTGCGGCCCACGACGACTTCGAGCGCCTGGCATCGCTGATCGACGCGGACACCAAGGCCGTCTACTGCGAGACCGTCGGCAACCCCTCGGGCAACGTCGTCGACATCGAGCGTCTCGCGCAGATCGCCCACGATGCCGGCGTGCCGCTGATCGTCGACAACACGGTGCCGACACCTTATCTCTGGCGGCCCATCGAGCAGGGCGCGGACATCGTCGTCCACGCCCTGACCAAGTACATGGGCGGCCACGGCACGACCATCGGCGGGTGCGTTGTCGATTCGGGAAACTTCCCCTGGGCGGACCATGCGGACCGCTACCCGATGCTCACGCAGCCGGATCCTTCCTACCACGGCGTCGTGTTCACCGAGGCAGCCGGCCCGGCAGCCTACATCACCCGCTGCCGCGTCGGACCGCTGCGCAACACGGGTGCCGCGCTGTCGCCATTCAACGCGTTCCAGATCCTCCAGGGGATCGAGACCCTCGCCCTGCGCATGGAACGCCACTGCGAGAATGCGCAAAAGGTCGCAGAGTATCTCGTCGCCCACGACCGCGTGAACTGGGTGAAATTCGCCGGGTTGCCCGACAGTGCCGACCACCCGCTGGCGCGCAAGTACATGGATGGGCGTGCCGCATCGATCCTGTCGTTCGGGATCGAAGGGGGCCGCGAGGCCGGGGCGAAATTCATCGACGCGCTCCAGCTGATCACGCGCCTGGTCAATATCGGCGACGCCAAGAGCATCGCGTGCCATCCTGCAACCACCACCCACCGCCAGCTCGACGAGACCGAGCTCGAAAGCGCCGGCGTCAGCCAGGACATGGTGCGCTTTTCCATCGGCATCGAGCACATCGACGATATCCTGGCGGATATCGAGCAGGCCCTGGCCGCGGCCGTCGGCTGATCCCGGGGCTTGCAAGCGGCCCGGCGGACTCCGGACAGGCGCAGTGACCGCCGGCACGGCGCGCTGCGCATCACGCCCGGCCCCGCGGGCCGTCTTGCGGCCCGCGGGCCCGTTGCGGCACCCTTGCGTGAGCCTCGATTCCTCGTCGTGGGGCTCACACAGCCGCCATCGGACCTTCCCCGCCACAGACGAGCACGATGAACCGCCGTCTTTTCTTCAGCCGAGTCCTCGGTGTTGGAGTCCTCGCATTGGCACTGGTTTCCCGCCCAGCCTGGGGCACCGAGCCACGTGCGGCCATCGCGTTCGAGACGGCCGGCTTCGCCCTTCTGCTGCTGGCGGCGCTGGGGCGCCTGTGGACTACCGCTTTCATTGGCGGCCGCAAGCGCTCGGTGCTGGTGACCGAGGGCCCCTACTCGGTCATGCGCCACCCGCTGTACGGCTTCAGCCTCGTGGGCTTCATCGGCACCGGCCTGGCATTCGGCTCGCTCACCATCGCGGGGCTGCTCGGGGTCACCTTTGCGCTGACCCACTGGCCGACGATGCGGGCCGAGGATGCGTGGCTCCGCGCCCGGTTCGGACAAGACTTCGAGCGCTACGCGCGTGCTGTGCCGAGCCTTCTGCCGGCGCCGCATCGTTTCCGCACGCCCGAGATTCTGCATGTGGACTCGTCCGTGTTCGCGCGCGCCGTGATCGAATCCGCCGCCGTCCTGGCCGTGTTCCCGATCGCCCGGGTGGCGGCCTGGGCCCACGCCGCCGGCATTCTGCCGGCTGTGTTTCCGCTACCGTAGGCGCACCCCCGCTGATTTGGCCCGGATCGCGCGCACCGGGCACTGCGAAGCCAGGCCGCTGCAGCTATCCTAAAGGGCACCACTTGCCGCGAGAGTCCGTTGCATGGACGAAGAGACCTTCAACAAGACCCTGCGCAGCTTCCTCAAGAAGGTCGGGATCAACGCCCAGCGCGAGATCGAGCAGGCCGTGCGCAAGGCCGTCGAAGACGGCACGCTGAGAGGCGACGAAACGCTTGCCGCGTCGGTCGTCCTGCGTGTCCCCGAGCTCGATCTCGACGTGACCATCGAGGAGTCGCTGCGCCTCGAATAGCCGAGGCGCATGCAGCGGAGGGTCCATGAACGACGCCGAGTTCCGCCGCATCCACCGCCGCGAGATCGTCAACGATCGCGTCAACGGTGCGAGCCAGCTCGCGCGCCAGGCGCTCGACAGCCTGGCCGAATTCGCCGGCAGCTGCTCCGAGCAGGATCCCGACGCGCTCCAGGAGGCCCTGCTGGCGTTCTCGGAGGAACTGCAGTTCGCGCGCCCGAGCATGGCTCCCATCCAGAACCTGATCCAGCGCTGGATCGATCGGGTCGAGGTGCTGCCGGCAAGCGACATGGAGCGCATGCGCCGCGACGCCGCCGACGTCGCCCAGCAGTTGTCGGACGCCTCCGTGCGAGCGGTGAGCGACGCGGCGGAACGGGCCGCGAACCTGATCGGCCCCGACGCCGTGATCCTGACACACAGCATGAGCTCGACCGTCCAGGCGGCCTTCCGCGCGCTGTCGGGACGCGGTGTCCGGGCGATCGTCACGGAGTCGCGCCCCGGGCTCGAGGGCCGCAACCAGGCCCTGCATCTCGATCACTACGGCATCCCCGTGACCTTCATCACGGACGCGCAGCTCGGCCATTTCTCCCAGTTCGCGACCCTGGCGCTCACGGGCGCCGATACCCTCCTGGCCGACGGTTCCCTGGTCAACAAGGCGGGCACCTACCTCCTGGCCCTTGCCGCGCGCGACCGCGGCATTCCCTTCTACGTCTGCTGCGAGAGCTTCAAGCAGTCGACCTACGCCGCCGACCGTTTCGAGCTGGAGTCGCTGGATCCGGGCGAGCTCGACGCTCCGCGCGGGCGCCACATCACGCCCGAGAACATCTATTTCGACATCACGCCCGCGCGCCTGATCGACGCCTGCGTCACCGAGGACGATGTACGACGGCTCGAGCAGGCCGCACAAGGCCAACAGTGACAGAATACCTTACGTTTCTCTTCCAACTACCTGTGTGAAAACACTTTTGTTCGGTCTATCCCGGGGTCGATGCAGGAGACCGATGCTTCCTTGACCGGATTCGCCAGCAAGGTTCCACAGTTGATCTTGGATCTTGTTTCTTTCTATATGTCACTGTTTTACGGACAGTTCCATGCCGATGCACCTTCGCGAATCGAGCAGCCCGCTTATCGATTCGTCCAAAACGTTCACCTGGGCGGTGCGCCGGCCACGGGCACCCCGCGCGCGGTTTGCGCCGATCGACCACGCCGGTCTTCACGTGCGATCACGGCTGCGCCGCACGCGCAACCGCCGCGACGGACACCTTGGGACGCGAGCGAGGCGGTGGCTATAATCGCCCGACGTATTCCACCGCACGGAAACCAGCCATGCTCGAAGCGATCCCGCTCCCTGCCCTGTCGGACAACTACATCTGGCTGCTCCGGCGTGCCGGACACCCGGCGGCGGTGATCGTCGATCCGGGCGAGGCCGCCCCGGTGCTCGAGGCGATCGCGGACAACGGTCTCGAGCCGGCGGCGATCCTGATCACCCATCACCATGGCGATCACGTCGGCGGACTCGCCGAGATCTCCGCCCGTTTTCCGGAGGCGCCCGTGTACGGCCCGGCCACCGAGAACGTGGACGGTGTACAGCACCCGGTCGGCGGCGGTGCGAGCGTGGAAGTGCGCGCCCTCGACACGCGTTTCGAGGTCCTCGACACGCCCGGGCACACCGCCGGGCACATCGCATACCACGGTGGCGGGGTACTGCTGTGCGGCGACACGCTGTTCGCCGCCGGCTGCGGCCGCGTGTTCGAGGGCACGAACGAGCAGATGCTGCAGTCGCTGGAGCGCCTGGCCGCCCTGGCCGACGACACCCTGGGCTGCTGCGGTCACGAATACACCCTCAAGAACCTCGCTTTCGCGCGCGCCGTGGAGCCCGACAACGAGGCACTCGCGCGGCGCGAGCAGGCGGCGCAGGCCATGCGCGACGCCGGACGCCCGACGGTGCCGTTCCGCCTCGGCGACGAGCACGGCACCAACCCGTTCCTGCGCTGCACCGAGCCGCAAGTGCAGGCGGCCGCCGAGCGCCAGGCCGGATGCAGCCTCACCGGCGCCGTCGATGTATTCGCGGTGCTGCGCGACTGGAAGAACCGGTTCTGACCGTAACGACACGACAAAGGGGCGCTGCCCGCGCCGCTAGGGGAGGGGGGATTCCAATGCGTTCATTCCTGATCGGCCTGTGTGCCGTCTTCGCGGCGCTCGTGCCCGCGACCCATGCCCGGGCCGCGGACCCGGTGCGCATCGGCATGATCACCACGCTGTCCGGCGGCGGCAGCTCGCTCGGCATCGACGTCCGCGACGGATTCATGCTGGCGGTCGAGCAGGGCAACGGCAGCCTGGGCGGGGTGCCGGTCGACGTGCTGATCGAGGACGATGCCCGCAAGGTCGGGCGCTCGGTCCAGATCGCGCGGCGCATGCTGCAGCGCGAGCATGCGCAGATCGTCACCGGCATCATCTGGTCCAATCTCGCCCTCGCGACCGTGCCGCGGGTACTCAAGACCGGGGCGTTCTACATCAGCCCCAATGCCGGGCCGTCGCAATTCGCCGGAGCCGACTGCCACGAGAACTATTTCAACGTGGCCTGGCAGAACGACAATCTGCACGAGGCGATGGGCGAGTACGTCAGCGACCAGGGCCACGAGACGGCCTATCTCCTGGCACCCAACTACCCGGCCGGCAAGGATGCGCTCACCGGCTTCAAGCGCTTCTATGACGGCGAAATCGTGGGCGAGGTCTACACGAAGCTGGGCCAGCTCGACTATGCTGCCGAGCTCGCCGCGCTGCGGGAGGCGGATCCCGACGCGGTGTACTTCTTTCTTCCGGGCGGCATGGGAATCAAATTCCTCAAGCAATACCAGCAGGCCGGGCTGAAGGACAGCATCCCCCTGTTCGGCCCGGCATTCTCGTTCGACGAGGGCATCCTCAGCGCCACGGGAGACGCCGCACTCGGTGTCGCCAACACGTCGCAGTGGAGCATCGACCTCGACAACGCGGCCAATCGGCAGTTCGTCGAAGCGTTTCGCGCGAAATATGAGCGCCGGCCGTCGCTCTACGCCAGCCAGGGCTACGATGCCGCACGCCTGATCGGCGACGCCCTGGCGCAGGTCGACGGCGACGTGGGCCAGGCGGACGCCTTCCGGGATGCGCTCGAGGCCGCCCGCTTCGAGTCCGTGCGGGGAACTTTCCGGTTCAACAACAACCACCACCCGATCCAGGACATCTACGTGCGCGAGGTCTACAAGACGGCAGACGGGACACTCTCCAACCGCGTCATCGGCAAGGCCTTCGAGGACCACGCCGATGCCTATGCGGAACAGTGCCCCATGCCGCTCGAGGACAGCTGATGCGGATCCCGATGCCGCGGCGGCCCGACCGCAGGGGCGACACCGCCACCTGATGTTGCTGTTTCTGGAACAACTGCTGAACGGCGTTCAGCTCGGGATCATGCTGTTCTTGCTGGCCTCGGGCCTGACGCTGGTGTTCGGCATCATGGGGCTGATCAACCTGGCACACGGCTCGCTCTACATGCTGGGCGCGTTCGTGTGTGCAAGCGCCGTCGCCGCGAGCGGCAGCTTCACGCTCGGCGTGCTCGCGGCGATCGCAGCGGCGGGCGCGGCCGGCATGGTGATCGAGAGCGCAATACTGCGCCACCTCTACCGGCGCGGGCACTTGGACCAGGTACTGGCCACCTTCGGGCTGATCCTGTTCTTCAACGAGGCGGTCCGTATCGTATGGGGCCCGCGACCGCTGTTCGTCGACGTCCCGGCGGCCCTCGGCGGCACGGTCGAGATCGTTGCCGACGCCCCCTACCCCGTGTATCGCCTAGCCATCATCGGCACGGGGCTGGCGATCGCGGTCGGCCTGTGGTGGCTGGTCCAGCGCACCCGGCTCGGCATGCTGATCCGTGCCGGAGCCGCCGATCGCGAGATGCTCTCAGCCCTCGGCGTGGACAGCCGCCGCCTGTACGCCGGGGTGTTCGCTCTGGGCGCGCTGCTGGCCGGCCTCGCCGGGGCGCTGGCGGGCCCCCTGTTCGCGGTTGAGGTGGGCATGGGGGAGAACATCCTGATCCTCACCTTCGTCGTGATCGTCATCGGCGGCATCGGCTCCGTGCGCGGCGCGTTGGCCGGCTCGCTGCTCGTGGGCATTGTCGATACGCTGGGCCGCGCCTACCTGCCCACGATCCTGCGCCTCGTCGCCGAACCGGCCACCGCGGACGGCGTCGGCGCGGCGCTTGCCTCCATGCTCATCTACCTGGTCATGGCCGCCGTACTCGTGTGGCGACCCAGCGGACTGTTCCCGGGCCATGCAGCAAGCTAGGGGCCGCTGGATACCGTGGGCCGGTTTCCTGCTGCTTGCCGCCGCAGCGCCGCTGGCGCACGCATTCGGCGATCCGTACTTCGTGAGCCTGCTCACGCGGGGGGTCATCCTCGCGCTGGCGGCCATCGGCCTCGACCTGATCCTCGGCTACGGCGCCATGGTCAGCTTCGGCCATGCCGCCTTCGTGGGCGCCGGCGCCTACAGCGTGGGAATCCTGGCTTACCATGCGCGCGAGGGTACCGGCGTGTTCGACGGTGCGCTCGGAATCGGCGGTACGCAGGCGGCTCTGTTCGCCTGGCCGGCCGCGATCGTGCTCGCGGCGCTGCTCGCCGCCGCCATCGGCGCGCTGAGCCTGCGCACGCGCGGCCTGTACTTCATCATGATCACGCTCGCCTTCGGCCAGATGGTCTACTACCTGTTCACGTCGCTCGAGCGCTATGGTGGCGACGACGGGTTGATCCTGTGGGAGCGTAGCCGCCTGCCCGGTATCGACAGCGGCGACAACACGACTTTCTTCTACGTCTGCCTGGCTCTCCTCGTGCTCGTATTCGTGCTGTTGCGGATTGCGGTCGACGCCCCCTTCGGCCGTGTCCTGCGCGGCGCGGCGGAGAACGAGCGCCGCATGCGGGCACTCGGCTTCCCCGTCTACCGGTACCGGCTCGTGGCGTTCGTGATCGCCGGTGCGGTGGCCGGACTCGCAGGGGCGCTGCTCGCGAACCAGGACACCTTCGTCAGCCCCGACCTGCTGCACTGGCGCCACTCGGGCGAGATGCTCGTCATGGTGATCCTGGGCGGCATCGGCACCCTGTTCGGACCGATCCTGGGGGCGATCGCGCTGACTCTCCTCGAGGAATTTCTCGCCGGATGGACCCAGCACTGGATGATCTTCCTCGGTCCGGTGCTCGTGCTCGTGGTGCTGTTCGCCCGGCACGGCCTGCATGGCTGGCTGACCGGCAGAGGGCGCACGAATGCCTCCTGAGCCGCTTCTTCGCGTGACGGCGCTGACGAAGTCGTTCGGCGCCCTGCGAGCCAGCGACGGCGTCGATATCGACGTCGCACCGGGAGAACTGCGTGCGGTCATCGGGCCGAACGGGGCAGGCAAGTCGACGCTGATCAACCAGCTCGCGGGCGAGATTCACCCGGACAGCGGTACCATCCGCTTCCTGGGCCACGACGTCACGGATCTGGCGGTGGACGCCCGCGCCCGCGCCGGCCTTGCGCGCTCATTCCAGGTGACGTCGATCCTGCCGGGCTTCACGGCCCTCGAGAACGCGGCCCTCGCGGCCCAGGCGCACGCCGGGCACAGCTTCCGCTTCTGGCGCCGCGCGGCCGACGAGCGCGCACTGCGGGAACGCGCCCACAGGGTGCTCGAGCGGGTCGGCCTGGCGGAGCGCGCAGACCAGGCGGCGGGCCACCTCGCTCACGGCGAGCAGCGCCAGCTCGAGCTGGCCATGGTGCTCGCCGGCCGCCCGCGCCTCCTGCTGCTGGACGAGCCCATGGCGGGGCTCGGGCCCGAGGAAATCGGCCGCCTGTCCGCACTGCTCGATACGCTGCGCGGCGAGGTCGGCATCCTGCTCGTCGAGCACGACATGGACGTGGTGTTCAGCCTGTCCGACCGCATCACGGTCCTGATCTTCGGGCGCGCCATCGCGACCGGCCCGCCGACCGAGATCCGGGCCAGTGCGGAGGTTCGCAGGGCCTACCTGGGGGACGCGGCGTGATGCTGCGCCTGCGCGATGTGCGGGCAGGATACGGTTCGAGCCGCGTCCTGTTCGGCGTGGATCTCGATGTCGCAGCGGGCGAGGTCGTATCGCTTCTCGGCCGCAACGGCATGGGCAAGACCACGACGGTTCGCGCGATCACCGCGCTGAACCCGGCAAGCGGCGGTACGATCGAGGTCAACGGAACCCCGGTGAGCGGCATGGCGCCGTACCGGATCGCGCGGCTCGGTATCGGCCTCGTGCCCGAGGGCCGGCGCATCTTCCCGACACTGAGTGCGCGCGAGAACCTGCTGGCCACCGCGGCCAACCGCAGCGCAACGGCGTCGCCCTGGACACTGGAACGGGTGTTCGCGCTCTTCCCCGACCTCGCGCGCTGCGCGAACCGCCCCGGCGCGACCCTTTCGGGAGGCGAGCAGCAGATGCTCGCCATCGGCCGCGCCCTCATGACCAACCCCCGCTTGCTGATCCTGGACGAGGCGGCCGAGGGACTCGCGCCGATGGTCCGGGCGCAGATCTGGCACGCCCTCGAAGCCGTCAAGGCGGAGGGGCAGTCCATCCTCGTGATCGACCAGAACCTGGACGCATTGCTGAAGCTCGCCGATCGGCATTACATCATGGAGAAGGGCCGTGTCGTCTGGCACGGTGACGCCGCCGCGCTCGAGGCCGATCCGGCGTTGCGTCACCGCCACCTGGGGGTCGCATGAACGCCGACAGCGTCGTCTTTCGCGGATACACGGCCGCCGAGTTGGCGGCCCAGTACAGTGCCCGCGCGGCGGTACCCGAACACCCGGCCATATTCGAGCGCTGGCGCGCCGCCAGCGCCGCGCACCGAGAGGCCGAGCTCGCGGCGGGGCGCGCGCGGCTCGGGCTGGCATACGGCAGCGGCGTGCGCCAGCAGCTGGATCTGTTCCTGCCGGCGGTGGAGGAGCCACCGCTGCACGTTTTCCTGCATGGCGGTTACTGGCAGGCGATGGATCGCTCCGACTTCAGCTTCGTGGCACAAGGCCTCGCGGCCGCGGGCCTCGCGACGGCGGTCGTCGGTTATCCGCTTTGCCCGAGCGTGGCGATGGGCGACATCGTGGCCTGTGCGCGACGCGCCCTGTGCTGGCTGCTGCGCGAGTGCTCGATGCTCGGCCTCGGCCAGGGGCCGGTCACGGTATCCGGACACTCTGCGGGCGGCCAGCTGGCACTGCTGCTGGCACAGACCGAATGGCGCGCGCTCGACCCCGCCCTGCCGCCCGACCCCATCGCGGGCGTCCTGCCGGTCAGCGGGATATTCGAGCTCGAACCGCTGATTCACACGCCCCTCAACGACGCGCTCCAGCTCGATGTCCGGCAGGCGCGGCGCTGGAGCCCCGTGGGGATGCCGCCGCCGGCGGCCGGCGTCCGTCTCGACGCCTGGGTGGGAGCAGACGAGAGCGCCGAGTTCCACCGCCAGTCGCGCGCGCTCGCCGAGCACTGGGATGCGCACCGATCGCCCGCGGCGTACCGGCCGCTGCCCGGGCACAACCATTTCACGATCCTCGACGCGCTCTACGCGCCCGGCGGTGAGCTGCCGGCCGCCGCGGCCGCCCTGCAGCAGGAGGCAGCCTCGGGCGATCGATAGCGCGCGGCTCCCGTCCCGGTGCCGGGGTGGCGGGAACACCGGGCGGGGACTACTGTCCGTTGGCGAACGGCGCGCACCGCCTGCCACCGGGAGAGGATAAATGGCCCCCGAGCCGCTGAACCGTGTCAGCGCGCCGGACGTCCCTGCGGACAGCGTCGCCGCCCAGCTCGCTCACGGCCTCGAGGCCTTCGTGCGCCACCACTACGATGCCGGACTCCACGCGCTCGACTACGGTGCGGCCGGCGTCTCGCGCGAGTTCCGTGCCCTGCGCGAGGCGGCGGACCACCTCGCTGGCGTCGATCCCGTTGAGCTCGGCTCCGTCGGCCGCCGCCGGTCGTTCTGGATCAACGTCTACAACACGCTGGCACTGCACATCGTGATCGAGAACCGGCAGGCGAGCGGGGTCCGGGGGGTCAGCGAGTTCTTCACGGGACCTCACTACTGGATCGGCGGCGCGTCCGTTTCGCTTGACGTCATCGAGCACGGCATCCTGCGCGGCAACCGGCGCAAGTACCTGGCGCTCGCCCCGGTGCTTGGGCGGCGGGATGCACGCCTCGCATGGGCCCTGCCCGCCGTCGAGCCGATGCTCCACTTCGGCCTGTACACTGCCTGTCGCAGCGCACCGCGACTGCGCGCGTTTCATACCGACCACGCGCGCAAGGAGCTCGCCGCGGCCACGCGGGAATACCTCGACGCCACCGTGCGCTGGGACGAGGACACCGAGGAGCTGCGGGTGCCGCGCATGTTCAAATGGTACGGGGTCGACTTCGGCGGGCGCACGACCGACACGCTGTCCTTCGTGGCAACCCACCTCGCGGACGACGATCCGCGCGCCGCCGCGATCGAGGCGGCCTCGGGCGGGCTGTCGGTGAAGTTCCTGGACTACGACTGGTCGCTCAACGACCGCTACGCGGCCGCTCCCCCGGGTTGAAAGGTCTACTCGGGTACGCCTTCCACGATCCACGCGTACAGCATGTCGCAGGCCTCGCCGCTGGCGAACCCCGAGGTAATCTCCACCGACGCGCTAGCCACGTTGCCCTCGGCGTCATGGACGTCGATGAAGATATCGAGCGTCACGGCGCCATCGCCTTCCGTGTAGCTCGCCGACGCGTTGAGGTAGTTCAGCAGGGGTTGGGCCCGCCACTGCGGTTCCCGTTCACGTGGTCGACGCAATAGTAGACGGTGACTGTCCGGATTCGCTCGGCGGCGAGGTCTACTTCAGGTTCGGGAAGCTGAAGCTTCCCGTCGTCGAGTCGGGATTCCCGAGGTAGAACGGCGCGGTGTAGTCACCCTCGGTGTAGTTGTGCGTCAATTCACCCGTACTTGAATCGACGTGCACATCGGACGTGTTGAACGCCTCGCTCAACGTACCCTTTTCGTTGTCGCTACCGCCACCGACTGCAAGGTTGAACCCACCCGGCCGCACTGGCGCTGCTGCCGTAGGTTCTCGTGGAATTCAGAGCGAAATCGACGTGTTCGTCGCGGCTGCCGAGCGACGAGAATCCGCTCAGTGACGGGTAGTATCCATTGTAGGTGGTGGCACCGTCCTCGTGATATCCACCGGTCTCGCACGCCAGCTTGGCGCCGTTGGCCTCGACGTAGCCGTACGGGTAGGCCTGCGCGGCCAGTGGCAGCATGATTCCGAGCGCTGCTGCGGCCAGCGAGAAGCAGACGGATGGATGCCCGATCGTGTGGCGTTCGCTTGCGCGGCGCCACGGAGCTCACGTATTCATGTTCTTGTTTTCCCCGGACGATCCCCCCGCCCCGGAAGGAGCGGCGGGCCCCGATACCGGCTGATTGCCGGCCTGATAAGGGCATGATTCAGACCGGAATTAGACCTATATTGGGTCGATCCCAGTGAGGCCTGGGATCGACCCGAGACTAGAAGGCTCAATATAGGCCGACTTTCGGCCCGAACCAGGACGATATTCGACCTTCCCGGCTTGCGCCTTGCGAACTGGGCCTATTGTAGGCCGAACTTGAGCTCGAAAAAGGACGAGGGCGATGGACAACTCCCTCGTCTGATATCCTGGCAACCGCAAGGGGTCACAGGCTTGCCACGTTCGACGTCGAACACACGGGTACCGGGTACCAAGCCCGGTCGATTGATAGCGTTCTGTCGGCTTGCAGCCAACAGGTCCGCGGAATGGCATGAGTCATCCGATTCAGCGGCGCAATATTCGACGTCGAACATCGCCAGGCCGACCCCACGGCCCTGGAGTGCCCAGTAGTGACACTTCCGGGTACGAGATCTGCAACCCGGCCGGGGCGTCATCCAGTCCGCGCGAACAGCGTTTCCCTCTGTAATGTGGAGTGTCTAAGGGTGTTATCAGAACAGTCTGGTGGTGTTATCAAAGGACGCGTAAAACCCCGCCGTTCAGGGCGGGGATACAAGCGCCTCTGGACGCTTCACGGGCTCGAAGACGGCGTGCGCTGGTTCTCGACGTACTCGCGGATCACGTCGAGCGGCGCGCCGCCGCAGGAGGCGGCGAAGTACGACGGCGACCACAGGTGGTTGCGGTGCGTGCGCACCGCGAAGCGGTTGCGCAGCTGGCGCGCCGAGGCGCCCTTCAGGCTGTTCACCAGGGTCGAGACCGCCACCTTCGGGGGGTAGGTCACGAGCAGGTGCACGTGGTCGTCCTCGCCGTCGCATTCGACCAGCCGCGCGCCGAGGCACTCGCACACGCCGGCGAACACGTCGCCGAGGAAGGCGATGTGCTCGGCGGTCAATACGTTGCGCCGGTACTTGGTCACAAAGACCAAATGCACGTGCAGATCCGTAACGCAGTGCCTTCCTCGCCTGTAATCGGTATCAGCGATCATAGACCGAATGATACGATATACCCATGCCGCTTCGATACCGCTACCGGCTGTACCCCACGAAGCCGCAGCGCCAGGCGCTGGCGCGGGCGTTCGGCTGCGCCCGCGTGGTCTACAACGACGCCGTGGCGGCGCGGCGCGCGGCGTACGACGACGGGGCGAAGTATCCCTCATCCACGACGCTGAGCCGTCAGTTCATCACCGAGGCCAAGCGCACGCCCGAACGGGCGTGGCTGGCCGGGGTGTCCGCCATCGTGCTGCAGCAGGCCGTGCGCGACTGCGACGCGGCCTATACCCGCTTTTTCGACGCGGTGAAAACCCGGGGCGGGCGCTTCGTGGGCCACCCCCGGTTCAAGTCGCGCAAGGACAACCGCCAGGCGATCCGCCTGACCCGCAACGGCTTCAGCGTGCGCGATGACGGGCGCCTGGCGCTCGCCCGCATCGGTGACGTGGCCGTGCGGTGGTCGCGGGATCTGCCGTCCCCGCCCTCGTCGGTGACGGTCATCCGCGATCGGGCCGGGCGCTACTTCGCCAGCTTCGTCGTCGAGGTCGAGGAACAGCCCCTGCCGGCGGCGACGAATGACGATGGCAGCGAGGCCGAGCGCGCGCTCGACCTCGGCCTGTACCACTTCGCGGTCGATCAGCACGGTGTGCCGATCGACAACCCGCGCTGCCTGCGCCGCGCGGAGCGGCGCTTGAAGAAGGCGCAGCGCGCGGTCTCGCGCAAGCAGCGCGGCTCGCGCAACCGGGCCAAGGCGCGCCAGCGCCTGGCACGGGCGCACGCCCGGGTCGGCGACGCCCGGTCGGCGTTCCTGCACGAGCTCACGACCCACCTCGTTCGCGAGAACCAAGCGATCTACATCGAGGACCTGGCGGTGCGGGGGCTGAGCCGGGGGCGGAACGCGAAGTCGGTCAACGACGCGGCCTGGGGCCGGTTCCGGGCCCTGCTCGAGGAGAAGGCGGCCCGGTGCGGGCGCACCGTGGTCGCGGTCGGTCGCTTCGAGCCGACGACGCAGCGGTGCTCGGTCTGCGGCGGGCTGCACGGCCCGACCGACGAAGGCGCGCGCAAGTGGACGTGTCCGGGCTGTGGCAGCCGCCACGACCGCGACACGAACGCGGCGAGGAATATCCTCGCCCTCGGACGGAGGGAGAGGCTAAACGCCCGTGGAGCCGACGTAAGACCACCCGATCCGGGGGCTGTTGGTCGCGAAGCGGGAAGCGTGACCCCGGCATGATCGGGGCCGGCGCAGGAATCCCCGTCCTTCAGGGCGGGGAGAACGTCAACAGAACGCGAATCACCGAAACGGCCCGGGGATCACCGCCCTGATCCCTCCGGGGACGCGCCGCGAGGACGCCAGCCTGTTCTTCCGGCTCGTGTCCCGGCGCTACGAGAAGGCCAGTCTGATCCTCACCACCTCCAACAAGTCGTTCATCGACTGGGGCGATGTCTTCGGCGATCCGGTGCTCGCCACCGCCATTCTCGATCGCCTGCTGCATCACGCCACCACGATCAACATCAAGGGCGAGAGCTACCGGCTCAAGGAGAAACGCCGCGCCGGACTGCTCCAGGCCCGTGACCACGACGCGCCCACCAGTTCACGCCCCGTCGGCGCCAGCTTACTGATCCGAACACTAGTACAGCCCCGCTCAGCGGGCCTGTGCCGGGTCAGGCGCAAGGCGCGCGTTCCCAGGAACGGGAAAGGGCGGTTCCCCTTTCTATCGGACGACAATAACTCTGGCCGGTCGTGTTGACGTCAGATACCTTTCAAGAACGCACAACGCCGCGGATGGGCTTCTCCGGCGCTCTGAGTGTGGCTTTACTAGTGTTCCGATCAGTAGCACACCCCCATCACAGCGCGAATTGCGCCGCGCAAAGTGATTCTCGCTTCGATGCATCGCCCGGACACTGCGCAGCGGGTCGCATCGATGCGCCGCAAACCGTGCTACATTCCCCACTGCCAGCCGGCAGAACGAGAGCAACGCAAGGAATCTGCCACGATGGAATTCTTCAGCTTTCGTTACAGGAATCGCGAGGACGATTACGAGGATCCACGTCGGGAATTCCTTGTAAGAGCCTTGACCATGGGCTTCTTTGCCGCTGGCGGCTCTGCCCTGGCAGGATGCGCCAGCGACGTTCTCGGCCACCGGCCGGAGAAACTGCCGCCGGGCCAGTCGATCTATCGGATTCGCGGTGACGTCCGCGTGAACGGGGTGAAGCCGACGAAGGACACGCCCATCGGTCCGGCGGAGTCCATCGAAACCGGCTCGAACAGCGAGCTGGTGTTCGTGGTCGGCAAGGACGCGTTCATGATGCGCGAGAACAGCCGCCTCGAGCTGACGCCGCTGCTCGCAGCCGGGGGCGGCGGCGGTGGCGGGGCATCGCTCGCCGGCAGCATCATCGGCAATCTCCGCCTGGTGGCCGGCAAGGTCCTGTCGGTGTTCGGCGTCCGGCAACAGAGCGAGGAACTGTCGCTGCATACGACGACGGCGACGGTCGGTATACGTGGCACCGGTGTCTACATGGAGTCCTATCCGGGGCGCAGCTACGTGTGCACCTGTTATGGGCTGACGCAGCTGACGGCGACGGGCGACCCGGACAGCACCGAGCGCATTTCCTCCGCGCACCACGATGCGCCGCGCTTCATCCTCGGCGAGGGACGCGAAGGCCGGCGTATCGAGCCCGCCCCGGTGTTCAACCACACCGACATGGAACTGCTGCTGATCGAGTCGCTGGTCGGGCGCACGCCGCCGTTCATGGTCTCCGGCGGCGAGTACGACGCGCCCCGCAGGATCAGCTACTGACCCGTCCCTGCGGCTGCCCCACGGGTTGATCCGCGCACCCGCGACCACCATCTCTCCCGGCGATCGATTCCGATGACCTGGAGGTGGCATGGAATACGTGGAAGTCGGTAACGCGTGCATCCCCGCGCTCGGTTTCGGCACCTTCGAGCTGGACTCGCAGGACGCCTACCGCATGGTGCGCCACGCGCTCGAGACGGGCTATCGCCACATCGACACCGCCCAGATGTACGGCAACGAGGCGGCTGTCGGTCGGGCCGTGCGCGATACCGCGGTGGACCGCGACGAAGTCTTCCTCACGACCAAGGTCTGGATGGATCGGTTCCATGACGGCGACCTGCAGCGCTCCGTCGAGGAGAGCCTGGAGCGGCTCGGGCTCGATGCCGCGGACCTGGTGCTGCTGCACTGGCCCAACACGGAGGTGCCGCTCGCGGAGACGATCCATGCGCTGCTGGACGCCCGCGAGCGCGGCCTCATGCACCATGCGGGCGTGAGCAACTTCCCGTCGGCGCTGATGCGCGCGGCGACGGACATCGCCGGACCGGGTCAGCTGGTGAACAACCAGGTCGAGTATCACCCCTACCTGCGCCAGGACGCCGTACTGGACGCCGCGCGGATGCTCGGCATGAGCGTGTCGGCCTACTGTCCGCTGGCCCGCGGGCAGGTTTTCGGCGACCCGGTCCTGCAGCGGATCGGCCGGGAGCACGGCAAGAACGAGGGCCAGGTGACCTTGCGCTGGCTGCTCGACCAGGAGGTGATCGCCATACCGCGGACTCGGACCGAGGCGCACGCGGACGCCAACCTCGACGCGTTCGATTTCACGCTCTCGGAGGACGAGCGTGCGACGGTCGACCGCGAGCTCCTCGGGGCCGAGCGCCTGATCGACCCGAGCTTTGCGCCCGCGTGGGACCGCGTGCAGCCAGCGTGATGTCAGGCAGCTTCCCGGATTGCGGCTGGTGCCTCCATCCGGGATACGGCCGGACGTCGGCACCGGGTGGTCCGGTCGCCTGAGCCGCACTTCCTCGAACGAGACGGGACACGGCCCTGCCGCCAGAGGGCGTTCCTGCGCAACGCCCCTCGGCGATGGCCCGTCACGCTGCCCGCCTCCCCGGCGGGCACGGAAACCTGCCGTTCCACGTCTTGGGGACACCCCTCAGCGCTGACGCGGCTTGTTGGCGACGCGGTCGCGCAGGTAGACGGGCAGAGCCGAAGCGGCATCAACCGCTTCCCCGCGCTTCCACGCGGCCTGCGCCAGTACCAGCATGTCGCGCGCATCCGGCAGGGCCCTGCCGAGATCGCCGGCGACCGCGGCACCGCCCGCCGCCGAGAGCACCTCGCCGTAGGTGACCCAGCCGGTACCGGTACCGTACCAGCCATCGCCATCGGGCCACTGCACGGCTTCGGGAGCAGCCACCATCTCTTCGATCACCGATTGCATGACACCCGCGTCGTCGAGCTCGAAAGCGCCCCAGTAGACCTCGCCCATGCGTGCATCAATCGCCGGCACCACACGCCGCGACGCCTGCTCGCGCCAGGCGCGCTGCGCCAGGGCCGCGAGCGTCGATATCGGCAGCACCGGCAGATCGAGGCCGAAGGCGATGCCCTGCGCCGCGCTCGTCGCAATGCGCACGCCCGTGAATGCGCCCGGTCCGCGACCGAACGCGAGCGCATCGAGCTGTGCGGCACCGATCCCGGCCTCGGCCAGCACTTCGTCGATCATGCCGAGTAGGCGGTCGCCGTGCTCCCGGGGCGCCTCGGCCCAGCGCGCGTGCACTCCGCCATCCGCCTCGAGGGCTGCCGAACACGCCTCGGTGGCCGCATCAATGGCGAGGAGTCTCATCCCCCGCCTCCGCGGCCAGCCGGCTCGACGCTCTGCTCGAAGAAGGCCTCCACGTCACCGAGATCGCGCGTGCGGGTCATCGGCGGCAGGCTGTCGAGGAATACGCGCCCATAGCTGCGCGAGTGCAGGCGCGGGTCGCAGAGCACGAGCACGCCGCGATCATCCACGCCGCGAATCAAGCGGCCAGCTCCCTGCTTCAACGCGATCACCGCCTGCGGCAGCTGGTACGAGGCGAATGGATTGCCGCCGGCCTCCCGCGTCGCGTCTAGGCGTGCCTGGACGACCGGGTCGCCGGGCGCGGCGAAGGGGAGCTTGTCGATGATCACGCACGACAGTGCCGAGCCGGCCACGTCCACGCCCTCCCAGAAACTCGAGGTGCCGAGCAGCACGGCGTTGTCCGTCTGGCGGAAGCGTGCAACCAATTCGTGCTTCGGCTGCTCGCCCTGGACGAGAATGGTGTACTCGCCCTGCGCGCGCAGCCACTCGGCCGCCCGGTGCAGGGCGCGGTAGCTGGTGAACAGCAGGAACGTGCGCCCGCCGGCCGCCCGCACCACGGGCTCTGCCGCGCGCAGCACGGCGTCCGTGTATCCCGGCGCCGCGGGCGCCGGCATTGACGGCGGCATGTAGAGCAGCGCATTGCGCGCGTAGTCGAACGGACTCTCCACCGCCAGCTCGCTGGCCTCGGACAATCCGAGGCGGCCGCGGAAATGCTCGAAGCGCCCGCCGACCGACAGCGTCGCCGACGTGAACACCCAGGCCGCCGGCCAGTGCTCCATCAGCCGCGCGAATCGTCCGGCGATGTCCAGCGGCGTGAGCGCAAGCGCGAAACCGGTGCGATAGGTCTCGAACCACTGCACATGGCCGGTCTCCTGCTCGGGCTCCAGCCAGGTGTCGAGTGCCCGGGTCAGGTCGCACGCGCGGCGCGCGCAGCTCTCGAGCCCGCGACCGCGCTCCGAGAGTTCTCCCAGCTCGCCTTCGAGTGCCTCGACTGCGTCGCGCAGGGCGGCGAGGCTCGGCTCGACCTCCGGCTCCTGCGCAACTTCGGACCAGCTCGCGCGCTGCGGGTCCCGCCCGAGGGTCAGGCGAAAGGCGCGCGCGGCATTCTCGACCGCATCGGCGGCATCGCGCACCCACGCAGCGTCCGGTGCTTCGCGCAACTGCTCCGCCACGGCATCCCGCGTCAGTTCCTGCAGCTGGCGCGCGGAGATCCGCTGGCCGAAGAAGTTCGCCGCCGTGTCGGGCAACTGGTGCGCCTCGTCCAGGATGAAGGCGTCCGCCGTGGGCAGCACTTCGCCGAAGCCGCCCTCCTTGAGCGCCATGTCCGCGAACAGCAGGTGGTGATTGACGACCACGATATCCGCTTCCTGCGCCTCCTTGCGCGCCTTGAGCACGAAGCAGTCGCGATACAGTGGGCATTCCTGGCCCAGGCAGTTCTCGGTGGTCGACGTGACGTGCGGCCACAGCGGCGAATCCTCCGGGACGTCGCCGATCTCGGCGATGTCGCCGGTCGATGTGTGGCGGGCTTCGGTCCGGACCCGCTCGAGCTGGGCCGCAACGGCGGGGCGCCTCGTCACCGGCACGCCGTCGGCGAGCCCGAGCCGATGCAGGCAGAGGTAGTTGGAGCGGCCCTTGAGCAGCGCGACCTTCGCCGGCACACCGAGCGCCCGGCGCACGAGTGGCAGGTCCGTATGGAACAGCTGGTCCTGCAGGTGTCGCGTCCCGGTCGAGATGATGGTCTTGTTGCCGCGCATCAGTGCCGGGACGAGGTAGGCGAAGGTCTTGCCGACCCCCGTGCCGGCCTCGCCCACCAGGGTCTCGCCCTGTTCCAGCGCGTGGTCCACCGCATCGGCCAGCGCCTGCTGGCCCGATCGCGGCGCGAAGCCATCGATCGCCCGGGCCAGCGGCCCGTCGCCGCCCAGCAGTTCACCCACGCCCGTCATGCGTTCAGGAGGTGCCGGCCCGCAGGCGCTCGGCCTCCTGGCGGGCCTTGTCCGCGCCTGTGTCGTCGCCCCGACGGGCACGGGCCTCGGCGATGATGAGCCAGTTTCGATAGCGCAGGAGACGCTGGTCACCCGCAAGCGCGTTCGACTTGGCCGCGAGGTTCTCGGCCACCGCGAAGTCCTTCTTGCGCAGGCGCATCTCCGCCAAGCGACTCCACAGCACCGGGTCCTCCGGGGCGAGCCGCAGCGCACGCTCGAGCGCCGCCACGGCATCGTCGACGCGGTTCTCGCGACGCGCGGCCTCCGCCTTGTCCCACAGCAGCGCCACCGCGCGGTTGTCCACGTTGTGCCTGACGGCCGCGTGCGTGTCGAGTGGTCCCTGCTCCCGGGCCTGCTCGCCCGGGCTGCGCCCGCCCGTTTCCGGTGCGGTCGCACAACCGGCCAGGGCGAGCAGAAGTACGGCGATCAATCCGCGTTGCATCGAAAGGATCCTCGTCATCGGCCGGGTGAATCGAGAAAACCGGACCGGCATTGGCGCAGGGGCTGCGGAACCGAGCCCTCGATGAACGGCAGGCGCGGCGCGTCGGTACAGCGCGGTGGCAGACTGCGCCCGCGGTCGAGCGCCACGCGCGCCCATTCGATCCCGGCCGGCGCCGCCGTGCGCAGCGGCGCGGCCGGAATGCGCTGCATCATATCGGCCCAGACGCGCAGCGCGCCAGCGCTGCCGGTGAGCCCGGCCGGCCGGTTATCGTCGCGCCCGACCCAGACCACGCCGACGTGGCGCCCATCGAAACCGGCGAACCAGGAGTCGCGCAGCCGATCCGTGGTCCCGGTCTTGCCGGCGAGCTCGCGCCACGGCAGCAGCCATTCGGGCGCCC
>Ga0102944_1000643_pt1 | contig 25837 bp, 22 predicted proteins | sample SalPonD_shore_MG_FD_78172 | JGI IMG/M metagenome (GOLD analysis project Ga0102944, IMG submission 78172) | Salt pond soil microbial communities from South San Francisco under conditions of wetland restoration - Salt Pond MetaG... | ecosystem: Environmental > Aquatic > Marine > Intertidal zone >...
AGCTTGCAGCGGTAGCGGGTAACGCTGCCGAACAGGCGGGTGTGATAGGAGCCGCGCCGCTCCCACCACTGGTCCTGTGGCCGATGGTAGTGAGCGTCGCAGTCGCGGTGGGGGCAGTAGGGCGGTTGAAACACGGCGTAGACCTCCTGAAGTACCTCATGGGTACCACCGAGAACTACACCCTGAAATCTCCTGCTGCTTCAAATTACCCAGTCTTCGGGCCACTAGGGAGGTGTTGCGCAAGATGGCACTCTGCCGGTATGCTCATCCCGTAATGTATGACTACCCTGCCCGACTCATGAATCTGGTCCAGCATATACCGACGGTCACCGTGCAAAACCGACTCATGGCCGCCTCAGATCGAGATATTGCACTGTCGCTCATGTATATTGAAAGTGAAAGGCGGCAACGTATCCTTTCCCTGCTATCGGCAAGAAAACGCGAACGCGTTGTGGATGAACTGCGTCTGCAGGAACGTTTGCGGATTACTTCTGATCACTACGAACGCGCTATCAGAAATGTCATAAGCGCTCTGGCCCAGGACCGGAACCAGAGCTCCATAAGAAGCTACTTGCGGCCCCGCCGCAGCAGAAACCGCGCATAGCGCAGCGCTACTGTTCCGCCCCTCGCTTCACAAATGCATCCCGGTAGCCATGAGCTCGTACCCAGTAGAGAGCGGAGCCCTTCTCATCCTCACGTAGCGGTCCTACAAAGACACGGTAGAGCTCTTTGCCACCGGCACTTCCGGAAAGAACTGCCGTCGGATAGCCTGCGTCAATGCTGCTGATAGCATCCTGTGCGCTATGCGGGTTTGCGTAGGCGCCAACCTGCAGATAGTACGCGTCGGATTCCAGCGATCCAACCAGCGGCAAATTGTCCTTTGCCCACGCGCTCCGCCCCGGTGCAGGACGGCCGGCGGCAACGCTATCCCGGACCGGCGCACCAGATTCAGGCGCCTTTTCTGCGGTGGCCGCTGGTGAAACCGGACGCTTGGAGGGCGGGGACGCCGCGGGAGGTGCCTCCGGCGGACGCGGCTCGGCAGGTTCAAGAGAGAGCACGGCGCCAGGTCCAACCGGTGCGGGAGGCGTTGCAGGCGGAGTTTCCGCCGCCTTCTCTTCAGGCGGTGCTTTGGCAACGTCAAGATCTGACGGCAAGTGTTCCCGAGGCTCGGCGATGCGCCCCAGACTCTCGGCGCCGGGACGGCTTTCACTAATCTGCGCGACGGGCAGCGTTGACTTTACTTCTGCTTTGGGAGGAGTCAACGGGCCAATATCCTCGGCCGTAGGGCCTGAAACGACCTCTGTTTGTGCCTCTTTTTCCGGCTCCAGGGCTGGAGTTTCACTTTTTTGTTTTGACGGCGCTGATGCGAGTGCCAGGCGACCTTCAGAAATGGGACCTATCCCCGGTGCCGGACGAGGCGTGTCGAGGAAGGTAAACACTTCACCCTCCCGCGGGGGCGGGAAAAGATCTTTTCGTGGCAAACGGGTGGTAACCATGTCCACGGCTTCCTGGACCGGATTGGCCTCCGCCACCACGGCCGGCGAAGGAGCGCCCTTCCCGGCTTCTTCCGGAGTGCGTTCGGCGACCTGTGGTGGAGACGGTTCGTCAGAAAGGGCAAGGGGCGGCGCGGACACGGTGGCAGGTCCGGCGGGCGGTAATAGATCCTGGCCCGGGCCTTTCTCTGCACTTTTTGCCGTCAAAGGCGTGGTAAGACGCGTTGAGGTACTTGCAATGCCGGATGAGAGGCCGTTTCGCGGTTCTCCGGCGGATGGCGCGGATTCAGCGGCCGCGACCTGCGGCGCCGAAGGAGAGACCGGCTGCACAGGCGTGAGCTCAGACGGCACGGGTTGCGCGGGTACTGAAGGTACCTCAGCGCTCGGCTCCGGCGCAGATGATGGTGCACCTTGTGCTTCGGTCGGTTCAGATGGCTTCTCTGCTTCAGGCGTGCTTTCCTGCGGCGCAGGGGTTGCGGTCACCTCCGGCGCTGTTTCCGGCTGAGGTGTCTCCTTTGGTTTTGACAGCGGCGTCTCGGGGGTCGATTCTCCACCGCTTTTGGCCACTTCGGGAGAGGTCTCCGCCTCCGGTGCACTACGCCCGGCCGCTTGCTGTGTGCTTTCATAAGGTCGCAACACCGATTCATTAGGATTGCCAACACTTGCCGAGGGATTCACGTCCGGATCCGGACTAAATGGAAGGTCACGGTTGGGTGAGACGGAGGTGATGTCACCACCGGCTACCGGTTGAACCCGCACACGTGCCGGTTCTGAGAGCTTCATTTCCAGTTGACGTGCCGCATCCTGGGAAACCAGAAGAAATATCCCTGATGTATCGATACGGTCCGCAATGATAACGCGAGTGCGCTTCCCATTTGCCAGATTGGTCACTTCCACAATGCTGTTAAGGGGAAAGCTGTTTGATGCACCGTAGGATCCACTCCGCGGAAACTCACCGTAGGCAGAGACAACCGCATTTCCTTCCCACGCACTCTGCGCGAAAGCGAGGGGAACAAAGCAGGCGGCGAATGCGAGAAGATAGACTAACCGTTTCATGACCGAAGCTCCTCATGTCTATTGTCGGACCAGAACGGAAGAAGGATTAGCCACTTAGTCTGGAGCAATGGCCTCTTTTGCGACCGACTCCCCGACAAGAAAACAGACGCGATCAGTCGGTGGGTGATCACCCGCACCTTGATCATTTACGCTAACGGTACCGGAGCGAACCACGCGTTTTCCAGCCAAATCCACGTACTGGTAGTCAGCGTAATCGGGAACGTACGTGTTCGAATCTACCTGCTTGAAGTTCACGGTTACCTCAATGACCCGATCCGCGCCTCCGTCCCGCGCCTGAGAACGAATCGTGTACTGCCGGTCTATCTCCGGAGTGCTTTCAGCAGCAGAGGCGTCCCTTGTCTGATAGCTTCCTGCGTTAAAAACGATGTCTCCATTGGAAAAGAACACATCCATCACGCCAGCCTCTACGGCAGTAAGATAGTACCTGAGCCCATCCTCTGGAACGGGTGTGGTCATTCCTTCAACAAAGACCATGATGGTGTGGGCGGCCGCTGTGCCGGCAATACCGGCCGCAAGTAAAAGCAGTAGAACGAATCGTTTCATCACTTATATTCTCGGCAGGTGGGAACACGCTCTGCACCTTCCCGCGCCGCACGCTCTCATTATACAATGTACCTACCGCTCCTATGGAATACTACGTTGTACAGGTCCTCACGGGAACCGAAGATAAATACCTTTCTCTGGCAAGACCTCAGCTGAAGGATCGCCGGGTCCGTCTCCTGTGGCCCAGAAGAAAACTGACCATACGCAAGCGCGGCGTCAAGAAACCTTCTCTGGCGCCCATCTTCCCCGGCTACCTTTTTGTCGAGACTGCAGAGCTTAGCGGCGAACTTTACTGGCTGCTGAGAAATACGCACGGCTTTGTGCGCTTCCTTGACAACAACCAGAATGTAAAACCCCTTGAGGGGCGGGACCGGGAACTTCTGACTCACTTTCTCTCCTTTGGCGAAATTGTGGAAAGGTCCCGTGTGACTTTTGATGAGAATTCTCGCATACGGGTTGTGGAAGGGCCCATGGAGGGTCTTGAGGGTAGAATTGTAAAAGTCGATAAACGTAAGGGGCGGGCAAAGGTAAAGCTTGATCTGTATGGAAGCTCGTTTCTTGTGGATTTTGGATTTGAGCATATAGGACAGGCACCAAAGGCTGGTTAGGCGGCGGCACAAAACGATGGAACGTACGCGAAAGAGCAGGATTTACATCATAGGGGCTGGTTTTGCCGGAGTTTCCATAGCGGGAGAAATCCGCGCAAAAGGCATCCTGGGTGAGGTTGTTGCCTTCCTGGATGATGACCCGGCCAAAATAGGCCGCAAGATTGACGGTATTCCAGTGCTGGGGCCTATTAAGGACGTGGTAAATCTGCTGGAAAAAACGCCGGCGGATGAAGCGCTCATAGCCATACCCAGCTCAACGCGGGAAAAGCTCAGAGCACTCTACGATGTGCTTGAGCAGGCGCACTTTACGCGCATCCGCATTTTACCGGGCCTTTCTCAAATCATTTCCGGTGACGCCCACTTCATTCAAACTCGTGAGCTTGATCCTCAGGATCTTCTTGGGCGGAATCCGGTTCGGATCAACCTGCGAGAGAGTCTCACATACCTGAGAGGCCGGCGCGTTCTGATCACGGGGGCCGGCGGCAGCATTGGAAGCGAGCTTTCCCGCCAGTTACTCTCCGGCGGCGCCGAACGGCTCTATCTCTTTGGTCACGGCGAAAACAGCATTTACGAAATTGACCGCGAACTGCGTATCCTGCAAGAAGAAGGAGTCGGTGAGCGGGCTACAATTGTTCCCGTCATTGGGGAACTGCAGGACCGAGACTACGTAGATTTTATACTGAGGCGGCTGAAAGCAGATGTGATTTTCCACACTGCCGCTTATAAACATGTTCCCATGACCGAAGAGAATCCCGTAGGCGCCGTTGCCAATAATGTTTTTGGTACGATGAACCTTCTTCACGCAGCGGAAGCGGCCGGAACGCAACGACTTGTGTTCATTTCCACAGACAAGGTAGTAAACCCGGCAAGCGTATACGGTGCAAGCAAGCGCATCGCAGAAGATCTTGTTCTTGCGCACGGCAGGGGCAGGAATGACTTCATGGTGGTAAGGTTTGGAAACGTGCTCGGTTCTCGTGGGAGCATTATTCCGCTTTTCCGCCGGCAAATCATGAAAGGCGGTCCGGTGACCATTACGGACGCCGGCGCCTCTCGCTACTTTATGACGATTCCCGAAGCCGCATCGCTGGTGCTCCAGGCAGGTGGTGTGGGCAAAACCGGCACTCTTTACCTCCTGGACATGGGCGAACCGCTTTGCATCCAGGATCTTGCGGAGCAGATGGTCCGCTTCTACGGCTACGAACCCGGCAAGGAAATCAAATTTCAATACATTGGGTTGCGGCCCGGTGAAAAGCTCACCGAAACGCTTACTACCGGAGATGAACAACCGGAAGATACTGAATACCCGCGCATCAGGCGGGTGGTACGCGCCCGGCCGGATAAACACGCGCTTGATAACCTCACCACGGCCCTAGCGCCCATTTGCTATCTGCGCGGCGGGCAGGAAGCCGCGTACCGCAACAGACGCCTGCTGCGTGAGACGCTCCAGACATACATCCCCACTCTGATGGTCCCTGGCGATGAACCAACATACTGATAGTTTCATACCATTTGCACGCCCTTCGCTGGGCGATGAGGAGGAGCGTGCAGTTCTTCGCGTGATGAGAAGTGGCTGGCTTACTACCGGAGCAGAAACCGGTGCATTTGAAACCGAGTTTGCCGCCTACGTGGGTAGCCCCCACGCCCTGGCGGTCAATTCCGCCACCGCAGGGCTCCACCTTGCTCTGGAAGCCGCCGGGGTGACCGCAGGCAGCCTGGTGGCTACTACGCCCTACACCTTCACGGCAACCGCCGAGATTATCCGCTATCTTGGGGCGCATCCGCTCTTTGTGGACATTGAGCGAGGAAGTGGGAATATTTCGCCGGACACTCTTGAGCGAGCCTTCAAGCAACACGGCAAGAAAATATCGGCGGTCATTGTAGTGCATCTTGGTGGTCACCCGTGTGAAATGGAACGCATTATTGCCATTGCCCGTAACTACGGTACTCCGGTCATTGAAGATGCTGCGCACGCCTTCCCGGCCTGGGTCAACGGGCGCATGGCAGGTACCATTGGCGCGGTTGGCGTCTATTCCTTTTACGCGACAAAGACTATTACCACCGGCGAAGGCGGCATGGCAGTTACCTCCAACCCGGAGCTGGCACGGCGCATGAAAGTCATGAGGCTGCACGGCATTGACCGAGATGTCTGGGACCGCTACACGTCCCGTCGTGCCTCCTGGCACTATCAGGTTGTGGATGCCGGATTCAAATACAACATGCCGGATATTCTCGCGGCCATCGGGAGGGTACAGCTGGGACGGGCACCATCATTCCTGGAGGAACGGCGCCGCGTTGCGCGAACCTACCGGAACCTACTTGAAGAGTGCGACTTTCTTACCCTGCCGTCAGAGCACCCGGGGCATAGCTGGCATCTTTTCATGGTTGCGCTGCGGCCGGAAAAACTTACCGTCTCACGTGATCAATTTGTGGATGAAATGTCACGGCGCGGCGTGGGAACCTCCGTGCACTACATTCCGCTGCACGTAATGCCGTACTATCGTACTCTGTATGGTTTCACGGAAGATTCGTTTCCGGTATCATGGGATAAGTATCAGCACTCATTCAGCCTGCCCATCTATCCGGACTTGACGCGGGAACAGACGGAACGTGTGGCTGAATCGGTTAGAGAGATCGGACGTGCGTTTCATCGGGGATAACGTTCATGGCTGAAATATCGGCATTAAGAAAACTACTGCAGGAACCTGCCGGGTTCATTAGCGATATGTACGCCCCAAACATGCTCTACGCCCAGACGCTCCGCAGCTCAACGGCACACGCGCGCGTGACCGGTATTGCCCTTCCTGAGCTACCCTCTGACGTTACCCTTCTCACAGCAACCGATGTTCCTCGCATCAACCGACTTTCCGTTTACGGGGAGAGCATGCCGCTTCTTGCCGGAAAGGAAGTCCATTATGTGGGGGAGCCCATTGGGGTGCTGGTGGGGCCACATAGTGAGCAGCTGAGATGGATTCTTTCCCGAATTGACGTGTCCTACCAGGAATTGCCTGCATACTTCATACCTGATGATGCAATGTCTGACCGCGTAGTCTATGAGCGCACGCGCGAGTGGGGAAACGTCGAAGCAGCGCTGAACGAAGCATATCAGGTGGTGGAAGGACGCTACCACACCGGCGCGCAGGAGCATCTCTACAGTGAACCCCAGGGTGCCTTTGCGCTCCGGGAAGAGGACACCGGCTTCCTGGTTTTCAGCTCAACCCAGTGGCCTTACCACGTGCAGCAAACGGTAAGTGAAGCGCTCGGCATCCCGCGCGCCTCCTGCCGCGTGCGTGCAACGGACCCCGGAGTCCACCTTGACGGAAAGCTCTGGTATCCGTCTCTCATTGCAGCCCATGCGGCAATTGCGTGCTCTGTTACGGGACGGCCGGTAAAGATGGTGCTTTCGCGGGAAGAGGATTTTCTTTTCACTTCCAAACGCGCGCCGGCTTTCGTAGAGCACACAACCGGACTTGACCGTACGGGAAACCTGTCTGCCCTGAACATTCGAATTGTTCTCAATATGGGAGCCTATCCGCTTTTCACGCAGGAGATCGCAGACCGCGTGGCGCTTGCGGCCGTGGGCGAATATCAGTGTCAAAATGTGCGTGTTGACGTGAGGGCGGTTACGTCAAATCTCCCGCCGCTCAACGTATGTAGCGGCTTTGGAGCAGCCCAGGCGTTCTTTGCGCTGGAAACACACGTTTCCCGCATCACTGAAGTAGCGCAGGTGGCCCCGGTCACGTGGAAAAAGAGCAACCTGAAGGCGTCCGGAAACCGCGGAACGGGGGCAAAGAGCGGCGAGGTGCCCGAGAGCTCTGCGGTCCTGGACGCCGTATCAACGGAATCTGACTTTGCGCGCAAGTATGCAGCATACGAGTTGCAGAAAAAGCGGAGGGAACGTTTCTCAGAGATGCTTGAACCCACCCGCGGAATTGGCATTGCGTGTTGTAGCCAGGGTTCGGGCTTCCTGCAGCGCGGAGAAGCACGAGATAACCCCGCAGTAGTGGTAAGGTTGGACAAGGATGGTAGCGCGGAAATCTTAACCTCCGCGGTTGCATATTCAGATTCTGTCAGATCGCTCTGGAAGAAAAACGTCAACGATATACTTGGCATAGAAGAAGACCGGGTCACTATTTCAGAGATAGACACAAGCCGCGTACCAGATTCAGGCCCGTCAACACTCTCCCGCAATGTTACCGTGGTTAACCGCATGATTGAGAGTTGCTGTAAAACCATTAAGACGCGGCGCTTCCGGACTGCGCTTCCGATAGAAGTGAAACGCACCGCCCGGATACCTCGCGACAAGAAATGGAACTCCCAGACAATGGAGGGGGAGCCCTTTCAGAGTGTGTCTCATGCAGCGGCTGTAGTTGAGGTTGAGGTAAATCCAGTGACGGTGAGCCCCGCAGTCCGGGGGATCTGGCTCGCGGTAGAGGCGGGCCGTATTATGAACCCAACCGAGGCGCGTAAGACCGCAGAGATGGGGATCTATCACGCGCTCGGCTGGTCTTCTACCGAGGGGGTCACTTTCACCGCAGGCGCTCTTTCCAGGAGTGACTACCAGCGCTACCAGCCGCAACTTTTTACTCGGATTCCCACGCTCTGGATTGAGTTTGTGAAAAACGCGGAGAAGTTGTCCGCAAAGGGGCTGGGTGATCTGCCGCTCTCCTGCATTCCGGCGGCTTACGCGGCTGCGGTTACCCAGGCAACCGGAGAATATCTGGATCAGATTCCGGCTACACCGCGCCTGCTGCGTGCGTACATGGAGGAGACGTGAGAATCTCATTTGTACTTAACGGAGACCCTGTTTCCATTGATGCGCGCGCAGAGACGCTCCTGGTGGACATCCTCAGAAAAGAGTTTGGACTCACCGGCGCACGCCCGGGTTGCCTGCAGGGTGAATGCGGCATTTGTTCCATCCTGCTCGGCGGAGAACTTTCCCTTGCATGCATGATTCCGGCCTTTCGCGTACAGGACTGCGAGGTGACAACCATAGAGGGCGTCATGCAGAGCAGGGAATTCCGGGACATAGAATACGGGTTCCACCGTGCAGGTATGGAGCCGTGCCGATTCTGCGCAGCGGCAAAGGTTCTGGTGACGCACGCACTAATCCGAAGCACTCCAACGCCCGGCACGGAAGCACTTACCAGTGCTGCATCTGCCATTCATTGCAGATGCACCAGTTACAGCAGATTCACCGAAGGCATCCGCTTTGCCGCCGAGGCAAGAAGAAAGAGGTACAATGTACGGCAGCGGTAAAAGAACACACGTCTATTATCCCGCATCGCTAAATGAGCTCCTGCATCTTTACCGCCGCAAGCCTCACGCACTCATCTACGCCGGCGGCACCTACATCTTGAAGCACAGTCCGGATCACCGGCTCTCCCTTCCGAGAGAGGTGATTTCCATCCATGAAATAGACGAGCTTCAACGCATCTCGCGCTCGGAGCGACATCTTGAAATTGGCGCCGCCGTTCCCATTGGCACGATTCTTAAAATAGGCACCAACATTCTTCCACCGCTCTTTTTTGAAGCGCTTTCCAGCATCGGTCCGCCCGGCATTGCTTCGCTGGCGACGCTTGGCGGCAATCTCTGTGTCTCGGGGCCAATACTCACCGTGTTTCCGGTGCTGAATGTTCTTGACGCGCGCATAGAACTGAGAAGACAGGGCCATTCCCGCTGGATACCGGCAAGCCGATTCCGTGATGCTTCCGGAAATCCCGCCACAGAGCCGGGGGAAATTGTCACCAGAATCAGGCTTCCCGTTGAAACGTGGAATATCCAGGTCTTCCGAAAATTTGGAAAACTCTACCAGCCGGACACGGATCCGCTCATATTCTGCGGATTGGCTAAGACAAATAAGGGGATCCTGGATGATTTTCGTGTCATTACAAGCACCTCCGGTCCGGTGCCCACCCGCAATCGTGAGCTCGAAGCGGAGCTTGTGGGTCGCAAGCTTCCGCTCAACCGGCGGGAGACCGGCGCCTTTGTAAAAGGTATGAACGCCACCATGGATGGCGGTGATACCCTGTATTCTCCGCTCCAACAGCACCGCGCCCTCCATCTGATCCGCTGGTTTGTCAATCGGCTCGACGAAACACCGAATTTTTAACCGCTTCAGCCCACACCACCGGTGGCGGTTTCTTTACACGCTACTCCCATATTCAGTATAGTCAGGAGGCGGAGGAAGGCCCCGTTGTCCGAGTTTGTTCATCTACATGTCCATTCTGATTATAGTCTCCTCAGAGGTGCCGCTCCTGTTAAAAAGCTGATTGAGCGCGCAAAAAGCCTGGGTATGCCCGCGCTGGCGCTTACGGATGACGGCAACATGTTTGGCGCGCTGGAATTCTACAAGGCGGCGCGGAAAGCGGGGATAAAACCGATCATAGGGTGTGACTTCTACCTCTCCCCCGGTTCCCGCTTCTCGAAAAGTGGAAGTGAAACGGGCAGCCGCACCCACCGGCTGGTGCTCCTTGCCCGGAATGAGACCGGGTACCGCAACCTCATGAAACTCACATCACAGGGTTACACGGAAGGCTTTTACTACAAACCTCGTATTGACCGTGAACTTGTTGCCGAGCACTCCGACGGACTGATCGGTCTCTCCGGGAGCTTTTCCGGAGAAGTGCCCTCCCTCATCCGCCGCAATCGTCTTGATGAGGCAAAGGAGACGGCGCTCTGGTATCGCGACACCCTTGGAGAGGGCAATTTCTACCTTGAGCTCCTCGATAATGGAATCCCGGAACAAAAAAGCGTAAACGCCGGGCTCATCGATCTATCACAGGAAACAGGGATTCCGCTCGTGGCGGCGAATGACTGCTATTACGTGGAACGTGAAGACGCCAACGCGCAGGATGTGCTCATGTGCATTGGCTCCAATAAGAAAAAAAACGATACTGCCCGCTTCCGCTTCTCCACCGACCAGTTCTACCTCAAGACGAGCGATGAAATGCGCGAACTGTTCAAGCACGTACCAGAGGCGTTGGAAAACAGCGCCACAATAGCACAAGCGTGTCAGCTGGAGATTGACCTGCCGGGTCCGAGGTTCCCGGACTATCACATCCCTGATGAATTTGAGTCCGCAGACGCATATCTCAAAGATCTCACGTACCGTGGGCTCGCCGAGCGCTACGACGAGGTCACCGAGGAGCTGCGCACCCGGGCGGATTACGAGCTGGACACCATCATCTCAATGGGCTTCACCGGTTATTTCCTCATAGTGTGGGACTTTATAAAGTTCGCGCGGGACAACGGAATTCCGGTAGGGCCGGGACGCGGATCCGGAGCCGGCTCCATTGTTGCCTACGCGCTCCAAATCACAGACATAGATCCTATTGCGTACGGTCTCCTTTTTGAACGGTTTCTTAATCCGGATCGCGTCTCCATGCCGGACTTTGACATTGATTTTTGCTTTGAACGGCGCGGAGAAGTTATAGAGTACGTGAACGGTAAGTACGGCAGAGACAAGGTCGGCCAAATTATCACCTTTGGAACGTTGAAGGCAAAAGCGGTTATACGCGATGTGGCCCGCGTCCTCGATATCCCGTACTCGGAGGCTGACGCCATTGCGAAACTGGTTCCAGGCGGCCCAAAGGTGACCCTCGAAGGTGCGCTCGGACAGGAGCCGCAATTGCGGGAGCTTCAGGAACGCGGCGGCGTGTACGGCGAACTCATGGAGACGGCATTGAAACTGGAAGGACTGCACCGCCATGCCTCCACACATGCTGCAGGCATAGTGATAGGCAATGAAGAGCTCACTTCCTACGTTCCACTCTACCGTGATCCCAAAACGGCCTCCATCTCAACACAGTACACTATGGACCAGCTCGAAGACTGCGGCCTGGTAAAAATGGACTTTCTTGGCCTGAAGACGCTGACGCTCATAAAAAACACGGAAGCATTAGTACGGCGCAAAATTCCGGACTTTGATATTGAAACGGTAAGCGATGTTGATCCCCAGACGTTTAAGATGCTCGGGGAAGGCAAAAGCGCCGCCGTCTTTCAGTTTGAAAGCCAGGGCATGCAATCAATTCTGGCGCGGGCAAAACCGGAACGTATTGAGGATCTCATTGCCTTGAATGCACTCTACCGTCCCGGTCCCATGGAAAACATCGACCAATTTGTAGACTCAAAAAATGGCAGAACGGCCATCCGCTATCCCCTGCCGGAACTCGAGCCAATTCTTAAAGAAACCTACGGCGTTATAGTCTACCAGGAACAGGTCATGGAGATTGTTCAGGTGGTAGCCGGTTTCTCCCTTGGACAGGCCGATATCCTAAGACGCGCCATGGGAAAGAAAAAAGTGGAAGCGATGGCTAAGATGAAGGCTGACTTCCTGGCCGGTGCCCAGGAAAAAAGTTTTTCCCGCAAACAGGCAGAAGGCATTTTTGTTCTGCTGCAGCCGTTTGCAGGCTACGGTTTTAACAAGTCACACGCGGCCGCCTATTCCGTTCTTGCGTATAAGACCGCCTATCTTAAGGCAAATCATCCCGCAGAGTTTATGGCAGCCAATCTCACCAATGAAATAAACGATCCCAAGAAGTTTGCGTGGTACATGGAAGAAACTCTCGCAATGGGTATTGAGCTCCGCCCGCCGGACATCAACCTGAGCGAGAAGTACTTCACTGTTGCCGACGGTAAGATCGTTTACGGTCTCATGGGTATAAAGAACGTGGGCTCTGCCGCCGTAGATGAGATCCTGCGAGAGCGAACGGAAAACGGGCCATTTACCGGCTTTGAAGAGTTTCTTGAACGTGTTGATTTGAAGACCGTGAACCGGAAAGTGATAGAAATGGGTATTCAGTCCGGGCTCTTTGACTCCATTTTTGAAAGCAGGGCTACCCTTTTCCACAACCTGGCGCTCCTGCTCGAGCACGCCGTTCGCAAGGTAGAGAGCAGAAAGTACGGACAAACATCGCTTTTTGACCAGCATGAGGAAGAACTCCAGGCCGTACAGCTTGAAAGCGTGGCGGAATGGAGCAACGTAGAGCGTCTGCAGTATGAAAAAGAGAATCTCGGGTTCTACTTCTCAGGTCACCCGCTTGATGACTACCGGGAGCGGTGGCAAAAGACCGTTTCCGCCGATCTCTCCTCTCCGGAACGTACCGCCGGCGAAAAGAAATATAATCTGCTCGGGATGCTGAAATCCGTGCGTGTTATTCAAACGCGCAACAACACGCAAATGGCGTTTGCCGTACTGGAAGACTTTAACGGCAGCATTGAGCTGGTCTTCTTTGACGAACCTTTCACAAAGTACCGCAACGATCTGGTGGAAGGCAGCGTGATTGGCGTGGTGGGAACTTTTGAGCGTCGCAGGGACAATATTCAGGTGGTAGTTGAAGAAGTGAAACGGCCGGAAGATCTTGAAGAGAAAGAAGCAAACGAAATTCATATCCGTCTTGAAGAAGAAGTGGACAATCCCGACAAGCTGTACCGGCTTCGCGGCTTTCTCTTTGACCGTTCCGGCGGCTGCCCGGTATACTTACACGTGCGGCGAAATGGTGATGAAATCGTTATTCGCGCATCCGCACAACTGACCGTCTCGTCGCGGCGCGACGTCCTTGAGGAAATCGGGCGCCAGCCCGGTGTGTGTGATGTCTGGAAGCAGTAAATGGAGGACACAGAATGCTTCAAACGGTAATGCGCGCAGCAAGCGCCCTGATCTCACTCTACATGATTGTGATCTTCATTCGGATCGTTATTACCTGGTTTCGCGGGGCCACCTACGGGAAGGCTATGGATGTGCTTGCCTCGATTACTGATCCCTACCTGAACTTCTTCCGGCGCTTCACGTTTCTCCGGATTGGCAACATCGATTTCTCTCCCGTAGTAGCCATTATCGCACTCAGCGTGTTGAGTAACATTTTTACCACCATTGGATTTGCCGGTCACGTTACCGTGGGCCTTGTACTTGCCATGGTCATATCTGCGCTTGCCTCCGCGGCAGGATTCTTCCTGGTTATCTTTCTGGCGCTGGCAGGCATGCGCCTGGTGGCCATGACCATGAACGCAAACACCGCTTCCCGGTTCTGGATTATCATTGACCAGATACTCGAACCAATTACGTATCGCTTTGCCCAAACTCTTAACAGAGGCAGACCGACCTCTTACCGGCACGCGCTGCTGCTATTTGCGGCGGTGCTGGTAGTCATCCTGATTCTTGGCAAGGTTGCGCTTGGGGCCCTGGTGGGCGTCCTTGCTCGCCTGCCCTTCTAAGCGGCCGCCGGAAACGTGTACCTGCATGAACTCCGCCTGCCGGTTTCAAAGGTTCGCGGAGTAGGGCCTGCCACTGAACGCGCCTTTGCGCAGTTGGGCATCATTCACGTTCGCGATCTCCTCTACCATCTTCCCCGGGAATACGAAGACCGGAAGGAAACACGTCCGCTCGCGACGGCGATGCAAAGTGGCTACGCAAACACAGTTGCGCAAGTGGTCGCACACGACTACATTGGTTTTGGCCCAAAACGCACGCTGAAAGTCTATATCAAGGACTCTTCTGCCACCGCGAGTTTGGTGTGCTTTGGGCGCAATTTCCTGGCAGACAAATTGCAGCCGGGAGCTCGTATTTTTTTGGCAGGAACCTTCTCCTATCGCTATAAAGAATTGCAGAGCTCCAGCTTTGAGTTTGAACCTTATTCGAGTCAGCCGCGGATCTTCGGCACAATCCTGCCAATCTACGGGCTCACGGAAGGTCTCTCTCAGCACAGCGTGAGACAGGCCGTACGCAACGCGCTTGCTACCTACGGGGCGAAGGTCCAAACCCTTCTTCCCACGGTACTGCGAAAACGGCACCAGCTCTCCACCACAGCTGAAGCGCTTGCGTGTGTGCATCGCCCCCAACGGCCGGAAGAGGCTGAAACCGGCCGGCGCACTCTTGCCTTTGAGGAGCTCTTTGTTCTCCAGCTCGGCATTGCGCGCCGCGCACTGGAACGCAAAAACAAAAACGTCACTGGCGGTTCCTCCGGCACGACACTGCCGCTGTCTCCCCTCATACGCGGAAGAGAATCGCTTCCATTTGCCCTGACTTCTGATCAGGAAACTGCGGTAACAGAAATTGTCGATGATCTGCAAGACGGCGCGCCAATGGCTCGCCTTCTTCAGGGCGATGTTGGTTCCGGCAAAACTCTGGTAGCTTTCCTTTCCGCCTTGCCCGTGATTCAGGCGGGATACCAGGTTGTGTTCATGGCACCCACAGAGCTTCTTGCCCGGCAACACGCCACAAACGCAGACCGTTTCCTTGGCCCGCTTGGAGTGAACGTCGGCTTTCTCTCCGGAAGCCTCGGACAGGCAGCGCGCGGAACTCTTCTGCAAGCCATTGCCGTCGGCACGGTGAATTTTATTGTGGGAACCCATGCTGTTTTTACACCGGAAGTCGCGTTTGCGCGGCTGCGGTACGTCATTGTAGATGAACAACACCGATTCGGCGTCTTGCAGCGTTCGGCTCTTCTGGCAAAAGGTGAAGACCCGGATCTCCTCCTCATGACCGCTACGCCAATTCCAAGAACGCTCGCCCTCACCGTCTTTGGCGATATGGCAACTTCCACCATTCGGAAAATGCCTCCTGGCCGGCGTCCGGTTGAAACGCATTTGGCGCGAGAAGGGAACGAGCAGAAGGTCTATGACTGGGTGCGGCGAGAGCTGACAGCGGGCCGGCAAGCATACTTTGTCTATCCGCTCATTGAGAGGTCAGATAAGAGCGAGCTCAAAGCCGCAGAGCACATGTATGAGTTTCTCTCACGTGAGATTTTTCCCGACTTCTCCGTTGGTCTCATTCACTCCCGTGTCAGGGAAGATGAAAAGGAGCGCCGCATGCACGATTTTGTCTCCGGCAAGACTGCAGTCCTGGTGGCGACAAGCGTGGTAGAAGTGGGCGTAGATGTTTCCAACGCTACCTGCATGGTGGTGGAGCATGCGCAGCAATTTGGACTGGCCGCATTGCATCAACTCCGGGGACGTGTGGGGCGCGGTTCGCACCAATCATACGCGTTTCTGATATACTCCACCGGTCTCACGGAAGAAGCCAAAAAACGGTTAAAGGTCATGATGGATACAACAGACGGGTTCCAGATAGCCGAGCAAGACCTCATCATTCGTGGCCCCGGCGACATTGCCGGTATCAGGCAGTCCGGCTATCTCCGCCTCCATGTTGCAGATCTCGGCAGGGATATGGACATCATGAACCATGCCAGAAAAGCCGCATTTGAGCTTCTTGGTGAAGATCCCGGGCTGCTCAACGCAGAACACGCTGGACTTCGTGATGCCCTCACAGGAACGGAGCAGGAGGAGAACGCGCTGTGAGAATAACCGGGGGGGCACTCGCCGGACGCACCCTTTACTGCCCGCCGGGCATAATACGGCCCGCGATGGACCGCATGAGGGAATCACTCTTTTCCATCCTGGGAGACCTTACCGGCTACTCCTTCCTGGACCTTTTCAGCGGATCCGGCGGGATTGCCTTAGAGGCGTACTCTCGAGGCGCACGTCCCGTGGTAGCGGTGGAGCGGGACCGTGGAAAGAAGAATATCCTTTTGCGCAATCTGGAAATGGCGCCGGAAACAATTCGCGCCGTTTTCACCCCCGTGGAACGCTTTATAGTCTCCCATACATCGTCCTACCACTTCATTTTTCTAGACCCACCCTTTAACTACCGTTACAAAAGTGACCTGCTCGCAAAAATCTCCGCCTCACGGCTACTGAATTCAGATACCCGCGTTTTGATCCATTATCCGGCGGAAGAAAAGATTCCTGAAGAGATAGGGGAGCTTCACCAGACAAGAAAAGAACCGTACGGCCGCTCCATGGTGTCTTTCTATGGGGTTTCCTGAACCGGCCACTTTACCTTGCCAAAATACCCAATCTTCGGGCCACTACCCAAACTTCCCCAAAAATGGCAAGTCTGCTATATTGTTGTGAGCCATTTCATCAGAAGGGGTATCGTATTGGTCGGAAGACCGGGCTCATTTTTGCAATTTCCACAGGGTACCGAAGGGTTCTATTTGGAGGAGGCGTACACGCATAAACGCCTGGTAAATCGGATTGAACAGACCTTTTCATCATGGGGGTATCTCCCCGTTCAAACGCCGGTGTTCGATTTTTATGACGTGTACAAGCCGCTATTGCGCCGGGAGGACAAAAAAAGCGCCTACCGCCTGATTGACCGTGATGGTGAACTGCTCATGTTGCGTTCGGATATTACGCTTTTTCTGGCAAAGCAAATGGGTATGGTGCTCACCGATGAAGACTTGCCGGTTCGAGTCTATTACGCAGACACTATCCTTCGTCACCAGGATCCGGAAGATATTTCACGGAACGAATTTTTCCAGGTCGGCATTGAGCTCATCGGCGCTCCCGGTCCTGAGGCAGACCTGGAAGTTCTGCTCCTCTTGAAGGAATTATTGGACGTCATCCATGCACCACCCTATTTCATTCACATTGGAACCAGAAAATTTATAGATGCATGCACCCCCGATGCAGATGATACGCTACGCACGCACATCAGGCAGGCGGTGGGGGCCCGGGACATCTCAGCTGTCCGCTCGCTGTTTGCGCGGGCCGGAGTTCCTGAAACACGGATCCCGGCGCTGGTTCAGCTGCTTTTCTTCATCGGTTCGAAAGATGAGCTTCACGGAGAGCTGGAGAGCGCGCGTAGCCTGCTTACGCCGGCACAGACTGCAGCGGTCACATCGCTCCTTGATCTTTCTTCCACACTGGATCAACTTGGCGCAACCCCGGCATTCCGGATAGATCTTTCTGAAGTGGGTAGCCAGGCGTACCATTCCGGTATTGTCTTTCAGGCATATATGGACGGTTTTGACTCTGCTACCGCCTCCGGCGGACGCTATGACGGGCTCCTGGGTTCGTTCGGCTTTGATGCGCCCTCTGTTGGGTTTTCGCTCATGCTTCGGAAACTGCAGAATAGCCTTGGGCATGATCCAAAGGCATACGAGCCCGACCCTCTTACGGCGGCAGAAGGGAACACTTTTGTCGAGCGAGTGCGTAACGCGCAAAATCTCAGAAAAAGCGGAAAACGGGTGATATTATGAGTGTGTCGGATAACGGCCCGTTGACGCTTGCGCTGCCCAAGGGGCGGCTACTGCTTCAGGTACAGGAGTTCTTTGAGAGCCGCGGTATCCGGTTCGCCGTTGAGGACCGAAAACTTGTGGCCTATGATGAAGAGGGGCTTCTGAAACTTATCCTGGTGAAGAATAGTGACCTTCCGGTTTACGTGAATCACGGTATTGCCGGTCTGGGTATTTGTGGAGAAGACGTCCTCTACGAGTCCGGGAACAGCTTCTACCGGCTGCTTCAGTTCGAATTTGGCAGTACCCGTATGTGCCTGGCCGGCCGGAAAGAACAAAAACCGGAAACAGATGGCGGACGGCTCTCGGTGGCGACCAAGTTCACGCGCTTTGCCCGTGATTACTTTCACGGCCGCGGTATTCCGGTGGAAATTATTCGGCTGAACGGTTCTGTTGAGCTGGCACCGGTTCTGGGTCTTGCGCCCTATATTGTGGATCTGGTGGAAACCGGTAGCACGCTGTCAGCGAACAACCTGGAAGTGAAAAAGGAGCTTGCACAAATCCGGATCTTTCTGGTTGCCAATCCGGCGTACTACAAGTTTCACTTTCGGCGCATTGACGCGCTGGTGAACAGATTGCAACGGACCGACAATGGTTAAAGAGCGCGATTTGCAAGGAGGTATTGCCGCATGAAACGGTCAGCAGAGGTGAAGAGGAAAACGCGTGAAACGGACATTGAACTCTCCCTGGATCTTGATGCGAGCACTCCCATATCTATTGGGACCGGAGTTCCGTTCCTGGATCATATCCTGCACTCTATGGCGTTCCATGGCGGGTTTTCACTCTCCTTAACCGCGCAAGGTGACCTTAACGTTGACGCGCACCACACGGTGGAAGATATTGGCGTGGTCTTGGGTGAAGCGTTCTCCACTGTGCTTGAAAAAAGCGGCGCCGTTACCAGATTTGGACATGCGGTAATTCCCATGGATGATGCGCTTGCAGAAGCAACCGTAGACGTGTGTGAGCGTGCCTACATGGTCTACCGGGCGGACTATCCGCAGTTTTATTCAGGGTCTTTTCAAATGGCGCTCTTACGCGAGTTTTTCCACGCCCTTTCATCGCGAGCGCGCATAAATTTGCATCTGGATTGCCGCTATGGCGAGAATAGCCATCACATGGCGGAAGCGCTGTTCAAGGCGCTCGGAAAGGCGCTGGCACAGGCGTACGGGCGGGCCGGCGTGGATCAGGCTGTGATGTCCACCAAGGGCACACTCTGATCGGCAGGGAGGCGTGATTGGTTTGAATTTAATATTAAGGTATACTATATTGAACGACGGGAACGTACCCGGGGGGGAACGGGATGCCGGCACGACCTGTTGAGGGCTTCCTTAGAACAAGCCGGGACCACCTGCCGCCCGTTTCAAGGGAGCAGCGCACTGCACTCATCCGCAAGGGCAATGAGCTGTTCAACCGGGGAAAGGTTGACGAGGCCAAACGTATTTTCCTTACTGTAGGATACAGTGACGGTTTGATACGACTTGGAGATTATTACACAGAAAAGAACGATTCCCTGGAAGCGTTTCGCATGTACTGGCTTGCTCCTGACAGAAAGCGTGCCGGGCAGCTCATTGAAAAGATGGCAGGCATTGTCCGGCACTGGCTTGGCGAGGAAAGGGATTCCACATCTAATGAGTAGTTTTGACGAAACTAACAGGCAGTCTGCAGAAGAGATCGCCCGGCAGGAAGCCGAACAGAACAGGATAGCCGCAGAAATTGCCGAATTGTCCCAACTGGGTTATCAGTATCTCAAGGAGAATCTCCTGGAGTCGGCAGAAGAGAACTTTCACAAGATTCTTGAATATGAGCCGGAAAACAACTACGCGCTGGTTGGGCTGGGAGACTCTGCTCGCAAACGCGGAGATTATCGTGCTGCCATTGAGTACTATCAGAAATGTCTGGAACACCACCCGGACAACAACTATGCGCTGTTCGGCCTGGCGGATTGTTACAAGTCGCTGAAACACTTCAACCACGCCATAAAAATCTGGGAACGCTACCTTCATCATGACGATAGAAACGTCACCGTTCTAACCCGCGTGGCGGATGCATACCGCAAGGTGAAAGATTTCAAGCGCTCGGAAGAATTGTACCACCGCGTGCTGGAAATGGAAGAAGACAATCCGTACGCCCTTATTGGCCTGGGCCATCTGAATTACGACTTCAAGAACTACGAGCAGGCGCTGCACTACTGGAGCCGCATGTATGATAAGAAAGGTGATCAGGTCGATATACGCGTCCTAACCTCAATGGGCAACTGCCACCGCAAAATGAAGACCTTTGCAGACGGTGTTGAGTACTTTGAAAAGGCTCTTGAAAAGGAGCCCAAGAACTTTTATGCCCTCTTTGGGCTCGCGGATTGTTATCGTGGCCTGGGGGATCAGGAGAAGTCCCTTACCTACTGGAACCGCATCCTCCAAAAGGAGCCCACCAACAAGGTAATTCTCACCCGTGCGGGTGACGCCTACCGCAACATGGGGGACTTAGAACATGCCGAAGAGTATTATAAGGCAGCACTCAACATAGAGTTCGATACGTACGCCATTCTGGGGCTTGCGCTGATCAGTAAGCAGCACGGGCGCTACCGTGAAGCTATTCAGTCTCTGGAGAGTCTGGTTCAGCAAGATCCCAAGAACCACCGTCTCTACATGGAAATAGCGGATTGCCACCTCAAGCTCGGAGACAAGTCAAAAGCGCTTGAGGTACTCATTGAAGTGCAAAAGCAGGGTGTTCGCAGCCGACACGTCTTTGAAATGGCAGAACGAATAAAGCACTCCGTCTCTTCATGATTCAATCCATCCTCCCAGCAGCGGCCCTTCTCCCCCATGACATAGAAAGCGAGCTCAATTGCTCCCCCACTGCTGCGCAAGGAATATTCCGCACTATTCACCGGCGGCAACCGCGCAAACCCCTTTCCCGCAGCTTCACTGAGATTGCGCACTCTTTGCGGGAAACCCGCGTCACGCGTGTGATGCGCAGTGCCGGTAGCGGTGACGGAACCGTCAAACTGCAGGTTGCCACCGCGGACGAGCTGATTGTGGAAACGGTGCTGCTTTCCCACCAGAGCGGGCCGGACGGTAACAGACGCACTGCGTGTCTTTCCACGCAGGCCGGGTGCGCCGTTGGATGCACGTTCTGCTACACCGGCACGCTCGGTCTTACCCGCAGTCTGAGTGCGGCCGAAATTGTTGAACAGTACGTGCACCTTGCAGAGCGCTACGGTCCCCCGGAAAACGTTGTCTTTATGGGGATGGGAGAGCCGCTTGCGAACTTTGACGCGCTCCTGAATGCGATTGCAGTCCTCGCACATCCACTCGGCCGCGCCGTTTCATTTAAGCACATTACCATTTCTACAAGCGGTCTTCCCGGAACCATCCGCCGTCTGGCAGAGATTTCACGCTTCACTGAGGATTCCTTCGGGAGGCCCGGACTCGCCGTATCTCTGGTAACCGCCTGCCGGACAAGGCGCCAGGAGCTCATGCCGCGCTCTGCGTCGCTTGAGAAACTCAGAGCCGCTCTGGCCTATTATAACGCGCAGACCGGAAAGCCGGTTACGCTGGAACTTGTTCTGCTTGACGGTGTGACGGACAGGTCGCAGGATGTGGAGAATCTTGTTGCATTTGTGACCGGTAACGTGGAAGATGCGAGAACATTACCCCTCAACGCAAGGGTCAATTTGATTACGTGGAATCCGGTCGCAGACGCACCGTTTCTTCCCACACCGGCGGAGCATGCAACAGAAGTGGCCGGGGCACTCAGGGAAAGAGGCCTTTCGGTGACTTACCGGCAGCCGCGCGGGCAGCGCGTACTTGCCGGTTGCGGACAGTTAGGAAGCGCGCTGGCGCGCCGGCCGGGTTATGTTTCGAGAACAGCTTTAATGCGCCGCACACCCTGAGAGGAAGATTGTTCCTTCAAAATGCGGAAGCGGCCGAGTTGGGCGGTATGCTCTACATGCGGACCGCCGCACACTTCTTTTGAAAAGTCTCCTATTGAGTAGACCTTTACCTGTTCATCATACTTTCCGGTAAAGAGCGCTATGGCACCCGATTTCTTTGCCTCTTCTATGGGCATGGTGTCATATGTTACGGACAAATCGCGCTGTATTTGTTTGTTTACAATCTCTTGGACCTGCTTCAGTTCTTCAGCGCTCATCTTATCCGGATGGGAGAAGTCAAACCGCAGGCGCTCTTGAGTAATGTTGCTGCCTTTCTGCGCCACATGGTCACCTAAGACATCCCGAAGCGCCTGGTGAAGCAGGTGCGTGGCCGTGTGGAGTCTGGTGGTCATTTCCGAATGGTCGGCGAGTCCGCCCTTGAACGTTGCGCTGCTGTCTGTTTTTGATTTCTCCTGGTGCTTTCGGAATGCCTGGTCAAAACCTTCACGGTCAACCTTTAACCCATGTTCGAAGGCCAACTCCTCGGTAATCTCCACGGGAAAGCCGTAGGTGTCGTAAAGCTTAAAGGCAACGCGCCCGGGGATGACGCCGGAGGGACTCTTCTTCAGGTTGGGAAGAAGTTTCTCAAACTCATGCTCGCCCTTCTGCAGGGTAACGAGAAACTTTTCTTCCTCATTTGTTAATTCTGAAACAACCTCTTCAACCTTGTCACGGAGAACCGGATATGCATCAGTGTACATCTCCAGTACTACACGGCCGGGGACTGCAAGAAACGGGCCGTCCAGTCCGAGCTTACGGCCGTGCCGCACTGCGCGTCTGATGAGACGCCGCAGGATGTAGCCTTGCCCCACATTTGACGGCAGGACGCCACGCTCGTCTCCAAGGATGAACGTCGAAGTCCGCACATGATCGGAGATGATACGAATTGACCTGTCTGTCTCTTCACTACCGCCGTAGCGCTTGCCGGACAGCTCTTCAATACTTGCAATGATGGGCTGGAAGACTTCCGTCTCATACACGGAAGATTTTCCCTGCAGGATGGCGATGGTTCGCTCAATGCCCATGCCGGTATCCACGCACTTGCGTTCAAGCGGCGCAAAGCTTCCGTCAGGACGCTTGTTGTACTGCATGAACACGTCATTCCAAACTTCCATGAATTTCCCGTCAGGCACGCCCGGTCTGCTCTCTGCCGTACCGGGAATACCGGTGTCAATAAACATCTCGCTGTCCGGCCCGCACGGCCCGGTCTCTCCTGCCGGCCCCCACCAGTTGTCATTTCGCCCCAGAAAATGGATACGCTCATCAGGAATCCCGAGCAAACGCCAGGCTTGAGCAGACTCGTTATCCGCGGGTACATTCTCATCTCCTGCAAACACGGTTACGGAGATTTTGTCAGGAGAAATGCCGAGCCATTCAGGGGAGGTGAGAAATTCATAACTCATCCTGATTGCTTCATCTTTGAAGTAATCCCCAAGGGACCAGTTTCCCAGCATTTCAAAGAACGTAAGGTGGCTTGAGTCGCCTACATCTTCAATGTCACCGGTACGAATACACTTTTGATAGTTTACCAGGCGTGTTCCGGCCGGATGCTTCTCTCCCAGGATGTACGGCACCAGCGGATGCATGCCTGCAGTCGTAAAAAGTACAGTGGGATCGTTTTCCGGAATGAGAGAACTTCCGGAAATTTCCGCGTGCTTCTTGGAGAGAAAAAAATCGATGTACTTCTTTCTCAGTTCATTCGCTGTCATGAATGCTGTCCTATTTGCTGTTTGGTTAGTTATTTACTAGAAGTTTTCGAAACCTGATTGCCGATGTTCGTCCGTAAACTCAGGGAACACATAGACTACAACGCCGGAAGATTTGACGCGTACCTCCGCAAATCCCTTTGACACCAGCTTTTCCAGATACTCTTTTGCCTTATCCGTTGTAATGTTACCTTCCAACGCAACCTCAGCAGGAGTTGTCACTCCCCCGTTGTTACGCGCTGTTCTCAGAATTACCTGTTCTATTGCCGCCGCGGAACGTGCCCGACGCGGTTCTCCTTCCCTGCGGGTCCGGTACCCGGATGAGACGTGCAAATCCTCATCGTAATCCAGCGCTTCACGCAGCCGCATTTGGAACCGCGCTTCACGCACCTGGTGTGGCAGCGTAATCGCGTCATATAAGGTACCAATTCCCAAGAGACCACCGGTTAGCAGATAGAGCAGACCGGTCCCCACCTTGCCGATGTAGAGCCTTTGCAAGCCGGCAATGCCAAACAATGACGGCAGCCAGAACAAGTATGCCATTCGCACAGACAGCAAACGCGTCGCCTCCAGATTACGTTTTACACACTATAGCGAAAATGAGCGCGTTACTCAACAGAACAGGACACCGCGCGGCATTCTCCTGCCGCTAAATGTACTCTTCATCCGGGCGCCGTACAATCAGTTTTCCCTCTTCTTCAAGACGGCGCAAATGACCCAGGAAGGCTTCTTCCGCCTCCGCCACATCAGCCTTCCGCACCGCGCCAAGGTCGCGGTAGTCATCCGCAATGAGGGCGCGCCGACGTTCTGAGACATTCATAAGTATGCGCGACCGTATCTCGTCCGTTTTTCCTTTTAAGAAGAGCGCAATTTGATGATTGTCAAAATCACGCAGCACGCGCTGCAAATCCGCGTCGTCAATGTAGACCAGACTGTCTGATGTGAAAAGCTGATCTTTGATCTGTGCGTAGAGTTCCGGGTCTTCTTCCTGAAGCGACCGCAAGATATCCGCCTCGCCGGAAAAGTTCATTGTGCGCAGGATTGCAGCAAGCGCCGCCCTACCATCGATATCATCGGAAACCACCTTTCCCTGGGTACGGATCTTCTCCCGCAACGTTTCTTCAACGCGGAGAACAACCTCGTGATCCACGCGCGACATGCGCGCAATCCACCTTACAACTCGTGTCCGCATTTCCGTTTCAAGATGCCCGAGCACCCTCGCGGCCTGCAGCGGCTTCACCTTTGCCAGCACCAGACTCACCACCGGCACGGACTCACCTTTCAAAAGGATGCGCATTTGCGCGGCATCCAGGTCAGAGAGAAACTGGAAATAGCGCCCGCGCGTGTCAGGAACGATCCGACGAAAGAGCCGGCCGCCCTCCTGTTCCCCGAACGATTGCTGCAGAAGCCGCTCGGCAAAATCCGGACCGCCTTTCTGCGGCACCCGCAGGAGCGCCGCACCGCCGCCGAACTCTTCGAGAATACGCCTGGACTCTTCCGGATCCAGACGCGGCGTGGTTGCAATGGTCCTGGCAATGAGTTCCACTTCCTCTTCTGAAAGATGCTTGAGAATAGTTGCCGCCTGCTCTTTTCCAACCAGCATGAGAAAGTGCGCTACTTTGGTGAGGCCCATAGAAGCCGCGGCGCCGGGAGCAACTTGCTTTAACAGACCGTCAGGGACCTGAATTCGGGACGGCGCACTGTTCCCCCCCCGCGAATGGGAGGCTTCCGCTGGTTCTTGAGTCTTAGAATGGGTCTCAGACTGTTCTTGCCGCTCGTCTTGTGCCGGCTGCCCGTTTTTGGAAGAAGGGCGCTTCTTGTCCGCGGGAGCGCCGCGCTCCGGCTTTGAGGACGCCTTTGAATCCGCACTCTTGTCCTCTTTGCCGCCTCTTTTATACGCATCCGCACGACGTTTGTGTATATCCACGGCTCTAGAATAGCTGGCCTTTCCGCAAACGGTCAAGCAGCGATTACTCGTGATGCACCTTCTGTTTTCCAGGCGCGGCTGCTGTCTTCCCGGCCGCTTCAGGGCGAATTTTTGCGGGCTCCGGTTGACATCATTTTCGAATTCATTTATATAATAGCTACATTACGTAAGTAATAGTGCCGCTGTAGCTCAGTTGGTAGAGCAGTGGACTGAAAATCCACGTGTCAGCAGTTCGATTCTGCTTGGCGGCACAGATACGTACAGAGGCTCTGCAACGCAGGGTCTCTTTTTTTTTGCGCTTTTCGTTTCCAGCTCCGCAAACTCCCCTCCCGCTCCTATGCACAGCTCACAGAAATCGAGTAGGAGGCGGGGTCACCCCCGCCGTCCTCTCACACCACCGTACGTACGGTTCCGTATACGGCGGTTCTACGACAATTAAGACACCGGAACCAAGGCGGTCGAAGTACCGTTTAGGAA
>Ga0102944_1000644_pt1 | contig 25779 bp, 24 predicted proteins | sample SalPonD_shore_MG_FD_78172 | JGI IMG/M metagenome (GOLD analysis project Ga0102944, IMG submission 78172) | Salt pond soil microbial communities from South San Francisco under conditions of wetland restoration - Salt Pond MetaG... | ecosystem: Environmental > Aquatic > Marine > Intertidal zone >...
ATTTAAGTAAGAGAGAATGAAAAAAGAAAAATAATCATCGTAATAAAAAAATAGAGAGCAAATGTAAGTAGAATCCACTTCAAATCAAGGATTTTTCAATGATCTACTTCCTTTGATACTGTTCTCTTTATATCAATATTTTTATCATAAAAAAAATTCTTCATTAGTAAAACATTAAAGTGGATGGATAAAAATTTTGAACATTATATCCTTTCTAATCATCTGTATTTTTTATTCATATTCTCTTATTATTCTTTATACTGCTATCTTGGCAAAAGATAATGGAGATAAGGGAACATTTACTAATAATATCTCAAATTTTATCATCTTAGTATTCTCCCTCTCATCAAATATTATAATTATTAATCTCTCGGATCTCCCTAATATTGATTTTTTGGTATTTCCCTTCGATTTCTTAACAATTAGTTTTTTGATAATCTTTTTTCCTCTTTTTTTTCTCTTCATTTTTAATGAAAAGCGTAAATTTGATAGAAATAAGAATCTCCCGAAATTAAAGGACTATTTTTCCACTGGAAATGAATTGCCTCTCAAATATGATATCTATAGAAAGCTTACACATTTAGTTGTCCTAGGTGTAGTTTTATTTTATTTTAATTTTGGTTTCTGGACCAAACATGTTTTCATTTATCTTGCTGAATTACTGCCTGAGGATCTCTATGATCTTTTTTATTCAATTTTTTTAGCTGAAAGCAATAATATGGTTTTTACCCAGTATCTTGTCGTTTTTCTTGTTAGCATTTCCCTCTTTGGGCTTTTAACCGCAGATTTCTTCCGTATCTTAAAACCGAAATTGTATCCATTAAAATCTGTGAATAAAATTTTAAGAGAAAAAGAACTTCATTTGCGATTAGGGCCACAAATCTCGATGACAATCGGGTGTTTTTCTATAATCAATCTATATGGGTTATTTCAACCAATCGGCCCTCTGATGATCTGTACAGGAATGATCATCTCAATATTTGGAGATATGGCTTCTAATCTTGTTGGAAGAGTATTTGGAAAGAAGAGAATAAGGAATTCACAAAAAACGCTTATTGGGCTTTATTCTGGGATGATCATTGGGTTTTTATCTGGAATCATCTTTTTATTAATATTAAATGCTCAAGCAATGTTTGGATTTCTCGGGGTATTCTTTTTATCTCTTACTGGCGCAATTATAATTGGATTATTAGATTATCTTAACTTGGAAATTGATGATAACTTAACCTATCCCTTTTTCGTCTCTAGTATTCTATTTTTCCTGTCTTTATTATTTTAAAAGTATTAGAATTATATTTGACTATATAAATCTTGAACAGATATAATAAAGAAATATTAATGGATTTATTAATTGATCAATTTGAAGATATAAATAATAATAATACTTAATTTACAAGACAATGTCTCAAAAAAGTCTTAGAATAGATAAAATACAAAAGGGAACTGTTATTGATCATATAAATGCTGGTTATGCCTTAACTATTTTGAATCTAACCGGTCTTGATGAAGCTTCAAATCTTATGACTATTGGTGTAAATGTTTCTTCCAAAAAATATGGAAAAAAAGATATTGTGAAGATTGAAAATGTATTTTTAGATGAGGTTCAAATGCAGCAAATTTCCATACTAAGTCCTAACGCAACAATCTCGCTTATTGAAAATTTTGAAGTAATTCAAAAACGAAAAGTTGAAATCCCCCAAACCATTAAAAAGTTAATTGTGTGTGAAACTAAAACATGTATTAGTAATTCTTTAAAAGAACCTATCGACACCGAATTTAAAGTTCTTGATGAAAAACCCTTAAAAATTCAATGTGTCTATTGTGATAGAATCTATAAACTCAATGAAATAAAATTCAAACCTCGCCGAAAAAAAGGTAAGTCAGTTAAACAAATAATACAATTATAACTTTATCATAAAAAATAAATGTATTTTTTAAGAGAAAAGGAAATAATATTCTATTTTTAAAAAAAAATATTTATATTAGTCCAAAAATCGTGATGGTTAATGGATAATCAATCATAATTAATAATGTATGCAATATTGTACTCACAATCATGAATAGGAAAAAATACATGCCCACTCCCGGCATTATGATGTTCTTCCAGTTCCATTCTTCTTTATCATATTTGAATTGAAAAATAATAAAGCTTGCGAAGAATGGGAACACAAACCAGAAAAAAAGCATCCAAATTAACAATAACCATCCAACAAACCCTATTAAACGTCCCACAAGAGCACAAACTGCCCCCGTTATTGCGCGAACCCAATATAATTTTGTTTCCTTTTCTAATCGAATATCGATATCTTTCTGTTTACCTTTAGCTTCTTTCTTTTTGTCTATATCTAATTTTTTCCTTCTTAATTCCATCATCCGCTTTCTTTTCTTTTTGATGTCGATTTTTTCCAGTTTATCCTTTTTTGTCATAACTATTTTTTTCTTACCTTTAATTATTATAATTAATAATATATCTCTTAAAGTAAAAAATTTGTTAAAAAATATGAAGCGAACTTTCAGTAACATTGATTGCTATGCGATAACTCGAGAATTAGATCAATTTTTATCGAAAGGCAATATTTCTAATATCTATGATGTAGAGGCTTTATTAATTCTTAAAATTAACACTCCAAAAGGAAATAGAAATCTTATAATTAAGAAAGATTCAAGGATCAATCTAACTCATTATGATTACCCAATTCCAAAATATCCAAGTCAATATATCCAATCACTAAGAAAAAAAATAAGAAATAAAAGAATCTTAGGAATCCATCAATACAATTTTGATAGGATTATAATAATTGAACTAAATAACAATGGTGCTGAACCTTGGAAGTTTATAATTGAGTTATTTAGTAAAGGTAATTATATTTTAGTGGATGAAAATAATACCGTAATTATAGCAAAAAGATATCTAAAATTGAAAGATCGGAATATCCTCCCCAACAAAAAATACTCCTTTCCACAATCTTATGGCGAAAACTTTTTAGAAATTACTATGGATCAATTCAATAGGATAATTAATGAAGATGAAGAGATTGTTAGGATTCTTGCAAGAAAAATAAATGTAGCGGGGACATATAGTGAAGAAATTTGTTATAGAGCAAATTTAGATAAAACTATTATCGGATCTAAATTACCTGAAAATAAAATTGAGATCTTATATAAATCATTCAAAAATCTCAGAAATGATTTAATGTTTTCAGATATAAACGCACATATAGTATATGATGATGATAATCAAATTTCTGTCCTTCCTTTTGAATTAGAAATTTATAAAGACTTTACAAAAAAAAATTATCCTTCATTCAATAGAGCTGTTGATGAATATTTTTCTAGAATTGATTCAGAAAACGTTATTGAAAGTTCAAATGGGAATTTTAAAGAAAAAATAGCATCTCAAGAAAAGATACTGAAAAACCAATTAGAATATATAAAAACATTAAAAGAAAAAAGTGAACAATATTATTCATACGGAGATTTTATTTACGCTAATTTCAAGTCCTTAGAGAGATTATTAAAAGTTATCAGAGATGCAAAATCCAAAGGCTATACTTGGGAAGATATCGACCAAAAACTGCAAGACGCTAAGAAGGAAGGGATGGATGGTACTGAACATTTCGATAGAATTGTCCCTTCAACCAGTGAAGTGGTTTTAAAGGTTGATGAAAGTGAAATTTATTTAGATATTCATAAAAGTATAGGAGAAAATGCATCAATAATATACTCAAGAGGTAAAAAGTCAAAGGATAAAATAAATGGAACCAAAAAAGCAATTGAAAAAACTAAAGCTAAAATAAATAAATTGCAGCAGGAAAGAGATACATTAGAGGAAAAAATAGATTTCCTAGTTAAAAAACCCGAAAAAAAATGGTATGAAAAATATAGATGGTTTGTATCTTCAGATGATTATTTAGTTATCGGCGGAAGAGATGCATCTTCAAATGAGGCAATATTTAGAAAATACATTGAACCGAATGATTTAATATTACACACTAATTTTCCAGGTTCGCCCCTCGCTATTATTAAAAATCCTCAGAATAATGAAATTCCTGAAGAGACATTAAGAGAAGCAGCTGATTTTGTTGCAAGTTATTCGCAAGCATGGAAAGAAAACTGGGGGGTTGTCGATGTTTTTTATGTAAATCCAGAACAAGTTTCAAAATCGCCTCCCTCTGGTGAATATCTGTCTAAAGGTTCTTTTATGATTGAAGGTAAAAAAAATTTTATTCGAAATGCAAAGACGGAATTAGCTATTGGGATTGTATTCGAAAAAATTAAGATCAATACTGAAGACTATGATTATATATCTTATCCTAAAATAATAGCAGGACCAATTAAACCTATCAAAATTAAAGCAAACAAATATGTTAAAATTAAACCCTCCCGCTCTGGAATTTCTAAAGGAGACTTGGCAAAGAAAATAAAAAACATTTTTTTGAAGAAAAGTGAAAAAGATCAAAGAAAATGGATCGATTTATTATCTCTTGATGATCTTATATTAATGCTTCCAAATGGCTATTCTAAGATAATTAATTCTAAGAAAGATTCTTTTTAAGCCAATTCTTTATAATAGGAATATTTTGATAATTATCAAATAATATTCCATCAATTCCAAGAGAGATTAATTCTTTTATTTTTTTTATGGGTTCAGAATATTCAAGAAAATCCCATGTAAGCGCAAAAATTTTATTATTATGGCATATTTCGATAAATTCTTCAGAAATTTTACTAGACCTTAAGCTTATCATATCTAAAGAAGGATTTATATTCTGATTTATCTTATTCTCCAAAAAATCCTCTAAAGTTAGACCTTTTCCTTTTGTAATATTATAACATGTTTTTAATTCTTCGAAATCATTTTTAATTTTTAATAATAGGGCACAATCACGACTACTAATAATCGTTTGATTTAATAAATTTAAATTTTCGATTAAATCTATAACATCTCCTTCAATTCCTTTAATTTTCAATTCCACCATAAAATTGATTTCCTTTATAAATTTATTTAATACATTTTTTAAAAGTGGAATTTGATCTCCTTTATTTCGTGTTCTAAACTCCCTTATTTCTTTTAAATTGAAATCTTCAATCTTTCCTTTTTTATTAGTCACTCGATCTATAGTTTCATCATGGAAAATAATTAATTTTCCATCCTTAGTTTTTCTTATATCAAATTCTATATAATCTGCACCAGATTTAATAGCTGCTCTAAAAGCTTTTATTGTATTTTCATCAAAATCTTTTCTTGTACCTCTATGTCCTATAAAAAGAATAATAATCTCCTAACTTATCAATTCTATTCTTGAATAAGATAGAGATATAATAATATAAAAATCAAACCTAATAATGTTAAAAAGAAAACATATATGTTAAGAATAGATTGAATGATTGACAAAATGAATAATAACATCAAATTCTTCCAATTAATCGGTTTTCCAACTAAATCCCTATAATTTGCATATGAAATAGTCAAAAAAAGAAAAAAGAATAATATTATAACAGTTCTAACCAAAATTTCGACAATATTTAATATTGAATTATTGAAATATCCTAAAGAGATAATCTGCCCATTAAAGAATAAGGATGCTACAAAAAATATTCCTGATAAAATTGCTGTTTTGATTACAGTTTTATATCCGATATTTTCTTTTGATTTTTTCTTATTTTTGATTTCTGATTTTTTTATTTTCGACATTAATAACCTATCCTCTCCATTTTTCGTTTCAATAGAATAATTTGATATATATAATAGCTATAAAATAAAACAATTATCGTGAATACTATACTGGTTAATGTGATGGCAACTATATTAAAATCTAATTGGGGAGGCTCTTTTTGAGCTTCTAAAATATTAATTATGATAGTAGTGCTCCTCTCAATCCTATTAGGAAGATCTGGGATATTTCCATGACTTATATTAAATGCATGGCTAGATCCATAACTTAAAGCAACATCATTTTCCTCATTTTGAGTTTCATCTGATTGTAAAGGAAATTTGAATTCGAAAGTAAATATCCAATTCTCAAATCCTTCAAATTTTATGGTTCCTGCTCCATTTCCTTCAATATCATCCTCAAATATATACTGACTGTTATTTAAATAAAGATCATTATATGAGTCTTGTCCGTTTGAAATATTAATCATCTTAGCATCAATAAAATCCTCTATATCTTCAGATGTGGAATTGGATATTAATATCGCTAAGAATTCTGAATCTCGTTTTTCAATTAATTCAAATTGAAATAAAAGATATAAATTGTTGTCTTTTTGAATACATTTTATATCTATAGGTAGACCATTTGTAGTTGAGGAGCCTAAATATAAAGATGTATTATATCGTTCAGCTTTATCCCATTCATCTGATTCTACCTCTCCATCAATGATCGGAGCATCTCCGAATTTTGGACTTATCTCAAGTGAAGCTCCATATGCTCTTGAAACAGTAAAAGCAGATAATATAAAAATATTTAGCAAAAGCACAATCAATATAATTTTTATAGTACTCTTTTTCAAAATATCCTTTCACTTTAACTACTTAATTATCTTTTCAATGTTAGTGATAATTAAGAGTTCATTTAATATTTTTCTTTCGAAGTTTTACAATAGAATTATGGAGCATATAAAAATTATTTTCTGATAATTTAAATCAGCATAATTTATTAAATTATGAATTTTTATTGATATAGATAGGTAATACAACCATGCAATTGAATTTATTCATATAGGCAATGATGTAATTAATAATTCTCATGATTTCTCTCTTACTCTCAGAATTATTATAGTTATAATCAGAGAATTCTTTTGGTCCTATTGCAACCAACAGTCCAGATAAATCTTTTTCTCTCTTTATTAAAAACCAAAACGATTTTTCTTTCTCATTATCTTTTATGATTAATAAAATCCAAGGATTTAATGTCCATTCTTGATCATCGGATTTTATTTTATCTATTGCTTTAATTACTTTATAATTTTTAGATGTTTTTATTGTTTTAAGTAAACTATTGAAGTACGTCCTTTTAATTTTCAAATAACCGTCAAAATATCTTTTAGCATCAAATAATTCAATTTTTTTATGAATATTATCATCTGTTTTTAAGCTGATTTCCCATTTTTTCATTCTACTTTTTCTCCGTTTTTAAGCCTATTACGTCAATTTTTAAGTTTTTAGTGATTGCTTTCAAATTTTTTAAAGACTTTTCAAAATTCTTTTTATATAGATCTAAATAACATTCATAGAAAAATTTATCTCCTTTAGAAGTAAGACCTGAAGCGTGAATAATATTTAAATCTTTAATTATGCCTACTATATCATTTATTTGTTTCTCTGTAAAATTTTCTTCAAATATCCTAATTTTAAAAATCTCTTCATTCTGTATTGGATAAAAAGTTAATTTTAAGGAATTTATTGTTTTCGTCTTTATTATAAGAAGATACTTTGAACTCCATAAATCTAAACTTTCTTTGATAAGCTCTTTGAATTTAACATTATTCAAATCATCAATTTTTATAATACTTGCGAAAGTTAGATTTTCTTCCATTTTTAATAATCATCCATTTATATATATCGGTATTTTTTCTTTAAGTTTTTTTATTGTACCGCTAGTAATTACTGGAGAAAAAATAACCCTTTTGTCTTTTATTCTTTTGATCAAGCTTAATGCAGAAATAATTATTTCTTTAGTCTTATGCGAACATTGGATTATTCCATATTTATGCTCTAAATCTAATTTATGTATCCAGAGTCCAACCTTATTTGCTGTGTTCATTCCATAATAATCCCATATAATACTCCATAGTTTATTTAGAAATTCATTTTTATTAAACACGTGGGAGGGTTCTATAATAATTTTAAATAAAATATATCTCTGTCTTTCATATCTAATTTTAAGTCTCACCATCTGAAATTAATTTTACACCTTTTTCTATAATATCTGGGTTTGTCCGATTTTTAGATCTCTCTATTAGAGAAACAACATTTCTATTAAACGCTCTTTTTACTTCTGGCATTGGAATATCTATCAAAGTATTTACGATACTAATTAATGCTCTAGGATTTCTAAAATCATATTTATTTTTGAAATTTCCACTAATAATAAACTTGACCTTTCTACTCATCGCCATCTGTATAGATTTAAATAATATTCTAAACTCTTTTGATTGGGATTGTTTACTTTCATTCATTATTGATTTTATTCCAAACTCTATGTATTTTCCATTTTGATTAGCCAAAGATAATACTCCTTCTGAGAGAGTATTTAAGAGTTTGAAATTAGTATATGATAATAAATCTACTCTCGAATCTCTTGCAGCAATTAATTGAAGGTTTGGATTAAATGTTTCTAACGAGATAATATCTGAAACATGACTTACTTTCTTTATCTTTTTTCTGAAGTCTTTAATATTTTGCGTTTTAAGATTAATTCGATAATAAATATTTGAATTAGATAATTTTTCTATTTTTTCTTTTACATCTTTACTTATTTCTTTGAAATAATCTATTGGTTCAATTATTATATAATTAATTGATAATTTTTCGCAGAAATCCAATTTCTCTCTAATTTCTGCAAAATCATTTAAATTCACCCGTAATTTCGCTTCAAAATATGGCAATAAATCTCAAACCTTTTCGATAATATAAATTTTGTATATTCCTTTAACAAATGTAATCAAAATTAAATAAAAAAATTTTATTATCATTGAATATTAAATTTTTCATCTCAAATACTAAAAATAACACCTCAAAAGTGTTTTTCTTTGGATAAAAAAAGGACTCTTGATGAAATAAATACAAAAATTAAGGAAGGGAAAGCCACAATTCTTACAGTCCAAGAATTAATTGAAAAACTAGACGACGGGGAAAAAATCGAATTTGAGGATGTAGATGTTATAACCACAGCAACAAAAGCTTTAATGAGTGGAATCGCTGGTATTTTTTCTTTTAGATTATCTCCTCCTAAAAAGGTAAGGAAATTTATAGATATAAGTATTAATGGGATACCTGGATTTCCTGGACCATGCCCAAATGAGTTTTTAGGAATAATTGATTTGATCTTATATGGTACAGCTAAAAGTGAGACAAAAGAAAATTATTCTGGTGGGATGCTCTTTAGAGATTTAGTTGAGGGGAAAGAGGTTAATATAAAAGCAAAAAGTGTGGAAGGTCTGGAAATTGAGAAAACCCTTTCTTTACAAGATTTCCAATTTGCTCGTTTAATGGGTACTCGACAAGCAATACGAAACTATTTTGCCATGGTTAATCCTACTGATAATGATGTAGAAACAATTTTTTCCGTAATACCAATTAAAGGAAATTACTCTCAACTTACATTCTCTGGATGCGGTGCTATGAATCCTTTCCAAAATGATCCAGAAGCGAATGTGATGGGAATAGGCACGAAAATATTAGTAAATGGACAAATTGGCTATATAATGGGTCCAGGAACAAGAAATGATAGATTAAAACCTAATCTTCAGACAATATGTGATATGAATGGGATGGATCCGGAATTTATGGGATCTTTTAAAACATCTTATGGTCCCGAGAGTATTTGTTCGATCGCAGTCCCATTACCAATACTTAGTGAGAGAATTTGGGATAACATTATTAAAACTGATAAAGATGTTTCCTTAACAGTATTAAATGTTGTTGGAAGATTTAAAGTTGGCGAAATAACATATGGAGATGTATGGGATAATAACTTTATAGTGAGATTTTATCCTGAGAAATGTATAGATTGTGAAGATTGTCCTGTTGATGGGAAATGTCCAACAAATGCTTTCGACTTAAAAAAAGGAATAGATCGAAAACGATGCTTCAATTGTGGGACGTGTTTTATGGTTTGTCCTGAAGATGCGTTTGATATTGATATGAAGTCTGTTGAAGTAGAATTAGAGGGATTGAGAGAAAAGAAAACAATTCCTGTAGTATTAAGACAATCTGACAGAAATGGGGCGATAAAATTGGCAGAAAGATTAAAAAATATGATTTTAAAGGGAGATTTTGAATTAAAAGAGCCAACGGGTAAGCTGGAATTTTATCCAAAAGTGTTTTAAGATTAATTAAAGGTGAACTACATGAGTGAAGATATTAAACTTGAAAAATTTGATCAGGTAGGAATTGTAGTGAATAATATTGAAAAATCTGCGGAAATGTATAGAGAATTATTTTCTTTTAAAGGAGATATTAATATTGTCGAACAAGACGCCAATGTTATCTATAAAGGAAAAAACGTAACATTTAAAATGAAAAAAATTATGCAATTCTTTGGAGGAAAGCAATTTGAAGTGGTAGAAGTAATTAGTGCTGATGGACCAAATCTCTATTCGGAATTTATTGAACAAGGTAATACAGGATTACATCATATTGGAATATATGTAAAAAGCGCAGATAAATATATCCATAAGTTTAAAGATAAATTTGATGTAGATGTAGCACAAATTGGACATGTGGGAAAGCTTAAATTTACCTATTTGGATACGAAAGATTCATTAGGATATTACATAGAATTAATTGAATTTTAATTTTTACAAAAGTGTTATTATTAATTCTGTTTCTTTTACCCTCGTTAAATTAAAAATCTTTATTTTTTATTTATAATAATTTTAAATTATGGTAAATAAAAAACAAAAAAAAGATGGTGGAGATCTTTTTGTAGAATGTCTTGTTAATGAAGGCGTAGAAAAGATCTTTGGTATTGTTGGTGGTGAATTACTTAGGATTTTTGATGCAATCGAACGATGGGGTCGAGAAAAGGGGATTAATACAGTAATGATGAGACATGAACAAGCAGGAGGCCATGCTGCTGATGCGTGGGCGCGAACTACTGGAGATTTAGGTGTTTGTGTAGGGACCGCAGGTCCCGGAGTTACTCATTTGGTTCCAGCTGTGGCAGCAGCCTGGGCAGATTCTATCCCTCTTTTAGTCATAGGGGCTCAAATTGCACGAATGTTTGATGATACTGGAATATTACAAGGAGGTTTAGATCAGATGAAATTGATGGAACCAATTACTAAAGCACAAATTTCTGTTGAAGATCCCTACGAGATTCCCAAAGCTGTTCAACGAGCAATTAAAACTGCTATGTCTGGTCGAAGGGGTCCTGTTTTTTTGGAACTGAGGGAGACTGCCTTAGTTAGGGAAGCAAAAGAAGAATTCTTTAAAGAAATTGTTCCACCTGAAAAATATAGACCCTTCCATCGACCTTCGGGCAATCCAGATGCAATAAAGTCTGCGATTGAGCTTTTAAAAAAAGCAGAAAAACCACTGTTAATGGCTGGAGGGGGCATGATAGCTTCAGAATCATATGACCGTTTAAAATTACTTTCACAAAAATACAGAATTCCTGCCGGAACAACAATTAACGGAATCGGGGCTATTTCACAAGACTCTGATACTTATATTGGATCTTATCCAACAACAAACACTTTTAGAACAGCCGCATCTCAATCAGACTTAGTAATCTCGTTTGGAGTTAAATGGGATTATACTGTCTTTTATGGAGCTCCACCAATTTGGAACCAAGAACAAAAACTTGTTCAAGTTGATATAGATCCAACTGTAATTGGGAAAAATCGACCTACTGATATTCCTATTATAGGAGATGCTGGGGAGGTAATTAACCAAATACTCTCACAAATGGAGGAAGAACTTCCAAAAGATAAAATTACTCAATGGGAGGAATGGAACAATTATTTAAGAGAAATGAATGCAGCAGATCAACAAAATATCGATAAAATCTTGAAATCAGATAAACTTCCGATGAAACCCCAAAGATTAGCATGGGAGGTTTTAGACTTTATAAATTCTGATACGCAGTTTGTAATCGATGGTGGAGATATTGCTGTTTTTACCTATGGATTATTGAGTTATAAACCCAGAAAACCGAGAAGTACTTATAACCCAATTTCGATGGGTCATTTAGGAACTGGCATCCCTTATGCGATAGGAGCACAAATGGCGAATCCCGACAAGTTGGTTGTATGCTTGTCTGGAGATGGCAGCTTCATGTTTAATGTTCAAGATTTAGATACTGCAGTTCGAGAAAATCTTCCAATTATAGTTGTTATTGCGAACAATTGTTCATGGGGTATGATAAAATCAAACCAGAAAGTTAATTTTAGTAAGCGATACTGCGATGTAGATTTCCCACCAACGAATTATGCAGAGATTGCAAAAGGATTCGGGTGTTATAGTGAAAAGGTAGAAAAGCCAGAAGACATTAAACCCGCACTTCAGAGAGCTATAGATTCTGGAAAGCCTTCAGTTATTGACGTAGACATCGCTTTTGAAACTCCACCTGCGATGAAACTTATCGGCCTATATAAGAAGAATAAAGGATTATTCGAAAATCCCTAATTTTTATAAATTTTTATAATTTTTTTATTTCAGAAGCAATAAAACTAAGTAAGAAAAAGAAATTAATTATTTTATTAAAAAAATAAGTGGTTTAAATTAAAATGGGAAATGATAAATATTTGAAAGGAAAAGTAGCAGTTGTCACGGGTGCAGGAAGTTCTGGATTTGGTCGTATAATGGCAAAAAGATTTGCTTCTAAAGGTGCCGACTTAGTGTTAAATGATATTGATAAGGATGGTTTAGAAGAATCAAAACAGATCATTCAAAAAGAATTTGACGTGGCGGTAAAAATAATTAATGCGGATATCACAGATTTAAATCAAGTTCAAAAAATGGATAAGGAAGTTTTTGATTCTTTTGACAATGTTTTTCTTTTGGTAAACAACGCAGGTATCGATGGAGGTCTCTACAGTTCTCTCAAAGCTAAGGAAGAGATATATGATAGGGTTATGGCAGTAAATGTAAAAGGAGCATGGAATATGACGAAAACTTTTTTCAGAAAAATGAAAAGACAAAGAGATTTTAAACCTGTTCGAGCTAAAATTATTAATATCGCTTCATGTGCGGGGACCCCTAATGGCTTAAATCCATTTATAGGGGTATATAGCGCAAGCAAAGCAGCCCTAATCGCGTTTACAAAACTTTGGGCTTTGGAATTAGGACCAGATGATATAACAGTAAATGCAATTTCTCCAGGAGTCTTTTTAACTCCTATTTATAATAATGATCCAAAATTGATTCGACAATTCTTAGACAGTAGAGGAGTTAAATTACCCATAGATAAGATAGGCGATCCCGAATGGGTTGCTGATGTGGCGGAATTCTTAGCTTCTCCACAGGCCGATTACATAACGGGAGAGAACATTATTTTAGATGGGGGTATGACCCTCTCTATAAATAAAATGTAAAAAAAAGAATGATGATTAATATCTATTTTTTTTAATTTTTACTCTTTAACCATATTTAAAGCTTCTTTTAGTACTTTTTCAAAGTTTTCCAATATGAATTCTGTATCCTCCTCAGTTATAACGAGAGGTGGTTTTATTTTGACGAGATTTCTCATCAATAGCTCTCCCTTAGCGGAGAGTATTGGCATACTTTCACCTAAATACAAATTATATTCTGGTGCTAATTGTATCATTTCTTCTACCAACTCAGTAAAAGGTTCTCTAGTTTCTCTATCTTTAACCATTTCAATTCCGATAAAGAGCCCAGGACCGCGAATGTCTCCTATTACCTCATAATCTTCCTGTATCTCTTTTAGCCTTTCGGTTATTTTATGTCCCATTTTCTCACAGTTCTCTCCTATCCTTTCCTTTTCTATAACCTTTATAGCAGCTAAACCCGTTGCGAGAGCCACAGGATCCGAACTAAACGTTGTATGCTCTTCAGTAGGAGTGAAAGTTTTCCTTACTTTCTGACTAGCTACTAATATTCCTAAAGGAAATCCGCCCCCAATGGCTTTAGTGAATGTCATCATGTCGGGAGATACGTCTAAACCTAATTCTTCTAAATATTTCTCGGTTATAGTAAAATATTTCCCCGTCCTCCACATACAAGTTTGACATTCATCATATATCAAATAAATCTTCTCTTCCTTACATGTTTCCTTTAATTTTTTTAAAAATTCTGGTGGAAAGGGGATATGACCCCCTGCTCCTTGTATTGGTTCTAATATGACCCCCGCCATTTGTTTTGGTGCCATCCCTTTTAAATATTTCTCTACAACTTTAAAACATTCTAAATTACATTTAGGATCTCTTTTTCCATATAACCCATTTTTATAATTCCACATACATCTATAACAGTAAGGTTGGGGCATTCTTGTAAAATGGCCAGTAGCAAATGAATCAAACCTAGTCACAGCATGTATTGGTTGAGATAAAGTTGCAGTAACCAAAGAAGAACCGTGATATCCATGCCAAAATGTTCCAAAATGGTCTGCACCTCTTGACGCGATCATTGCAAGTTTCATAGCCGCTTCATTAGCCATACCTCCTCCCTCACAATTAAGTGCAACTCTCCCTCCCTTTAATTTACCCGGTGCTAATTCCGCTAATTTATTGCATAATTTTGCTCTTGCGGGGGTTAAACAATTATATCTTACATGTGTTAGCCTTTTCATTTGCTCTACAGCAGCGTAGTTCACATCAGGATGGGCAAACCCAAGAGCTAGTGCCCAATTCATTGATGTACAATCTAAAATCTCTCTCTCTTTTCCCTCTTCATCTCTTACTCTAACCCATGGAGATCCTGGTTCTTTAGCTTCTATTGGTGTTAAAGGTTCAAAAAAATTATTAAGTGTATGTTTTTGAAATTCTAATATCTCTTCTCCATTTATCCCGGAAGAAATTCTGCTTAATTCTTCTTTACTTAAAGATTTTGGTTCAATTTCAGAGTTTTTCATTTTATTCATTTTAAATTATTATTGCTAGAAATTATTTCTAATATTTAATATTATTTTAGACTTATCCAAATAATAATAATCAAAAATAGAACTTATAGATTTTAAACCAAAGAAAATTTAAAAAATAGAAATTAATATTATTTCCCGCGCCCTTTATTTGCTCTAATACTTGGACGTGTCTTTTCAGAACCCCATCCTTTTTTATGTAATCCTCTTGATTTCTTTCCTGCTGAAGTTTTACCTCTATAAACTCTCTTTTTATTAGAAGAATCACAAATCCAATTTATTTTAGGATCAGATTTGATAACTGGATGATGAGGATCAACTAAAATAACTTCATAATACCAATTTTTACCATCGGAAAATACTTTATAACTATTTAAAACTTCTAAATTTGGAAACTTTTTTTGTGCTCTCTCTTCCGCAATCCATCGCAAATTCTTACCTGTAGTGTATTTGACAACACCCATCGCTCGATTTTTCCTTCCCCGTTTTGGTCGTAATTTGTGCATTCCACCTTTTCTTATTCGTGCTCTGGCAATGGTATATCCTTGTTTTGCTTTATATCCGAGCTCTCGAGCTCTATAAATCTTCGTTGGTCTCTTAATTCTCTGCACAGATCTTCCTTTTCTATATTCTACTCCCCTTTTCCAATTTGAGCTCTTAAAGGATTTATCATGCTCTTCAAACGTCTCTTTTACATATTTATAACCTGATTTCAAATGCAATCACTTTTTCTGATATGTAATTATATTAATATATGATGGTTTTATAATTTTTTCAATCTTTTTTTTTTGAAATTATTAAAATACTTAATTATTTTTTTAGCTGCACTTATGCTAGCTTCAATTTGTGTTTCTTCCGTTTGACTTCCGATATGTGGAGTTAAAATTAGATTGCCTTCGCAATTGCATAAATCCATATTTTTTAAGGGTTCCTCACGATAAACATCCAAAGCAGCTCCTCCAATTTTTTTTTCTTCTATAGCTTTAACTAAAGCCTTTTCATCAATTAGATTACCTCTTGCGGTATTGATAAGGAGTGTTTTTTCATTCATTAAACTCAATCGTCTAGTATCAATTGTATTTTCTGTTTTTACAGTTGCAGGAATATGAAGTGATATTATTTGACAATACTTTATTAATTCATCAACGGAGTCATATACGTCATAGTCGAGAGCGCTGGCTTTCTTTTTGGCATCTTTATCAACATCATAAATTCCTATATCCATTTCAAAGGCAGCGGCTTTTTTAGCGACTTCTGTACCTATATTTCCAAAACCAATTAAACCAATTTTTTTTCCCTTCAAAACATTTCCCATATATTCATTCTTACACCATTCTCCACAATGCGTTGTTTTATCTCCGTTTGGGATATGACGTACTAAACTGAGAATAAGTCCCATAGTCAATTCTGCAACAGAAACAGAAGGTGCCTTTGGAGTATTAGACACTGTTATTCCTAATTCCTCTGCTTTTTCAAGATCAACATTATCTAAACCAACCCCTGCTCTCACAATTATTCTCAGTTTCTTCGCTTTGATCAGAATTTCTGCTCTCAATTTTGTTCGTGATCGAATAATTATAGCCTCAAAATTTTGAATCTCTTTACTTAATTCCTCTTGATTAAGAGAATATTTTTTCTCCAGTTTAAAGCCATTTTCTTCTAGTATTTTTATACCTGCTTCATGAATCTTATCAGAAATAAGTACTTTCATATAAATTATTAACAAAACTTTTAATTTTCTTTAATATCTTTGTTAATCAAGAATAACTTAAAGATTTAATTGAACAATATTATTAGAGATTCATGAACGGGAAGTCAAAAGAAGATACGGAATATGATAAAGTAAAGATAAAGAATGAGGATGGACTAAATGTCTCATATGATAAGAATGAATTAGATCAATTTTTACCACACCTTATGGATGAGATAATAAATAAAGAAAAATCGATTCAAATTAATTCTATCGATTATGATGTTGAAGAATCTAAACAATTAGAAGAAAAAAAAGTATCTTGTTTAGATAATTTATCTAATCCTAAAGCTATTGATTTTATAAGAAGATGCTCCTCAAATGAAGAAGCCATTGAAATATTAGATTATCTTTTGGAAAGGGATGAAATTACCAGAGAAGAATACAGAGAGCTAAAAAACCAAATTGATAACGGATTGGAAAAATTTATCAAACAAAGCGGAGGCTTTAAGGAACCAGGTTATTATATACGAAAATATTATTATAACCAAGAAACTAATAAAAAAAGGGATTCTCAATAATAAGAATTAATTAAAAAAATTTCAAAAATAGTTTTAAATTTTTAGATTAATTACATTATATGTAGGAACATGGCAGATGATGAACTTGTGACAATTTAAAAGAGCTATTGCTCGTAGCGATGAAAATGTTGCCCCAATCTGATGCCACTTAATAAAAATATATCATAAATGTCACTTCTCCAGCAATTTCTTAAATTTATAACCCTTTTCTGTTAAGATATATTCATTGTCTCTTTTTTCTATTAGATTTAAACCAAGAAGAACTGGAACTCTCCCTTTTATGCACACAATAGGGATACCCGAAAATAATTTGATTGTTTCAAAATTTTTTGCTCCTTTTTCGATAGCAAAAAATATTTCTATACCCATATTTCCTAATAAATATTTTAAATCCTCTTCTAAATCCTCTTCTGTTGGCATCCAAATCCAATATTTTAAAAAAAAGTTATTTAATTATTAGAGTAATCTTAATTATTTATTTTATATCCTTAGATTTTGTCATCCCTTTCATTATTATTGTTAGAATTAAAGGATTTTTTAGATAATGATTTTTGGTTGCTCTTTGCTGCTAAATCTTCTAGAAAATTACTTATTTTCTCTTCCTTTGTTTTTTTAATTCCCTTTTTTCGCACATCTTTTAATATTTCTGCAATTTCTTTTTGTTTGCTTTTCTCAGTAGTTCCTGTATTATATTTATCTGCCACAACGGGTTTTACTTCTTGCGGTAATAATTTTCTAAGATACTCGGGGAATGCGGTTGTTACCTGCAAGTTTGTTTTTAGAATTATATATCTTTCATCTTTAAATTTGAGTTCTTCAATAATATTAAATTCCTTTAGAAAATTCAATACTTTGCTTAGGGCATCTAGATTCCTTTTTGAGACCAGTTTCGGAAGTTTATCTCTTGGGATGAGACCATTTCTTAGTTCAGAGAGTACATTATATTTTTTTGGATCACCGATAATTTTAAATAATAAAAAAGAGTCCTCTTCTAATTCTTCTTGTGTTTTCATTTCATATCTGCTGAAATATTCTTGAACTTTAGGTAGAATTAAATCTATTAATTCAGGAGTTTCATCTATATATTCTATAACACTATCAGGAGGGATCCTCTCGGCGTTCACTTCTTTTAAAAGTAAGATATACTTTTCCACAATACCAATTTGATTAATAAAAATTAATTGCTTTTGTGCTAATGTTTGAATTGTTTCATCGAAATCTTCATCAGGAAAATTTTCTTGGAACCATTCCTTCATCCATTCTAATGGTAATGGGCCTTTTGATAGTTTCCTGAGAGTTAAGAAAACAAATTCCTTGCTTAACAATTCTGCTAATCTTTCCTCCTCGGTCTTCTCTCTTGTAAGCTCTACTGATGCCCAATATAACTCTCTTACCCATAATTTAACTAATTCATTATTTCTAATTATTTTTTCTTGTTCATTCTCTTCAAAATTGTTAATATCTCCGATATGAAATGCTGTATAGATTTCCTCGTTAGATTTTAATTTATCAGAAAATTCAATACTTAATTCTTTTATTCTGTCCTCTATTTGTAAATTTGTTTGTTCATCAAAAATAATTGAAATCATTAACATATCGTTATTCCCACGTGCCCAATCAGATTCAATTTCAAAATAATAATTCATTGTAATAGTATCTTCGAAAGAGTGAGTGAAAAATCCTTCAGTAAATTGTTGATCCATTATGTTGGCTATTCTTGTGGATAAATTATCATCTAATAAATTTTCTGGATAAGAATACCATACCATAGGACCTATCTTTCTGTGAAAATACGACAAGGCACAAATGGGTTTCAATTATTTACTCTCCATTTAGATTTTTCTTATTATTCTTTGATTTCCAATAAAATTAAAGGTTAAAGATTTTATATCGCTCAAACTATTTAAGATCTAAGATATTTAAATATAAGATATCTAAGATATTTATATATTTATATAGATATGTGGATATAGATAAGGATAAAGGTAAAAATTAAGAATTTAATTTAAAGTTATTAAATTTGGTTTAGAAAAAATGATTAAATTAGTTGCCTTCGATTTGGATGATTGCTTATTTGACTCAACTGGACTTTCAAAAATGGCGAGGATTAAGGGGATCGATGTCATGATAGATTTAGGCTTAAATATTGAGAGAAAAAAAGCTATCACCATACTTATGGAAATCGTAGATGAATATGGTTCAAATTTTTCAAAGCATTATAATTATTTTATTCGAAGATTAAATCAAATAGATAATGAGTTTAACATTTCTTTTAATATGAAATATAAATTTATTTCTGCAGCCGTTATGGCATATCATAAGGAAAAAATTGACTCAATCCGACTTTATGATGACGTGAAACCCACATTAATGAAATTAAAAAAGAATAAAATAAAAACCTCTATAATCACAGATGGAATCCCAATAAAGCAATGGGAAAAGATATTAAGATTGAATATAGATTCTCTGATTGAACTAGTAGTCATTTCTGATCAGATTGGAGTAAGAAAACCCAATCCCTGGCTTTTTGAATTTTGTCTTAAAAAATTCGCGGTGAAAGGAGAGGAAACATTGTATATCGGCGACAGAATTGATAAGGATATTATACCTGCCAAAAAAAATAATATAATTAGTGTCTATATTCATCGAGGCGGAAAATATGATTCCTACAAAAATGAAAGTGAAAGTTCAGAATATAAAATTCCAGATTATGAAATTAATAATTTAGATGAAATCTTTACTATTATAGAAAATTTAAAATGAAAATTGCGTGCATTCAATCTAGAATTTTAGAGAATAGACCCCTGTGTTATAATCATATTACAGAATTAGTTGAAAATTTAATTAATGTATATCCAAACGTTGATTTTATATGTTTACCAGAAAGATGGGTTCCAATTAACCCTAAAATAGAGAGAAATTTTCAGAATGAGAGAGGAGAAGATTATCTTTTTATTAAATCTCTAGCAAAAAATTTCGAGGTTAATATTTTATCGGGGGCTATTTGGGAAAAAAGAAATAATTCAGATGAGGATAAATTTATCACATGTTATTATTTTGATAAGAATGGTCGAGAAATTGGTCGTCAAGATAAAATCCATCTTTATACATATGAGTTAAAATATTTTCAACCAGGAGATACTTTAAAAATATTTAAATTTTCTGATTTTTATTTTGCTATATTAATATGTTTTGATATGGCTTTTTATGAAACTCCTCGATTAGCTGCTGAAAATGGGGCGGATATTTTATTCTCTCCAACTCAAATTAGATCAGATGGTATGGATAATTGGAAGATATACCTTCAAGCAAGAGTTCTGGAAAATAGGATTCCAGTGTTAGCTTGTAATTCTGTTGGAAGCGTCTTTGACAGAAAATTTAGGGGTAATAGTCAAATTATCTCTTTCAAAGAAGGACCAATGACACCTTCAAAATTAAAAATTCTTGAGGGCCCCATTGATAAGAGTGGATATGTTTTTGATGATGTAGATTTACATTTTCCAAGAAAACTAAGAAAAATCAGACTTAATGAGAAAATTCATAAGGAATCTATCGAAGTTTTAAAAATAGATTGATCTTTTATAGAAAATTGTAAATTTTATTTCCAATGACCTCTCTCCGTGGGGTTTAAATACTAATTTTTCTAAAGAATATAAAAATAATTCTTTTTAGAAAAATGATGTCTGAAAATATGGCACAAAAAGGATTTATAGGACCAAAGGCTCTATTTGATCTATTTTATATTCCCCCCAAACTTCTTTTTAGAAAGGAGGAAGAATCTTCTCTTCTCTCAATCCTAAATGATAGCTTTAAAGATAATTTTTCAATAAATATTTTATATCAAGGAATTGAAGGAATCGGTAAAAAGGCAATAATTAATAAAGTTCTTAGAGATTTATTTAACTCTGACCAATATTTTCAACTATATAAAAAGATTCCATTAGACTGCAAAGAGAAAAGTCTTGAAGAAATTATAATTAGTTTAATTTCAATACTTTCAAAATATTCAAATCTTGGTTGTGAAATAAGTACGATATTAAATTCAAATATTTCGAAGTTATGGAGTATCTTAAAATTGATGTGTAAAAAGCTTGATAATCATGTGATTTTTATTTTCTATAATTCTGAATTTCTTGAAACAAAAATCCAAAAAAAATTTCTAACGTTTGGCAAAAATTCTAATATTTCCATTATTTCTACTGTGAATAATGTATTAAGACAAAATTCTTTAGATTTAATTTCTGATTATGATTTAAAAAGAAAATTAGACTTTTTTTCTTACGATCAACTTATCTCAATTTTTACTCAAAGAACTGATCTCAGTTTTTCCTATCAAGTAGATAAAGAATTAATTGAATTAATAACTGATCTAATTTTTGAAAACTATGTCCCGGTTCCGGGTAAAGGAATTAATATACTTCGAGATCTTTACCCTCCTCTAAAAAACAAACATAGTTTGGATTATAATACTTTACTTAAGATATGTGAGAACCATTTTGACTCTATTCATAATCAAGACGAATTCAATTTGCTAAATTATTTAGCTGAAGAAGATCTCTTAACAGTTTTATTCTTAGATAATCTAATAAATCATTTCATTTCAAATACATCAAATTATTATATAAATCTCGAAGAATTAAAGCAACTATATTTGATCTCATGTGAATCCTTGGAATATAGTAATGATCTTCAAGAATTCATAGATATTATTACAAAATTGAAAAATATTGGTATTATAAGCCCTTCTAAGAAAGGAATGGATTTAACATATGATATCTTACTTGAGAATGAATTTTCAAAAAACTATTATTTCTTAGTTCTAAATCCGATTAAATTGAAAGCAATGCTGGATGCAATTTTTTCTCATAGAAGATTCATTTAATTTTTTTATCATTATTTTTATTCTTTATAACAGATAATTAAAAATTATTACAATTTTATCTAGAATGTATAAAAAATTTATATCGGAATTTATTCTTTAATTTTAATGAGAAAACTAGAGAAGGAGATCTAAATTGACATATATAAAAAGAATAAGTATGACAGGTTTTAAATCATTTGGGGATAGAACAGTGACTGTGAGATTATCTCCCGGATTCACATGCATAGTGGGTCCAAATGGGGCTGGAAAATCGAATATAATTGATGCCTTATGTTTCTCCCTCGGGAGATTGTCTAAAAAAACAATGAGAGCCGAAAAACTTGAGGATCTCATTTTTGCTGGATCAAGAGGTCATAAAGAGGGAAATAGGGCATCAGTGACTCTCTATTTCGATAATTCAGAAGGAATCTTTCCCGGTGGGACAGATGAATTTCAAATCTCAAGGATTGTGAGAAGAAATAAAGGAAATAAGTATAAAATGAACGGTAAAATCACTACAAGACAACAAATTCTTGATACTCTAGCATCAGCCAATATTGATCCTGATGGCAGTAATCAATTTGTTTTACAAGGTAAAATTGTCGAATTAACACACATGAATACAATTGAACGACGCGAATTTATTGAAGAATTAATTGGACTTCAAAAATATGATGATATGAAAGAAGAGACTATGAAAGAATTAGAAAAAGCTGAACGCGACTTAGGACAATTCGAAGCAATTTTCAAAGAAGTATCTTCTCAACTCAAAAAAGTTGAAAAAGAGAAAAATGACGCTCTTGCATGGAAGGAGTTGGAACAAGAAATTAATAGTTTAAAATCAAAATTAATTGCTCTGAAAATTTCGAAATTAAAGGAAGAAGAACAAGAGATAGAAAATCAGATTGATGAAACTAAAAAATTTCTTGAAGAATTAGAGGAAAAGATAAGAATCCAGAATGATATTGTTGAACAAGAATCTTTGGTTATGGAAAATATACAAATATCCATTAATCAAAAAGAAAAAGAAAGGGATGAGATAAATGAAAGTATTACTGAATTAAAAACTCAATTATCTTCAAATAACACTACATTGGAGATGAATCAAAAATCTTTGAAAAAACTTCAAGCTGAGAAGACTAAATTAGAAAATAAACAAATGCAATTAGAAGAGAATCAAACTTACGACTCTTTAATTTCAGAATCATTAGAAAAAATCAAAAACATTGAACTAAAAGTTGAAGAAGCTAAAAAAGAAATAGACCAAAGACAACAATCCCAAACAGAAATTGATGAACAAATTAATCTTAAGGAGCAAGAAAAATCCAATTTAAAATCAGAAATCTCAGAATTAAAACAAAAAATTTCATCTAAAGAATCAACAATAAAACATTTGAGCAATAATATTAACAAAAATCTAGAAAAAAAAGAGAAATTAGAGACGGAACTAAATAATCTGAAGGGCGAATCTGAAAGCATACAAGATGCGATAAAAAATAAAAAAGCTGAAGAGAATAAAATTCGAAGTGAAATTGAGGCTTTGAAAAATAACATATCAAAGGAAAATGAAAATCGAAGAACGCTTGAAGAGACTATTAATTCTAAAAGAAATGAAGTAAATGAAGTAAATTCTCAAATCTCAGACCTCAATTCAACTCTATCTTCCATAAATACTGAAATAAAAATGCATAAGGACAATATTAATAGTTTAACCGAAAAAAAGCAGCAAAATAAAACAAAGATAGAGTATTTAAGTAAAGGAAAAGACATAAAAAAGGCACTAGAGGATCTTATTCAAGAAAAGAATAACTATTCAGATGAAATAGAAACATTAAGAAAAAAATTGAAAGAACAGAATTTTGAAATCCAGCAGATTGAAAAAAACCAAGAATTATTCAAAATGAAATCGGACTCTGCGATCTCTGAAATTAATGATAATCAATCAAAAATAAGTAATTTAATCACTCGTGAAAATCTCTATAAAAAGGAACTAAAAAATTTAGAAAGAGAACAAAAAACTCTTTCATTAAAGACCAATTCTTTGGAAGAAAATATCTCAAAACATGACAAAAAAATAGAGGATTTAGTTAGTAAGAAAGAGAATGTTTTAAGGCGTTTAAGTGAATTAAATGCTGAAAAAAGTAGAACTCAGAAACGAATTGATAGAGCCGAAGAAGAATACGAAAAAGATAAAAAAGATATAGAAGGAATTCTGCAAATATTAAATATGTTAACTCAAAACATTAATATTTCTGTAGAATCCATAAAGAGTAATATTCAACAATCAAATGCTGAAGCAATTGAAATCTCTGCGGAGGACTTTCGAAAATTTATTTTAGATGTTATTGATATGATGAAAACTGTTGAGGATGTAAGTTGTGAGGTGGAAGAAATAAATGAAATGGAAAATACCTTAAACTCCATGATGCAAACCTTGTCTTTATTTACTGATAATGCAGATCAAACAATTGGACAATTGATAACTAAAGTTAAAGATTCTGTTGATGTTGCAGTTCAAGATTCTACTTCTAATTTTGATAATTTTGTTCAAGATTTAATGGAAATTTTAGAGAACATGCATATCTCTTTAAGAAAATTAACTGTTTCTAAGAGTCAGGATTTATACAAACAATTGGAGGAAATTATCCAAAATATTAAGGATCAGGATGATGACTTGAATAATATAGAAAAGCAAATATCTGAGCTTAAAATTGAGAAAAATTATGACTTAAAAGACCTTTCTCTTTCAAAGGATAAATTAACAAAAGTTAAGGAGAGATTATCTGAGTTAAACAATAAAATCTCTGACTCGGAACAAGAATTAGAAGAGAGAACTCAATTAGTGGATAAAAAACGTAAAGAAAAGGAGGAAATAGAAAATAAATTAGATGATTTAAAGAAATCTAAAGATAAAATGTGGGAAATTATTTCAAATACCCAAGAAGAAATTGGTGTAAAACAAGCTGAATTGGAGAAAGTTCAAGAGAAGCTTCAAGAAATGAGAGATATTCACACCTTATTTGAAAATATCGAAGAAATCGAGTCAAATATCTCTGAATCTGAGAACATTATTAAAGAGAAAAAAGATTCAATAGTAAATATAAATGAGAAAATTAATAGTTTAAAAAACCAACAGAAAATAATTTTACAAAAAATTGAGAGTTTAGATAAGGAAAAAGAAGAATTTTGGGAAAAATCAGAGAATTTACAAGAAAAAATTGATGATAAAAATCAAGAACTTGAGAAGATATTAGATAAATTAAGATCTTTGGAAAATATTCAAAGAATGATAAATACTATTGAAGAATTGAAAAAAGAAAATATTGAATCAGAAAAAATGATTCAACAAAATGAACAAGATATCAATCAATTAAATGAAGAAATTTCATCCATTCAAGAAAAAGTTAATAATAAACAAGAAGAGATTGATTTATTAAGAAACGAAAAAACAAAAGAGATTGAAGCTCAAAAGGATGCTCAAAAAAAATTAAATCAATTTAATAAGAATTTACAAAAAAGCCAAAACGAATTAAATAATCTTAAAAAGAATAAAGAGAGAGAGGACACAATAAAATCAATCACAGAAGAAATATCTCAAACAAAAACTCAAACCTCAGAATTGACCCAAAAAATTAATGAAATGCAAAAGAAATTAGAAGAAGAGAACAACAAAAAATTGGAAAAACAGGCAGAAATTGATAAATTAACTGAAGAAAAAGATGAATCCTGGAAAAAACAAAAAAAATATCAAAAAATATATACAGATCTAAAATCAGATTTTTCAATGAATCAATCAAAGCTAAATAATTTTGAGTCTAAAAAAATTGCCACAACCGACCAAATTGAAACCCTTTATCAAAGATCAAAAGATTATGGAGC
>Ga0102944_1000648_pt1 | contig 25729 bp, 44 predicted proteins | sample SalPonD_shore_MG_FD_78172 | JGI IMG/M metagenome (GOLD analysis project Ga0102944, IMG submission 78172) | Salt pond soil microbial communities from South San Francisco under conditions of wetland restoration - Salt Pond MetaG... | ecosystem: Environmental > Aquatic > Marine > Intertidal zone >...
CGCCGAAGGGCCAACCGCCACCCAGGAGTCGATTCACTCCGGTGAACTGCGTTGCCCGGCGCGGGAAATCAAAACTGCCGTCGTCGAAATCGTCAATAAACCCAATCTGTCCTTCGAAGCCACGCTTGATGGCTTCCTTGTTGACTTCCTTCAGGAGAGCCTTGAGGGATTTCTTATCAATCTGTGATTCTTGAGCTGTCATAGACACTTTCTCAATCTTGGAGTAAGGGATAAAGGTAGACGCAATCGATCGACGCTGGTAGGCATCGACCGTCACCTTGCGGCTGCGCCTGCGGACTGTTTTGAAGAGGCGTATCGTACAGTCCCTGGTAATGGTGGTGCGTGGATAGTCCCGGGAACACTCCGTGCCACCACCCCAAAATGCGCAGGTGTGGCACCGCTGTGATACCCAGTCCGATACGGGAACGGTCATCAGGATTATGCCGGTGCATGTTGCAGCAGCTGTTCAAATTCCCGGAGACCGATACGCACGTTGCCCAGCACGGGTTGGCCGTCGGAGATCTGTATGTCGACCTGATACTGTTTCTTCGGCCCCATAAAGACGGTAATGGTATCGCCGGGGGTCGTTAGTTCACGCAAGCGGTGCAGGTTCAGGTTGTTGATCTCCTGTGGGGTCATTTGCGCCACCGCCTCATAGAGACCGGCCGCCAGTTCAGACGGTTCACGCTGACTCCGTTTCAACACCGTTTTGGCGTTGCGGAACGCCCGCTTCACCCGGACCTCTTCCACAGAGGGGACTGGAGGTGACGGCTGTAGTCTTTTCGCCGGCTTCCATCGCGCCTTCCATTGTCGGTTGGGGACTTTATCTAATTCCTTGTTCACTTCCGGCACCAGGGAGTCCAGTTCCTGCTGCCTGATTTGCTGCGATTCCGCAGGGTCTTCACTTACATTCTGGGGTTGAGTCTCTTGGGTGGTCGGCTCATCCGGTGTCTCCTGGGGTTGAGGGGACGGTGAAACCGTGAATGTGGTCAATAATCTCAAGCACTCTTCCGCATACTCAGATCTTTTAGGCATTTCTATTGCGTCCAAGGTCCCAGCGATGCCCATTTCACTCAGCACATCATGCACACTCTGGGACAGATCGGAACTCTGGTACCAGTACGCCTTGCGGCCATCAATACCGTGATCCAGGCGGACGCTTCGCACGACGCTTGGCGTAATGTGGGCGACGTTGCACTCTGCATCCAGTAGATGTGCGATCTCCACATCCGTGTCGCTGGTAATCTGATTGCTGGACAACAACAAACATACGAGCACGGTGAGATTCCCTTGCAGATATCGCACCCCCTGTTGGTGCTTCGTGAGGTGAGGTCCCTGTACCAGTCTGTTCTGGGAGCGGTAGTTTTGGACAATGGCTCTGGATACTGGCATGTACTGTCCCTGATGCAGTAATTTGATGCGTTCGTTGAGGATCTTCGCCACTTGCTTGTCGTTCTTCCGGCTGTAGGATCCCGTCTCGTGGTACAGGGAAACAAATTCATCGTGGTGGCGGCGCAGGTACTCTACGCCAGGTAATGGGGTGTTGTCAGGCATCGGTGTTTTCTCCTGTCATCTCTTCTATGGTCCATTCATACCCCTGAATAATACCAATCAGATCTTTATACCGGAGGTGTGCCAGGACTTCGCCCTGGCTATTGCGGGTGACAAAGACCGGGATAGCCCCGTTCAGTTTGATCTGTGTCTTGGCCTTTTCCCAGTCCCGGGATGGCACAGAGTGCGACGGGGACGTGGATCGGTCTTTCATTTCAAAGCCGAGTTCCGGTGTATGAGAGTTGCCCTTATGTGTGGGCTTGATGTCGCCATCTCCGAGTTGATTCCCCGAGCCGGAGGTCAACCGGACCTTAAGCGGTCCGGCGTTTTCCAAGACATAGAGTTCCAGAGACTGGCGGGTGTTGGAATGGGTGAGTCCGGCCACGATCAGTTCTTCCGGTTCGAGACCGCGGCAAACACGATTTGATAGTCCAGGCTACCAGTTTGGCCGGTGACTACGGCACTGTATCGCTCGGTCTCCAGTTTGATATCCAGCGATTCCTCTTTGGAAAGTTTCAGAATCCGATTCATCTGATCCATATTCATATAGATCTTCATCTCTTTGGTGGCCGTCGCATCCATCGGGTTCTCCTTGGCACCGGTTTTATCCCGGTCCAGGACTTCCAGAACCACCCCACCCGGGGTAATCTTGGCTACGATATGTTCGGCATCCCAGGAGGACATGCGAGCCAACGCCTGCTTAAAGGCTTTCCGGTCCACGTGCATTCCGTCGGGCCGTTCCTGGGCGAAGAGCTGCATATGTCCGTCAATCCGGGCGTTCTTGTCGGTCAGGCTGGCGACAGCCAACCGGCCGTACTCGCCCTGAAAGATGATCCGGTTGTGTCGGGGGTCCCGGTAGATATCGATGGTGGACTCGCCAGGGAAGTTGGAGATCTTGCGCATCATGCTCCCGATCAGGGTCACCCGGGCTTCCGTGATAATCTGTTCCGCCGGAGCGGTAAAGTGGGCCAGGATCGACCGGTCTTCGGTGGCGGCGCTGATCGTCGAGGTCTCCGGATCAAAGTAGAGGTGCACCGAATCCATCAGCCCGGCGCCCCGGGATTTGGCCATAAAGATCCCGGCCGCGTCAATCAGGTGTGTTAGCGTATCGCCGTCGATAGATCCCAGGTGTTCTTCGGCCTTGGTCTGCTTCATCCGAAAGGAATCCGCAGAAGCGGTCTTGAACCGGTAGGTCCCTCGGGTGGATTTCACAATCAGTTCACGGGGGTTGGAGAAATCAAGCAGGATCTCATCCTCATCCTCGTGGTTGGAAATACAGTTCGATAACTGGTCGTGTTCCACTAGGGCCTCGAATTCCTCACAGTCATCGCTGAGGAGTCGCAGGGTCACGGACATGTGCCGGTTATAGGTATGCAGAATGGGCGGATTGTTCTCGTTGCCCACAAAATAGATGTACGGTGAATCCAGTGCGCCACCACCCGATTGCACGGGCGGGGACAGAATCTGTAACAGATAGCTTAGATCGCCGGCATTGGTTTCGATCATGGTTGCTCCTTGTAGACTTCTTGTAATAGGTCTCGGGTGCGCTCCACGGCATCGGCATCGTCGGTCCGGTCGCGTTGGCGCAGTAGCTGTGCGAACGCTTCCAGTTGCTCCAGGGAAACCGTGGTGACTTCCAGTTCGGACTGGACCACCTCACGAATCGTTGCCGCGACATTCGGGATCACCGCATGTTTTGGCTTGCTGCTGGAGAGGGACAGGAAGGACACCATATGCTCAACGGTGGTCCGCAGGGCATCCGTTAAATCATTATAGCTTAATTGGAGGGTCGTTTGGCTCATAGTATCAGATTGTTGAGTCGGTTGCGGGTTGCTGACAGGAGTTCCTCGATGGATGACTCCTCTTCGGTGTCTATGGGTAACTCCTGTTGTAACAGGTGCAGGAGCATCCCAAGATATTGCATTTGCAGCACCACGAGTGACTCGATCAGTTCCGGGTGTTGTGTCATCGTCACGATCTCGGCAAAGAGTGCCTGCAACGCCCCGTCCATATAGTTGGACACGCGGGGATCTCTGACCAGATCGGACAGCCCTTCATAATGTCGTACAATCACTTCAAACGGAGCCAGGGGCTGTTGCTGCTCGTCGTTGGGTTGAAAGTGCAGGAATTGCTGTTCATGATTATAGGTTAACACGCACACTCCTCATACGAAAAAGAGAGGCGGCCGGAGCGGAACCCCGGCCTCACCTCTATTGCAAAGAGACACCTGCTCAGAATGGCAGGTCGTCTAAGAGTCCGTCCCCATCAGGAACGTTGTCCGGGGCGGTATTCGCCGGTGCCGAGGGCGCCTTGGCTCCCTGATCACTGCCACCACCACCATCAGTATTTCTGGGGGATTCCAGCAATTTGATCTGGTCGGCCGTGACATCCAGGGACATATGTTTCTGCCCATCACGGTTACTGGTGTACTCTCGGGCTTCAAAGACTCCGGTAACCATCACCGACGTTCCCTTGGTGAGATACTGGGCAAGGCGATTTTCCGGTCTCACGAAATAGCTCACACTGAACACGTTGGACAGGTTTTTGTCATCCTTGGTTTTGGGGAAGCGTTTGAAGTTATCGAACACGCGGATCCGGATGCGTTTCCGGCCGTTCGAGGTTTCACTGGTTTCGGCATCTGCCGCAAGGTTGCCATCAAAGGCGATTACATTAGACATAGAGTATGTCTCCTTCTGTTAGAGTAGAGCACTATATTATATTCCGTGTCATACGGCAATAAATATAGTGGAGTTAAGTAGAGTAAACAAGGTCAAAGTGTCATAGGCAACACTTTATCATTGAGTCCTCTGGAGTGACCTTTGGTACTTGCCGGTCATGGGGTAGGTAAACATCCCGGTGACGTGAACGTATTCCAAAGGTTTGTGTTGGGTTAAGTGGTGATAGTAGTCCTGCTGGAATCGGCGGAGGTCTTCCTGGATGTCGCCATTCGGATTGGGAAACCGGAGGATCCACCCCAGGACACGCAGTAGTACCAGCAGGTAATCAATCTTGACGGGAAAGCTGTTCAGAATTAACCCGTCTGGTTGGTACAAGATGCGTTTCAGTCCAACCACTTGTTCCTCGCTGGGAGACAGGCCGGCATCATACAGGTTCCCGAGCAGCCGCGTAAAGACATCATAGATTGATGTGGATTGCACCCGGTGCTTGACGTACACTTGAAAGGCGGCCAGTACCAGGTGCTGGGCTTTGGTGCGGATCGGGCTACGCTGCCCGGCCTCTCCCGGGGTCTGATTCATCCTGATCTGCTCGAATTGATCGAGCGAGAGTACCGGTCCGGAACAGGTAGTCCTGGATTCGAATTCCAGGCGAGCGTCTCGCATGAGTGCCACCAGAAAGAGGGCCTCGGACTTACAGAGATCTACCGGATTTTGCAGAATCCGGGGGGCAACCGATCCGGTGAGACTCGTGTCATTTTCCATGAAGATTCTCACGTGATTGGAATGGTCCGGATCCCAGTCCCAGGAACTGTCGGGCATAATCCAGTCCAGGTGGGCTTGCATCCACGGATCAACCGTTTGAGCATAGATATCAGCAACGGCACGCTGGAGGCGGGCAACAGAGGGTGGGTTCATCGCCTACTCCAGTGCGGCTGACCGCCACCGGATCGCCCGGCGGAGGTTTGTCTCAGTCCGGTCTTCGCCGGTCCCGGGAGCCGGTGCCTCGGAAATGGCAAAGGGATACCGGGCCCAGGGGAGGATCTCAGAAAGAGACCTCTCTACCTCGTCGGCGGTTTCCGGCGGAATGATAAGGTAGTCGTACTGGATCGGGGGCGTGGCCTCGAAAATCACCGTGACTGCTGCGGGAACGACCCGGGCCTGTTCTCGCCCGGTGGTATCCTTCAGGAACCACAGAATCGTTTCATTGACCGGAACCGGCGGGGGAAAGAGCCAGAACTGGTTTCGCTCCGGAACCCAGAGATGTTGTAAAGCGGGTTTTTTGGTGGAGGGGTGTTGATTCATGCCGTGGCAGCCTCTCCAGGGGTTAACAGTTTGACGGCAGACTGCGGAGCAGCCGGGTGCACCGTTTCAAACCGGTGTTTCGGTCCAAGTAATTTATAGAGTAACAGATGGTCGGCCTGGCTTCTGGTGGTCACCAATCCGGTGAATTCCGTCCCAAAGACTAAGGTCACATTACCATAGGCCGCACAGGACTCCGGAATAGGGGGCAGGTGCGGATACGGCTGTTGTTTGATTTGGTACCAGCCGTGCACCGTTCCGGTGACACGTTTGAGTGCATGGGATCCCCGGACAATCTCTGACAAAGCATCGTCCCAGGACCCGCCGGAATAATCAAAGGGGAGTACCTGTTTTCTCGTGGTCGGCACCACCGGCAAGACCCCGTGCATCACCCATTGATAAAAGGCGTGACTCCCCGTCACCGTCGGCGCATCAAACGCATAGAGTGGGGAGATCTCCCTGGAACCGGGAGACATATGGGGCGGTATCGGTACGGTACCACGGTATCGGCGGCGGGCCTCGGGTGTGAGGTCCGACCACGGGGTAAACCGGTCGGGGTATTCCGGGTACCGGTCCAGCGGCAACGAGTGCAAGCTGGTATGTGGTACCAGGACCTGCCCGGTCTCCGGGTCAAGAAACTGGTAAAAGGTGGGCATAGGAATCTCCTTTGGAAAAGCGTAGGGGAAAATGCGAGAGCACTAAAATGGCTGACCGTTCTTCGGGTTGATTACCCCGAGATACCGTCAGGATGTTCAAACTGGATAATCCAGCCCGGACGACGCCCAAACTGGAGGGCGGCCCACAGGCTGTAGGATAACAGGTCGGCACGGTGTGAATATCTGGCGTTCATCGTGTCGGTGACCCGATAGCGGGTCAGGACCCAGACGTAATCGCCGTAATCATACTCAGCATCGGGGGTAAACCGGCGGAGCAGGTCACGCGAGAGCGCCATCGTCTGCCCGGTCACACTATCTCCGCTGGCTGTAATCAACGGCGTGGCGTCGGTTTGTCCCTCCACCGGATTATAGGCCGTCAGCGTAATACGGTTCGCGGATCGGATCTGGCGGAGTTGTTGAATGACTGTCTGGAGTGAGTCGGTCTGGTGCTGATGTTCGACCAGGGCGGTCTTCAGGATTGTATTTTGTTTGGACTGGTGTCTGACTCCGGTACCTACCAAGAGGAGGAGAGCGAAGAGGACCAGTAATCTGATCGTTCCACCAGTGATGTTCAGGTTTGCTACCATTCGGGTATTACTCCCGTGTTATATCATAACCAAGATAGTCGGCGCAGGTCCGGCACAGCAACCGGCGCTCGACGGGTTTCACCTGTATAGGTGTGTCACTCAGAGTCCCGGCCTCCGGATTAAACGCAGAGAGTCGGTACTCCAGGGATTCGTAAAACTCAGGTGAGGGTTGACCACATTTCTTACAAACGGGCATAGGAGAATCCCTTCAAATAATGAGCACGCACGCGGGGGCTGCAAACCCCCGCTCCCGGGTTCGTGCCGGGGTAAGCGACACGGCGTGCATTCTTTATGTCGAAATACCGCCGAATCATCGACAGGTATTCTCGACGTGTTTAAGGTATCGACACATATCTTAATTAGAAGCCGGCGCAGTAAAGCTTTCCCCGGATTCCTTAACTAAAGGTGACTTGGGGTTGCTACCCATACTGGGTATATTTCTACCTAATTTAGGCAGGGATTTCCTGCAGTTGCATGAGTTGCCAACTTCCGCCAACACTTTTCACCTGGGTTGCATCCCAAATCTGGCCCATCTTGGTTTCCAGTTTGTCATAAGCGCTCTCTTCATCATCGCCAAAGTTATTCCCGTTCATATCGATGCCGACAAACTCTTCGAACGCCTGGAGTTCCGGAGCATCGAAATTGTCCACGGTCGCCAAAATCAGCGCCATGGCCTTTTTCGCGGCAAGATTATAGGCTTGTTCATCCGTGAGCGCCTTACTATGAGGCACCTTGACACTGATGGTTCCATCGAAACGCACAGGGATATTGTAGTCTTTCATTATACTCTCTCTTTCAGTTTCGTTCTTATTCCCTGGGAAAATCCCGGGTTTTGAGTTTGGCGATGATACGCTCCCCATTTCGGGCAAACAGTGGTACGGAGGGTCTGGCTACCAGGCCCTCAGCCTGAAAGTCACCGAAGTCCGATTGCAATCCTTCCTTCACGAAATCAGTCATATCCCACAACGTACCGTGACCATAGATTGGGGTCACAGAGACCCCGAACCAGTCAGCGATATCTACGATATTGTCATGGGACAACCACCAACCGTCGATCTGAACATCGAAGACCACGAACCCGGCATCTTCACCAGGCGCCAGGTAGCGTTCGCAGCCTTTCTGGATTCCGGCCGCTACGGCCTCACCATAAATACGGACAGAGGTCGCCTCGGAGAACTTCTCGTCCCAGCGGTCGCGGGGAAACAACCGGCGGTTCAAGTAATTGATCACGTCGGCCGGTATCTGTGAGTTGTCGTTCCGGCCCCCAAGTAACAGGTGACCTGTGCCATCCCGGTCCCGCAGGAACTCGACACGGGAATTCATGCCATGAATCTTCTCGGTGAAGTCCCAGTCCGCGTCTTGCAGATAGTCGAATTCCGGCGTAGCGAAATGATCGGCGTCCGGGATGATCATCGGGTGCTTACCTTCGGACTCCCGAAGAAACACGGTCCGGATCTTGTGGTACTCCTCCGGCGGAGTCTGTAAATGTTCAATCCACTTCATGGGTTTCCTGCTCCATCTTTTCATTGCGTTTGCGATAATACCGCCTGGTTGCGGCTCGTTCCTGATTATCAATCATTCCCCAGAAGTTCAGCACCAGGAAAACGTACCCGGCGATGGCCAGGGCGGAGATAACCAGCCACTCTCCGTAACCGTATCGGGTGTCCAGCAATACGGAGAAGAACCATGCTATCAAAAAGAGGGGCAGACAAGAGGCCACGATTCTGGCAACACGTCCTGCGGTTTTATTCGGCATTCGTTAGACTCCGATCATCGTATTGAACTGGTCGTAATCGAGTTCTACCAGCACTTTAATGCCATCTCGGGTCTTGCGCATATCTTTCACCGGAATGTGTCCCAACTCGGGGAGAACCTTTGCCGGAGCCTCTCTGTCGACCTGCTCTGTTAATGAGCGCAGGCCAGTTCGAAGGACCTGACGAATCTGCGACGTTTCCATCGTCGCTAATTCTTCGGTAATCTTCTCCATCAGTTCCTTATAACTCACCTTGACCTGGGTACACAGGTGTACGACGGTTTTGATGGTCTCATCTGAGACGTCAAAATCGATGGCGTGTTTCTGGGCCGATGGGGCTGCTTTCTCTGGCGGTTCCGCATAGGAACGTTCATGCGCTTTAATCCCTAATGTCTTGGTACGGAACTTATTGGCTGCGTGCCAGGTGGCGGTCCGGTATCCGCGATTCTCTGCGGTTTCATTTAGTAGGCCTATCAGCTCTTTATCGGCTTTGATATTCGCGCCGTGCTCCTCATACCATTCTCGAACAAAGGCTTCTTCGGAGTACATGAGTTGACTAAAGGGTTGAAGTTTCATCAATTAAACATCGCTTTCTTTTTGGTTTTTATCCCACATGAGAGCAGCAACAGACACCTCATACCGCTCTTCGAACCATCCCCGGATCTCTTCACAGTCGGTGCCGGTCTTGAAATCCAGAAACGGTTCCTGTATGAGACCGTCATCGTTCACGGGAATGGTTCCCAGGAGTTCCCAGATGTTCAGGGCGTCATCCTGCCAGGTACCACAATCGTCACAGTGCGCATCCCCTCCGTCGACGTATTGGAGATAGGTCACATTGGTGGACCCACAATACAGACAGCGCAGCGGAACAAGGGTATATCCCGCCGCCTGCACGTCAAAGACGGTATAGGTCTGTTCCGGCATTAGATGACCTCGAATTTCGGGATCTCAGGAAAAGCCTCCAGATGGCGTTTCAGAAGCATTAACGCCTCGTCGATCTCGCCGTTCTGGATGTAGTTCCGGACTTTCCGGAGTTCCGGTCCGATCATCATGGCATACCCGTCGTTGTCTTCTAATCTTTGAAATGGCTCCTCCATTCCCGGAGCGTAGTACACCCGCTCCGCATCATACTCCGCATAGTTATCAGAGTAGCGCTCATACGGGATGTCATGTTGCTGCAGAAAGACCTCCAATGCGTCAAACTGACCTCCGCTGGCCTGATCGTCTTCAAAATAGAGCCGACCATCCTGTTTCCGCGCGTAGTCCAGCATCGCACCAACACTTTCAAAGAAGTGAGTGCGCATGACACCATGGATCTGTTGGTCGTTAATCGCTTTCCGCAGTGCCTCTGCGGTATCGGCGTCCAGTCGGCCGCCGATGGTAATGTTGCCGTAAAAGTGATCAGCCATATCAGGCTCCTTTACGTTAGTTATTAATCCCAGAAAGACCCAAGAGTGGTCTCAGGAAGGAAAATCCCTTCTTCTGACTCCAGGGTTTCTTTGATATCGTTGAAACTCCAATCCATCGGATAGTGCTTCTTGATATCGGCAATGACGTCCTCGATAATGGCCGTTGCGGTCTCCAGGTCAAGGCTGGTCAGAACGACCCTGGAATACGTGTTCCCGTCTCGACTGGGTAATACAATGGCATGAACTTTCGGTATGCTGCTCATTCGTCGTCTCTTGTCTTATTCATTATGGCCTCCATGGCCTGTAATCGTTCCTGATAGTGTTCCTGTAACATCTGCCGGGTCTCCTCGATGACCAGGTGCTGGTGCATCATGGCCGCAAAGAACGGATGGTCATAGTCCAGCACCATCTCGACGCGGAACTCTGTCTGGCATTCATTCCAGGACGGTTCCTGCAGCACATAGTCTACCTCTTCACTGTCGGCCGGGGTTACGCTATCGGAGATATCCGGGTGGATAATCACCACCTCTTGGTCACTCTCTTCGAAGAAGCGGCGCAGGACGTCCCACTCTTCTCCGGTGGGCTTGAAGACCTGGGTCATACCAGTGCTTCCATCGTGATCTGGCTCACATAGCCCTGAATTGTGGTATCAGTACGGTCACGAATCTCGGTTAACGGCGGGAGGTCTGAGAGATCTATCGGGTCAATGTGCAGATCGGTATAGAGATACCCGCCTTCCATCACCTGATCAAGAAACTCGCCAGCGCTTTCGAATCGTTCTGGTTCCTCACCATCCGGATAATCGTATCCCAGATCGTACAAGGCCTCTCCGGCCTCCGGTAGATCAGTAATACGTATTTGCAGGATATTGAAGTAATCCAGCGCATACACCAGCGCTTCTTTGACAGACAGGGCCGTAATATAGATCTCTTTGGACTCGTAGACCGGGTCAGAGGCCTGTTCCCACGAGATCACATAGTATCGTGGCAGCGTGTCTGGTGCCGGAGCGACAGTCAGGTCTAACTCCCGGATCATTTCCTGTAGGACGTCTTCCGGTGTGTTCAGCGCGTAATACAGTTCGGCCGGCGGGTAGACGCCATCGGCGACACCCAGCAGGCTCCGGATGCGGCTCGTGAAATCATTATAGGTCTGAAACCGTTTGTTCACCAGCTCGGTCAGCTGCTGGTATTTCTCGTACGTCAGTGTTTCTTTCATAAGTGTCTTTTCCTCATAATCTGTGCTTGTTATCTCACGCTGTCGGAGTGACGTTCGAACGTACCGTGAGCCGGCCGGTTTCAACGCCTGTGATCATCTGTTTATGCTGGAAATTCCACAGTGCGACTTTTTCGGTGATTCGTTGCAGGATCCCTGCGGCGATCTGTTCCCGTGCAGCTTCGGAGCCTATATTGGCACCAGCCGCGGCTTGCTCTTTCAATACGTGTTTAATGGTCTCTTGAAGCATCGCATTCCTTTCTGTCAGTCTGAGGTTGGGTCATGTTTGATAAATCTTGGCGGAGCCGGCTCAATGAAATGTTGGCAGTTTCTGCAAGAACGTTGGTATGCTTGTAGTACGCTGTCCACCGGATCTCAGGTTCCTGGAAGAAGTAGATTTCAGATAACATGACATCCATACGAAGTTCGGTCCCTGATGAGATCACTTCCTGTATCGATGGAATCTGATTCGAAGCGATACGGGACTGTTGACTATTATAGAAGTGGTCAAGATCATCAACCAGGAACGGTTCCAGGTCTCCAAGGTCCATAACAAACACCGGTACAGCACCATAATAACTGAGTTTAAATACACTCTGTTTTAGGGGGGCCTGATACTGATTTGCCCCTTCAATCATTGCAATCTGTTCTTGGAGCATTTGCGGGGTAAACTGCACGATGGCGGCTTCTGCCGTATTAATGTATTCATCCGCATTCTGTACTGATAACACATAGGTGACTATTGGGTCATTCATAGTTGTTCTTCATTCCTGTCTTTTATTGGTTAATATACCGGATCTGTTGTGTTGACATAGCGACGAAGGTCGGCTTGAAGACCGATACCGTTATTCGGTAAACAGTGACACGCGGCCTCTGTGGCCTCTGCCAGAGTCAGTGGTGCGGATTCCGGATTATCCGGATCTCGCGGCAAGCCTTTCTGACACAGTGCCGCGACGGCGAGCAGTAACTTAACGGCAGAGTCCGGGAGTATGTTGGCATTATCCTGTAAGACATTCGCATACCGTAACGCTGCTTTATGATCCGTCGTCCGGTGATACTTGAACGCCGTATCCAGGTACTCCTTGGCCACCTCAATTAATGAGGAATCAGGCATCGTGATTTCCTCTGGTCAGAAAGAGTGATTGTACTATTCCGTTTCATTATCGAAATCCCTAATAATCACGTCAATGCCTGCTGGTGCACTGCGCATGACCGCGACGCCGCCGCGCACCTGGACCACGACACGGTTGGCTGCCTGGTCCGGTATCTTCGCATCCGGTGTGTTGTCCAGATCCACAATCTCAACGTGAATACCGTTGGTTGCCGTATGGACTTCGGCCACGCCTCCAGAGACGGTGATGATCACAAGGCCGCGGACCGGTACGTCGAAATCGTTCACGTCCACAACCTTCTCAACCGTAATGGTCTGTCGGTCGTTGACCGGTGCCCCGGACTCTTCAAAGATGGTCTTGGCTACTTCCTTGTCAGGTGCGTCCAGGGAGGTTTCATCTATCCATTCGCCGTTCGGGCCGTTCAGGGTGTGAATGTATTCAACCTGGAGTTCCCCTTCGTCACCGCTGTTGAGTAGTTGCTGGAGTGTGTGGAGATCGGACAACCCGATCAGGTCTACGATGTTCACGTCCTCACCATACATGGTTTGGAGGGCATACGTCGCCTCTGCTTTTGAGGTAGCATCAATGGTCGGAGAAATGATCTGATCGTCATACACGATGGTACCGAGATACTTATTCATTGGCGGTAACCTTTCCATCGATAAGGAGATTATAGGCGTTATAGGCCTTTTGAAACCGAGCGAATTGCCGGCTGAAGGCGGTTGAGACCACACGGATATTCAGAACGTCATCTTTGCTGAATTGTGTGGGGGCTTTGTCGTTCAATTGCTGGAAGAGCTCTTTGAGCGGCGGAGTAAGTGCTTTCATCGAGACCATCACGGCTTCGTGGGCCTCGGAGAGTTCTGTGGCGTGATCAGTGCTCATAGGTTAGTCCTGTGCGGTTTCTTGCCGTTTCTCCCGGAACATCTTCCGGAGAGTATCGGTAAAGTGGACCTTGATTTTATCCTGGGACGCGGGTGGTTCCTGTGCGTCCGGTTGCATCTCTGCGGCGTCCGGCGGTGTGGTCTTGCGGGGCAGGATCGGCGATCGGCCGTTCTGGCCGCGCTCGTGGCACTGGATGTAGACCGCCCAGGAGTCGAACGGCTCCCCGGTCTCCTTATCCGTGGCCTGCTTGTAACTCAAGCCCAAACGGGTAACGCCGTTTTCGCACGCCATCATTGATTTCAGGCGGCTCATGACCGCGTCACAGAAATCCTGGCTTCCGGTGATGCGGATGCCGTCCTCTGCGTAGGTCGAGCCTTTATGTTCGTACGGTATCGGATTGATCAGATCTGCCGGGTTTAACGCAGGCAGATTGTCCCAGTGCGTTATGGCCTGTGCTTTGGTCAATCGCGCCGGTTGTTGGGGTTCTGGTGTGGGACTCATAGAATATCCTCGGTTAAGATGAGCGTGTCGGCGGAGAGTTCCGCCGGCAGTGGCAACGATGCATTAATTGTCTGGAGCGCTCTCTGCAGTATTCGTAGGCGGCGCGTTTGGAGTCAAACTCCATCAGATCATACTCATCGTAAAGGCCTGGAAATTCCAGGCGGAATTGTTCGGCCATGGCCCAGGCGGTTTTTTCATGAGGAGCGGGAATGACTTCCAGGGGAAGGAATGTGTAATCCGCCGTGAACAGAAGGTAATACTTCATTCTTCGGGGCTGGCGGTCTGACGCGCCAGGTCAACGATTTCACTCAACCGGACTCCGGTGAGGAGTTGCATGGCCTGATCGAAACCCTCCCGTACCTGTGGGGTTCCCTGGAGATAGAGTTCCAGTATCAACCCGGTCTCGGCAGGGACCGTTCGTTCACTCATTCGGAGACAGATCTGGTTCCAGATGAGCCAGACCAGGTCCACGTCCTGTAGGTCTTCCGGGGTGAATCCCGGATCTTCGGCCGGAAGCCGGCGATCTTCTGCGGTCTCGTAGCACGGCATTCCGTCGATCAGCTGTTTCACCTCGTCCTGGGGCAGCACACGAAGGTCTGCCCAGGGCAGATTCCAGTCCAGGGGTGACGGCAGATTCAGCCGCACAAATCTGTTCATGGGATCCCAGACGTCAATTAACGCCTGAATCTGTTCCAGATACTCTTCCGGATCCTCGTCGCAATCGGTCTCGGCGACAATGGTGGCGAGATAACCCACCAGGGCTTCTCGATGGAAAGAGCGGAAGATATGGGTCTTTTCCGGGGTGCGAACCCGGAGAGAATACAGTGGGGGTGCAGTCAAACGAGTAGTCCTTTCGGGTGGATACTCTTCTCACGGAGGGTCTCCCACACAGACGTAAAGAGCACGTCGTAGGGGAGGGCACCGGAGCGGTACTGCTTGAGCAGTGTGCCGGCAACCGGAGCTTCGGTCACCAGCTCGGCATGGGTGGTGGCGTAATGCCGGAGAAAGTAGGCGCCAAAATAGCCGTCGCTGTCTACCCGGGCATTGCCGCGGTCAATATAGTGGTGAATGTGTTCCCGGCGGTTCTCTGCGATGACGAGCGCCGGTTTGGAGGTCCAGACGGTTTCCAGCCAGCGTGCCCAGTAATCCGGTGTCAGGGAACAGGCGTAGGTCTCACAGTTGAAATCGACCAGATACAGGCCGTACAGGCACGAGACCTCCGGAAGGTCAGCGGCCATCATCGGCCAGTGTTCGGATTCGTCCAGTGCGATAATTCGGAAGTCCGGCATGATAACGTGTGTCGTGGTGGGCATTGGTGCCTCCTTATTTTCCGGTCGAGCCAAAGCCGCCCGCGCCGCGCTCTGATGCGGAGAGTTCCTCAGCGAGACGCATTTTCAGTGGAGCGCCGTCCATGGCGCAGATTTGGAACAGCCGGTCGCCTTCAGCGATGATATAGGGTTTCTCAGAGTGATTGTCGACGTACGCCATCAGCTCGCCGCGATACCCGGCATCGATCAGGCCCACGCTGTTGCATTGACGCAGCGGCGTTTTGGACAGGCTGCTTCGCGGGATCAGCCAGTACGGCCGGTTGGCAACACAGGCGATGGGCGCATCTGCGGCTGTGGACGGGGCGATCATCTCCGCCGCAATCTGTAGCCCGATCTTGAACGACAGGGTTTTCGGTGGAACGACGGTGACTTTCGGCGTAAACAGATCCAGGCCGGAATCACCCTGGTGATAATGGGTATGGTTCGTATAGAGATATTCCGTGGTCTCGTTCAGCGGTTGAATCAGTAGTGTGCTCATGGTCGGGATGTCCTGTAGGTCAGTTGGTTGGCTTTGTCGGTGAGGAGTACGTTCATGTGCCGGGAGGCCCAGGCGTCAAATTCACCCCATTCCCGGGTCAAGCGATACCGGAGCGTCTGCTCGCGGCGTTGTTTGAACTGGCTGGTAATATAAGTGGCCTTTTCGTCCACGTCATACCATGAGGCCAGGAGCCCCCTCAAGTAGTCGGCATCCCAGATGAACCGGTCGTAATAGACGTCGGTGATGTCGGCGGAGATCAGGCTCATATAGCCGGTGAGGCTCACTTTGTAGAGTGACCGGATCAGTTCCTGTTTGTCTTCCAGGTTGATTCCGTCGGACGCATTCTGCATGATCCAGCCTTCCGGTCCTTCTTTTGGCGATGTCGCGTGGGGTCCCAGGCCTCTCTGTCGCCAGATGCTGTGGGCGGTATCGGCCAGAGGCCGGCGCATCCGGAGAATATGGAAATGCTGAATGCCCATCTGCCCCATCTGCTGGATATACTGCCGGATCATGTACTGTTGACCGACGTCCTTAAGGATCCAGCCGTGGTGGTACCGCATCAGCAGATCAACCAGCCGGCGGTAAATGCGCGGGTTGCGATTCGGATCGGTCATCCAGTCGCCCGGGAAGTCTTCAGCGGAGTGGTACGGATACCACCGATGAGAAAGGTCCCCGGTAATCTCCACATTATCGTGGGGATAGGTCAGTCCAGGTAGCAGCGTGTTGGCAGCCCTGGCCAGCGCCGTGGATCCGGAGCGGGGCAGGGAGAGAATCAACAGGGAGGTCGGCTCACTCATCCGCTGCCTCCTTGAGATTGGCTAAGGCGGTCTCGGACAACTGTTCATGGCTTTTCAGGACCTTGACACCGTAATCCTCGGGATCCTGAATCAGGTCGGTCCAGATATCCGGCTCGCCACCGAAATCGTAGGTGACCTGCTGGCCATCTTCCAGGTCCAGCATCTCTTGCATGTCAAGTGACACGAAGACCAATCCATCCAGACCAGCCGATGGTGCACGATTGAAGTATTTCTTGAGGATGCCCCATTCTTTCTCCGTGGGACAACACATGGTTACAGCCATACTATACAATTCCTTTCTGTTGGGAGAAGAGATCCCAGTCCGGTTCACTAGAGTAAACAAGATCGGCACCACACCGGGTACAGTGCGTGTATCGAACGGTCCAGTGGATCTGGCCGTAGCCGTCCCGCTCTTCCTCGATCAGTTCCCGGGCCTGTTCAGGATGAACACACCCGGTGCAATCCACACACGGCAGGCCGGAATAAAGGTCGGGCTGCGGTGACAGCAGGGCATCGTTTCCGATCACATGCTCCGGAACATACATCCCGCGCTGTACCACACACTCATCACAATATACCATCGTTTCCTCCGCGTTGCTCTATATTACTCCACGGCGCAAAGTGTAGTGAAGTAGAGTAGAGTTGTCAATATGTTTATAGTGCTCTATAGCGATTCTTCCGATTTCAGGTCGACCGCCACCGTTGGCTTACTGGACTTGAAGGAGAGGGCGTCGTCGATCAGCGTCTTGGCTTCCTCTTCCTCCGGATTCGCGGCGGCCTGGTCGAGGTATTTCTTGAGTTCGCCGGCATTGCGCGGGGCAATCGATCCCTTGAAGAGTTCCCGGCGTTTCTCTGAGGTCAGTTTGCGCATGGCTTTCCGGACCAGATCCTGATCCAGCACCGGGCTTTCGCGGAACGTCAGGGTGACTTCGGCGTCCGGCAGATCGATGTGCTTCGTTTTAGACTGGTCCGGTTGTTCGCCGTACAGGTCGATCAGGGCTGCGTCCAGCGTCTTCACGTAATCGTTCAGCTCTTTCTGCTGGGCTTTGGCCTGGTGAAAGGCGAGCGCCACGGCATTGCCGTCGGCCACGTCCAGCGTGTCCAGGGCGGGCCATTCGGTAAAGGTTGGCGGGTGAATGTGGGTCAACGGAGCGTCTTGCTCCGAGAGTTTCTTGGCAGCTTCGGCCATAGGAATACCTCCAGTATGTGGGTTATGGATGGAAAAACAGGTGAGGGTGGTTTACATAATGAAAAAGGGGTCCCACTCTGGAACCCCTATAGTTAAAGCATTGATTTTACTTAGTTTACATAATGACGCTTATCAGCAATCAATACAATGGATCCTTTCTTCGGTAATAAGGTTCTAATTACAGAAGATTCGATCCATATCAGAAATGAGAGAAACCGTTATTGGAATTCCTCTTTATAATGGTGATAGAGAAACTTGACCCGGTCCATAGAGATATCAAAGAGTTTCGATACCGCGTAGGCGTCATGTATCTTCTGGTAAGCTTGGACAATCTCGCGAATTCGGTCACGGTCTTGTTTCCGCAGCTGCTCTTCGCTCTCTGTGTGGAACCGATTAATAGCCGCTTGAACTATCCGCCGGCGTTTATACAGGTACTTCCGATAGTCTTCCGCCTGGTCGATCCCGCTGAGTCCTTCCTGTTTTAACAGATTAATCAGAACTACGCGGTACCATCCGTTGTGATTCATTTCCTCTTTCAGCTCTTCGACGGACCGGTACACGAATTTGTAGGCGGTACTTTCGTATGTATGTCGTAAATCCGAAACTAAATACTCCTCGGCCATCTTCAGTTTCTTTCGCATTATGGTTACTCTCCGGATTGCTCAAGTTGCCGTTCGATAATAGCGATATATCGTGACTCAAAATCAAACCCACCAGGCGCACTTAATGTAAACTCGTGGTTTGGAATAGAAATCTCCACCCCTTCTGGAGCACTCCAGAAGCGATCAACGACATCCATAATGGCGATAACATTTGCCACATGGAATTCCTTTTGGATGCGTGAGAGAAGAGTATCAACATCAATCCATTTCCGGTCGATCCATTGCTGAAAGTGGGAATCCTTCTGCAAGATATGTTCGATACGCTTTTCGACGAAACTCAACATTGAGGGACTCCTCAAATCTTTGAGCGCGAATACAAAGAGCGACCACTCAGCTTTGTTGCATTGAGGGGTGCATTCGGTACAGATTACTCCATACCGGTCAAGTACATCGCGGAGTACGGCAGAACGACTGCGGTTCTCTGAGGTGCGGCTGTCAAGTAAATACTGTTCATATTTACCAAGATTAAAGGATTTGACGGCCATGATATTCCTTTTATTAACAAGTTAATAATAACATATTAACAAGTTAATAATATGAATGGCGCTTTTAGTTTGCAAGGAAAACATGGCGAGGGAATATACCGGTCGATGGAAACAAATAAAGGGACGGGATGTTAAGAGAAATCCAGAAAGAAGTCAGAGAAACTCTGATCTAATGTCGGTCTTGATAATCTACATAGATAAGAAACAAGACAAGGATTATAAACAGAAATAAAGCCATATCTATTCCAGTATTAGAACTCCTACCACAGTGTAACTACGATGTGGTAAGCGCGTGATACAGCGCAAACAGTCCCAGGATGATGCCGGTTTGGCCGGCCCAGAACAGAAACATCCAGCGTACCACCGACGATTTCGTTTCTGCCAAGTCAAGTTGGATCTGGGTTCGCTGGCTTCCGATCCTGGACATGACGGCGGTCTGATCCTTGGCGTATTGTTCTTTGAACGCGCCGAAGGTCTCCGCGAGGCTCGCCTTGTTCGCCCGGTCTTCAGAGATCAGGGCCAATTTCTGCTCCTTGAGCGCATCGAGTAAGTCTTTCTTGAGTTCGGTGTTCAGAAACTCCGCTTTCTTCATCGCGTGATCCAGGCTGTCTTCCTGGAGTTCCGCAAAGAGATCAGTCAGTTGGGTGGATTCCTGCTCGCCTAGTTTCTCACGGAGTTCCTTGGGGATATTGATGACTTTCAGTGCCATAGTCTTTACCATTCAATTCTACCTGAATTTAGTGATTATCTTCTGAAGTGCAATACTTATCATGAGGATTCAAAGACATTCCCTTGCTCTCCCTGGTCTTTAATCGACCGCTTCCCTTCCCAAAAGGTGGCGTTGCGAATCCGGGGATATTTCAGACGTTCTGTCCCATCTAATAAACCCTTGATGGTCAGAATCTGAATCTTGGGATACTTGATATCAAGGATCTCAGAGTAATAAAACCCCTGAGAGGCCGCATATTCAGACATGCCCCTTTTTGGAGGATAGAGCGTGAGATAAGCGCCCATCACGGCGCCTTCGTTCTCTACCGTTCCTACCAAGTCCCGAAGATCTCCTACGGCGATGTTTTGACCGGATTTGACTTGAAGGATGATCTCTTTTGGCTCATTACTTGTATCATCGAAGAAGTGTAGTACCCCATCGATACCGGCATCCGCACCGCGCGTCTGTTCGCTTTTCGACGGGCGGGCCTCTACCAGGCCCAAGGCCCAGTATTCAAATTGAAAGCGGTCTTGTTCTGCCAGTGTACGCGCTCCACGAATATCCCGGGGTTCACCGATAATCTCATACGGAGTTAATTCATCTCCGAAGGTATCGGCCAGGCGGTATTTAATCAGATTGGTTGCGATGTGGGTAATATCAATACCAATCCAGTGCCGATCATATCGCTCGGCCACGGCGACGGCCGTACCACATCCGCAGAACGGGTCTAAGACGGTTTCCCCTTTTCGACTGCTGGAGAGGATAATCCGCTCCAGGAGCTCCTCGGGTTTCTGAGTAGGGTAGCCTAAACGGTTGGGGTCGTTGGCATTCAATGGGTTAATCGGCCACCAATCTTCCGGCACCTTTCCTTTGGGATGCGGTCGGTAGACTTTATCGCTCCCGTGTCGCCCCCACATCGAATCGTCAGTCCTTCCCTTCCCTTCGGCCTGATACGGGATCCGAATAGGATCAGGATTAAAGAAGACGTCCTCGTTTTTAGAATATCGCAAGATGATATCATGCTTCCGGGCAAAATCCTGCTTTGGTCTGCCACCGCCGCGATAGCACCAGACGATTTCATTACGGAAATACTTGGCACCAAAGACAGCGTCCATGAGGAGTTTGATATAATGACTCGCGGTGGGATCACAATGGAGATACAGCGTTCCGGAGGGTTTCAGCACTCGTTGTAATTCTACCAGGCGGATGCCCATCATACAGAGATAGGCCATCATATCATTAGTTCCAAGGAACTTCCGCATCGCTCCCATAAACCGGGCCACGTTGTGCGGCCCCTGCTCTACCAATTCATGATATTCCTGCTCTGCCTCTAACCCCCAGTGCCACGTATCCTCAAACGCCGTGATCTGGGCGCGGGATTTCTCACCGGAGCGTTCCGGAAAGAGCACGTTGTAGTTGGCCTTGGAGTTAAATGGCGGATCCAGATAAATCAGTGCGACGGAGTTGTCTGAAACATACTCGCGCAGGATTTCTAAGTTATCTCCATAATACAGGAGATTGGTCCAGTCATTTGCCATGGTGCTATACCCTGTCTTCTTGTGGAAGAAATACCAGGGAATAATATAAGACAGGCCAATGCTATCTCCAACAAGGATTCATGCGCCCTCCCCTGCCCTACTCTTCCGGGGCAGCGGAGTGGTAAACCCGGCAGGCGTTCTCGGGGGCGATTTCCGGCTCGGTGCTGTGCTGCCCGTGCGTTTTGGTATCGCACAGGTGCCCGCAGCCGGCTTCATTCGCCAGCGTCTCCAGGGTCACGATTTCGTCGTCCACGGCATCAAACAGGTTCGTAATCTGATCCTGGCGGCTCCCCGGGGCCGGTACTACCCGTTCCCGGAGTTCGGCAATCTGCTGCTGCAGTATGGTAAAATCCAATGTCATTTGTTCAATCCTTCCAGTTTCCAGTAGATGTGTCACGACGGCGGGTGTATATTCTCTCAGATATCAGGATATCCAGATATCCCAGTCGCCGTGATTCGGGATATCGTCCATTTGGGGTGCGTGGCGCGATCGCATCTCAGCCATTCCGCGGCATCCCCCGGGCACATCCGGCCAGATATCCAAGACAGGAACGACAGAGATATCCAGATATCTGGATATATTACAACTCTTTGATAGAGCGAATCCTGGGGCATTTCACATCAAGTAGTAGGTGAACCCCTACGTAATCTGAACCGAGTCGGCACGTAATCTGAACCGAGTTTTGGGCCAGTAAGCGCCTGGCGGTCCAGGTTTATCAAGGGCTGTAGCGGGAGTGTCAGGCCACGTAATCTGAACCGAGACCCCACGTAATCTGAACCGAATATCCACGTAATCTGAACCGAGTCAGCACGTAATCTGAACCGAGTTTCGGATCAAGCAACACTTGAAGTAAGGTGAAAGAGGTAACTATTTAGCCGTGAATTGGTTAATTACTTATGGTTCGACAGATAAAGACTTAACTATTGCAGTGTGGATAACGTTATCCACAGCCGCGTAATCTGAACCGAGAGACCCACGTAATCTGAACCGAGGCCTCACGTAAGGTGAACCGAGAACCCACGTAATCTGAACCGAATATCCACGTAATCTGAACCGAGGCACCGGGCCTCTTCCCCGCTCTCAGCACTGCTTTGCGCAAACTAAAACGTTGAAAACCCGATGTGAAAACGGAGTAAAACACCGTTGCATTTAAAGCACAGACAACGTAGGTTCACATCACATGTCATCTCAAGATCGCAACATCATCAAATACAGCCAGGGGTATAGCCATCCGCAACGCGGACTCAAGGGCAAATACGATATCCGTGCCCCGGAATTTCCCCTGTTTGTGCTCTCACCCCGGATTCCCCAGGATCTTCAAAAACAGAATGCGATCCGCTATATCGATACCATCAAAAACGGGACGGTCGAGCGCCAGGTCACCATTAAGGGCTCCCCGGCGCTTGGTCTGGGAACCGGATCGACACAAGATGTGTACTACGCGATTCACCTACTCTGGAAAGACCAGGGCTTTGAGAATCGCGAGATCAAACTCGGCACCCTCTCTTCCCTGCTCAAGTTTATGGGACAGCCAACAGACGGCCACTATATCCAGCGTTTGAAAAAGGATCTGACGATCCTCAAGGATATCGAGATCGAAGCGATCAATATGTACTACGATTTCGAGATGGAAAAGTACGTGGATCAGACGTATGGTCTGTTTACTGACTGGAAACGATTCAAGGATAAATCTGACTATCACTCCCAGTCTGACCTTATTGTGGCGTATCCGTCCAACACCTTGTATGAAGCGGCTCAGGGTGGTGAACTCATTACCCTGCAGGACGATGTGGTACGCCGGCTGAAAAGCTATGGCGCCAAGCGGTTGCTGTTTTATATCACCAAGATGTTGTATAGCCAGCGTGTCCATCGCCGGGACCTGATGACCTTTGCGGCTCAGATCCCAATCCGGGGTGATTATCCGTCGGATGTGAAGAAGGTCCTGGATCCCTGGATGCATGAGCTGCTCCAGGAGGACCTGACACCACGGTTCACCTATTCCTACGAGGAATCGGCGGACGGACACCGGGAGAACATTGTCTTCCGGCGGCTGGACGGTCTCGATAAGGAACTGCCGAGGAAAAGCAACAGTACGGTCGAGCTCTTTATCGATATGATGCAGGAAGCCACAGGCGAGCAAGACAACCGGTCCTACTACGCGAAGGTGGCGTTTGCCTTTAGTGAAACGACAATATATGAGATGATTGCTGAGTTAAAAGACTACCGGGACAATGAAATCAAGAAGTCCAGGGCCCGGCTGTTTACCAGTATTGTCAAGAAGTACGCCTTGCGAGACAACGTCTCGATGTAACCGCCCTCCCCTATCTGTCGCGATCCCGGAGCCGTTTCCTGATTTTCAACCGTCGAATCAGTTCACTGTCCGTGCCGTGATTGATGACATCTTCAATCATAATCTGTGTGGCCACGTCCACGATATCGCTCTGATGACAGAACTGCGGGACCAGGCGGTTCAACTCCGCATACAATTTATAGATCTGCCGGTTCGTCTGGGCGGAGAAACTCACCAGTTTCTTCTTGGTGTCATCATCCATGCGCCACCGAACACTGTCATCCAGGTTCAGGGTGGTCTCTTCTTGTGGTGCCAGTAATTGTGTCATAAGCCTCTATCCCCTATTCCTTGCTACACTTCCGGAGAAACTCACTCTGGCCCCGGTGGGTGGCAATGTCTTTGAGGGCGCGTTGTAACGCCAGATTCATCACCTTGGATTTATCTATTTCCAGATTATACCAGTAGATCGCTTCCCGTTTGACTTTCTCCAGGGCGTCCAGGTTTTCCCGGGTCATGGAGAAGGTCATTTTGGACTTTTCCGGGTCATCCGGATTCCAGGGCGGCACCGTAATTGAAAACTGGCGTGAGGCCGTAGAATCGTCTGTAAGGCCAAGCATCTCCTGAGAGGGATCACTTCCCTGCTCTGGGGCTGATTCGTCTGTTCCGGGCTGATCTGGTTCGTCTGGCGGGGTTTCTGGTGGTTTTTCTTGCTTGGGTTTTTCACCAAACAGCAGTTCATCCACCCGATTGACACCGCGTGACTGGTCTTTTTTAGCCATCGAGGCGCTCCAGTATCTGATCGGTTAACCTGGTGTAATCCTCGGCACCGCGGCTGTGCGGGGCATATTCAAAGATTGTCTGCCCTTCCATGGCCGCGTACTTAATATTCACATTCACCCGGATGGGTGACGTGATCAACTTGGGATAGGCGCCCCGGAGTTTGTCACTGATGATGGGATCGAATTTAAGTCGCTGGTCGACAAAGGTCGGAACGATCCATCGCAGCGCCAGGCCGGGGTTATAGTTTTGAATCCCCTGGACCATGGTGCGAAACTCCGCCAGGCCATCCACCGAGAAATAGTCCATATTCAGTGGGATCGCCAGATCGGTGCCGTACATCAGGCAGTTCATCGTCCGGTGGCCCCACGTAGTCGCGGTATCCAGTAAGACAAAGTCATACCCCATCTCCTGTACCGGCTGTAATGCCCGCACAAAGACATCTTCCTGTTCGCGGCCCATCTGACTACTGATATGCAGGTCCACCCGGGCCATTCGGGGATTATACGACGGGATAATATCCAGGTGATCCCTGGCGTGTTGAATCACGGAAGAGACTTCGGCGTTATCCAGGATGATTTCCGGGAGACCCGGTCTGGTGTTCAGATCCAGATGTTTCGCCACGTTACTCTGTCCGTCGGTATCGATCAGAAGCACGTGATACCCGCGCCGGGCCAGTTCTGCCCCGACATTGACGGTCATCGATGTCTTCCCGACACCGCCCTTTTGATTGTTAATCACAATCCGCCGCATACGCCCTGCCCTGTTTGTGTTGTGGAGTCACTTCAGACTTTCCTTGCAAATATCACAATCCCTCACTAAAAAAGCAAGGGGTATATTCCCGGGAACCCAGGAACCAATATTGTCAGGAATACAGGAAGCAGGGTTGTCAGGAACCCAGGAACCCAGGAACCCGGCAAGTCGGGAACCTGCAATAAGAGAGATGGAACAGAGATATATAAAGGCGTGTAGTTTCTTGTATTCCCGGGAAGTCAGGAAGTCGGGTTGTCAGGAACCCTGGAAGTCAGGTTGTCAGGTTGTCAGGAATATGGGAAGTCAGGAATATAGGTTGTTGGGAAGTCAGGAACCCGGGAAGTTAGGTTCCCAGGAATACAGGGGAGCAGGGCGGGTGACACCATAGCCACCCACCCGACTCATCTCCTGCATAGTGTCTACCACTTCTTAGAAGGGCAGATCATCCAGGTCGTCTTCAGGGGCGCCTGCGTTGCTCTGGGCTGGCTGCCCATTGCCTGCGGCCGCGCCGTTTCCGCCGGAGTTGTTCCCACTAGTGGCCGGACGGGCCAGGGGTGTCAAGGTATCAGCAACGATTTCGGTCTTTTGCCGTTTGTTGCCGTTCTTGTCATCCCAGGAGCGGGTCTGCAGTTTACCTTCGACATAGACGAGATCGCCTTTGTCCAGGTACTTTTCACAGAATTCCGCCGTTTTGGCGAAGGCCACGAGGGCATGCCATTCGGTGCGTTCCTGTGAGTTGCCATCGTTATCCTTCCACGCTTCGGTGGTGGCGATGGAGAAGTTTGCTACGGCAGTACCGTTGTTGGTATACCGCACTTCGGGTTTGCCGCCTAAACGACCGGCGACGGTGGCTTTGTTCACGCTTTGTCGTGAATAAGACATAAGGTATAATCCTTTATTTAGGGATTATGGTGTAAAATACCCGGAACGATTGTGTTTCGGGTAGTGTATCGGGCGCTCCCCAGGGTAGGGGAGTGTCGGCTCTCCGACGCACTCGATAGGGGTTCCGGTCAGGAACCGGTAGAATCTATACTTCGGCCCACGACAGACAGATCGACCCATTGCCTATGGTTTCATAC
>Ga0102944_1000649_pt1 | contig 25720 bp, 27 predicted proteins | sample SalPonD_shore_MG_FD_78172 | JGI IMG/M metagenome (GOLD analysis project Ga0102944, IMG submission 78172) | Salt pond soil microbial communities from South San Francisco under conditions of wetland restoration - Salt Pond MetaG... | ecosystem: Environmental > Aquatic > Marine > Intertidal zone >...
CAGACGGTCCTCGCTCCCTCCGGTCGCTCGGCTGCGTCTGGCAGGGCTCAAATCCGGTGGTCGCTTCGCGCACGGCTCGCTCCGCTCGCCGGCGCTCAGTGGGACCGCCCGGATTTGAACCGGGGTCAACGGCACCCAAGGCCGCAAGTATACCAGGCTAACCCACGGTCCCGCCCCCGAGGATATCACGGATTCGGGGGTAAGCGTTTCGCTCCCGAGGGCCCGTCCTGGCCAGAAGGGCTATCTCCGGTGGCGGTCGAGGGGCTCGCATGCCGGCGAGCATCTCACTCCTCCTCCTCGCCATCGTCATCATCGGCGTCATCGTCGCCATCCGGGCGCTGAAGACCGTCTGGCCGCTCGTGGTCAACGCCGCGGTCGGGCTCGTCGTGCTCGTGCTGGCGAACCTGGTAGGGTTCGGCGTCACGCTCACGCCCCTCGCCGTGCTCATCGTGGCGTTCGGTGGGCTCCCCGGGGCGGTCCTCATCGTGCTGCTGGCCCACGCCCACGTGGCCTTCCAGCCGATGGCGCTGCTGCCGGCCTGACGGGTTCCGTCCGTCGGGGTCAGAGCGGCCAGAAGTAGACGATGCCGAGCGTCGTGACCACCGACAGGATGAGCTGGAGCGGCGCCCCGACGCGGAAGTAGTCCGTGAACCGGTAGCCGCCGGCCCCGTAGACGAACAGGTTGGTCTGGTAGCCGATGGGGGTCATGAACGACGTGCTGGCGGCGAACGTCACGGCGAGGACGAAGGCGAAGGCGTTGGCCCCGACGCGCTGGGCGGCGTCCACGGCGACGGGGAGCATCAACACGACGCTGGCGTTGTTCGAGACGACGTTGGTCAGGAGCGCGGTGACGAGGTAGAAGACCCAGAGCACGCCGACCATGGGGAGCAGGTGGGCGGAGTCGGCGATGGCCTCGCCCAGGAGCGCGGCCGCGCCGGTCGTCTCGAGCGCGATGCCGAGGGGGATGACCCCCGCCAGCAGGAAGATGACGTTCCAGTCGACCGCGTCGTAGAGCTCGGTCGGTTTGAGGACGCCCGTCACCGCCATGGCCACGACGCCGGCGAGGGCGCTGACCACGATGGGGAGCAGGCCCATCGCGGGCAGGAGCACGACCCCGGCGACGATGGCGACGGCGTGGGGGGTCTTCGCCGTTCGGTACACCGGCTCCCGGGGTTCGTGGGCCACGATGAGGTCCCGAGAGCGCGACAGCCGGTCGAGGCTGTCCTCGGAGGCCTGGACGAGCAGGGTGTCCCCGACCCGCAGCGGTCGGTCGTCGAGGCGCTCGCGGACCAGCTCGCCCCGGCTCTTGAAGGCGAGCACCGTCCCCTCGAACTGTTTCCGGAAGTCCGCCGACGCGAGCGTCTCGCCGACCAGCCCGGAGCCCGAGCTGACGACCATCTCGAAGAGGATGTATCGCTCGTCGGGGGTCGCGAGGTCCTCGTCCCCGACGTCGGCGTTGAGGAAGTCGATCCCCTCCAGGCCGATGAGCCGCTTGAGAATGGTGCGGTCGGTCCTGACCGTGAACACGTCGCCGGGCGCGATCACGAGGTTGTCGAGGGGCTCGGCGTAGCGATGGCGACCCCGCTCGACGTCGATGACGGCGACGTCGAGACCGGTCGACGCCATGGCCTCGGTGACCGTCTGCCCGACCATCGGCGACCCATCGAGGACGACGACCTCGGTGAGGTAGTCCGTCAGCTCGTACTCGTCGACGTACTCCTCGCTGGGGGCGATGCGCTCGGGCACGAGCCAGTAGCCGACCGTGAGGAGGTAAGCAGACCCGACCACGAGCACGATGAGCCCCAGCTTGGTGAACTCGAACATCGAGAAGGGGTGACCGATGAGCCGCGCGCTCACGTCGCTGGCGAGGATGTTCGTCGACGTCCCGATGACGGTCAGGGTCCCGCCCAGGATGGAGGCGAACGACAGCGGCATGAGGAGCTTCGAGGGCGACGTCCGCGCCCGGCGGGCCAGGTCGGTCACCACGGGCACGAGGATGGCGACGACCGGCGTGTTGTTGATGACCCCCGACGACGGCCCGGCCACGAGGACGGTCGCGACGAGCTGGCTGTACGGCCGGTCGGCGGCGACGTCGGCGAACCAGCTCCCGACGCGCTGGACGGCACCGGTCTTGCTGACGCCGGCCGAGATGATGAGCAGGGCGAGCACCGCCACCGTGGCCGGGTTCGAGAACCCGGAGATACCCTCGGTGACCGAGATGCCCGTCCACGGCTGGAGGACGATGAGGAGGACCATCACGACGATGGCCGTGAGGTCGACGGGCACCAGCTCGGCGGTGAACAGCACCATCGCGAGCACGACGATGCCGAGCACGACCACGATGGACGGCGTGAGCCCCCAGGGCAGGCGCAGCTGGAGCGGGCCGAGCTGGACAGCCACGACGCTCACCAGCCCGACGATGGCGTCGCTCGAAGGACCCGCCGTCACGGGCTCAGCTGTACGGCCTCGCGAGTTGTAGCGGTTGCGGTCAGCGGTCGTCCTCGAGCCGCTCGAGGGCCGCGACGATGGCGTATGGGTCGTCCCCTCGACGGAGGCCCGAGAGGATGGCGTGGGCCGCCCGCGGCGAGAGGAAGTGGCGGGCCACCGCCCGGCCGCGGGGGGTCGGCTCGAGCCCGTCGATGAAGCCGTACTCGAGCAGCTTGCCGACGGCGCGCGTGGTGTCGATGCCCCCGAGCATCCGGTCGTTCAGGCGCTTCGCGTCGCGGCCGGCGACCACGAGGTTGGCGAGCGTCTCCTCGACGGCCGCGTCGTCGTCGTACGTCGCGGCGACCGGCTCCATCCGGCCGCGGAGCAGGTCGAAGGCCACCTCGTCCTCGGTGCGCTCCATCCCGTGGTAGTAGACCCCGTCGGGCTCGACGAGCAGCCAGACCTCGCCGCGGTCGTGGTAGCCGGGCCGGCCCGCCCGGCCGAGCATCTGGTGGAAGGCCTGCACGGAGAGCCACTCGATGCCCATCGCCAGCGCGTCGAAGACGACCTGCGAGGCCGGGAAGTCGACCCCCGCCGCCAGTGCCGCGGTCGTGACGACGGCGGCCAGCTCCTGGTCGGCGAACCGGCGCTCGACCGACCGGCGCTGCCGGTAGTCCAGGCCGGCGTGGTACGGGGCGGCCGGGGAGTCGAGCCGGCGGGCGACCTCGTGACAGCGGCGACGGCTGTTGGTGAAGACGATGGTCTGGCCACGGTAGCCCGCCGACGACGTCCGGTCGAACGCCCGACGGACCAGCGTGTTCGTCACGTCGACCTTCTCGCGGCCGTCGACGAACGCGACGTGCCGCTCGATGGGCACGGGCCGCTCCTCGAACTCGACGAGCCCCGCCTCCAGGGCGTCGGCCACCTGCGTCGGGTTCCCGACGGTCGCCGAGAGGTAGATCCACTGGGCGCCGTCGTAGCCACCCCGGGTCGCAGCCCGGCGCTCGCAGTAGTGCTTGAGGCGGGCGATGAGGCCGTCGAGGCGGTGGCCCCGCTCGCCCTCGCCGACCATGTGGACCTCGTCGATGACGACCGTGCCGACGTCGCCGAGGTCCCGGCCCGTCCGGAGGGCGTGGTCGACGCCCTCGTAGGTGCCCACGATGACGTCGGCGTCGGGGTGGAAGCCGACCCCGCCACCCCGGATGCGGCCCCCGCCGACGCGGAGGGTCACGTCAACGAGGTCCCCGTACTCGTCGCGGAAGTCGCCGTACTTCTGGTTCGCCAGCGCCACCAGCGGGACCAGGAAGAGGAGCTTCCCGCGGCCGCGGAGCGCCCGGTCGAGCCCCGCGAGCTCCCCCACGAGCGTCTTCCCGGTGGCCGTGGCGCTGACGACGAGCAGGTCGCGCCCGTCGAGCGACCCGGCCTCGACGGCCAGGCTCTGGACGGGGAGCAGCGTCTCGAACCGGTCGGCGAGCAGCGCCTGGAGCGCCGGGTGGAGGTCGAGCGACGACACGTCGACCAGGTCGACGTCGTCCACCGTCGCGCCCATCTCGTCGAACCTCGTGAGCTCCGGGTCGAGCCGGCCCGAGAGCAGGTTGGTGAGGCGGTCGAGGTCTCGGACCTCGAGCAGGAGGTCCTCGAGCCGGGCCGTCGCGGCCGGCGAGAGCCCGCCGACGTGGCCCACCTCCCGCTCGAGCTCGCGTCGGGCGCAGTCGGGGCAGATGTCGTCGTCGCCGTGCTTGACGGCGGTCTCGGCCGTGAGCGGCGAGTACCGCCCCCGGTTGGCGCAGTAGCGACACGTCCTGACGACGGTCGCCTCGAGCCCATAGCCGTCGAGCAGGGCCCGGAGCTCGTCGCGGGCCGCGGCCGGCGTCTGCTCCGAGATGCGGATGCGGGCGGCCCGCCGGGCCAGGTCGACGAACTCGTCCGGCCGGTGGAGCACCTCGTCGGCCCCGTCCTTGACCCGGAATCGGGCCGGGCGCGGGCCGGCGTGGGTCGGCTTGAGCTCGAGGATGGCCCGGAGCAGGCGCTCGCCGTCGCGGGTGACGACGACGTGGTGGTCGCCGCCGGCCGCGTGGAGGAAGAGCGTGTCGACCCGCCCGTCGGACGCGGACACTGGTCGGGGTAGGTGGGACCGTTATTTGAGGGGTTCGACCCCCGGACGTGGCCGTCGAACTACGCCTCGAGCAGCCTGGCCTCGACCTCGCCGTCCTCGACGTCCAGGACGAACATCGTCGCCCGCTCCGCCGGCCAGGCGCCCGTCACGCTGCCGGGGTTAAGCAGTCGGACCTCGTCGACGACCTCGTCGAGGACCTCGTGGGTGTGGCCGGCGAGGCCGACGACCACCGCCCCGTCGACAGCCGTGGCCCGGACCGTCGCCGCGACCCGAGCCTCGTACGAGTCGAGGTCGCCCGTCCCGTGGGTGACGACGAAGGTCACGCCGCCGACCGAGAGCGTCGCGACCGTCGGCAGGTCGAGCGTCCCCACGTCCGCGTTCCCCCGGACCGCCGTGAGCGCCCCGTCGGCCAGCTCGCGGAACGTCCGCAGCGTCGGCCGGTCCGTGACGTCGCCGGCGTGGACGACGTGATCGGCGTCGGCGATGCGCTCCCGGAAGGCCTCGGGGATGGCCTCGGCCCGCCCCGGGATGTGGGAGTCGCTGACGACGGCGACGGTGACCATGGGGGTCGGAGCGCTCACGCCTCGTCGACCAGGGTCATCCCCTCGTCGCCGTTCGGGACGGCGCACAGGAACGCGCCCTCCTCGGTCGACTCGTTGCGGTACCAGTGCACGGTCCCGGCGGGGATGAGCAGCGAATCGCCGGCCGTGACGACGTGCTCCTCGTCGTCGAGGCCGACCACGTACTCGCCCGCCAGGACGTACTGTTCGTGTTCGACGGCGTTGGTGTGCCGCGGAACGGTCGCGCCCGGGGCCAGCGTGAAGCGCCGGATGGCGAAGTGGGGGGCGCCGTGCTCCGCGGCGACGAGCACGCCCTTCGACAGGCCCTCGGCGACCGGGAGGGACTCGTACGCGACGTCGTCGGCGCGGCGGATCAGCGGCTCGACCATGCCGGAGCGAAGGACCGCCGGCTGGTAAGGCGTTCCGGTGGGGCGGACGTCGGGTGGTCCATCCGCAGCCGGCCGGAACCCGGCCGCCGACTTATTATAGACTCGCAGCCCTATCGTCAGTATGCGACAGTTCCGGATCGGGTCCGCCTTCGGCATCCCGCTGAAGCTGGACCTGACCTTCCTGCTGGTCCTCCCGCTGTTCGCCTGGCTCATCGGCTCGCAGGTGGGTCTGTGGGCGGGCCAGCTGGGCATGCTCGGGGCCCCCGAGCTCGACCCCGCCGCCCTGACCGCCGGCTGGATGCCGTGGCTGCTCGGCATCGCCGCGGCCATCGGCCTGTTCGTCGGCGTCATCCTCCACGAGCTGGGCCACTCGCTCGTGGCGATGCGGTTCGGCTACAAGATCGACTCCATCACCCTCTGGATCTTCGGCGGCATCGCCCAGTTCTCCGAGCTCCCCGAGGCCTGGCGCCAGGAGCTGGCCATCGCCATCGCGGGCCCGATGGTGAGCATCGGGCTCGGCGTCATCTTCTGGGTCGGCTTCCTCCTGCTGCCCCCCGGCGTACCGGCGCTGACGTTCGTCGTCGGTTACCTGGCGCTGATGAACCTCGCGCTGGCGGTGTTCAACCTGCTCCCCGCCTTCCCGATGGACGGCGGGCGCGTCCTCCGGGCGCTGCTCGCCCGGACCCGCCCCTACGCCCGGGCGACGCAGATCGCCGCCGAGGTCGGCAAGGGCTTCGCCCTCCTGCTCGGCCTCTTCGGCCTGCTCCAGTTCAACATCATCCTCATCGGCATCGCCTTCTTCGTCTACATCGGCGCGTCGGGTGAGGCCCAGCAGACGGTGATGAAGGCCGCCTTCGAGGGCGTCACCGTCCGCGACATCATGACCCCCGCGGCCCGGGTCGACACGGTCGCCCCGGACTTGTCCATCACGTCGCTGGTCGAGACGATGTTCCGCCAGCGCCACACCGGTTACCCGGTCGTCGAGGACGGTCAGCTGGTCGGGCTCGTCACCCTCGAGGACGCCCAGAAGGTCCGGCCCGTCGAGCGCGAGGCCTTCACCGTCGCGGACGTGATGACCCACGACCTGACGACCATCGAGGCCGACGCGGAGGCCATCGAGGCGCTCACCGACATCCAGCAGGCCGGCGTCGGCCGGCTCATCGTCAACGACGACGGCGAGTTCGCCGGGCTCATCACCCGCACCGACCTCGTCACGGCCCTGAACATCATCCGCTCCGGCGGCGTCGTGGGCCACCAGGAGTTCGGCCGGGAGACGGAGATCCCGCGCGGGGCGGGGTGAGGGTGGGGTGGGTCGTCTAGCGCAGCGGGTGTTGGGCCCGCCCACGAGTCGAACGTGTCGGGCCCGCTGACGAGTCGAACCCGAGGCGAGACTCGCTCCCTTCGGTCGCTCGTCTCGCGTGGTTCGACTCTCTTACGTCGGACCTTCACGCTCCTCGCCAGGCTCGTCGCGAGAAGGTCCGGGTGCGAGAGTCGAACCCGCGTCTCAGCCTCCACAAGGCTGAAGGATAGCCATTACCCCAACCCGGACACGCGTCCGGGAGTACGGGTGGACTCGCTTGTATAGGTTACGACTCGGGGGCCGCTCAGAACGTGGCGACGGTCGTCCCGTCGTTGCGTATCTTCAGCGCGAACGGGTTCGTCGCCGGGAACGTGAGGACCAGGTCGTAGTGGACGACGGCGCCGCCGGGGCACGCCTTGGGGGGCTTGGCCGGGTCCGCACTCGTGTTGACGTCGAGCCGGAACGACCCGTCGCCGGTGCGGGTGACGGTGGTGTTCGAGACGACGTCGTTCGCCGCCGCGGCCGTCGCGTTGCCGGTGACCTCGAGCGTCAGGACGCCCTTGGCGCGGTGCCCGCGGACGTCGAGGCTCGGGCTGGCGTGCGCGACGCACCGACCGCCGGTCGTCGTCGACGAGACGAGGTAGGTGTCGACGGCGGCGGGCGTCACGTGAGGGGTCGCCGTCGGCGAGGGGCCGGCGGTTCCGCCGCCGAAGCCCAGGCAGCCGGCCAACAGGACGAGGAGGACGATCGCGATGGAGGGGAGGGGGACGCGGGACACGTCGCCGCGATTCGGGCGCCGGCCCGTAAGCTTTCGGTCCGCCGTCGAGCCGGCGTTCGGTGGCCGGGGCGGGCAGCCGAGACCCTTTTGAGCCGCAGCCGGCTACGGACCGCCGCGTGGCCATCACGGACAAGATCTCCGTCAAGCACCACCGACAGCTGGGGGACCAGCTGGAGACGCGGCTCCCCCGGCGGGCGTTCGCCGGCGCGACCCTGGACCTGCTGTTCACCGGCGCCATCGACAAGCTCGACGACGCCAGCCGCGACCGGGTGCTCGCCTTCGCCGAGGACTTCCTCGACTGCGACTGCGATTCGAACCCCTACTGCGGCCACCCCGAGGAGAAGTTCATCCGCTACCTGCTGGCGCTTCGGGCCGACGGGCTGAGTCCCGAGGCCATCGTCGACGCGATGGGGCACGATTATGGCCTCGGCGCCTACCCCGGGGACGTCCTCTCGTTCCTCGACGACGCCGTCAGGGCGCTGGAGGCGGCCCGGTCGCTCGCCGAGGTCGAGGGGTACGCCGAGGCCGCCGCCGAGCTCGAGGCGGCCCGCGACGCGCTGGTCGGGTCGGGGTGAGCCCTCGCTGGGCGGTCTCGACGGGCGTCCGCAGAACCGCGTTCCTCAGCCGAGCCGGTAGGGTTCGTCCCCGGCCAGCTCCTCGTCGAGGTCCTCGAGGAAGATGACGTCCTCGTCGCGCTCCTCGAGCTCCTGGCGCAGGGCCGTGACGTACCGCTTGTGCTCCTCGAGCTGCTCGCGGAGGTGCTCGGACTCGAGCTCGAGCCGCTCGTGGTCGCGGATGAACGAAGTGGGCACCTCGACCATCGGTGGGAAGCCGGCGTCCGGGTCGCCGATGGCGCCCTCGGGGACGACGCGGACCTGGCCGTCGTTGGCCACGAAGGTGTCCACGTAGTCGCGGAAGACCGCCGACAGCGAGAGGCCCCGGTCCTCGGCCACGCCCCGGAGCCGCTCGAAGGTCTCCTCGTTGACCCGGAAGGAGACGGTCTTGTTCTTGTTGCCCATCAGGAGCGGGAACTGGGGCTCCCGAGCCCTTAACCGTTCGTCAGACGGGCGTCATCCGGCATGGACGACCCCCGCTCGGCGCGCGTGACCGCCGTCGCCGGGTCACTCCACCGGCGCGACCGCCTCGGCGTCCTCGACGTCCTCCAGCGCCGTGATGACGACCTGGCGGTACGTGGCCGGGTCGGGGTCGTACTGCTCCCGTGCCATGCGGGCGTACTCGTTGGTCTCGTCGTCGAAGGTCGCGAGCCGGTCGAGGGTCCGCTCGGCCGCCTCGACGACCCAGCGGTCGCGGACCGCCTCGTCGACCACGGTGATGGCCTCCGGGCGGATGGAGACGTTGACGGTGCCGTCGTCGGTCTCGTAGGTCCGCGGCTTGCCGGTCACGGCGACGTAGGCCGGCGGCTCGAGCTCGCGGAGCACGCCCGCGGCCTCGGGCTGGTACTGGCCGGCGTAGACGAAGAACGTCCCCGTGGGGTCGACCACGCGGCCGCGCCAGTACTCCGAGTCGCTGCCGACGTCCTCGGTCTCGGTGAGCGTCCCGACGACGAAGACGCGGTTGGCGGCCGCGCCGGTCGGGAGCAGCAGGTAGACGGGGGCGCGCTCGTCGTCGGACTCCTTGAACGTGTAGCTGGCGTCGTTGAACTCGCTCGCCAGGACGCGGCGGGCGACCTCGCGGGTGGGCGTCGTGCTCATCTACATCGACCTCGCCTTGATGAGGACGGCCGCCGGGTCCGGGGCGGCCGTGATCTCCTCGACGTCGTCGGCCAGGACGTAGCGGTTGAACGTGGGGCCGCTGACCCGGTAGTACCGGCCGAGCACCAGGTCGCGCATCTCGTCGGCCACGACGGTGGTGTCGAGGGCGTCCATCGCCATCTCCTTCGCCTCCTCGATGGTGATGCCGGTCAGGGACTCGGTGCCCGCTTTGTCGAACAGCACCTCGTAGACCTCCAGCCCGTCGTCGAGCACGCCCTTGATGCGCAGGTCGAACTCGCCCTCGACCTCGCCGTGTTCGGCGCACCGGCCGTTCTGTAGGACCCGGGTGCAGTCCTCCATCGGGCAGCGCTTGATGAGGCCGCTCCCGGACTGGATGTCGACCAGCGCGCCCTCGACGTCGACCTCGTTGTCGCCGACCTCGAGGTCCTCGTCGAGCGCCTCGATGGTCGTCGTCCGGTTGAGCTTCACCGAGAACCGGCCCTCGTACTCGTCGGTGACGACGTTGCCGAGCCGGTAGACGCCGCCCTCGTCGAGGGTCGGCAGGTCGGACTTGGCCCACTTCGTGAACTTCAGGGTGCCCGAGGCGTCCCCGAGCAGGCCCACCTGGTCGATGCTGTCGCTGCGGGGCTCCCAGAGCTCGACGACCTTCGCCGTGACGTCGACCCACCGGTCGGGCGCGTCGATGTCGGCCAGCGCGACGGCGTCGTTGGCGCCGCTCGCGAGGGATTCGCGGCCGATGCCGGCCTCGTCGAGGTAGTGGTTCACGACGCTCCGGCGCGCCTCGTCGAGGGGGACCTTGTAGTCCTCGACGAGGGTCCGGAGTCGTCGCTCGACGTCGTCGACGTCGAGCTCGAGGTGTTCGGAAAACTGCTCGCGTACCTCCTCCGCCTGCGTACGTAACTCGCTCATGGGTTCCGTCTCCGCGTGTTTTCGATGGGAGACGATACGGTGGTTGGTTCGTGCCGATATTTAAGGTGCCGGTAGCGTGGCGGAAGTGTCGCTGGCTGTCGGTTCCAGGGCTGCTCTCTCGGTGGCCCCCGGCGGGCCGTCAGCCGCCCAGGACGAGGCCGACGCCGAGCGCGACGAGCACCACGCCGGCGACGGCGTCGAGGCCGCGCTCGAGCCGCGGGTGCCGGCCGAACAGCGCCCCGACCCGGCCGGCGGCGAGCCCGACCATTCCGAGGTAGGCGAGGGTGAGGGCGGCGTAGCAGCCGCCGAGGAACAGGAGCCGACCGGTCGTGCCGGGACCCGAGCCGGCGAACCCCGGGAGGAAGGCGACGAAGAACACGACCACCTTCGGGTTGAGCACGTCGACGGCGACGCCGCGGGCGTAGGCGGCCGGGAGGGTCGCGGTCCCGCCCGACGTCTCGCCCGCGCTGGCGCCGATTCCGGCGTCGAGCGAGCCGCCGTGCAACGCGGACCGCAGCATCGAGCCCCCGAGCAGGACGAGGTAGGCGGCGCCGAGGAGCGCCACGAATTCGAACGCCGCCCGCGAGGACCGGACGAGCGCCGCCAGCCCGAGCGCCACCAGCGTCGTGTGGACGAGGACGCCGGTGGCCACCCCGGCTCCCGCCGCGACGCCGACGGCCCGTCCCCGGCTGGCGCCACGGACGAGCACGTACAGCGTGTCCGGTCCGGGCGTCAGCACGAGGGCTGCCGAGGCGGCCAGGAACACGACGAGCCGGTCCGCCGGGACGGGAAGCACGGTCGCGAGGTCCCCCCGACCGGCCGAAAGCGTGGCGGTCCTCCCGCGTCGCCGGAGGACCTAACCTCGGCCCGCTCGACGCGGCGCGCATGACTCGAGCGCGACTGGCCGACCGCCCGCTCGTCGCCGTCGTGCTGGCCGGCGGGACGGGCACCCGCCTCTACCCCGCGACCCGCGCTGACCGCCCGAAGCCGTTCCTGACGCTCGGCGACGACCGGTCGCTCCTCGCCCGGACGGTCGAGCGGGCCGCGTTCGCCGACGCGACCGTCGTCTCGACCCGGGTGGCCTACGCCGGCGGCGTCCCCGAGCACGCCCCCGACGCCGAGGTGCTCGTGGAGCCGCGGCCGAAGGACACCGGCCCGGCGCTGGCCTACGCCGCCCACGTGCTGCGCGAGCGGTACGACGACCCCGTGCTGGCGTGCCTCCCGAGCGACCACCGCGTCGTGGGCGACCTCGAGGGGCCGGTCCGTCGGGCGGCGGCCCTGGCGGTCGAGACCGGCTCGCTCGTGGCGGTCGGCGTCGAACCGGACCGACCGGCGACGGGCTACGGCTACCTCGTCCCGGGCGAGCCCCTGCCCCACGGCGGCGTGGCCCTCGACCGCTTCGTCGAGAAGCCGGGACCGACCCGGGCCGCCGAGCTGGTGGCCGCCGGGGCGCTCTGGAACGCCGGGATGTTCGTCTGGACGCCCGAGGCGCTCCTCCGCGAGGCTCGCGACTCGCCGCTGGCGCCGCTCGTCGAGGCACTGGAGGCCGGCGACCCGGACGCCGGCTTCGCGGCCGTCGAGCCGGTCAGCGTCGACCGCGCCATCATGGAGCGGACCGACCGCGCGGCGGCCGTCCGGGCCGACTTCGCCTGGGACGACCTCGGGACCTGGGACGCGGTGGGCCGGGCCGTCGAGGGGCCGCTGGCCGAGCGCCTCGAGCTCGACGCGGCCGGGAACGTTCTCGCGTCGGACGGCGCCCACGTCACGGTCGTGGGCGCCTCGGACCTCGTGGTCGCGGCCTACGGCGACCGCGTGCTGGTGGTCCCGACGGACCGCGCTGAGGACGTCCGCGAGGCGGTCGCTCGGCTCCGCGAGGACGGGCTGTTCTGACCCAGGGGACCGCGAGGGACTAGCTGCCCCAGAAGTTGTCCCGGCTGCCGAGCCGCGGCGGTCGCGAGCGGCGGCGGCGGTGGTCGTCCTCCTCCGCCTCGGCCTCCTCGCTCTCCTCGGGCTCCTCCATCGGCAGCCGCTCGACCTCGTCGGCGCGGGCGTGGTTGGACTTGACCTTCGTGATCTTCACGCGGGCCCGGGCGTCCGGCAGGATGCCGTCGACGAAGACGACGAAGCCGTCCTCGGTGTGGCCCACCCCGGCGCCGCTCTCGTGGATGTCGGTCACGTCGACCACGACCTCCTCGCCGACCTTCACGGGCTGGGCCTTCAGCTCCCGGATGGGCATGTTGTACTGGTTGCACCACTCGGCGCCGCCGCGGTTGCCGTAGTGCTGACATCCCAACCCCTCGATCCGCTCGGAGAAACTCGGGCAATCGTCCGCGAGCGGGCAATCGGGCATTGCCCTTCGTAACCGGTGGCGGGTCTAAACGCTTGCGTTCGGAGGGCGTCCGGTCGCTGCCGCCGGGTCCGTGGCGACCGGCTCCGCCGGGTCGGCGACCACCGGTCCCGGCCCATCGGTGCCGCCCGGGGGACGACCGGCCAGGCCGACGGCGTCCTGGATTACTCCCGCCCGCAACACAGTTAACGGCCGGAACCCTACCGCGGGCCGATGCTGCTGGTCCTCTGCGTGGACCTCGACGACGACCTCGGCCGCAAGACGGGCCTCGAGACGCCCGTCATGGGCCGGGCCGCCGTCGAGGCGGCGGCGGTCGGGCTCGCCACCGTCGACCCGGAGGACTCCGACGTCAACGTCCTGTTCGAGGGGCTCCACCTGTACGACCGGCTCGAGGACGCCGAGGCCGTCGAGATCGCCGTGGTGACGGGCGAGGGCGACGCCGGCGTCACGGCGAACCGCCAGGTCGGCGCCGAGCTCGACGAGGTGCTGGCGAGCCTGACCACCAGCGAGGGCATCCGGGCGGTCGTGGTCACCGACGGCGCCCAGGACGAGAGCGTCCTGCCCGCCATCCGCTCCCGGGTCACCGTCGACGGGGTCCGCCGGGTCGTGGTCCGGCAGTCGCAGAACCTCGAGTCGATGTACTACACCATCAAGCAGGTCCTCGCGGACCCGGAGACCCGGGGCACCATCCTCGTGCCGATGGGCATCCTGCTGCTCATCTACCCGCTGGCCATCGTCGCCGACCTGCTGGGCCTCCCGGGCGCGGTGCTCGGGGTCACCTCGGCGCTGGTCGGCCTCTACTTCCTCTTCCGGGGGCTGGGCCTTGAGCGCTCGTTCGACGGCCTGGCCGAGCGGGCGCGACGGTCGCTCTACGCCGGCCGCGTGACGCTGGTGACCTACGTCGTCGCGGCGGTGCTGCTGGTCATCGGCGTGGCCGAGGGGACCCAGCTGCTCGACACCCTCCGGGCCGAGGGCTCCGGGACGCTCGGGCCGCTCACCATCCTGGCGGCGCTGACCTTCGGGACCGTCCGCTGGCTCGCGGCGGCGGGCGTCACGTCCAGCCTCGGGCAGATCACCGACGAGTTCCTCGCCGGACGGTTCGAGTGGCGCTACCTCAACGCGCCGTTCTACGTGGTGGCCATCGCGGCCGTCCTCCACGCCGTGAGCGGTTTCTTCATCGGTCGCGTCGGCCCGACGACCCTGGCGGTCCTGCTGACGGTCGGCACCCTCGTCGGCGTGCTCAGCACCCTCACCTTCGCCGTCGTCGAGTCCTACCGCGACGCCCGGGCGCGGGCGAGCTGAGGCCCGAACGCCCGCGGTCTCAGTTCTCCCGCGTCACCACGAACTCGGCCAGGTCGGCGAGGTAGTCCCCCGCCGTCGGGTCGCGGATGGCGACCGAGTCGAGCGCCTCCAGCGCGAGGTCCGCCTGGTGGCGCGCCCGGTGCTCGGCCTCCTCCGGGGTCAGGTCGGCGACCCGGACCAGCGACGGCCGCTCCATCGTCGCGTCCTGCCCCGTCGGCTTCCCCAGCTCGGCGGGCTCCGCGACGGCGTCGAGGACGTCGTCGCGGATCTGGAAGGCGATGCCGACCCGCTCGGCGTACCGGCCGAGCCCGTCGACCGTCTCGTCGTCGGCCCCCGCCGCGATGGCGCCGAGCTCGGCGGCGGCGCGGAACAGCGCCCCCGTCTTCTGCCGGGCCAGCTCCATGTAGGCCGCCTCGTCGGCCGGTTCGGCCACCAGCTCGGTCGCCTCGCCCTCGCCCAGGTCGACCATGGCGTCGGCGACGCGCTCCATGGCCCGCGGGCTCACCGAGAACAGCCGGAACGCCTCGCCGATGAGCCCGTCCGAGGCGATGACGGCGCCCCCGTGGCCGTACGCGGCCCAGGTGCTCGCCACCCCCCGGCGGACGGCCGACTCGTCGATGATGTCGTCGATGACGAGCGACGCCGTGTGGACGAGCTCGATGCCGACGGCGAAGTCAACGGCGTCGGCCGCGTCGCCGCCCAGCGCCTCGCAGGCGAGGATGGTCACCGTCGGCCGGACCCGCTTGCCGCCCGAGAGCGCCGCGTGGCTCACCTGCCCCCGGAGCTCGTCGGGGTCGACGTCGGCGACCACGGCCGCCAGCCCGTCCTCGACGTGGGCTTGCCGGGCCGCGAGGTAGTCCATCGCTCCTCCTTGTCGGTCGCGTCCCAAATACGTGGCGTTCCGGCGCTTGCGGACGGTTCGCTAGCGACCCGAAGGCGGCTCATTACCGGGGGCGAGCCGCCGCACGTGGCGGGCCGTGACCGTCGACCTCGTCGGGCGTGTCACGTGGCTATTAATATGGGGGGCCACCATGCCCCGCCGATGGTCGAGGCCGTCACCGTCGGACTCGCCGCCGGGGCGGTGGTCGCCCTCGGTTGGACCGTCCCCTTCGCAGCCACGGCCATCCAGTACCGGCGGCGGGACAACGGCCTCGCCTACCTCCTGCTCGTCGCCGGGGTCGCCGTGTGGAACGCGATGGTCGCCGCGCAGCTGCTCACCCGGGAGCCGCTCGTGCAGGTCTTCTTCCTCGCGCTGTCGGTCGTCGGGGCGGTGTTGACGGGCCTCGGCTGGTTCCTGTTCGCCGCCACCGCCAGCGGGACCGCCTCGACGCTCGACCGGGCGGACGTCTACGCGCTGGTCGCCATCCTCGGGGGGCTGGACATCGCCCTCGCCATCACGGCCCCGATTCACCCGTTCTACTGGACCCCCGGGACCGCCTCCGCCGCCGGGTTCGCGGCCATCACCCCGGCCGCCGGCTACTGGCTGCACACGGTGTTCATCGCCGGCCTGTTCGGGGCCGGCACGGCGCTGTTCGCCGACGCCTGGCGCGCGGGCACCAACGTGCGGTACTCGCGGTCCTACGCGGTCCTCGGGGCGCTCACCGTCGCGGCCGTCGTCGGCAGCAACGTGCTGGCGCCGGGCGGGCTGGACGTCGCCCCGCTCGCCGCGGCCGTCCTCACCTCGGTGGGCTGGGTCCAGGCGTCCCGGGGGCGGGTGATGGCCAGGGTTCGGGGCCAACTCGCCCGGTCCTGACCCACCGTTCCCCCTCCACCTTTTCCCCTCGCTCGCTTCGCTCGCTCGGGCAACACATGGCCGACCACCTTTTCCCCTCGCTCGCTTCGCTCGCTCGGGCAAAACGTGGGCGAAAACGTGGTTTGCGGATCGGAGCTACGAGAGCTGCTCCACCACCGTTCCCCCTCCACCTTTTCCCCTTGCTCGCTTCGCTCGCTCGGGCAAAACGTGGGCGAAAACGTGGTTTGCGGACCGGAGCGACGAGAACGGCTCGACCCCGCAGGACCTTCCGTCGACTCCGCCGGACCCTACGAGAACTGCTCGATGAGCGCCGGCACGACGTCAAACAGGTCCCCGACGACGCCGACGTCGGCAATGTCGAAGATGGGGGCGTTGGGGTCCGTGTTGATGGCGACGATGGTCTTGGCGCCCTTCATCCCGGCGACGTGCTGGACGGCGCCGGAGATGCCGATGGCGAGGTAGACCTCGGGGGTCACCGTCTTGCCGGACTGGCCCACCTGCCGGTTCTTCTCGAGCCAGCCCGCGTCGACGATGGGCCGCGAGGAGGAGACGGTGGCCCCGAGCGCCTCGGCGAGGTCGAAGACGAGGTCGAGGTTGTCCTCGTCGCCGATGCCCCGCCCGATGGAGACGAGGACGTCCGCCTCTGAGATGTCGACGTCGCCGCCGGCGGCCTCCTCGAAGCCCGTGACGGTCGTGCCGACCGCGCCCTCGTCAAGGTCGAACTCGAACGCCTCGACCGCCGCGTCGCCCAGGCCCTCCGCGGCCGGCCACTCCGTGGGCCGGATGGAGACGACGGCCGGGAATTCGACCGCCACGGTCGTGGCGACCTTCGAGCCGTACATCTCCCGGGTCGCCACGAGCCGGTCGTCGGCCTCGAGGCCGACGGCGTCGGTCACGAGCGGCCAGCCGAGCGCGTCGGCGGCGGCCGGGGCGTAGTCGAGCCCGTCGACGCTGTTGGGCAGCAGGACGACCGCCGGCTCGAGCGACGCGGCGAGCGCCTCGACGGCCTGCAGCGTCACGTCGTGGTTGAACTCCTCGCCCTCGGTCACGGTGTGGATGGTGTCGACCCCCTCCCGGTTCAGCGCCTCCGCGAACCGGTCGACGTCGCCCCCGACCACCGCGACGTGGAGGTCGCCGTCGACGGCCTCGGCCAGTTCGCGGCCGGCCGTGACGAGCTCGAGCGAGACGTCGCGGAGCTCGCCGCGGCGGTGCTCGGCGACCGCGAGGACGGTCGTCATTCGGCCCCCACCCCCCGCTCCCGGAGGACCTCCGCCAGGGCGGCGGCCTGCTCGCCCGCGTCGCCCTCGAGGAAGCGGGTCTCGCCCTCGGCGGTCGGCTCGAACATGTCGGTCAGCTCGATGGCGCTCTCCACGTCGTCGGCCGCCAGGTCGAGGTCCGCCAGCGTCCGGACCGCGATCTCCTTCGACTGGGCCTGTCTGATGCCCCGGAGGCTGGCGTACCGCGGCTCGTTGATGCCGGTCTGGATGGTGAGCACGGCCGGCAGCTCGACGTCGACGAGGGCCTCGACCCCGCCCTCGAGCTCCCGGCGGACGTGGGCCCGGTCCCCGTCCAGCTCGAACCCCGTGACGACGGCCGCCCACTCGTAGCCGATGGCGTGGGCCAGCGAGACGCCCGTCGCGCCCCAGGCGTCGTCGCCCGCCTGGACGCCGGCCAGGACGAGGTCCGGCGACTCGGCCTCCACGACGGCCCGGAGGAGTCGCGTCTTCGCGGCCACGTCGAGCAGCGGCTGGTCGGCGAGCGCGTCGTCCCAGACCCGGACGGCCCGGTCGGCCCCCTTCGCCAGCGCCATCCGGATGGTCTCCTCCGCCCGCTCCGGGCCGACGGTGACGGTGACCACCTCGTCGGCGACCCCGGCCTCGGCGAGCTGGACGGCGGCCTCGACGGCGTAGTCGTCCCACTCGTTGAGGTCGTACTCACGGTAGCGGTCGTCGATCGACAGCCCCTCGATCTCGAAGTCGTCCGCGACCTCGACCACCTCGGTGACGGCCACGAGCACCTGCATGTCACGAGGATTCATCCAGGCCGGTTGTAACGATTTCGAAAGCGACGGCTCCTGGCGGTCTCGGCGGCGACGTCGGCGGTTCGTCGGCCGGGCCTACTCCTCGCGCTCCTCCGGAAGCGAGATGAGGTTCTCGCGGCCGAGTCGGAGCTTCTCGATCCGGCCCGCCTCGGCCATCGCCGAGAGCAGCTGGGAGACCTTCGCGTTGGACCAGTCCGTCTCCTCGACGATGGCGACCTGCCGCATCCGCCCACCCTCCGAGCGCAGGAGCCGGAGCACCCGCTCCTCGTCGGAGAGGAGCTCCTGGTCCGGCGGGGGGCTGGGCGGCTCGTCCGGGGCGGCGGCCGCGGGGTCCGCGTCGGGCCCTCGACGGCGGTAGACGACGACGGCCGCCGCGAGGACGATGGCGAGCACGGCGAGCGCCGAGAGCGCCGACGGCACCCCGATGCCGAGCAGCGGGGTGCCGTCCCCGGGGGTGGTCGTGACCGGGCCGGTCCGCTGGAGCGTCACCGACGGGTTCCCCGGATCGAAGGACGTCGGACCCACGATGCGGATGGAGCCGTTGTCGAGCGCCCGCGAGGAGGAGCGGACCGAGTAGCCGGCCGGGAACTCGATGACGAGGATTTGGCCCTCGCGCAGCCCCGGCAGCCAGGTGTCGGTGGGCGAGGTGAAGACGTCGCCGAGGACAAGTCGCTGGCCGCCGTTCGCCACGCGCGTGAAGTTCGACCAGGTGAACGTGAGCCGGAGCACGCCGGTGCCGTTCTGCCGGTCGCTGCCCCGCGCCACGTCGCTGATGGCCATCTCGCGACCGGTGGCCTGGCCCGCCGCGGCGGCCGCCGACCGGAACGGGTCGGGCGAGAGCACGTCGCGCTTCCCCGTCACGTACTCGTTGGCCAGCCTGTCGAAGGCGGCGGTGTCGTTCGCGTCGGTCAGCGGGAAGCGCTCGCTGACCGTCCACCGGGCGCTGCCGTCCGGCTTGAGCGCGACGTGCATGGCCGTCGCCGGTTGGCTCGATTGGCCCACCACCGGGGCCGAGAGCCCCGCCACGAGCAGCGCGACGAGCGCCGTCGCGATGGACAGCCGGCCGACCGAAACCCGCATGGCCCGAACTGTCTGTGCTGGGGAGAAAACGCTTTCTTTCGATTGGGTGGGGCGCTCGGCGGGCCCAGGGAGCCGGACGTCGCGTCTCGGCCGTCGTCCGGGGCACGCTCATCGACCGACCGCTCGCGGGAGCGCCCGGCCGGTCGAAGAGACGGTTTTTTGTGGTTCCCCACCAAGGCCGGGCCGATGGGCCGCGCCCTCCTCCTCGCGTTGTTGGTCCTCCTCGTGGCCCCCCTGGGAACCGTGCAGGCGACGGTGGGCGGCTCGGGTCACCCACCCGTCGCCGGCGCGACCCGGCCGGACGTGGCGATCCTCACGCTGAACGGCACCAGCCGGGCCAGCTTCACGACCGCGTCCCTCGACCTCGGGACGACGCTGGCGGTCCAGCACGACGCGGCGGCCGCCACCCTCGACCGCTACGCGATCGACGAGCGGTTCAACCGGACGGCCTCGACGGAGGCCCGGAAGACGCTGCTGTTCGAGTCGGCCACCGCGGTGGAGATCCGCATCGCCGCCCTCCGGGACCAGGAGCGGGCGACCCGGTCGGCCTACGCATCCCGGGACATCGACACCGCGACGTTCCTCCGGCAGCTCGCCGTCATGCACGCCCGCGTGAGCGACCTGCGGACGGCGCTGGACGACGTCCAGAACCACGCCGACCGGATACCCCAGTTCTCGATGCGCGGCCGGGTCCGCCGACTCGACGCGACCCTCTACGGGATGGAGGGGCCGCTCCGCCAGCGGGCGCTCGACGCCATGACGGGCGACGCCAAGTCGGCCCGACTGTACGTCGCCGTCTCCAACGGGGGCCTCGTGCTCTCGACCATCGAGGACGGGCGCTACCGCCGAGAAGCCTACCGGGCGGACCACCGGGACACGGAGACCGTGAGCGGCATGAGCATCACCGAGGCGGCCGACCTCGCGGAGCGGCTCTACCCCGTGGCGTACAACACCTCCTCGAGCATCCGAACCGGCATCGTCGGGCTCTCCGGCGGGCTCTACCGGCTCGACATCGAGCGTCGCCAGGGCACCATCACCGCCTACCTGGACGGCGCGACGCGGCAGGTCTTCTTCGAGGTCCAGGAGCGCCGGCTCGACCTGCTCGACGCCCGTCCGTCGGTCACGGCGACCGCCAACGGGACCCGGCTCACCGTGAACCGGACGTTCCCCGGCGGGCCGCTCGAGGTCGCCGTGACCGACGAGACGGGGACCCCCGTGCGGCGGACGCTGGTCGTCGAGGGCCACCGGTTCGGGACGGACGCCGCGGGCCAGGCCTGGACGCTCGCGCCGGCCACGCCCTTCGAGGTGACGGCGGTCGGCCCGGCCGGGAACGTGACGGTCGACGTCCGCCCGACCGAGCCCACGCCGGTCGCCGCCGAAGGTTGAAGTAGGGACACGCGGCCAGACACGACCGGTGCCCCGTGCGACCGTCCCCGTCCTCGGCGCCGTCCTCCTCGTGGGGGTGACCGTCCTGCTCGCGGTCGGCCTCCTGGTGGCGACGACCGGATTCGCCCTCCCGCAGCCGACGGACCACGTCGTCATCGAGGTGACCGCGGACGCTGCGTCCGGGCAGGTCACGCTCACCCACGCCGGCGGGCCGGCGGAGGACGTTCGGTCGCTGCGGTTCCGCGTCGAGGTCGACGGCCAACCACTCGCGGAGCAGCCGCCGGTGCCGTTCTACGCGGCCGCGGGCTTCAACGGGTTCCCGACCGGCCCGTTCAACCCGGCGGCCGACCCGACGTGGTCGGCCGGGGAGGTCGCCTCGTTCCGGGTCGCGGGGACGAACGACCCGCCGCTCGAGCGCGGGGCCACGCTCTCGGTGACGGTGTTCCGCGACGGTCAGCCCATCGCGAAGGCGTCGACGACCGTCAGCTGAACGGGGTCACCGGTCGGGGGCCGCGTGGCGGCTCACTCGGGCACGGTGGCGACGCTGGTGATGGCGATCTCGGGCCGGTAGGGCGGGCCCATGAGCACGTGCTCCACCCGCTCGAAGCCGGCCTGGCGGAAGAACCGGTCCGCCTCGGCCGCGTCGTAGAACAGCATGACCGCCTTCGCGAGCCGCCGGAGGACGGGGTTCGACGGCGCGTTCGGCCCGACGACGAGCACGGTGCCCCCCGGCCGCGTCACCCGCCGGCACTCGGCCAGCGTCGCCACCGGGTCGGGCCAGTACTCGATGGACCCGGACGACCAGACGGCGTCGAACGCGTCGTCGCGGTAGGGGAGCCGCTCGGCGTCGCCCAGGGCGAAGGCGACCGGGTCGTGCTTGCCGAGCTTCGCCCAGGCCCATCGCAGCTGGTGGACGCTCTGGTCGAGGCCGTGGACGTGGTCGGTGTGCTGGAGGAGCCCGGCCGTGCCGAACCCCGTGCCGCAGCCGACGTCGAGCACCCGGTCGTCGGCGTCGAGGTCGACCAGGTCGAGCGCCTCGGCCCGCATGGCCTCGTTCCAGACGTAGGGGTTGACCCGGTCGTAGACCCGCGAGAGGAAGCGATAGAACAGGCGCGCCCGGCCCTTGTGCTCGAGCAGCCCCATCGCGCCGGGCTTGGCCGTGGCGGGTGAATAAAGGCGCGCTTTCGCGGTGCGGGGCGTTGGACCCTGGGCGACGGCCCGGGGCCGTGGTCCGGTGGTCGCTCGGACGGGTCGCTACCGACCGGTGAAGGTGTGGAGGGTCTCGTCCGAGAGCCCGCGACGGGAGAGGACGGTCACCCGGTCCCCGGTCCGGATGGAGGACTCGCCGGTCGGGGTGATGGGCTCGTCGTCCCGCTCGATGGTGATGACGAGCACCCCGTCCTCGATGAGTCCCCGCTGGCCAGCCTGCTCGAGGGTCTGCCCGGCGATGGGCGCGTCGCTGCCGACGGTGATCTCGACCACGGTCGCGTCGCCGGCGAGGTCGGCGATACCCGAGACGGCGGTGACCGGTCCCGCGTCCGCCGGACCGAACGGGGCGTACGGGCCGAAGTGCTGGCGCAGGACGAGGTCCTCGTCCTCCACCTCCACGCCGAGGGCCTTGATGTCTCGGGCGATGCGCGCGAGGTCGTCGGTGTCCGTCCCGACCGCGGTGACCAGCAGGTCCTCCCGACCGGACATCACCTCCTCGACCGCGACCACGCCGGACACCCCCAGGATGCGCCGGGCGAACCGCTCGCGGTCGGTGCCGGGGGTGCTACACGTCACCCGGTTCGTGAGCCGACCGTCGACGCGCTCGTAGTCCACGTGAGCGTGGTAGCCCTCGATCACGCCGGCGGACTCCAGCCGCCGGATGCGGTTCCGGACGGTCGGGGCCGACACCTCGAGCTCGTCGGCGATGTCGGGTGCCGAGGTGTGGCGGGCCTCCGCGGCGAGGCGGTAGAGGATTCGCTCGTCGATGGCATCGATTCGAAGACTCATCCTTATATCATCCAATTGTTCGCCAAACTTCTTTTAATTTATTTTCTTGTTTCCGGCATTCTGGCGGCCGAGGTGGCGGTACGGGTGGTCCCACCATCGTCGGCCGTTCGCGGAACCGCCGACGGCGCTGTCGTCGGCAGCGGAAAACGATTCGAAAATCAACGCGCAAATTATTATCGAAACCGTAGGATTGGGGGCAAGTTCATGTGGTTACGTTCCGAACGGGCGGTCATGGAGGCGAACTCGCAACCCGCCTGCCACAGCTCGGACCCCGGCCCCGTCACCGGCGCGAGCCACCGGACCGGCCTCGGGACCACCGGTCGGGGGCCGGTCCTCGTCGTGCTCAGGAACGGGAGCGTCCCGACGCGCGCGCTGGCGTTCGCCACGTCCCTCGCCGCCGGGCGGGAGCGGGAGCTCGTGGTCCTGGACGCCGTCCGCGTCGCCCGGGCGGCTCCCCTCGAGCTGCCCACGCCCCGGCTCGAATCACACCGCGAGACGACCGCCCGGGTGGTCGAGCGGCTGGACGGGCGGCGTTCGGCGCCCGACGTCACGGGGCAGGTGGTCGTCGGCCACGACGTCGCCCAGCTCGTGGCCGAGGCCGTCGAAGCCCGCGAGGCGGCGGTCGTCGTCGTCGACGATTCGTGGCTGGGGGTCGGTGGTCGACCCCTCGCCCGGTCGCCGTTGACACGGCTCCGAGCGGCGGTGGACTGTCCGGTCGCCGTGCCGGGTCACGACCTGTGGCCGACGCCGGTCTCGTCCGTGCTCGTTCCCGTCGCGGGGGGTCCCCACTCGACGGCCGCCGTCGACCTGGCCGGCGACGTCTCGCTCACCACCGGGGCGTGGGTCGACCTGCTCCACGTGGTCACGGGGGCCGACCCGGCAGCACGACGGTCGGCCGAGGCGCTCCTCGAGGCGCGGGCGATGGCGCTGGCCCCCCTCGACCGGGTCGACACCTGGGTGCTCGAGGCGGCCGACGTCGCGACGGCCATCGTCGAGCAATCGCGATACTACGACCGGACGCTGGTCGGCGGCCCGCGACACCCCCGCCTCCGTCGGGCCGTCTTCGGGTCCACGTCCGGGGCCGTCCGCGAGGGTGTCGTCACCGGCGGGGTCACGGTCTGGGGTCCCGGTCCGCCGGACGGGCACGGTCGTGGCGCCTGAACCACTTCGCAACTCCCAAATAGCCGCTGTGCACAGTCTCTCGCAACATGGCCCGACCCGAGGTGCTCGAACGCGTGCAGGCGGCGGAGGCCGAGGCGGACGACATCGTGGCCGAGGCCGAGGCCGAGGCGGCCGAGGTGGTGGCCGAGGCCCGTGAGCGGGCGGACGACATCGTGGCCGAGGCGGAGGCGAAGGCCCGGGAGCTGGCCGAGGAGCGCCGGGCGGCCGCTCGCGAGGAGCTGGCGGCGGAGCGCGAGCGCATCCTCGCTGACGGCGAAGCGGAGCGCGAGGCGCTCGAGGCGACGGCCGAGTCGAACCGCGAATCGGTCGTCGACTTCGTGGTCGAGCGGTTCGAGGAGGAGGTGCATGCTCAGGCCTGAGCGGATGAGCCGGGTCTCGGTGACCGGCAGCCGGGGGGTGATGGCCGACGTCATCGAGGCCATCCACGACCTCCGGCTGGTGGACCTCCAGGACTACGACGGCCGCTGGGAGGGGTTCGCCCCCGGCGACCCGCTCGCGGGCGCCGAGGCGGTCTCCGACCAGCTCGTCACGGTCCGCTCCATCGAGACCATCCTCGACGTCGACGACCTCGACGCCGACCCCGCGCGGACCGTCGACGACGACTACGAGGCCGAGCTCGAGGCCGTTCGCGAGCGCGTCAACGAGCTCGACGACGTCCGCGACGAGCTCCGCGACGAGCGGCGGGCCCTCCAGGAGGCCCTCGATGGCGCCGCGCCCTTCGTCGCGCTCGGCATCGACCTCGACCTGCTCGCCGGCTACGACAGCCTGACGGTCCGGGTCGGACCGGGCGACGAGGACGCGGTGCGGGCCGCGCTCGACGCCGCCGAGGCGGTCACGGCCGTCGAGACGTTCTCCAGCGACGGCGTCGTCGCCGCGTTCGCCGCCGGCCCCGCGTCGGCCGTCGACGAGGCGCTCGTCGGCGTCACCTTCAACGCGGTCGCCGTTCCCGACGCCGAGGGGCCGCCCGACGCCTACGTGGCCGACCTCGAGTACGACCTCGATCGGCTGGAGCAGCGCCTCCGAACCGTCCAGGACGAGCTCGAGGAGCTCAAGCTCGACGCCGGCCGGTTCCTGCTCGCCGTCGAGGCCCGCCTGGCGGTCGAGGTCCGGAAGGCCGAGGCCCCGCTGTCGTTCGCCACCACGGCGAACGCCTTCGTGGCCGAGGGCTGGATCCCGACCGACCGGCTGGCCGACCTGCAGTCGGCCATCGAGGCCTCGGCGGGCGACCACGTCGAGGTCGAGGAGCTCGAGCGGGCCGACTACGACCAGCACGGCCACGTCGAGCACACGGCGCCGACCGAGGCCGTCGAGGCCGACGGCGGCGTGGACGCCGCGATGAACGACGAGGCCCCGCCGGTCGTCCAGGAGAACCCCGGCGCCGCCCAGCCGTTCGAGGTGCTCGTGCGCACCATCAGCCGGCCCTCGTACTTCGAGCTCGACCCGACGGTCATCCTGTTCCTCACGCTCCCGTTCTTCTTCGGGATGATGATCGGCGACGTCGGCTACGGCCTGCTCTACATGCTCCTCGGCTACGCCCTCGTCCGCCGGTACGACACGCCCGGGTTCCGCGGGCTCGGCGGCGTCTTCATGTGGGCGGGGCTGGCGTCGGTCGTGTTCGGGCTCATCTACGGCGAGGTCCTCGGGAGTCACCTCATCGCCCAGGTCCTCTGGGCGGGCCACGCGCCCCTCCACAAGGGGCTCGAGGCCGAGTTCGCCGTGTGGGCCAAGGTCTGGCTCGTCGTGGCCATCGTCGTCGGGCTCGTCCACCTGACCGTGGGGTTCGCGTTCAAGTTCGTGAACACCCTCTCCCACAGCCTGGCCGAGGCGGTCAGCGAGAGCGGGTCGTGGCTGGTGCTGATGTGGGGCGTCTGGATCTGGATCTTCAGCCGGTCGTTCGCCGGGATGAAGCCGCAGTTCCTGTACACCCTCTTCGACGGCAAGCCGGTACCCCTGGGCTTCTCCGGGTTCCCGGCGTCGGTGGGCGTGGCCGCCTTCGTCCTCGCGCTCGTCGGCCTGGTGGTCATGATCCGGAACGAGGGGCTCGCGGGCGTCGTCGAGAGCCTCAACGTGCTCACCCACGTCCTCTCGTACTCCCGGCTGACCGCGGAGATCCTGGCCGAGGTCGGCATCGCGTTCGTCGTCAACCTCCTGGTGTTCGGCGCCGCGGAGGCCGGCGGCTTCCCCGGCCTCGTCCACATGAAGCTGGGCGTCGTCGGGCTGCTCGCCGGGGCGCTGGTCTTCGTGCTGGGTCACGCCGTCGTGCTCGCGCTCGGCGTGCTCAGCGCCGGCATGCAGGCCATCCGTCTCGAGTACGTGGAGTTCTTCTCGAAGTTCTACTACGAGGGGCGACCCGGCTGGCCCTACGAGCCCTTCGGGAACGAGGGTCGGGTCCGCCGGTCGTAAGGACGGTGTAGCCGGG
>Ga0102944_1000650_pt1 | contig 25705 bp, 22 predicted proteins | sample SalPonD_shore_MG_FD_78172 | JGI IMG/M metagenome (GOLD analysis project Ga0102944, IMG submission 78172) | Salt pond soil microbial communities from South San Francisco under conditions of wetland restoration - Salt Pond MetaG... | ecosystem: Environmental > Aquatic > Marine > Intertidal zone >...
ATGATCTCTACAACGCCGTGGTCCTGAACGGTGCGAATGTTCGGTACCGGAATTTCCAATTCCCGGGGCGTGCGCCCGAACTCGGACCATATTGCGCGCCTCACCGGCGTCTTTCTGCCGCGGTACCAGAGGTGGGGGCTCTCCTGTATGACCTTTAACAGTTGTTCACGTGGAGCCCCCTGCCGCCGTAACCCGGCAAGTTCTCTGAGAAGTGATACAAATACCGTTTCAGCCTCTCCCACAAAGACTGCGTCAAAGAATTGGGCCCAGGGAATGGGATTTGTTACTCCGGGACCTCCGGCAAGGACAATAGGTTCGCCGTCCGCACGCTCTTCAGTCCAGAGCGTCACGTGGCCGCTGTGGAGCACCTGCAAAACGGTAGTTGCCGCCAGTTCATACCCAACTGAGAAGGCAACCATGTCACACTCCGACAACGGTATTCCGCTTTCAAGGGTATAAAGCGGTATTGCGGCGGCCGAAAGCGCTTCTTCCATATCACGGCCCGGTGCGAAGACCCGTTCCGCCCTGCAGCCCGGCGTTTCGTTAATCATGGAGTACAGGAGTTTGATAGCGGTGTTTGACATCCCGATTTCATAGAGGTCCGGGAAGCAGAGAGCTACGAGGAAATCTTTCCGGTCGGTAGCCGCCATCCGGGCACCAAATTCTCCCCCGACATATCGTCCGGGGCTCTCAACCGCGGACAAGAGGCTGTATAGGTCTTTCTCGGGGACAATGTTCATTGAGTTATCCTGGTAAGTTGATTCCTTGACTCAGTATCGATACCGATGCTGGTAAATGCTCATGAGGATGCCCACTCCAATCATAGCTGTCCAGAGAGATGAACCTCCGTACGAAAGAAAGAAGAGCGGAATTCCCGTGATTGGCATAATCCCTATGGCCATTCCCACATTTACAACTACATGAAAGAAGAGCATGGCGATGATGCCCGACCCAGCGAAGCTCGCGAACCTGTCCTTTGCGGATCCCACAATGTAGAGACCGCGAAGAAATATCACAAGAAAACAGGCAAAGACCAGAAGTGCGCCAAGAAAGCCCCACTCCTCGGCCAGAATTGAAAAGATGAAGTCCGTGCTTTGCTGGGGAAGAAATTGGTAATGACTTTGGGTTCCCTGGAGAAATCCCTTACCGGAAAGCCCGCCGGATCCAACGGCGGTAACAGATTGAATGATATTCCAGCCGGCGCCACGCGGATCCACGTATGGATCGAGAAATACAATAAGCCGCATGATTTGATAGTCTTTGAGAAACGCTCTCACAACCAGGGATGCCACGAGAGACAGCATCACAATGGAAATAAAGTAGGCTATCCAGTAGAAATAGCGGCGTTTGAGAACGAGCAGTCCCAGTCCCGCTATCGCCAGTACCACTCCTAACCCGACCATGGCATATGTCAGAAGGTGTGGCCGCATGAAAACCATAAGGGCGGGAATTTGGCTGCCGTGAATGTATGTCTGCCACGCGGGAAGGATGCTAAACAGGATTGTGAGTCCGCCCGTTAATACAAGAAAGAAAAGATGGCGCAGCTTGGCTCCCGCCAGGTAGGTCATGACGAGGAAAATTGGAAAAAATACAAGCGCGGTGCCAAGGTCAGGCTGAAGCATAATGACGCCAACCGGCAGTATACAGATTAGTAGTGCAAGGGCCAGGTATCTAACCGTCTTAATATTGGAACCGACGCGTTCCAGGTAGAGAGCCAGAAGGAGAACCGAGGCAAGTTTCATAAACTCGGATGGCTGAACGCCCAGTTCGCCGATTCCAATCCACGCTCGAGCGCCGTTTACTACTCGGCCTATGACGAGTGTCGACGCTACGAGCAGAAACACCACTACGTAGATGTAGGGCGTCCATTCTTTGACTACGTTGTAGTCAAGGATGGAGACGGTTACCAGGAGCACCAGCCCTGTTGAGGCCCAGATAATCTGCCTGAGATACTCGCGGGAAAAAACTTCGCCTGAGGACGTTACTCCGCTTGAGTAAATAAAGAGCACGCCTATGACCACGAGGCTAAGAGTCGATATAAGGACGTAAATGTCAAAACCGAATACTGAACGCGATCTCACGCGGAAGCTCCTTTCAGGCAGCGCCTTTCTTCTGACTCACATGTACCACAACGGTTTCGGCGCCTTTCGGAGGTCTGCTACCGCATCCTCATAGTTTTCGTCTTTGAAGATCCCCTGAAGAATGATATTGGCGGCTTTTGGCGCCCACCACTCCCACTCATTTGCGGCGTCAACAAATACGCATACTACTACCTGGTCATCAGGATTTGGAGAATCATACGGTGCGTACGCTACAAACCAGGAATGCCACTGGTCCTCGTAGCCTGCCTGCCCGGTCCCCGTCTTTCCTGCAGCTTTGACGGCGGGCGTAGTAATGACTACCTCAGCTGTACCGTCTGTAATGACACCTCTCATTGCCTTTTTCACGTTGTCAAAAGTTGACTGCTTCATGGGAGCGGCGCGGAGTATTTCGGGCTCAACCCGCGTGAGCACCTCTCCGGTGACCGGGTCGCGGACTTCCTTGAGGACGTGCGGCTTGTAAATAACGCCGTTATTTACAATGAGCGCCACCATATTTGCAAGTTGGAGCGGAGTGACACCAAGATAGCCCTGACCGACGGACATGTTGGCGGTATCGCCGCCTACCCAGGGCGTATTGAACATCTTTCGTTTCCATTCAGGATTAGGCACCAAACCCGGCACTTCTCCCGGAAGGTCTATGCCGGTGCGATGCCCAAAGCCGAAGCGGTCGGCGTAGTCCACAATGGTATCGACACCAAGGTGCTCAACTCCCATTGTCCAGAAAAAAACATTTGAAGAGTTGGCCAGTCCGCCAAAGATATTGAGCGGCCCAAATCCGTTTCTTCGCCAGTCATGGAAGACCCGGTTCCCCAACACGTAATATCCTACACAATTTACCGTGTCATTCAGACCAAATGCGTCTTCTTCCATAACTGCGGTGGTCATCAAGATTTTAAAAGTTGATGCAGGTGGATATGCGCCCTGTATTGCTCGGTTGAGAAACGGAGAGTGGTCTTTCAGACTGACTTTTCTGAAGTTTTGTGAACCGTTTTGAGTGTAAAACGTATTAGGGTCAAATGTGGGATAGGAAACCATGGAGAGAATTTCTCCGGTGCTCGGCTTCAGGACAACCACGGAACCAATACGGTCGCCTAGCGCCTTCTTTGAAAGGCTCTGTATATGCCGGTCAACACTCAACACCAGCGTTTTTCCGGGCTCAGGCGGGATATTTTCCACATCCGCGTCCCCTACTCGTCTCCCCTGGGCATCTACCGTACGGTACCGGCGACCGTCCTTGCCTCTAAGTAATTTGTCGTATTGATACTCTACTCCACTTTTCCCCAGCACGGCTCCTGCAGAGTAGCCCTGATTAAAGAGAACCTGCAATTCTTCCGGCGTGATGTCGCCTACGTAACCGATAACGTGCGCCATGCCGCCGCTCTGTGTATAGCGACGAATTGGCTTGTTTCTCCAGCTAACGCCGGGATAGTCCGAGATATGCTCTGCAAGGTAGGTAATCTTGTCAAACGGAACACCACTTCGAATCTCAACCGGTTGATATTGATGATATTTCTTGGGCGGTATCTTCTCCTGGATCTGTGAGAGTGGTACATCTAGAAAGTTCGACACGCGCCCAAACACTTCCTCATACCGGCCGGGCGGTATGTCAGCCGGCACAATGTCCACAGCAAAGGAATCAACATTGGTCACAAGCGGCGCGTCATAGTTTCTATCGAAGACTTCGCCCCGCTGGGCTGGGATCACTACGCTGCGCCGTTTGACCTGGTCCGCCCGGAGACTGTACACGTATCCCTCAACAATCTGCATGGAGAAGAGATAGCCCAGGTAAACCACTACAACTGCTACAATAATGCCGCCAAGGGCAACCAGTCGGGGCTTGGAAATGTTGTTTCCGCGGGAAAAAAAGTCACTCACAAGGAAGATGTCCTCTCAGTCCTGTGAAGCGGTCCGATGAGACCCAGCAGCGCAAAGAGAAGCGGTGCAAGAAGTGAATTGTACGCAAGCTCTATGAGAAACCTGGAACTGACCAGGGACGCTCGGACCGAATCAATACCAAAAATTGAACCTGTCAAGGATGCTATCACACCCTTAAAGAGTGTGACAACCAACACTGCGATAATCGGCATAAATATGGGGTCAAGAAACATTTTGTTATGCGTGAGCCCTGCAAGAAATCCGATAATTGTGCGGACAAGCGCGTGAAAGCCGAGCGGAGAGACGCTGAGCAGATCCTCCACTATCCCGGCACCAAAACCGGCAATTTGACCCGGCATACTGCCGGTTTTCTGGGCATAGTAGGTAAGGACAATCAGCACCAGATCCGGAGTGACACCTCCAATGGCAATTGCTTGAAGCAGATTGGTTTTGATTACTGCAAGGCCCGCCAGAATTGCGGTAGTGATAATCACGCTTTGAGTCATTTAATCCTCGGTCACAATCACGAAAAGGTATTCCATTCGGGAGAAGTCTACAATGGGCCGTACGGTAAGTTCTAATGAGGTTTCATACGGGCGTGCCTGAATGGATTCAACTACCCCAATATGGATACCTTTGGGATAGATAGAGTTCATACCGGAGGTGATCACCAGGTCCCCGTATTGTATTTCGTTGCGAGCCTGTGCGTTCACATATCGCATAGTTACCGATCGGTGTCCGGTCCCCTGGCCGCTTACCAGGCCTTCATAGCGGCTATCCTGCAATCTGGCGGCCACGTAGTTTCCCGTGTCAAATATCGGAAGAACCTGCGAGCTACGGCGGCCCACCGAATAAATCTTGCCGACTAGTCCTGGTTCTCCGTCCTGTACGGCCACAACCGGCATGTTTTGCCGCATCCCGTCCAGCCGGCCTTTGTCTATGGTAATCGTGGAAAAGAGATTTCCCGGATCTTTGCCAATTATCTGGGCAGGGACATTGCGGTACTGGAGTGCCTGGGAAAAACCGAGAATCTCCCGTAGTTGCGACACTTCGTGTTGGAGTTCGGCTATGTCGCTTTCCATGCCTTCATAGTGGCGGACTCGTTCCAACAGCGCGCTATAGTCTGAGCGCAGGCGGCCGAGCTCCCGAACGGAAGTAACGGTGGAAGAAAGGAAGTCCGCCGTTGATTTGAATGCTCCCTGGAAGGTCGATACCACGGATAGACCGGCCGTTTTAACTCGAAACGATCCTCTATTGGAAGAGAGAGAAAGCAGAAGGACAGAGAGCACAATGAGCACGCCAAATACGACGCCGGTTCGATGTCCTCCTACTGAATTCCGAACACTCATCCCTGACTACAGCTTGTGATATACGCTTCTTGCGTTCTTCGCTTTCACACCGCGTTCGTGATCAAAATACATGCCGGCACCAAGAGCCACGCAGTTAAGAGGGTCCTCAGCGCGGAAGGCGGGTACGCCCGTTTCGTTGGCGATGAGGACGTCAAGACCTTTGAGCAATGATCCGCCGCCTGTCATGACAATTCCGCGCTCCACAATGTCCGCCGCAAGTTCCGGTGGTGTTTGCCCGAGTGTGCGCTTGATTTCTTCTATGATGGCGGTAATGGGTTCCTGAAGTGCCTCCCGCACCTCAACACTGTCTATTTCCAGTCTTCGGGGAAGGCCCGTAATGGCGTCCGTTCCTTTTATCTCCATCTTTTCAATTTTCTTGTCAGGAGAAGCATTGCCAATGCGCTTCTTTAACTCTTCCGCCGTACCTTCACCGATAATGAGATTGTGAACGGTGCGAACATGCTTCATTATCGCCTCATCAAATTCGTCCCCGCCCAGGCGGATGGCATTGGTCACCACCATACCTCCCAGGGAAATTACGGAGATCTCGCTGGTGCCCCCGCCTATGTCGCAAATCATATGCCCGGCAGGTTCGAAAATCGGGATGCTTGCCCCAATGGCAGCCGCCAGTGATTCTTCAATGACCTTAACTTCCCGCGCTCCCGCCTTGTACGCGCTCTCTTCAACCGCCCGGCGCTCTACTTCCGTGATGCATGACGGCACGCCTATAACCATTCTCGGCTTTACAAACCAGCGACGATTAAGCACCTTGGAGATGAAGTAACGAATCATCTTTTCGGTGGTCTCCAGATCTGCTATTACGCCGTCACGCAGCGGGCGTATGGCGATGATGTCTCCAGGTGTTTTCCACAGCATGCGCCGCGCTTCCTCACCTACAGCGACAACCTTCTTGGTCCCCCGTTCCACAGCTACAACTGACGGTTCGCTAATGACAATTCCTCTGCCCCGAATGTATATCAGCGTGTTGCATGTACCCAGGTCAACGCCGATGTCATTCGAGAAGGCGCCAAATATGTTCCCCAGCCCCATTAGGTGTCTCCTTTTGTGTCCTAATTATTTCGCAAATCCTGCAGCGCCTTTGTGTGGTTCGGGTCTATGCGTAACGCTTCCCGCCACTCGTAGCGAGCTTTATCCCTCTCTCCAGCCGCTTCATAGACCTTTCCCAGATAGTAATGAGCGTCGGCAGATTTGGGATTACTCTCAAGAATTTGTCGGAACTCGCTCTGCGCGCGATCCATTTCTCCCTTGTCCAGCAGTATCTTTCCAAGCTCAAAATGGGCCTGCTGGATCAAGTACGCATCCGCGGAACCGTCTATGGCCTTGGTCAGGTACTGTTCCGCTCGTCTTGTCTCTCCCATCTGAGCATACGTTTGTGAAAGCGTCAAGAAGAGCAAATCCGACGGTTTTTGGTCAATTGCTTTCAGGAGGTTTGACGCGCTGTCAGATAGCATCCCCATTCCCGCATACGCGAGCGCGATGTATTCATACGTGTCATCACCAAGATATCCCAGATCTACTGATTTCTCCAGGTATTGAACTGCAAGGTCATAGTAGTGCTTGCCTTTGTGGTAGTACGCCTTTCCCAGTACGTAGTTGAGCTGACCGGCAAGCGGTGGATGGTCAAGTACGAGCGCCTTGCGCAGGAACACCACCGTTCTGTTTAGATGGTTTTCTTTCTGTTCATCTGAAACCTGGTTAACGCCGGTATAGAAATGGGAAAAACCGGCAAATACCAGCGCCTGACCATCCATGGGATGTTCTTTCAAAATGGTCTGACTTTCCTGAATGACCGCCTGGTAATCCCCGCTATCCCACGACTGACGCATGGAACGCGCGTCATCGGCGCGGTTAAAATTCAGGAATCCAAATCCGTCAGATGAAAGAAAATAGACGATCCCTGCAGCTGCAATGAGCAAAAAAACCGGCACAACTATGCGGAGTGCGCCGGTGCCTTTGTTCAGAGGTAATCCTTTTGATGAAGAAGACTGGAAGCGATTTCTCGGATATATCATCGGACATCCGCACCATTAAAGATCAAATAACCCAAAAAGTCAATCTCCCTTTTTAAAAGCTACAAAAAAGGAGATTCCGGTTATCAGGAATCTCCTTCAAGAAAAGAAACACGGCGGGTCTGTAAGCCGGGTTCTGTACGTAATAGCCGTAACCGTTACGCAGGCTGTCATCTATCTCGGCCCGCGCGTTGCCGCGCGCGCTCTTGCAACCTACCCGCAGAATCAGGCGAGCGACCTTTCTGCTGCTTGGTCTTGCTCCTGGTAAGGTTTGCCATGCGTCTCCGGTTGCCCGGAAGACCGGTGGGCTCTTACCCCGCCATTTCACCCTTGCCAAACGAGAAATTGCATGCAATTACCGGTCTGGCGGTATCTTTTCTGTGGCACTTTCTATCTCCGTCCGTAAGGACGAAGCCCGGGAGTTACCCGGTACCATGCTCTGTGGAGCCCGGACTTTCCTCTGGAATCCTCCAGCGACAGCCCGACCCGCCGCGTAAATTATGCGATATCAGTCGTCTTCTTCCTCTTCCTCGTCTTCTTCTTCCTCATCGTCTTCGTCGTCGTCGAGTTCATCATCATCTTCGTCGTCGAATCCGTCTTCCTCGTCGTCAAAGTTCCCGGTTTGTTCTTCCTCCTCGGATTCTTCGTCAGCTTCGAGTGTTTCTTCTTCCTCACCGACGTCATCCTCGTCATCTTCGCGGAGGTCAAGCGGCTCTTCGTCAAGGACGTCTTCGAGATCAAGTCCGTCATCTTCAATGTCGTCAAATGAATCGATTACGTCGGCCAGGCCTTCCGCTTCAGTCTCTGCGTAGGTAGATTCGTCGTCGCCCACGTAGAATACGATTTTACTGCAGTAGGGGCAAAAGAGGATATCTTCCCCCTTTCGCACTTCATTCACGAACTGGTTGGGGAGGATCATCTGGCATCCGCTGCAGACGCCCTTCTTTAGAGGCACAATACCCTGCCCCTCTTTGCTACGAATAATTCGTTCAAACTTGAAAAGGAGGTCTTCATCGAGGCCGGGAACGAGTTGTTTTTCTTCCTTCTCCAGGTCTGACAGGAGATGACGGCGATCTTCCGTTTCACTCTTTATCTTCTCCTGTTCCTGTTCCAGCTCGTCTTCCTGTTCCTTAATGAGGCTCTCTTCACGCTCAAGGGAGGCGGACATTTCTTCGAGAACTTTCTCTTCTTTCTGGAGCTCCTTGCGCAGCATTTGCTCGCGCTCCGAGGCGTCCCGGATCTCTTTGTCGAGCGCTTCATATTCACGCTGCGTTTTAATGAGATCCATTTGTTGCTCGTACTTCTCCCTTTCGCCCTCGGCTTCTTCCATGCGCGCTCTGAGGTCCCGGATACGCGCTTTTGTCTCATCGTACTGGTTGTTCTTCTCGATGTACGATTTCTTCATCCGATTAACCAGCTCCGTTTTTGTGGAGAGGGCCCTCGGCATGTTTCGTATCTCTTTCTCGATGTCGAACTTTTTGGAAAGCACATCCTGCAACGCTTTCAATTTGTCGATCACGTCCTGAATCATCGTCCGTATCTCCTTGATTTAGTGATCCAGATAGTCTTTCAGCCGCCGGCTTCGCTTGGGATGGCGTAGCCTGCGAAGCGCCTTTGCCTCTATCTGGCGAATACGTTCCCTTGTAACGTTGAAGTAGAGTCCCACTTCTTCGAGCGTCAATGAGTAGCCATCCTCAAGCCCAAATCTCATTTTCAGAACTTCCTGTTCACGGGCCGGAAGTGTGGATAGCACACCACGAAGCTGTTCCTGTAGTAGTGTGAACGCGGTCTGATGTGCAGGATTTTCTACGTCCTTATCTTCAATGAAGTCGCCAAGGAGGGAGTCTTCTTCCTCACCGATTGGCGTTTCAAGCGAAATTGGTTCACGTGCCACGTTTTTGACGGATTTGACCCGGCCGACGGACCAGCCAAGACGCCCTGCTATTTCCTCATCGTTTGGTTCTCTTCCCAGCACCTGCATGAGCTGTCTGGATTCCCGCACAACCTTGTTAATTTGCTCAATCATGTGAACTGGAACGCGGATAGTTCTGGCCTGGTCAGATATGGAGCGCGTAATTGCCTGCCGGATCCACCATGTCGCGTAGGTTGAGAACTTGTATCCTTTTCTATACTCAAACTTTTCAACTGCTTTGATCAGTCCGATGTTTCCTTCCTGAACAAGATCAAAGAAGTGCAGTCCGCGATTTGTGTACTTTTTGGCGATGCTTACCACCAGCCGCAGATTTGCCTTGATCAAGCGGTCTTTCGCGTTCTGCATCATGTTTTTGCCATAGGTTATGTCTTCTGACATGTGCAGAACGTCTTCGATGGTGTTTTCAAAGCCAACTTCAAGGCTCTTTAGTTTTTTCTCCGTGATCTGAATCTGACGTATCTTGTCCTTGATCTGGTCTGCGCTAAGTCCCAACTCTTCTTCAATGCGCATGCGATCCTGCGTGATGGCAAGACCGCGCCCGAGAGAGCGCAGTTCTCGCAGATTCTGAACCCTGAGCCGTTTTTCTATCTTTTCCTGTTCTTCCTGGTACTTGTGAATCTTGCGCGTAGCGCTAATGAACTTTTCCGAAAAGAGAAGTATCTCTTCCTGGTGAATCTCCACACTTTGAAGGCGCTTTAAAAGCTCTTCCCGACGCTTGCATATTGCAGGGTCTGTAAGGATGTTGGTTCCTTTTGCAATAGCCTTGTTCTTGGCGTCCATATAGCCTTTCAGATCGCTATACACTTCGCGGAGAGACTCACGATAGAATTGCGATAGACGCCGTCTTTCAGCGAGGAATTCGGAAATCTCTTTCTTGGTGAGATTCATTTCACGCGGGTCGCGTTTGGAAAAGGCACGCTGGGCAAGGTTGTAGAATTCCGGTATGAGCATGCCGGAGTTTTTTATTACCCGTTTAATGATGTTCTCGCCCTCTTCCATCTTTTTTGACAGCTCAACTTCCTGTTCTGCAGTCAACAGATGTTCTTTGCCAATTTCACGAAGATAGAGACGAATAGGGTCATCAATAGCGCTGTCCTTGTCCGACACGACGACTTTTTTCCCTTTCTTGGGCTTTTTCCCGTCTGTGTCGTCACCGGACACGTCCTCCTCTTCCAGCGTCACATTGTGCGTGGCAAGGATTCCGATAACCTCTTCTATTTTTTCCGAATTCACCACTGAATCCGGGAGAAAGTCATTCACTTCATCGTAACTTATGCTGGTCTTGTTCTTCGCATAATCAATGAGCTTCAGCATCGCAGGATCATTCTGCAGTTCTGTCATCGACCATCACCTTTAGTTTTCTGAGTTCACCGTCTAGGTACATCTTTTCCTGGAGAAGTTCTTCTACATCCCGGGCGGATTCAGATCCTTCAGCCTGAATCCGGCGCAGCCGCGCCTCAATCCGTTTCTGGCGCGCGCTGAGACTTCTTTCCTTAATGCGATAGACGGCATCCTTTATGGCTTGTTCCTGGTTGAGGGAAAATTCTTCCGACGCAAGCTTTTCAAGGATGAGCGACCGCACGTTTTCATCGTCAATTCGATTCAACAAGAGCTCCACTGATGTTTCCGACCGCCTGTAACACTCTTCAAGCGCAATATACATCTCCCGGGCATGGGGATCCTGGAGATCATTTGGCGCCAGCATCGTTCTTACAAAGGGAAAATGCTCCCGATTCACCACTGTCGCGAGCATGAGAAACAGGTCAATAGTATTTTTGATCTCCGGCTTCTGTTGCGGTGCCGAAGGTGCCGTCCTTGAAGGTTCACTCCCCCTCTTGCGAAAGTCTTCTGCAACCGCCTGCCTGTCCACTCCCAATCGGTCTGCCAGTGTCTGTAGGTAACTCTCCCGGCGCACCGCAGACTGCACGGAACCAATATAAGGGAAAAGCTCCCGCAATACAAATTCCTTTCCTTCCGGTGCCTCTGAGTTGACATTTGAAAGGACGATAGCGAGTAGATGGTCGTATACGGTCCGCCTTAAGGATAATGATTTTTTTAGATTTTGTGAACCCTCCCCGGCCAGAATATCCGCCGGATCCGTGCCTTCGGTCAGCGCGGAGACCTCACATTCAAGACCTGTGCGTTCGAGAATTTCCGCGGTACGGCGTGTTGCCTTGGTGCCTGCCGGGTCTGCATCAAATACCAGGACCCCGGTGCGGGCATATCTGCCAAGCAGACGGGCCTGGTCTTCTGTAAAGGAGGTTCCCAACGGCGCAATTGCGCGGGTTTCTCCGGCTTGTACGCACGCGAGCACGTCTACGTAGCCTTCTACCACGTAAAATGTGGCACTGTCCCGGATTGACTTGAGGGCGTCATAGAGGCCGAAGAGTTCTTGACCCTTTCGAAATAGGACAGACTCCGGTGAATTGATGTACTTTGGTCCCCGATTTGAGAGTTGGCGCCCGCCAAATCCGACCACGTCGCCGCGGCGGTTCTTAATTGGAAACATGATCCTTTCAACAAAAAGAGTGCGTTCCGGATAGTTGCGGGAAAAAAGCCCTGATTCCAAAAGTATTTCGGGTGAATATTGACGGTCACGCAGAAAGCGGTATAACCAGCCTCCGTCAGCCGGCGCGTACCCTACTGAAAACTTTTCCAGCACCTCTTCACCCAATCCGCGTGAGCGCATATATTCCCGGGCTGCCTGGCCGGAAGTACTTTCTGTGAAAAGGTGCCTGAAGCTGCGCGTTACGCGGTTATACAGTTCCTGGATGGCTTTTCGTTTTGCTGCCTGCGGGTCGTCACTGGAGACGTCTGGAATCTCAACACCCACTCTGGCGGCCAATTGCTCAACTGCCTCCGGAAAGGAAATATTCTCCATCTCCATGAGAAAGGTGAATATACTGCCGCCTTTATTTGTAGAAAAGCAGTAGTACAGTCCTTTCTCGGGCGTGACCGTAAATGAGGGGGTTTTTTCGGTGGTGAACGGACTGAGCCCCCAGTAGCGGTTTCCCCGCTTTTCAAGGCGGACGTATTGGCCCACTACCTCAACTATGTTTGCCCTTTGAGATACTTCCTCTATGATATGATCCGGGATTCTCAAATTCTTTTACAGTGCCTCTTCCCTACGGGCTTTTCAGGTACAATACTGCGGCTCGATTATGCTCGGCAAGGGTTCGGGAGAAGTAGTGTTCCGTCGCCCCCTGACCTTTCAAGACAAAGAACCAGTAATCAGTATCGGACGGATGAAACGCGGCGTCCAGAGCTACCCTGCCCGGATTCGAAATTGGGCCGGGGGGAAGGCCACGGTGAAGGTACGTGTTGTAGGAAGAGGGACGTTCAAGGTCGGTGTAATAAAGGTGCCGGGGATGAGGCAGACCTTCCTGCTCGGTCATCACGTACACTACCGTGGCACATGACTCAAGCCGCATGTTGGCGTTTAACCGGTTATAGAAGACACTTGCCATATTGGGGGCCTCCTCCGGAGTGAGGTACTCCCGCTCCACAATGGACGCAATAATTACCTTCTGGTGAAGTTGTTCCCCCGTCAGCTTTTTATACTCCGGATAAAGAGATGAAACCACGTTAAAGAAGTTACCGACCATGTGTTTCACAATTTCCTCCGCGGGATAGTTGGCCGGAAACATGTAAGTGTCCGGATAAAGATAGCCTTCCGCGCTCTCACCGGGAATTCCAAGTAGTGTAAGAAGAAGCCGGTCAGTGCACGCGGCCTGAAAAAGGGCGGCAGTAGTAATGCCTTGACGTTCCAGGTGTTCGCCAATCTTCCGCGTAGTCCACCCTTCGGGAATAGTCAACCTGTTTAGAATCTGACTTCCAGTGATGAAGTAGTCGTGCACGTCAAGGGTGGTCATGTTTCGCTTCATGAGATAGTTTCCCGCCTGGAATTTGCCGGACGTATTGTTCACGCGGCTTACCAGTGAAAGAAGAAGTGCTGAACGCACCACGCCCTTTTCTTCCAACCGTGACGCTATACTTGAAACGCTTTCGCCTTTGTGCACCGTAAAGTAGACGGTGTCATTTTCCGTTGTTACCGGCGTATTGAGATAGTACGCGCAGGCCGCAATACCGGCGCCGGTTATACCTAGAAGGGCAACCAGTCCTGCAAATGCCCGTGCCAAGGTGTTTCCTTTACTCATTACTTTATTGTGCTACTCCAGCCTCTTCTTTTACTTTTACTTTAGCAGGATAAACTCAACCCTGCGGTTCTTCCAGCGATTCTCCAGATCCGTGTGCGGTACAAGCGGTTCTGTGCCGCCACGGCCAAGAACTGTAATCCGTTTTGGACTCAATCCACGCTCCACAAGAGCATCCTTCACCGACTGCGCGCGTGCGAGCGAAAGAGGTTTCAATTCCTCCTCCTCTTCACGCTGCGTGCCGCTGATGTTTACCGCGTGGCCTTCTATTCTAATGTTGTAGCTCGAGTACTTGGTGAAGACTTCAACAAGTCGGTTCAAAATGGCCTGGTTCTTTGCGCCCCGTTCCTCGGTTGAATCAAGCATCAGTTCGGGGCTATTCGGTGCAAAGGTAATGTTGGAAATGGCCACTCTCAAGCGGTCACCTTCCCGGATCACGAGAATGTCCACGGGGATCTTTCCTGACACCTGTGTTGTGTTGCCCAGAAGATCAGTGACCTTCAGCGTGTAGGGGTAATCTTCCGCGGATATGACCAGCTCACCGTCAGACGCCCGCCCGTCCCAGGTGAGTTCGCCGGCCGGCATGCCTTTGCCGCTGAAATCATTAAAATAGTTGTTGTTGCGGTCCAGAATAACAAACTGCCATCCGGCAATATCGCTCTTATCCTGCACGTCGAGATAAATGTGAAGCTCATCTTCCACGCCGTCATTGTCCGGCGAGAATGGAACCGGATCAAGATTTACACTCACATCCGGGGGCGCAATGTCGAGTATGAAGCTGGTAGTAGTAGCCTGCGGCAGATCCCCCTTCCGGTAGGAGACAACGTACTGTGCGGTGTAAGTGCTCTCTATCACGCTGCCATCGTCTGCCTTCCCGTCCCAGGTGATTTGTTTTTGTGCCGCCACGTTTGTTCCGTCAAAGCTCTTTACCACGGTGCCGTCTTCTTTGCGGAGGTCAAGTCTCCAACCGGTGGCGCCGTCTATGAGATTGGCGTAGAGCGAGAAAGTGGCCGTGTCTTTGAACCCGTCGCCATTCGGTGAGAAGCCGGTGGAGTCTACAGTAGCAAACACTGCGGTCTTACGCGTATCAAGGCGAATGTCAGGAAGGTCGGCACTGGTGGAATTCCCGGCTTCGTCAGTTGCGGAGACCACGTAGCGGTAGCGCCCATCGGGGGCCTGATTGCCTGATTCGTCTTTTCCATCCCAGCCAAAGTTTGCAAGCTTTCCCTTCCAGTAGTAGGAACGGACGGTCTCACCCTTTGCGTTTTGAATTTCTCCCTCCCAGAGGTTTTCCATGCTGGAGGACTGGGTAATCATGACTTCATCCTTTCTCCCGTCTCCGTTTGGAGAGAAAAGGGTGTAGTCCGCGCTCACTTCAGCGCTCGGGGCCGTGGTATCAACGCTGAACTCCCTGGTCGTAGCATGTTCCACGTTTCCGTTTCTGTAGGTGACTTCGACCGATGCCTTGTAGGGACCGTCAGGAACGCGTTTCCCCTCTGCATCAAGACCATTCCAGACAAAGGGATTGCCGATGGGACCGCGTCCGTTTTGCGTCCGAATTACCTGTCCGCTCACATCTGTGATGGTCAGGGTGTAGTTGTCCACATCCTCGTTCCGCTTGATCTGGGGAAAGATCTGAATTCTGTCCTTTACGTTATCCGCGTTGGGAGAGAACGATTTGTACTCTGCGGAGACAATCACACCGGTCTCTCCGGTGTCCAGCGTGAAAGAAACCGGCTGTGAACTTCCACGATTTCCGGCCCGATCAACAGCGGTAAGCTCATACGCGTACTCTCCGTCCGCGGCAAGCTTTCCATCATCGCGCTGACCGTCCCAGGTGGTTCTGAGTTCCGCAGTTTCACGCCACTGGTACGTTCTCACCACTTCGCCGCGTACGTTCTTAACCTCTCCCGTCCAAAGGTCTTCCACGGAGGTTTCCTGGAAGAAGGAAATCGCGTCCTTGTTCCCATCTCCGTTTGGAGAAAAAACGTCAAAGTCTGTCCTTACGCTTGCTGAGGGAGGTGAAACGTCCACCACAAACGGTGGTGAAAGCTCAACTGGAGTATTTCCGTTCTGGTAAACAACTGAGAGCTCTGCCCGGTATTCTCCTTCCGGAAGGACATTTCCGTCATCGTCAGTACCGTTGTAGGACATCTCCTGAGGTGGCAGCTTTGTGCTGGTCAATGTGCGTACCGCTGTGCCGTCGGCGCGCTTCACGCGGACCGTCCAGCTGACAAGACCCTGGGACACCGGCACAGACGGCCGGAGAAGCACCGTGTCCTTTACACCGTCCGCGTTCGGTGAAAAGTAAGAGTGATTAATTGCCAGTTTGATGGGTGTTGGTTCCGTATTAAGGATAATGTTTTGCAGCGATGCGCTTCCCTTGTTCTGCGCGCGGTCCGTGCTGCTGATATGGTACCGGTAGACACCATCCGGCATAAGGTCGCCAGAATCGTTGCGACCGTCCCACTCGATGCTTTGCGGCTCACTGGATGACCAGTTCCACGTACGGACGATCTTCCCGGATGCATCCTGAATGGTGGCGGACCAGAGGTCCTCACTGCTTCCCGACTGGCTGATGTTGACTTCGTCTTTGTTCCCGTCACCGTTTGGCGAAAAAATTCGCGCATCAGCAGAGAGGTCTGTCACTGTCACTTTTGGGGGCGTGATGTCAACAACCACTTCTTTCAGCGCCGTTGTAGCTTCATTGCCGTTGTCATCCCAGGCCCGCACCGTGAAGCTGTACGTACCGTCAGGAACAAGCGCCCCGCTGTCTCCGTTTCCGTCCCAGCGTAACTGCTCGGGAATGGGAACACCGCTCTTGACGGCAGTCAGGCGGTCAAGAATGTTTTTAAAACCCTGATTTTCGGGTCTAGCTTCCTTGTTGCGGATGGTGCGTACAACCTCGCCGTCCGAGTTGCGAATGAGGAATTCATATCCCATGATGTAGCGCTGATCTATGATGGAAAGCGGGAACGAGAGCGTATCAGACCTTCCATCGTTGTTGGGAGATATGTAGGCAGTGTTCTCATACCCCACCTGGATGTCCGGCGGATTTCTGTCGATAACTCCCAACGGGGCGTTCATCCCGGCAGAAAAACCCCATACGCCGTCATAAAGCGGGGCCGCGGAAAACCTTGTTTTCACTTCACTTTGATTCCAGCCTTGCTGGGAAATGAACGAGTCATCTTCCGGAAAATTTGTTTTCAAGCGTACCGAAAGACCAAATGAGGGCAGGATGGTCCGGTCTTCAATCTGTCCGCTGGCAAGCTGGCGCAAATCAAGCTGAACACCGCCAAAGAGCGAGACAACGTCGCGAAATGAGAGTTCAGAGCCCACATTGAGGCGCGCATTTTGCACGTAGGGAAAACTTGCCGTGCCGTTCAGCGACAGTCTCACATCGTCTGTCTTTATCGCCAAAAATTCTGCACCAATAGCAGGTGTGAACGGCGATGGCATCGCGGTCTTCCCGGACACAGGAGTGTACGGCAATCCTAGATGAAGAAGGGAAATTCCCCATCTAAAGTCTTGCATGGGACCTACATCTCCCGGCAGATGGAGGAATCCAAGATCTGCGCTGAGGCCGGTGTCAAAACTGCCGTTTCCGCCCATGTCAACGTTCACTCCCATACCTACAAGAAGATTTGGATAGAGGTCTTTGGCAAAGGAAGCCTTTACGCCAAAGGTTGTGCCCAGATCCATCGGGACAACCGAGGAGGAAAGGAAGTGCAGAGAACCGGTAAGTACGCCGGCGCGGCCCGGGAAGGTGGCGCCAAGATTGACGCCGTGCCCCTGCCAGGCGCGGTTGGCGTTCTTATCTCCAAACGCACTGAGGCCGATATAGCTCGCGTCAAGGGTGATGCGTTGATTGAGCGCACTGGCGGCCGGGTTCATGCTGTCTGCCGCCGGTGATTCCATTGCGGTGACGGAAAAACCTTTCCCCAGAAAAAGCGGAGAGTAGAACTGATACACATCTTCACCGCCGGGAGGTGGATCATATTCCGCCATGGCCTGTTCTATGCCGGCTATACTCAAAAGTAGTGCAGCAAAGAGAAGTACTGTCTTTTTACCCTGTCCGTTCATGTTCTAATCCCCATTCCCTTTTCCACCTGTTTATGCAAGTGGGTTTTTCCCCTCGTCGTACAGCGTCTCAATGTTCTCCATCTCTTCAATGGAGAGCCGCTCATAGAGCGTATCTTCAATATGCTCTTTTGCGAGAAGGAGCCGTTCGTCCAAATCCTGCTCGTGACGTCTCAAAAGCACATAAATTGCAACCAACTCCGCGGAGTCAAGTACGTACGCGTTCGTCTTACCCGTCAAATCTCTACCTCGTTTCCCTCTTCTGAAAGATACACCTCCAGCGACGCTTTCCCCAGTCTATTTGCGTACCAGCGCGCGGATTGGAGATTCCCGTAAAGTTTCTGGTCATTGTAAAGCGGTTCATGATGAAAAAGGTAGAGTCTGGAAATGTTCCACGCATGGGCAAAATCCACGCCCAGGCTGAATGAGGAATGACCCCAGTTGTACTTTTCTATTGCCTCACCAAGCGTATATTGTGTATCGAGTACGAGCACGTTGGCGTTCTCAAAAAAGGTGCGGTTCGCGTCAGTTTTTTCAAAATCTGCTTCCACAAGCTCCACGTCTGTTGCGTGGATCAACACACGCCCCTTTTCTTCTATCCGATATGCGTATGCACCCTGGGGATGATTCAACGGCCTCCATTTTATGCTGGCACCACCTATTGACACAGGCATCTGGTTCAAAACGGTGAATGTGATGTGCTCGCTCATCTTCCCGGACATGGTTATCGGAAAATAGGGCGCCCTCATTTGGTCTCGAATAATCTCTTCAAAGTTCTTTGCGGGACTGTAGAAATGCACGGACGCCGCCGGATCGTACGCCGGAGAGAAGAATGGAAGTCCCTGGATATGATCATAGTGAAAGTGTGAAAAAAATATGTGGTATTCAGCTGGTTTTCTAAGCTCTCTTTGCATTGAACGGGAAAGCTCTTCAATGCCGCTTCCCCCGTCAAGGATGAGACGCTTGCGGCTTGAGAGCAGCACCTCAACACACGGCGTATTGCCTCCAATCGTGCCAAAAAGCCACCCCGGCAATCCGGCCAAAAAGCGTTCCCGCGTTTCCGGTGATTCAAGGTCAGCCGGTTTGATACGCTGCACCACGGAAGAGATCTTGTTTTGCACTTCATGAGGCAAAAGCGGTGTTGGATGCGAGCCTCGCGCACCCCAAAATTTCATCTTCATCCGTGCAGAGCTCCACTCCCGCGTATTAACGGGATACAGGCGGTTCCTGTCTACGGGCATGCAGCCAGTGAATGATCTCTTCCCTGGTATGGAGCTTTCCAATCCCAATGCCCGGACACGACGTTGCCGCTTCATCCCAGGATTCTTGCGAGTCGAGGTGAGCATCCCAGAAAGGATAACTCCGGCATTGGAGTGGCCGGCTTTCATATACCTGGCAGGCACCATTCCGCCAGAAAACACAGTCGTAGTTGGACTGTTCCGAAAGGCTTATACGGGAGAATCCGCCTACGTTAATTGTGCGACAATATGTTGCAATGAATGTCTCTCTGTCCATGGAAAAATGGTCAGTCAGGTGCGTCAGGTCCTTTTCTGAAAGGAAGACATACCCTGGGTCATGTCTGCAACACATGGAGCAACGAGTACAGCTAAAGTGAAGACCGTTTTTGAAGTATTCTTTCTGCTCTGCTTCCGGGTGCATATTGCCTACTATACCACTATGCCCGTATCATACCCATTCCATCAGCTGCACCGGGCACGTGTGGCACGCCGAGGATTGCAAGGCAGGCGGAAAGAACAACAGGAAAAGAAAAAATGGGGAGTGTAGGATTCGAACCTACGAAGGCGGAGCCAACAGATTTACAGTCTGCCCCCTTTGACCGCTCGGGAAACTCCCCTGCTTTCAATGTTTCACGAAACATACCATCCATACGGAATAGTAGTCAAGCCATCTGTCGGATTCGAACCGACGACCCCGAGATTACAAGTCACGTGCTCTGGCCAACTGAGCTAAGATGGCTTGGTGTGTTTAAAAAATCCTGCCTAATGTAACCGTTTTGATTCCGGGTGTCAACCGCGCCACGCTTATTGCTCTTAATAGTAAGGAGGCAGGTCAACAGTGAGATCACGTCCGGTTCGTGAAAAAGTGAGAAGTTCCACCCTGTCACGAAATACCGCGACCGTGTGTTCGTATTGGGCGGCATTCGCCCCGTCCCGGGTTACGTAGGACCAGTTGTCCGAAAGTTTCACCACTTCTCCGGACCCAAGCGTTACCACCGGCTCTATGTTCAAGACCATTCCCGGCACAATTGGTTCTCCGGTACCCGGCTCTCCGCTGTTTGGAACGGCAGGATTCTCATGTAACTCCCGCCCAATGCCGTGCCCGGTAAAATCAGTAATGACCGTGCAGCCCATCTTTCGGGCGGCTTCCCGGATGGCATAGCCAATGTCACCCATACGAGCCCCCGTGTGGCAGGCGCCGATACCGGCAAAGGTGGCACGCCAGCCCGCGCGCAACAACCTCATTTGATCGGCATCTGGAGTGCCTACTACGTATGTCCATGCTGCATCGCCCTTCCATCCTTGAATATCGATGGTGGCATCAACGGTAATCATGTCTCCACTTTCCAGGACATAGTTGCCGGGCACACCGTGCGCTGCCACGTTGTTTACGGATGTACATACGCTTCCGGGAAAGGTGGGATAGCCAATTTGACGCACCTCTGAATTTTGTTCCAGCAGGCGTTTGCAGATGCCGTCAAGTTGCAGCGTAGACATGCCGGGACGAATTATGCGCTCTAATTGTCGGAACAGACTTTCGAGAACGGCGGCGGGACGGCGCAAACGCAGGACGTCGACGCTGGTTTTAAGGGGAACTGACCTGGACACACACAGCCTCTTACTTTTTTATCTCTAGTTTCGGCTTAACCCGCTTGAAAACGTAGGTCATTGTGTATGGCGCAGGCGGCCGTTACCGTGCAATATCCGTCCGCAGGTTTTCCGCTCCGTTGAGATAGACCGGTCGTCCCGGCGCGGGAGTGGAAGAGCGAAATGTCACCAGCGTGCGCACCACGCGGGGGAGGCTTCCGTGATACCTGGGTTCCTGACTGCAGAAGAGCGGCACCTCTGCGTAACCAAAATATCTGAGACATGACGCCGGATTAGCGGAGATTAGATCCTGTGTTTGCGTGAATTGGATACTAATCAGATCGTGCTCTGCGAGCACGTTACGCTCCATGAGTTGCCGCAACAGTTCACCAATACGTTGTCTCATCTCTTCCGGCGTGTCAGCATCCAACTGGACTGCGCCCCTTACAGCTTTGGTTGTCATGACGGCCCTATCCTATCACAGACGATTTCCCAATGAAAGCGCATCTTGGGTTGCCTACACAGGGGCAATGAGCACGGTCAACGCATTGGCTCCAAACGCCACCGCAACGCCAATTGCTACTGAAAAAAAGTCATATACCAGGCGCAGCAGCAGAAGCTTCCGTCTGCGAACCATCCAAATTACCAGACTGGCACCGTAGTACGCGCTTGAGAGGACACAAAGTAAACTGGTAACCCGCAAAATTCCAAGAAGCATGAGCTGCGAACGTTCCAGAAATTCCTGGAAATTACCCAGAAGGAAGGTGGAGAGAACCAGGAGCATCCCGATGAAGAAGAAGACGCTCAAACCCTCAAAGATGCGCATATTTCGATAAAGCACCGGCGTGCGATGCCGTCTGGAACGTCTTACGGATTTGCTGTCTTTACGGGTGCGGCTCATACCGCCACCATACTACCACAACGATACCTTGCATTGTACAGACCTTTATTTTACTATACATGCTACATGAATGCCCAAGGCCGGACCATGCCGGGATCCGTTGCAGCAGACTCCGCAGCGCTGGTAGATCTGATCAGATCTCTCCGGGAGGAGATCACTGTACGTCCCACGGAGCGTGACCGCACGCTCACGCCGGTTTCCGGCATTGCTGCGGTCTTGTTTGACGTGTACGGTACCATGTTCATTTCCGGTTCCGGTGACATAAGTGTTGCACGTGAGAGTGGTGATGAGTCTCATTTCCGTACCGTGTTACGGCACCTTGCTCCGGCAAATGCCTCAGATTCTGCCATTGAAGTGGCCGCCCGCAGAGCTCGGGCTGCCTATTTCAGCCAAATTGAAGAGCTCCATGAATCGTCCAGGGCTGCGGGTATCTCATATCCTGAAGTCGATATTGTCGCGGTGTGGAGTGCCGTACTCGACTCGCTCTCCGGCGAGCTACTGCCGGGACTCCGCCATGATACGGACTCTGCGCGCATTGCGGCTGTGGTATATGAAGGAGTGAGTAACCCGGTGGCACCCGCACCCGGATTGCTTTCAATGTTGCGCACCCTTTCCCACCGCAGTATTCATCTTGGCGTTGTGTCTAACGCGCAGTTCTATACGCCGTTGCTCTTTCCCGCTTTTCTTGACACTTCGCTTTCCGGTGCCGGCATTGATCCGGAACTTTGCAGCTGGTCGTATCAACTGCGCGAGGCCAAGCCGTCAACACGGCTGTTTCGTCCCGTTCTGGAGACATTAAAAAACCGTTTCAACATGAAACCCGCAGAAGTGCTTTACGTAGGAAATGATATGTTAAATGATATCTGGACGGCACGTTCCTGTGGATGCAGGACGTGCCTGTTCGCGGGAGATGAACGCTCCCTGCGCCTGAGAGAGAAGGACCTGCGGTGTGCGGACCTGGAACCGGACGCCGTAATTACGCGCCTGGCTGATTTGCCAGGAATTCTGCCTTCGAGGTGAACCGTATGAGGAAGTTTATTGTCAGCCTGATCTTGTTGCTCATTGCCGGCGGTGTAGTTTTTTATTTTGGCTGGGTACAGTTTGAGATCCCCGCAAACAGCGTTGCTGTTGCATTTTCCAAGACAAGCGGGTGGGACCCGCAGCCCTTACGTGCCGGTCGTTTTACCTGGAAATGGGAGCGACTTTTGCCCACCAACTTCACACTCTACATATTCAAAACCGAACCGTACGCCACTACCGTTTCGGCGTCCGGTACACTGCCGTCCGGCGATCTCTACGCCGGTTACGTTGACGGAACACCGGATTTTTCTTATGACCTTGAGCTCTTTCTCTCCTATCACATCGATCCTGCCCGGTTGCCCGCCCTTGCCCGGGACGAAAGTCTCAAACCTGACGGCATGGATGCGTGGTACCAGAACGTTGCCCAGAACATTCAGCAGCAGGCCATCGACCTCATTGAACACGCCTTTAACAGCCAGCAACTTCAATCCCGGAATACGGGCGGCTTTTCTGCCATACAAGACTACCTTACCGAACAGCTCTCGTCGCGGTTTCCAAATTTGGTCTTTGATACGATCACTCCCAAAAAAGTGATAATTCCTGACCTTCGGCTCTACGAGCAAGCGCGGGAAATCTACATGACGGCGCAAAACTCCCGTAAAGAGGCAGTATCCAGCGCGGCGTATCAGTCTGCGCAGCAACAGGTGGCGACTGACAGCAGGATGGAGACGTTGCGAAAGTACGGTGAAGTATTAAGCAAGTATCCTGTCCTCCTTGACTATTTTTCATTTGCGGCAGACAAGGGCGTGGATCCGCTGAATCTTGAGACCCTCAGGACGTTGCAGCAGAATCAGTAGGCTTCATGGAATACTTCTTCAACTTTGAAAAACTTGCCTACGTAAGGGGCGGGAGACCGTCCGGTTGTATACTCTGCCTGCTCCGTGACGGCTCCAGCGAGGTAGAGGATCTTACCGTGTATCGTGATGACCTCTTTGTGGTCACCGTAAACCTCTACCCGTACAATCCAGGCCACTTGATGATATTCCCGTGCCGCCATATAGAGGATGTCCGTGCCTATACGGAAGAGGAATCAGACAGGTTCCGGATTGTTCTGGACGGAATCCTGGACCGACTGGACAAGACGCACCATCCTGCTGCATATAACATTGGCTACAATATGGGCCGCGATGCCGGGGCCTCCATTGACCACCTTCATCTGCATGTGATTCCGCGTTATCCGCATGAAATAGGCATTGCAGATTTGATGGCCGGAAAGCGGGTGCTGGTGGAAAGCCCGCTTGATACACGGGAGAGACTGAAGGAAGAACTGCAACGACACCCGCTTTTCACGGACTGACGCTTCTCGATTCGGATCTACGCGCCCTCGTCCATGGCAATGAGTTGATTCATTAGTTTCAAAAAATTTTCAAGCGTATCCGCGTGAGAAGCAAGCCGGTTGGCGAGCGGGTTGCCCCGAGCACTTCCTGCTTCATAGGCTGCAAACCGTTCTTCAAGTCCTGTGGTTGGTTCATCTGTCAGTGTACGAAACACGTGATAAACGGCCTGAATATGTTCAATTCCCTTATTCAAGAGTTCCTTGGCCTCACGGTCCTTCTGGGCCACAAACACGCGGTACGGTTTATGTTGTTCTTTGTCCTTTTCAACGGCATAACGAAGGCGAAGAAAGTTTTTTCCGTCGTCCGCGTCAGGAGAGAACCTCTCATCAAAGGCTTTGATTTTATCAGCCACATCCTCCACTCCTGCTGCGTGAAACGCCAGCTCTCCTGATGTATCCTTGTCACGCTGAGGGAACACCCGGTTCAATAGACGTATGAACTCCTGAATATCTTTGCGGTAGCGCGCCACGATAAATCCATACAGTATTCCGAGCGATCTGACGTAGTGAAATGTTGGAAGTCCCAGTTTACTAATCGTGGAACTGGTACCGCTGGAGAAATATTCAAGTTCCGGCGGCTCCGTGCGAAACAGAGAATTGATAAGGCGTCCCACCACCCCTATGCGCACATCGCGAAAACGTTCATCCAGTTGGGCAAGTATCTTCATGCGCAGTGAGTTGTAGTAGAAGTCGCGCAGGTCCAGCCGCGGAGGATAGATGACAAAACGATAATAGGGATCCTGCTGGTAGTAACGGATCATTTCCGCTAGCGGCACTTCCGTGTGAAAGCGGCTTACCGCACGGTTGAGTTCTTCCAGATCATTCTTGAGCCGGCGCACTTCTTCCTCCACCCGGGATTCCTCAATACCCTGTTCACTTTCATCTGGGGCGTCATCTTTCAGCTGGTGTCGAACGTAGTACTCAAGAAGCTCCCGGTGAACAAAGAACCCTTTCCGTATTCGCGTGGAGATGTAGACGGCGTAGAACATTGTTTCAAGGGCTTCGCGAGTCGCGCGGGATTCCGCCTCTTGAAATTCCGGCGGCGTTTCGGGCGGGGAAAGATCAACGTCTGCGCCAAAGAGTCGGAAGAAACCACGGAAGTCAAAGAGGCAAATATCCTTGAAATAATAGAGCGGCAGCACTCCACGCTGCAAGTGCTCAAAAAGATCTCCCTGAATGCCCTTCATGTATTCGTCCAGCCGGGAGAGCGCTACGGTTCTAATTTCCGCGTGGTTTTCTTTTTGAAGGAAGATATCCTGCATTTCCTTTAAGGAAACAAAGTCGCTTAACTCATTTTTTGGTTCAGGAACGCGTTCCTTAAGAAGGTTGTGGATCATTTCACGAAGTACATCATTTGAGTGCCACAGATTAACAAAGAACGGAATTACCCCGTACGCGTGTTGATAAAGATAGTAAAAGCGTTCAGCAACCTGCGGAGGTACGCTGTCCGGGTCTAGGCTGCGAATAGAAAGCGGTGCTCTGCGAATTCTCTTTGCAATATGCGCAAGACGCGCGTCAACGTAGGCGTCGTCAGCGGATTTCCCGGACACCAGTTTTCGCCACCAGACCTTAATTCGCATGGCAAGGCCCATGCGTGACATGTCACGCTCAATAAGCTCCAGACGTTGATCCCGGCCAAGATCGCTTTTGTAAATGCGCTTGCTGTCGGCGCTCTCCGTAAGACTGAGGCTGTGAACAATCCGATCATAGAGCCGTTTTCTTTCGTCTTCAGGGAGAGCGCGGATGAGCTGTTGAACATCGGTCCCTATTGCCAAAAATTTATCCTTGATGATCCCGCACCAGGAGCAGACGCCCCTGAAGCATCTCTACCACAACCGGGGACTCCTCAACTACATTGCTGATCCCGGCGTCACCAATCTCCCACATCAGCGTATTAAGCGGCCATCGCAATCCGGAGGTGCGCATCCGGCACGGTGCCCGACCTGCCGGAAAAAAGGAGAGCACACTACCCACGGGAAACGGCCGTTCAAGCCGGCCCGCAATACAAATAATATCACTGTGGTCGGTAAGCCACACGGC
>Ga0102944_1000651_pt1 | contig 25695 bp, 22 predicted proteins | sample SalPonD_shore_MG_FD_78172 | JGI IMG/M metagenome (GOLD analysis project Ga0102944, IMG submission 78172) | Salt pond soil microbial communities from South San Francisco under conditions of wetland restoration - Salt Pond MetaG... | ecosystem: Environmental > Aquatic > Marine > Intertidal zone >...
ATTTATGTAATGGTTTACGGTGAGAAAGAAGTTCATAAAATTGCTGATAAACTTGAAAAAGAGCGAGCCTTGAAGGACACTGATAATTATTCTCTGGGGTTCACAGTGTCTTTAAGGCCCCAGGATTTTAATAGTATCAATGAGATGCGAAATCTGATGAAAACATTGCATCATGATATAAAAATCAAAAGATATGCTGTGCATGATCTTGAGACGCTCATGAAAGCAAATTGAATATAATAATTCTATGAGAAGCGAATATTTTAAATCAAGACCCTCCCAGATTCGGGGAACTAAAGAAAATGACTTTGGACGATCGATAAACTGGGACCGGGTTGTTTACTTAAGCCTTTTGGCTATTTTGGGGCTCGTTTTTGCATACTATCTTTTCGACTATTACATGATTATTGAAGGAGACGGAAGAGTTATGGCGAATCGATTTTCCGTTCGCTTGCCCGAAGATGTTCGAATAATGGATATGTATGTGGAGAAAGGAGACTCAATTCAGGAAAATGATCCGCTATTCAGATTTGCAACAATCCATCAAAACCAAAGTCCGAAGCAAGGGCGCAAAGAAAAGCGACAGTTACAAGAGAAGTTAATGTCGGTGAACGGAGATATTAAGGAGCAGCAGACCAAGTTGGATAACCATAAGGTGGAGCTACAGCATTACCGGAAGCAGCAAGAGATGGTCAAAAAAGAGGTTAAGTTGGGAGTTAGTGATATAGGAGATCTGCGCAATATTGATAACAAGATTGTTGCCCTCCAGAACGACATTAAACTCAGTTCACAAAGATTGGAAACACTCAGGGAAAAGGAATCCATATTGAACCAGTGGAAGAAGGCCCCGGAATTGCTGGGTACCTTTGTCCGGCTGCAGGGCAAAGGTGATCTTTCTCTCGACGGAAACCTGGACCAGCAGTTCCAGACCATAAAATATTCTTCTCCCACTGATGGCGTTGTGGAGAGAATCTCAAAAAATATTGCTGAACTGGCCTACCGTTCCGAGCCCATACTCATAATTAAGAGAAAAACGTCGAAAATTTTAATTCAGGCCTTGTTCCAGCAAAATAGCTTGGAATATGTGAGCCGGGGAGATACCATGGACGTCAAATTTGATAATGGTCTTGAAAGCAAGGGGGTTATCACTGACTTCAAGACTCCGAATTTAGCTGATTGGGGACAGGCAAAGACAAAGGATATAAACATGAATAAATACATAGTAATAACCTTAAAACCTATTGATAAGAAGGCTTTCGGCATATGGGAAAAGCACAGTGATATTGGTGTAACGGTAAAAAAGGTTGTTCTCTAAAAAAATATGAATATGGAAGACAATACTGCGAAAAAGATAACGCATGAAGATCTGGTATTTATAAAAGTGTCAGATCGTTCTCAGGTTTATTTGCCCCGGCTTAAATCTTATGATGCTATTATTATTGAGTATTCCTATCGATTGGCAACAATGGAGATAATTAAAAATATCCGTTGCCATAATGATGAAGCTATTTACCTGATGCCGATTTTTGTTTACAGGCTATATGGTGACTCTGGTTCGAATCATCCTCTAATTGATGGGATGATTCAATCGCTGAATAATCTGGATCGTGTTGCTGAAAAGACACGAAAAATACAAAGCCGCATGAAAACTCAAGTGAACGGGAGATAAGATGGAACTAAACAGTTTGATTGTTGATGATGAAAGTACTTCCCGCTTAGTGTTGGCGGCGATGGTGGAAAATAATAGCAATTTGAATCTGGTGGGGACGGCAGCCAGTGGCCCTGAAGCACTGGAAGTGCTTAATGTGGAAAAGGTGGATATAATCTTTTTGGATGTAATCATGCCCCAAATGTCGGGCTTTGACCTATTGGATAAAATTGCAGATAACCAGAATGTTAATGTGATACTTGTTACCGGTAAGGAAAAGTTTGCGGTTAAGGCTTTTGATTATGCTATCACCGACTATCTTGTTAAACCTGTCTCAAAAAACCGGTTTAACAAGGCGGTAAGCAGGGTTTTGGACAAGATAACCGCCAAAATGAGTTCGAGCATCCCTAATAACCTGCTGCTCATAAAGTTAATCCGATTTCTGTACACGCGTAGTATTGATATCTATAAGCCGATACCTTCCAGGGAGGCCTTGCTGGGATACAGTTTCCCGATGTTGACAGATAATCTTGATTTCGACAATGAAGCTCGTGCTTTGGACCTGTTGAATGAAGCTGAATCAAATGAAATTCTTTCGGGCACGTTCCATGATACTATTTATTTATGCAATAGTTGTTCAAACAGTTATCTGAATATTCGTGAAGTTTGTCCGAATTGTAATTCATCGAACCTCGAGTCGAATGATTTAATCCATCATTTTTCTTGCGCATTCATGGGGGAGATAGATAAGTTCAAAAAAATGGGCCAGGGCGGTAACCTGGTCTGTCCCAAATGCGAACGCAAGTTGAAGCATATCGGAGTCGACTACGACAAACCTTCCGTTATTTTTAATTGCAGGAACTGCGATCATTCTTTTCAGGACCCCATGTTAAGAGCTAAATGTCTTAACTGCGGCAATGATCAGAAAGTAGAACACCTTGAAAAAAGAGTTATTAAAAAATACCGGTTGACCAGCAAAGGCATTGATATGGCTGAAGGTAATCGGTATGTCGAGATGCGAGGGCCGTCTCAGGAAGATGAAGTCACCTTTTTCAAAAAGGTCCTTGCTGATAATATCAAAAAGAAATCCATTGTTGATTTCGACAGTACGCTAGGCATTTTTCATCTGCGAAATATCCGGGAACTCTTTAACCAGATTGGTGAAAGCGGGCGGGAAAAATTAATTGAAGAATTACATTCGTTATTGATCAGCGAGATGGAAGATAATGATGAGCTCGCTTTCCTGGATAACGAAACGATTTTGATCCTTTTTTCAACATTGGAGGCATCAAAAGCTAAACAAGTTCTGGATAGAATTTCAGCTCGTATAACCCGGTTGATTAACGACAACTTTAGCGATTTTAAGCTTGATATAGAAGGGGCAGTTCACCCTATTGGAAATAATCACAATTACAATGAACTATTGAACATTCTACTCAGAAAGATTAATACGGGAGAAGGGAACCATCATGCTTGAATTCATCGACTTTTGGAATAATAAAGGTTTGCATGGTTTTATAAGGGTCTTTTGGTTCTATTTTATATTAGAGTTACCCCGATATATTCTTTTGGACTATACGACTCTTATTGTCAGCTATCTCAAGCGAAAAACCGGTTGGAAAAACTTACAGGAGGCTCAGCAAGCATTTTGGCGTGAGCGCCCGTTTGTTTCAATCATTATTCCCGGGAGAGACGAAGGTGAAAATTATTATCAATTGGTTTCTTCGCTCAGTGAACAAACATATCAGAATTTTGAAATTATTATTATCGATGACGGCTCTGACGATTACACTCCGATCGTTGGCCGACAACTTGAGCGATCGGGGCGGATTAGTATGTTTTTACGTAATGAGGAACGTGGTGGCAAGGCTTCGGCTGCTAATCTGGCACTACAGTATTGTAAGGGAGAGTATGTTATACACCTGGATGCAGACTGTTCATTTAACCGGGATGCGATCGAACAAATTTTGATACCGTTTTATGAAAATGATAAGATTGGCGCTGTAGGAGGGAACTTGCAAGTTCGCAATGATACCGAAAGTTTATGTACGACACTGCAGGCAATAGAATATTTGATATATATTTTTGTCGGCCGAACAGTGGCTTCTTCACTGGGTATTTTGCGAATTGTTTCAGGTGCTTTCGGAGCTTTTAGGATAGAGGTGCTGGATCGAATCAAGGGATGGGACGTTGGACCCGGCCTGGATGGAGACCTGACGCTTAAAATTCGGAAGCTTGGGTATAAAGTCCATTTTGAACCCAATGCCGTGGCTCTTACTCATGCACCGGAAACATTTAAGAAGCTAGCCAAACAGAGAATTCGCTGGAGCAGATCACTGGTACGCTTCAGGATGCGAAAACACAGTAGCCTGCTAAAGCCGACTAAAAATTTTAATCTGCTAAATTTTTTAACCGTCGCCGAGAATATTTTATTTGATGTGGTGCTTAACGTGATGTGGTATATTTATATGATTGACATAGCTATTCATTTTTCAGCTTCTATCGGCTATGTAATTGTGGCTGGCTTTGTGCTTTATATGGCATCAAAAATGCTTGAATTTATCGTTGTGGTACTCTTTTCCGATACACGATGGGATAAGTTTAAGTATATACCATATTTACCGGCAATGGTATTGTATACCGGCTATTACATCCGCATTATCCGAACGTGGGCTTACATTAAGGAATACTTTTTTAGATCCTCCTACAAGGACCCGTGGAATCCTTTAAAGACATCTGCGGAAGCTCTGAGATTGGAAAAAGATAATTTTTAAAAATTAATACCGTGGCATAATAATGGGGAAAAATCTAAATCTGTTAAAATCAAAACGAGGGGTGCTATTTTGAAAAATAAAAAAGATAAAAATGTACGGTTGTTGATCATCGCTGGAATTTTATTGTTGACGGGGGGCTGTGATATCTTTTCCAACGGATCCGGCGCGAACAATCAGATATCCGTTAATAATAATTTGGCTAAGTTAAATCAGAGAATACATGTTGTAAATAAACCGGTGACTCTGGATTCCGGAAAAACAAAAAGCCCCAATCCCAGTTTAGTGTCCGGGAAGAATAGATTTACGCATATCGTTGACATAGATGCTCCTGCGATCGGTGCCGATCAGAAAAAACTCAGTGCCACCGGGGTGCAAATTCAAGCAAACAAAATTTATGTGTCTTATCAGCTGCATGGCAGTGAATATGGCGGCGCAGTGGATATGATTGATATGAAGGATCTTAAAGGCAACAGTACTGATAATCCTTCTATTGTCTCATCCATCGACTTTAGTGATACGGATATAAATGCATTGGATATAGAGCAAAATGGCAAGCTATTATGGATTACAGGAGGAAGGGACGTGCATAAATCAAATTATAATACTGAAAATCATTATGGAGCAATTGTCGGTGAAATTAGTATCGTTCAAGATGGTTTTTTGTCAAAAAACTACAGGGAGACTCCACTGCCCAGTTATTCCGGTAATGCTATCGTTGATACTGGTAATCAATTGTATGCAGCAGCAGGTGCTACCGACGGAGGATTTTTCGAACTTGATAAATCTACTCTTGAAATAAGCAACAGTTTCTACACGGATTATGCCAAATCTGTTGATCGTCGCAAGGATGATATCATAGGGTTGTACCTCTCTTCGGATAAACAGATGGCTGAATTCCGAATGATGAACTTTAATGGCAAAGACAGTCAAAGTTATGATACCCGGCTTGCTGTTAATCCATCAAATGGTAAAAATGTTATAGAACATTTTGGGGATATTACTTATGCAGCTCTTGGTGATCAGGGAGTAAAAGGGTATAAGTTCGATGGTTCGACAAAACCGCTCGTTTATTCTTTTAAAGCAGAGGCTACTGATGCGGCTAACGGCGTAACGGTGGATGGAGAGTATGTGTATGTTGCCAATGGTATTGACGGCTTATATATCACATCCAGAAACTGCAATAATAAGAAAGAACCGGTATCCGTGTATCACTGGAACAGTGGCCCCGGCTCAGCTAATAACGTCAAGACTGACGGTAATTACATTATTGTAGCCAAAGGGGTGGACGGCATTAGTATTTTGCGAAAGAACTACTAGTTTTCTTCAAAATTTTGAACTGCCGGGCAATCAGATCCTGATTGCCTGTGTCAGTTTTTGAGCTTCTCGGTAGGTGTGATTCATGTTTTTACCAAGCAGCGTAAAATGTCCCATCTTGCGTCCCGGCCTACTGTCAAGCTTTCCGTAGATATGCAGATGCCCATCATCAGCAGCCAGCGTATCTGACTTAATATCAACCTGAGCCTCGCGTTGATCGGTGCCCAGTAGGTTGATCATAGCTACGGCCGGCGCCCTTAATTCGGTAGAGCCAAGCGGCAAACCGAGCACAGCACGAACATGGTTTTCGAATTGAGAAGTCACACAACCTTCTATGGTATAGTGTCCCGAATTATGGGGACGAGGAGCAGACTCATTTAGTAAAATATCGCCATCAGTTGTAAGAAAAAACTCAAAGGCGAAGATACCTTTTCCATCAATAGCCTCTGTGGCTTTAACCGCCAGTTTCCGTGCTTTCTGCCGAACCGCTTCCGAAACAGGGGCAGGAGATTTTACAGCTACACATATATGATCTTCCTGCACCGTTTCACAGCAGGGATAAACAACATGCCCGGTCTCGTTGCGGGCTACTTGTACAGCCAGCTCATGGGTAAAATCTACAAATGCTTCCGCAAGGATATCCTGTCCTTTATTTCCTCCCAAGTTCTCAAATGCCTGTCGGGCTTCTTTCATATCAGCCACGGTTTCGTTTCCATACCCATCATAGCCGCCTTTGGATGACTTTAGTAAATAAGGCCAGCCGTGTTTTTCTCCGAAGGCTTTTATATCATCTTCATTTTTTACCAGTTGGTATGGGGTGACGGGAATGCCTGCCCTTTCAAAAGTCTGCTTCTCAATCAGTTTATTTTCGATAAGTGCAAAGCTTTCCGGAGCAGGAAAGATAGAAGTCCCACTTTTTGCCTGTGTTTTTTTGAGGATATCAGAACTTATAAACTCATTTTCCAACGTTAGTACATCACAATTTTCGGCGAAAGCCGCCATATCATCCACCGAGTCAAAAGAGCCGGTTTCGGAATGAGGGGTCATAAATTGGACAGGTTCATTTTCCGGTCGGTCAGAAAAGACACCAATTTGAAGGCCATATCTAAAAGCTTGTAATCCCGACATGCGGGCAAGCTGCCCGGCGCCTAAAAAACCGAGTCGAAATTTTGCTTTCAGAGGGGTATTTGATAGGTCCACAGATCAAAATTTGGTTGATATTTGATTCCTGTCCATGATAAGGAATGAGGCCGTAAAAATGAACCCCGAAATGGGAGAAGGCGGTTCGAACTAAAGAATCCGAAACCGCCCACATGTATTAATCCTATTCTTAAAAGATGTCCTTATCCGGGTTTTGTGAATGATCAGGAAGACTGTCGAACGGTAAGTTCAACAGGAACCAAGCTTAATATAGCTTTCGGTGTTCCCGGATTTGCCAGCATTTCTTTCATTTTTTGGATAGTCACTTTCCCCAATAATTCATAATCGGTATGCACCGATGTGATGGTAGGGCGGTGACGCTTACAAATCGGAAGATCATCAAACCCAACGATTGCTATATCATCGGGAAAAGTATATCCCTCAACCATCGCTTCTCTCATAAATGCTTCGCACATGTTATCGTTAGATGAAAATATAGCCCGCGGTTTGTTATCGAGAGCTTGGAACTCCTTGAAAGCGTTGATTCCGGAATCGATCGAAAAGTTACCTTCAACTTCCCAAACCAATTCCATACCGGGATTGTTTTTAATAAAATCGACAAACCCATGATCGCGCTGGCGGGCATATGATTTATCTGTGGGGCCGTGAATAATTCCAAAAGTTTTGTATCCACGTTCCTTGAAATGTTTGGCTACCAGATTTCCTCCGCTATAGTTATCAAAGCCGACAGTATCAAAAATTTGATTATCCAACATTTCATTGGACACAACCGGAAAGTCCTCCGGCAACAGTTCTTTCAATTCTTGATATTGCTTTGTGCTAAACCGGGGAGTATTTATGATAAGACCTTTATAAGATTCCTGCTTGACCTTTTCGGCTATTTCATTAATTGCAGGGACTTTATTTTCCAAGCTAGTAAGGCTCAATTTGACTTTTTCCCTGGTAGCAGCATTGTTAATCCCATTGAAAAAGGAAGCATAAAATTCACCGATTTCTATTCCGGTGATAAGCATGACCTCAAGCGTATCATTTACAAAGGCTCCGTTAATTTTACTTTGAATGGGGTAATTCAGTTTTCGAGCACTTTTCAGAATTTCTCGTTTTGTTTCGGGACTTGTTTTGTCTAATCCATTCAGAGCACGTGAAATCGTAGAGATGGAATAGCCGGTATCTTCGGCAATATCTTTCAGTGTAACTTTCAATGTTGTGAATTTTGCGTTAATTATTTATGTCAAATAAGAAAATATACAAAATATTATTAACTTATTTAATACTTCATATTAAATAAGTATTGCCTCAAGTGTTTTTTTGTATAATTAAACTTATATCCTGATGTATCTTGGTGCATGGTTTGATTAAACAAGAAAATAGGGAAAATATTTCCCATTTTTTTCGTAAAAATATTATGTTAACGATAACTTAATATAATAAAAGGGATCAACACAAGTTTGATCCCTTACAAAATAAAAAGAATTGGTTTATTGGGCGATAGCTAACGTACCAAGAAGTTTTTGGGCTTCTGTCACTTGTGAGCTGCTCGGGTAGTTGTCGACAATCTTATTGGCATATTTTTTAGCCTCAGAGGTCTTGCCGGCTTCCTGGAAAGCATTTGCCGCCTCCAAATAATTATATGGTGTGGTCGAGTCGTTTTCTTTCCATTCAGCTGCTTTTACATAGGTATTGGCAGACTCAGTATATTTACCCAAGTTGCTCAATAACATTGCTTTAAAGGAAAGAGGAGCCACCCCCATAATACCTTCCGGCGTTTCATACTCATTGATATAATTGAGTGCTTTGTTATTGTCGCCCAAATTATATTCGCAGACGGCTGCATAATAACGGGCAAGATTTGCGGCTTCGGTGCCGGAATAGTTATTGATGATTTGCTCAAATCCAACGGTAAAATCTTCATCAGAACCATTTAGGGCCTTTTTATAATCCGCATTAAGATACGCTTCTGTAGCCTGTCCCATCAGCTGTTCGGCTTTCTGTTCCTGAGAATTGTGGTAAAAGTAATAGCCCACACTCCCGCCAATGATAAGCACCAAAGCAAGTGCCGTACCAATGACTAATTTTTTGTTGTTGTCATAAATACTCTGGGCTCTGGAAAAGGTTTCCAGAAGTATATCATGCTCTAATTCCTGTTGTACTCTTTTCTTACTCATAGTTCAGGATCGTTATAATTGTTTTGTCAGATTTTGTAAAAATATGATTGTTTTGAATGATAGTAAAATTTAACGTGCAGTCAATTTGCCTTTTGAAAGTTCGTAGATAATATCAGAACGGTTTGCAATATCTTTTTCGTGAGTGATAAGTAAGATACTTACATCTTCCATTTCACGGAGGTCGAAAAGAAGATTCAGTAATATCTCGGTATTCCTCTCGTCGAGATTTCCCGTGGGCTCATCGGCTAAAATCAGGTCGGGACTGTTCATCAGGGCACGGGCCATAGCCACGCGTTGTTGTTCGCCCCCGGAAAGTTGGGTGGGACGGTGTTCTGCGCGACCGGGAATACCAAATTTTTCCAGCAATTCCATTGCCCGCTCATGAGCTTTGTCAACCAATTCTCCGTGAATCAATGCGGGCATCATAATGTTTTCGATTGCCGTAAACTCGGGAAGCAAATGATGAAATTGAAAGACGAATCCAAGTTTATGATTCCGGAATTTCGCAAGGGCATCGGCGTTCATATCATAGATCGACTGGCTGTTCCAGTAAACCGATCCGGAATCCGGGCGATCAAGTCCCCCCAGAATATGAAGCAGCGTACTTTTTCCACAACCGCTTGCCCCGACAACCGTTACGATTGATCCCTGTTCGATTGCAATGGATGTATTTTCCAGAACTGTGAGGGATCCGTTTCCCGACTCGCTTTCGTAAGTCTTGGTAATATTTTTCCCTTCCAGAATATTAGACATGAGCAGTTAATCTTCGATATTGCTGGAATTAAACGAAGGGTAGACAATAGGTTCGATATGCTCACATTTGGCCGTTTCTGCGTCTACCTTAGCCAATATCGCGCAAAGGTGGTTATTGCCGTTAGCCAGCCGATAGCGATGCGGGGTTCCCAGGATAAATCGTTTCATGGAGGTATTTTTATCCATACCCAATACCGAGTCAAAAGAGCCGGTCATTCCCACATCGCTGATATAACCGGTGCCATTGGGGAAAATACGGGCGTCGTTCGTGGGAACGTGGGTATGAGTACCAACAAATATGGAAACTTTACCATCCAGGTGCCAGGCCAACGCCAGCTTTTCGGCTGTTGCTTCGGCATGAAAATCAATGAATATAATATCTGTATCCTCTTTCATGCGATCAATGACCCAGTCGGCCGTCGAAAAAGGATCGTCGATGGGCTGCATAAACGTACGTCCCTGCAAATTAAGAACCCCGATTTTTAGATCTGTCGAAGGGATATCATAAACTCCAAATCCATAGCCTGGATTTCCTTTGGGATAATTCATTGGGCGCAAAACATTACCGTCTTCTTTCATGTAGTCGAAGACTTTCCACTTGGCGAAGGAGTGATTTCCACCCGTAATTACATGCACACCCAACTCATATAATCGCTTAATGATATTGCGATTGATACCTTTGCCTTCATGCGAGTTTTCGCCATTTGCAATAACAAAATCCGCTTCGTGTTTCTTGATCAGACTTGGTAAAATGGTTTCGAGCAGGCTCAATCCGGGATCTCCGACAATGTCACCCACAAAAAGTATATTTAATAAATCTTTTGACATCCTTCGTTTTTAAAAAAGCTTCTGAATTGAAGCCCAAAGGTAAGGAAAATAACGCCTTTCTCAGAATTCAATTTATAGGTTGGCTATTTGATCTCCTCAATGAATTCCTCAAGCGATTTGTTCACCTTCTGCATCACTTTGTCTTCCTGTTGACCCAGTTCCCGGTTCCGCTTTCGTTCCTCAAACAGCTCTTCGGCGATGCTTAACGCTGCTAACGTCATGACGGTTGTATCAGGTTGTTTATTGAGCTCTTTTTTATATTGGCGAAATTTCTCGTCAACATACTGAGAAATCCGTTGCATAGTCTGCTCTTCGGATTCCTCCACTTTCAACGGATACTGTTTTCCGAGTATGGTTACCTTTATTGATTTCATTGATTATCCTCTAAATGATGATCGATTTTAGAAATCAACCCAAGAACCTGGTGACGCAGGGAGAGCCGTTCGGATTCGGAAATCGCGGAATATATATCCGTTTGTCCGTCCTGTATCTTCTCCAGTTTTGATCGAAGCTGACCATTCTCCCTTTTCAGTTCCCTGATCTCATCTTTGAGTGACGTTACTTCTTCACGAATTTCATCGAGTAAATCGTGAAACTGATTTTGATATGTATTTTCGTTAGATAACACGCGTCAACTATGATCGAAGTTTCGCTGAATATTTCTTCTCAAGAACCTTTAGAACTTTATTAATTATAGGTTCTACATCCTTGATAGTCAATGTTTTGTTTTTATCAAGGAAAGAAAGTCTAAAAGCGATGCTTTTTTTGTTTTCGCCCAGTGATTTACCCTCAAAAACATCAAAAATGTCCAGATCTTTCAGTGATTCGCCTGCTGTTTTACGGATGGTTTTGAGTAACGAGCCTGCCTTGAGCGTCGAATCCACGGTGACGGCAAAGTCAAATTCGAAAGATGGAAACTTGGATACAGGCTCATACGGCTGTTCGTCAAGCTGATTGCGAATGGCTTGAATACGCGTCAGTGAAAATTCTGCTACAAAAGTCGGTAACTTTATATCGTAGTGTTCGAGCATATTTTTATCCACCCCATAAATCTGACCAATTTCTTTTCCCTTAAACAGAAATGAAAGGATATTGTTCTCATCAGTTCTTTCTGCCAAGGCATCATAAATCCCAAATTGCTGCAAAAAGCTTCGAACCGGGGCTTTTAAATCAAATACATCAAAATATTCAGGTTCTGTCTTCCAGTGCTCTATGGTTTTAAAGCCTGCTAATCCAAACAAAAGATTGGTCTCTTCCTGAATTCCCTTATGGTAGGTGCCGTCATCCGATTTTTCGAAAACATTGCCTACCTCAAAAAAACGAACCTGCTTAACCTTACGATTAAAATTATAAGCTACGGAGGTTAGAAATCCATACAACAGGGAAGGGCGAAGGGTAGTCATATCCTTGGAGATCGGATTCAGCGTGTGAATCATCTGATCCAAATCCCCGAGCAGTCGTGCGTCTTCTTCGGGCATGAGTGAATTAGAATATATTTCACGAAACTGCATGCCTCTCGCCGAATTTTTAGCCTTTGTCATCAGCTGTTCCCAATCAGTGATAGGTTCGGGAGATGCAAAACTGCCGTGCTTGGGAGCGGGAATATTGTTGTAATCATACAACCGACCAACTTCTTCGATGAGATCCACTTCTCGTTCCAAATCGGGGCGGAAGGTCGGAATGCGATATTTCAGCACATCCTTATCCTGATCGAGCAAATCAAACTCGAGTCCGTTGAGAATACCGGCAATGTCATCCGCGGAAAAGTCTGTTCCCAGCAGGCGGTTCACATACGACTTGCGCAGATTCAACTCCCGTGCATCTGTTTTTGTGGGATGTACGTCCGTGCAGGCTTCCACAATTTCGCCTCCGGCAATTTCGGCAATCAGTTCAGCAGCCCGTTCCGCTGCTATGCGCTGTAGTTGAGGGTCAATACCACGCTCAAAACGATAGGAGGCATCACTTTGCAGCATTTGTTCTTTGGCTGTACTGCGGATACTTCCCGGTTCAAAATAGGCACTTTCAATAAGCACTTTTGTGGTATTGTCGCTAACCTCGGAATCAACACCGCCCATCACACCGGCAATAGCAACCGGTTCTTCAGCATCGCATATAAAAAGCGTGCCCGCAGAGCATGTGCGTTTAACATGATCCAGCGTCTCAAATTCTATTTCTTTGTCAAAATCCCTGACCACAATTTTCTCTCCTTTGATAGTATCTGCATCAAAACCGTGCAGCGGCTGACCCAGTTCGTACATCACGTAATTGGTGACATCTACCACATTGTTAACCGGCCGGACGCCAATTGCTTTAAGACGATTCTGCAGCCAGGTTGGAGAATCATCAATATTTACGCCCTTAACCAGCTTGCCCACATAACGATGACATTTTTCAGGTGATTCGATTTCGATTTCAATTTCATCGAGCGGTTTTGCCTCCCCAAATTCAGTTTTAAATGGCTTGTTAAGTTTTAAGTCAAGAGCGGCCGCCAAATCACGAGCTACGCCAAGATGACAAGTGGCATCGGGACGGTTGGGCGTTAGTTCAATATCGATAATCGAATCCTGGTACAAATCTATTGCCTCGTGCAGCGGTGTGCCTGCTTTTAGTTTTTCGGCAAGCACCATGATGCCAGAATGATCGTCACCCAATCCCAATTCGTCTTCGGCACATATCATCCCTTTTGACTCCTCCCCGCGCAGTTTGGCTTCTCGTATGGTAAACTTTTCTCCATTTTCCATTTCCACCGGCAGGGTAGTGCCGACGGTTGCAACCGGCACTTTTTGTCCGGCAGCAACGTTGTCAGCTCCACAGACGATCTGTACGGTTTCGGTTCCGATATATACTTGGCAAACGCGCAGGCGGTCAGCGTTGGTGTGATCTTTCACCTCCAGAACTTCACCGACAACGACACCATCAAGATTGTTGCCAAAAGGGACAATTTCTTCAACTTCAAGCCCGATAAGTGTCAGTTTTTCGGCTGTTTCTTCTGGTGATAACTCTAGATCAATAAATTCTTTAAGCCAGTTGTAGGAAATCTTCATTGTGTAATAAAACTTTAAGAAAAAGGTCTCTACTTTGCAGTAGAGGTGACTAATAATTGGTCGAGGAAAATTTTAAGTAAATTGTTCTAAAAAACGCACATCATTTTCATAAAATATGCGAATGTCATCTATGTCATGGCGGAGCAGGGCGATTCGTTCAACGCCCATTCCCCAGGCAAAACCTGTGTACTTTTCAGGATCGACGTTTGCTGCTTTCAATACATTGGGATCAACCATACCGGAGCCAAGAATTTCAAGCCATTTCCCCTCTCCGTTGGCTTCCCACCATATATCCATCTCAAGGCTGGGTTCGGTGAATGGGAAGAAGCCCGGACGCAGTCGATATTTGACATCGGTACCAAACATCAGTTTGGCAAAATTGATTAGCGTTTCCTTGAGCTCGGCTACACTCACATCGGTATCAATATACAGGGCTTCTACCTGGTGGAATAAAAAGTAAGATTTTGGAGAGACTGCTTCATTCCGGTAAACGCGCCCCGGCATAATAGCCCGAATCGGCGGCTCTTTCTCTTCCATTAGTCTAATCTGTACCGGTGAAGTATGTGTGCGGAGTACCAGATCCTGCACCTTGGGATCATCACTCTTGCGGATAAAAAACGTATCCTGCTCGTCGCGGGCCGGGTGATTGGGCGGGAAATTCAGTGCTGTAAAATTGTGAAAATCATCTTCGATTTCGGGTCCGTCAGCGATAGAAAATCCTAACCGGTAGAAAATTTGCTTCATCTCTTCCAGCGTTTGTGTGAGAGGATGAAATGATCCGGGAGAGTAGGGCGGAGCCGGCAGGGTAATATCATCTGTTGCTTTTTGAGAAGCGGCCTCTTTTCGTTTTAATCTTTTCTTGGATTCATCAAAAGTATTCTGGGCCAGATTTTTAACTCCATTCATGGCACGGCCTACTTCGGCCTTTTTTTCATTCGGCACTTCGCTCATCCGGGAGAACATGGCCTGAATCTGACCATTGCGGGACAGAAACTCCAACCGAAAGGCTTCCAGGTCATCCTCATTTGTGATAGTAAAATTCTGGATTTTTTCTTTTAGGGCTTGTATGTCGTCAAGCATGAAAGTAAAATGTAATCAGATTGTTGTTCACAACTATATATGAAATACGCAACACACGACACGTTCACTCATCAATGAACAAGGTATAGCGTATTGCGTAACGAGCTGAAATCTATCTAATTCAGCCAAAGCCTTCAATAAAAATAAAAACCGATCCTCACATCAGTCGTGGGGATCGGTTTTGTAAGACTCATGTGCTGCTAGTCGGTTGCTTGTTCGACAACAGCGGTAAAAGCCTCCGGATCACGAACGGCAAGATCAGCCAAGACCTTGCGATTGATTTCCATATCTTTCTTTTTCATAGCTCCCATCAGTCGCGAGTAGGTTGAACCGTTTTGACGGGCAGCGGCGTTAATACGGGTGATCCAGAGTTTTCTGAATTCACGTTTGCGAACTTTGCGGTCGCGATACTGATACAGCATCCCTTTTTCAACCGCGTTTTTCGCAATGGTATAAACATTTTTTCGCTTGCCCCAGTAACCTTTCGCCTGTTTTAAAATCTTACGGCGACGGCGACGGGAAGCCACCTTATTTCTTGAACGTGGCATTTTGTCTAAAGTTTAAATGTTAATATTTACTTATAAGGAAGCATATGCTCGACATCTTTCTTCTGGGTCTTATCGACCGTCGTAGCTTTGCCGAGTTTTCGTTTACGTTTGCTTCGTTTTTTAGTGAGGATATGGCGCTTGCCGGCCTTCTTACGCTTAATTTTACCTGAAGCGGTTTTCTTAAAGCGTTTCTTTGCCCCACTATTTGATTTCATCTTTGGCATAATGAAAACACCTGTTTATAAATTTTTTGAAAATTAAAGGTTTCAAAGATAAGGATTTAACTTTACAGATTAAACACAAAGATAAAAGTTATTTCCACTTAATCTGAAACTCGGTAAGCCCGTATAGAGAAGAAGTTGCATGTTCTTAAGACTTGCAACTTCTAACAATGTTTTAAAGAAACTATGAACTACCTTTGCCCTTGGGAGCCAGCATCATAATCATACGGCGTCCCTCCATATTAGGCTTGGATTCAATTTCGCTAATGTCATCCAAGTCTTCGGCCAAGTCTAAAAGTAGTTCTTCACCCCGTTCGGTGTAAAGCATGTCACGACCTCGGAATTGTACAGTTGCTTTTACTTTATCACCGCTTTCAAGAAACTCACGTGCATGCCGTGTTTTAAACTCCAGGTCATGGTCATCCGTATTGGGTCGAAAACGGAGTTCTTTGACCTGAACGGTGTGCTGCTTCTTTTTAGCTTCTTTTTCTTTTTTCTTCTTTTTATACATGTATTTGCCGAAATCAAGCACCTTACATACCGGGGGGCGGGCGTTAGGCGCGACTTCGACAAGGTCTAACCCATACGACCGCGCTATTTCCCTAGCCCGCTCGATAGGTACAACTTCATGTTCTTTGTCAGCATCTTCCGGATGAATAACTCTGACTTTAGATGCTCGAATCTCTTCATTCGCATTGGGACGATCATCGTTGCCCCTTGGACGTGGTCTTCTGCTTCTTCCGATAAGTAACCTCTGTCTTTTAATTAAGATTAAATGAGTATTCTAATGTTTGGGAACTTCTTTATTGTCAATCTCAGTAGTGAGATTAGAAATAAATTCAGAAAAATCAAAAGTCCCTATATCGCCTTCCTTATGACGACGAACTGAAACCGTTTCTCCTGATTCTTCTTTCTCACCCACAATTAACATATAAGGAATCTTGCTCGTTTCAGCATCCCGAATTTTTCCACCTACTTGTTCACTTCGGGTATCAACTTCTACACGAACATCATGTTGCTTAAGTTGTGTAGCACATTTGTAGGCATAATCATTAAAATCATCGGATATCGGGATAATTTGAACCTGAGTTGGTGCCAGCCATACCGGAAAATCACCGGCAAAATGTTCGATCAAAATACTGGTAAACCGTTCCATGGAACCAAAAGGGGCACGATGAATAATCACCGGTCGGTGCTTGCTGTTATCAGCACCAATGTATGTCAGGTCAAATCGTTCGGGCATCACGTAATCTACCTGTATAGTGCCCAGTTGCCATTTACGACCGATTGCATCGCGAATAATGAAGTCAATTTTTGGTCCATAAAAACTGGCTTCGCCGCGGGCTATGGTATAATCGAGACCTTCTTCATCTACGACTTCTTTGATTTCGGATTCTGCCCGATCCCAGAATTCGGCCTTACCTCCATATTTTTCTTCGTTGTCATCCCGGTACGAAAGTCGTATATCTACCGGCATATCAAAGGTACCGAAGACTAACTGGGTCAGTTCAAGAGTATTTTTGATCTCATCCTTTAACTGATTATGCATGCAGTAAATATGAGCATCATCTTGAGTAAAACCTCGAACACGAGACAAGCCGTTCAGTTCACCGGATTGTTCGTAGCGATACACGCTGCCAAACTCTGCCAGCCGCAGTGGCAAATCGCGATAACTGCGCATGTCGTTCGAGTAAATTCGGTGATGGTGCGGACAGTTCATCGGCTTCAAAAGATAACCTTCCTCTTCATCCCCCATATCAATAGGATTATATTGCGACTCACGATAATAGGGATAGTGTCCTGAGGTACGATACAATTCCAGATGACCGATATGAGGAGTGATGACCTCTTTATATCCGCGTTTCCTCTGTTCCTCTCGTAAAAAAGCTTCGAGGTTACGGCGGATGATCGTTCCATTGGGGAGCCATACCGGCAACCCCTGACCAATCATCGGGTCTATCATATAGATACCGAGCTCTTTCCCAAGCTTTTTATGGTCGCGTTTCTTCGCTTCTTCAACCCGCTCGAGATACTCGTCGAGAAGCTTCTGCTTGGGAAAAGAAATTCCATAGATCCTGGTAAGTTGGTCGCTGTTTTCATCTCCACGCCAGTAAGCTCCGGCCAGACTCGTCAGCTTCACAGCTTTAATAAATCCCGTATTGGGGATATGCGGGCCGCGGCACAGATCGGTAAAATCACCCTGTTTATAAAAAGTTATATTTCCGTCTTCAAGATCTTTAATCAGGTCGATCTTATATTCGTTGCCTACATTTTCATAATAATCCAAAGCCTCTTTTTTGGAGATAGGAACTCTCTCGAATTCCGATTTATTGCGGGCTTTTTCAATAAACTTCTGTTCGATTTTCTCCAGATCATTCTGTCCCACGGTTTGATCTCCGAAATCAATATCATAGTAAAAACCATCCTCAATCGGTGGACCAATTCCAAACTTAGCATTGGGATATAATTCCTGTACAGCTTCAGCCAGTACATGGGCCGAAGAGTGCCAAAAGGTATATTTGCCGTCTTCACTATCCCATGTATTAATCGTAACAGTTCCGGAATGTTTAATAGGACGATCTAATTCAAGGATATCATCATCTAGCGTGATGCTGAGTGCTTCTCGTGCAAGTCCTTTAGAAATTGATTCTGCAACTTCGCGCCCGGTAATTCCTTTTGGAAATTTTTTTTCACTTCCATCAGGGAAAGTAATTGTGATTTGTTCAGCCATTCAAAATGAAAATGTGCTTTGAAAAGAATTAATGCATGTTGTAAAGCTCCTTAAGATAAAAAAATAAAAAAAGAGGCACAGGCTTATTTTAATCCTTTTTAGTAATGGTTATTAAATAGTTTTTTTTATAGAAATAGAATTATAGATTAAACTCAAATTTTGTAAAAAGGTTTTAAAGCGGTAATAAATAAAACAACGGATGGACAAAAACGGCACTTCCTTTTTTAAGGAACAACCTATTTTTATTTTAGAACACGACTCACTCGATATTATCGATGTCAATGATTGTGCGGTGAATAAATATGGGTATACCCGCGATGAATTTTGTTTGATGAATGTGAATGATTTAGGCATCAAACGAAAGCGCACTGAAGTTATCGAGGATTTGAATAAAGACGGCAGTGCAGACAAAATTTGGACCCATGAGTCGAAAGATGGAGAGCAGTTTTATATTCAATTTACCTATCATGTATTCAATTATCAGGGACGCCCGGTAAAATTTGCAATCGCTCATGATGTTGACGATCAGGTTGAGCAACAGGAAACAAGGCGTATAAAATTTCCCAAATTTGTTATCCATGAGTCTGATTACCCGCTGGCCGAAATTGAATGGGATAACAATTTTGAAGTTCGCAATTGGTCGGAAAAAGCGGAAGAGCTTTTCGGATGGCGGGAAGATGAAGTGGTGGGCAGGAAAAATTTCTTTCGGAGGATGATCTCGGATGATGAGTATAAGGCAGTATTTGATAATCTGAAAAAGGCGGTCAGTAATCATGATGCTCATTATACGACTGAAGTTAAGATTGAGACAAAAGAGAGGGAGGTCATTACTTGTAAATGGTATAATTCCCTGATCTATGATGAGCATCGGGATTTGTATTCGATTCATTCGTTAATAACTGACATTACAGGTCAAAAACAGTCGGAAAATCTTTTCCGTGCGCTTTCCGAAGAGTCACTGGTAGGGGTTTATCTTATCCAGGATGGTATTTTTAGGTATGTGAATCCGAGATTTGCCCAAATTTTTGGTTATGAACGTGATGAAATCATAAATAAACTGAAACCTGCCGACCTAACGTACCCGCCAGATAGCGATTTGGTATTAGATAATTTACGCCAGCGGATGGATGGCGAGGTAGATTATAAGGAGTATGATTTTAGGGGGTTGTCAAAGCAGGGGGATGTTATCCATGTCAGTGTTTACGGTTCGGCGATCAAGTACATAGGGAAGCCTGCTGTCATCGGCACATTATTGGATATTACAGAGAACAAAGAGACGATGCAGAAATATCAAGCCAGCGTCGAAAGTTTTCAGGATCTGTTTGATTCGATTAGTGATGCTATTTATATCCAGAATAAGGAAGGACAGTTTTTAGAAGTCAACCAGGGCGCCGTAGAGATGTATGGCTATGATCATGATTCTTTTATTGGCAAGACGTCCGAAATGCTGGTTGCGCCCGGCAAGGTGGATTTGGCGAAAACGGAAGTTCATATACAGAAAGCCCTTGATGGTCAGCGACAAAGTTTCGAATGGTGGGGCAGACGCAAAAACGGGGAAGTGTTTCCCTTGGAAGTGGTTGCCAACCCCGGAACTTATTTTGGAGAGGATGTGGTCATAACCATTGCCCGTGATATTAGTGATCGCTACCAGGCTGAAGAACAATTACGAGAAAATGAAGAAATGTTTCGACAGCTTTTTCAGAATGCTCCCATTCCAATAGCTTTTATGGATAAACGCCAAGAGATCCGATCCGTTAATACGGCCTTCAGCGAGACTTTTGGCTACGAAACAGAAGAAATCAGAGGCTTGGATATCGATGAGCTGATCGTTCCAGAAGGAGAGACAGAAATTGCACATGGAATCTCTGATACTATTTTCGGTGGTGAGACCGCATTTTATTCAGGGAAACGTCTTACTAAGAATGGCTCCCTGTTGGATGTTCTCATCTATGGGGTGCCGGTTATCGTCAACGGCAAAACAGTGGCTATTTATGGGATTTATGTGGATATCACAGATCGAAAACAAGCCGAAGAACAGCTAAAAAAATCACTGAAAGAGAAAGAAGTACTGCTGTCGGAAATTCATCATCGGGTAAAAAATAATTTAGCCGTAATCACAGGATTGCTCGAGCTGCAGGTTTATAATACTAACTCTGATGAGGCCACGGATGTTTTACGGGCCAGTCAGATGAGAATTAACTCTATAGCCCTGATTCATGAAAAGTTATATCAAAATGAGAATTTGTCTGAGATTTCTTTTGATATATATCTGAAACAGCTTGTTGAGGCAATTATTCAGTCTATGGAAATAGTAGGCACCGACGTTGAAATAGAAATTGATGCTGAGCCTATAGAACTAACCGTTAATCAAGCTATTCCATGCGGACTTATCTTGAATGAACTGATAACTAATGCCTACAAGCATGCGTTTGTCGATCGAGAGACCGGAAATATTAAAGTTTTACTCACAAAAGATAACTCCCGAATTACCTTGCAAGTCCAGGATGACGGTGTAGGAATACCCGAAAATACCGATCTGGAAAACCCAAAGTCTTTAGGTGTAAAGTTGATTAGGACGCTTTCCGAACAGCTCAGTGGGGAGGCTGAGTTTATCAATAGTAATCCGGGAACAACTTTTAGACTGGAATTTGATTTAGAAGATTAACTTCAGGAAGTCAAAAGCCGATCACTTTAAGGTATTTCCTTAATGGAATATCATGGCTATTGATTATCGCTGTTCTTATTCAGCATATCTTCAATTTGTTTCATCTTCTTGCCGAAATCTTCCCACTTACCATTTTGTAATGCTTTTGAGGCATCTTGCCACAATGAACGGAATTGGTTTAAGCCCGGCCCTGTAGTTTTTTTCACCACGGTATCAGGCACAGCAGAGACCGGAAGTGATTGGCCCTTCTTATTAAATACGCCACGAATTGCCCCCTGAAGTGTGGGAGCCATGGAAATCTGATCGCCATCAGTGGCTATCACGCGCTGTAGCTGTGGTATCTCCACGCCTTCTGCAATCAAGAATACAGGTTCCACATACAAGAAAGAATCTTCGAGGGGGACGACCATCAGGTTGCCGCGAATAATTTTTGAGCCCCGTTGATCCCAAAGCGAGAGTTGTTGCGATATATCGGTATCCTGGTCAATTTTGGCTTCGATCTGGGCCGGCCCGTAGATTAGACGTTCTTTGGGCAATTTAAATACTGAGACTTCTCCATATTGGGGAAAGTCCGATTTGGCAGCAATCCACGAGATCATATTGTCCCTGTTTTGGGGCGTCACAGGGTTTATCAATAAATATTGCAATTGGTCTTCACCGGGCAGCTTGCTGAGCAAATAGTAGGGCTGCATCTTAATTTGTTGTCCGCCGTATTTTTCAGTGGGACGCGTCCAAAGGTCCTCGTTATTATAAAAGACCTGTGGATCCGTCATATGATATGTGTCATATTTATCAATCTGGGTGCTAAATAAATGCTCCGGATAGCGAAGATGTTTTTTGAGATCGCTCGGCATCTTATCCAATGATTTGAACATGTTAGGAAATGCATCCTCATAGACACTGAGAATAGGATCATTATCCTTCATTGTGTAGAAATTTACAGAGCCGTCATAAGCGTCTACCACTACTTTCACAGAGTTTCTTATGTAGTTATACTGGCCGTTCCGAGCAGGCTCGGAGTAAGGATAATCCGGAGAAACGGTATATGCGTCCTGAATCCAATACAATTTTCCGTTGCTAAGTACCAAGTACGGCCTATCCTCAAGTCGCAGGAAGGGAGCAATGTGACGAACTCGATTCTTAATGGTCTTCCAAAACATGATTTTGCTGCCCTTGTGGATATAGTTACTCAGCAGGATGTTGATATCCCCGAAGTGCCAGGCAAATAGTAGTTTTTTAAAGAAATTATCCACGGAAACGCCACCGGATCCTGCATAATTTGTGTAAACATTTTTATCGCCTTGCGGATAATCCAATTCCTTGACGTCGGTATTGACGATTTTATAATCTGAATTGTGTTCGCCGTAATAAATTGCCGACTGGTTAATATTGAGTCCCATTTGTGAAACAGGAGGGAGGTCTTTAATAACAAGCTGCGGATCTCCCTGGTTGCCTTGTTTGGCCACCGGGCTCATGACCATTCCATAACCGTGCGTGTATTGAAGCTTTTTATTTACCCACGTGTTGGCTTTTTCGGGCAGTTGATCCGACAATTCACGAGCGGAGAGCATCATTTGAAGGTACCCATCATTGGTGTGGTAGCGATCTACATCCACATTATAGAACTGGTAATACGTTCTAATTTCCTGCAGTTGTCTATAGGTCTGGATCAGTAGTCTCGGGTCCCAGAGGCGAATATTGTCGAGAGTAGCCTGGTTGTTACTGATTTTAGGCCAGGTAAGCGTATCCGAAGCGTTATAATTGCGTACATGAAACTTATCCAGGTTATACGCACTGCGTGTCATACTGATATTATTTTTTAAATACGGCTTTTCGAGCTGCAATTCGTTTGGTTCAACAACATAATTTTGGACCAAGCTCGGTAAAACACCACTGCCGAGTGCTCCTACTACAAAGGTGGCAATACCACCGATGACCAGCCATTTGAAGCGGCTTTTATAGATTTGTGAAAAGGCAAATAAGGCCAGTAACAGGCAAAGTATACAGAGAATCCAGATGACCGGCAGTTTTATGTGAATATCTACATAGTCGGCCCCGTAAACCACGCCATTTTTATTGTAGAGAAGGCTATAACGCTCCAGAAAATATCCCCAGGAAAGCAACAGCAGCCAGATACCAACATTAATACTTATCTGTTTTTTTACGGCACTGATGGCGTTTATTTTCTTATTTGATCCCAGCGAGAGTGCACCGGAATAAATATACAGAATGATCATGGCGATAGTGACGAAGAAAGCCAGCGAAACCAGGCTGTTCTGTATGAGTTCGATAAAAGGGAGGCGAAATAGATAGAAGCCGATATCGTGACCAAACACAGGGTCAAGTTTACCGATGGTTTCATTCCAGTGAAACCGAAAATATTTATCCCATTGCATAAAGAAAGCCAGTGAGAAGAATACACTGACTGCACTTCCTACGATGTAAAAGAAATTCCGGAATGTTTTGGCATTAATTTCATGAAGGTTGAGTTGCGAAAGCGGTGATTGCCCGAAGTTCATATTTGCAAATCGCTTCGACAAGAAATGCATGTTGGGCAACACATAAAGCAAAGCTACTGCCAGAGAACAGACAAGCAGGATGGCCTGGGTGGCTTTGATCGTCCAGAAAACTTGTGAATATCCCAGGTTTCCGAGCCAGAGCCATTCAATGATCCAGTCGGTAAAAGCGCCCACCAGCAAAAGCGCCAAAATGAGAATTGCTACAATTCGAAAGAGATTCCGTTTGGATCCAAAATTATTACTCATGATAGGATAAATTCAGTAAATATTATTGCATTCGTGGATCAAATAAATGACTAGCTTAAAATAGTAACCTTTTTCCAGAAAGAAGAATCATAAAATTTGCGGACAGTTGTAAAAATAATTTATGCTAAATCTATAAAAATCAGCAGTTTTTACATTTATCTTTGTAATAAATAGGCCCATGCATCGTCTAACGATAAAGAGATTGATATCAAAATTGAGAAATTGTATTGCGGTTAATTAAAATGGGAGGAATGGCATGGAAAACAGGAGCAAGCCGGTAAGAGATCAGCTTCAAAATGATCCGAATTCATTCGGATTTTATCATGATAAAAATGAACATGTGGAAATGTTTGAGCAAAAGCGAACATTTTGGAATTCGCTTAGCTATGGGGTGCGAAGTGCGCTGGCCATTTTCATCTGCCTGGTTATGCCGGCGGTCTGGTTTTTTGATTTGCGGCCTGTCAGCACGATACGTCATATTTCGCAATCGCTTAGTGGTTTTTTTGGGGATGCCATACATCCGCCGCTGCCCAATGTCGTGGCACCGCCTGCACCTTACACAATTAATATGGATGTGATTGATTACATGTCGGGGCTTAAGGATGTCGGATTAGGGGAGCAATTTTCCATGCCGGCTATTCGGGCGTTCTATGAGAATCATATTCCAATTGATTTTCTTCAGGATCTTCAAAAGGCGGGTCTGCTACAAAAAATTTCTTTCCCGGCTGTGATCGCATTTTATCAGAATGGCATTCCACTCTCATATTTAAGCCGGCTTGCCGATGCCGATTTGCTTGATGCATTGTCATTTCCCGCGGTGGTCTCCTTCTATCAGAATAAGGTAACAATTGATTATCTAAATGAGCTCCGTCAAGCAGGTTTATCGGATGCCTTCGCTTTTCCCGGTATTGTGGCTTTTTACCAAAACCAGGTGCCGGTTTCTTTCATACGGCAACTTAAAACTCAAAATTTGCTTAGTTCCCTTTCTTTTCCTGATATCATAAACTTATACCAGACGAATCCAAATAATCTATAAATTCAACCTATTCAGTTGAAAAATTATTTTTTCAACCATATTGGTTTAAAATTGATTTTTTCAACCATATTGGTTAAATAAGATATGTGTTAAGAGGTTTATTCGACGATAACACAGTTTTTTAACGAAAAGCAATGGGCATTTTAGATTCATGAATAAATCGCTTGTATTGATAGCAGATATCGAAGCTTCCAAAGAAGTAAAACAGGGCAAACGGGAGGAGCTTCAGCAAAAATTAAAAAAGGTTCTGGAAACACTCAGTAGAGAAAACAAAGGGATAGTTTCACCATATACTATTACGCTGGGAGACGAATTCCAGGCGGTTTTTAAAAATGCTGACCACCTCTTCAAGGATATCTTCAAGATACTGGCCACACTGCATCCGATAAGCGTACGCTTTTCATTGGGCGTGGGCGATATTTCAACGCCTATAAACAAAGAACAGGCCATTGGGATGGATGGACCGGCTTTTCATGAGGCCAGGGAGGGCATCAAGCAGCTTAAGAAGAGCGGTTATCTTTTTAATATCCGAATAGAAGAAGAAAATGACATGATATTCAAAATCATCAACAACAGTTTACAATTGATTTCGACCGAAATACGCAGTTGGAACAAACGTCGTTTGTTGATCTTTCACTTGTTGAGAGAGGGCCATGATTATAAATCAATTACCCAAAAGTTAGATATTTCCCGTGCGGCTTTTTACAAAAATAAGGAGATGGGCGCATTGGATATCATTGATGAGCTAAGCGATAATATCGCTCAAATCATAAATGAAAAGCTGAAGTCATGAATTATATCATTTTCCTTAGCATCCTCAATTTGATACTTTTTTCCCGGCTGCGGCTGATTCTTAGGGATGCCGGAGTCAGCAGGAAAGATTTACTGATTATGGGAGGAATTCCGCTCTTGTCACTTCCTTTCCTGCAGGTGAACGTCAGTTGGTTTGTTCTACTGATCTA
>Ga0102944_1000653_pt1 | contig 25620 bp, 22 predicted proteins | sample SalPonD_shore_MG_FD_78172 | JGI IMG/M metagenome (GOLD analysis project Ga0102944, IMG submission 78172) | Salt pond soil microbial communities from South San Francisco under conditions of wetland restoration - Salt Pond MetaG... | ecosystem: Environmental > Aquatic > Marine > Intertidal zone >...
AAGAGAAAAGAGGAAAGAGAAAAGAGGAAAGAGAAAAGAGGAAAGAGTTCCCGACCTCACCGCCTCCATCTCAGGTGGCAGTAGGCAAAACACGCAGGGCAGACGGGAGAAATCTGTTAGCGGTGGGCAGTTGGTGGTCAGCGAAGAAAACCCCGGAGACTGTTGCGGCAGCGGAAGAAGTGAAGTACGGGAGATATAAACATAGACGAACTGATATCTCCAACATCGTCTTATTAACAGAGAGGGTGGTGGCGGGACTCTTTACTCTTAACTCATTTCTCTTAACTTTTCCTCTCTATTTCGGCGTGCGATTCAGTCTAAATCATGAGGATTGACGAGAAGTTATGAAGTATTTACAGGAATTCCGGGATCCGGAGGTGGCCAGGAAAATCCTGAATCGTCTGCACGAAGTCACTACCCGGGATTGGGTGGTGATGGAGGTGTGCGGCGGGCAGACGCACAGTATTATCAAACATGGAATCGACCAGGTGATTCCGGAGAAGATACAGCTGGTGCACGGTCCGGGCTGTCCGGTCTGTGTGACCCCGCTGGAAATGATCGATCAGGCCATAGCAATTGCCGGCCGCCCGGAGGTCATTTTCTGTTCGTTTGGGGATATGCTGCGGGTTCCCGGTTCTGACAAAGACCTGTTCATGGTGAAATCGGAGGGCGGAGATGTGCGGGTGGTTTACTCCCCGCTGGAAGCGCTCAAAATCGCCCGGGCCAATCCGGATCGGGAAGTGGTGTTCTTTGCGGTGGGGTTTGAAACGACTGCTCCGGCCAATGCCATGGCTGTGTATCAGGCGAAGCGGGAGGGACTGTCGAACTTCTCTCTCCTGGTTTCCCATGTGACCGTCCCCGGCGCCGTCAGGGCTTTGCTGAAATCACCCGAGAACCGGGTGCAGGCTTATCTTTCGGCGGGCCATGTGAATACCGTCATGGGATACTGGGAATACGAGCCGATTGCGGAGGAGTATCAGGTGCCCATTGTGGTCACCGGGTTTGAACCGGTGGATATTCTGCAGGGAATCCTGACGGCGGTGGAAATGCTCGAGAATGATGAATACGGTGTGCGAAACGAGTACGCCCGGTCTGTCCGGCGGGAAGGCAATCAGAAGAGCCAGCAGGTGATTCGACAGGTGTTTCAACTTTCCGACAGGAAATGGCGTGGCATCGGAACGCTCCCCGAAAGCGGATACACGCTGTGCCCGGCATACAGGGAATTTGATGCGGGCCGGAAATTTGCCGTGCAGGAAATCGATACCGAGGAATCCACCAGCTGTGTCAGCGGATTGGTGCTGCAGGGCCTGATGCGGCCGAACGAGTGCGAGGCCTTCGGTACCCGGTGTACACCGGAAACCCCGCTGGGCGCTACCATGGTCTCCAATGAAGGCGCCTGTGCAGCTTATTATCGATACCAGCGATTTCAGGAAAAAGTATGACTGACGATTTCCCGGGGATCCTCAGCTGTCCGGTGCCGATTCTGAATCACGATACCATTCAGCTGGGGCACGGCAGCGGCGGAAAGATGTCCCATGATCTTCTGGAGAAACTCTTTCTGCCCCGGTTCACTAATGAAATTCTGGATGAATTGGGGGACCAGGCGCAATTCAATCTGAACGGAATGCGTGTGGCTCTTTCCACGGATTCTTTTGTGGTGGATCCCCTCTTTTTCCCGGGTGGGAATATCGGTGACCTGGCGGTGAACGGGACCATAAATGACCTGGCCGTCGGCGGCGCCATCCCGAAATATCTGAGTGCGGGCTTTATCATTGAAGAGGGTTTTCCCATAGAAGATCTGCACAGGATTCTGTTATCCATGGAATCGGCAGCCAAAAAGGCGAACGTTGCAATTGTGACCGGGGATACTAAAGTAGTCAATAAAGGCAGCGCGGATAAGATTTTTATTAATACCACCGGGATCGGCCTGATTAAGGATAACATTCACCTGTCGCCGCAGCGCATACGACCGGGGGATAAGGTGCTGGTTTCCGGAACCAGCGGTGACCACGGGATCACCATTCTGTCCAGCCGGGAAGGCTTCGCGCTGGAGAGTTCGTTGCAGACCGATTCGGCGGCGCTGCATGACCTGGTGCATCCGCTGCTCACCGCATTTCCCGAACAAATCCGGGTGATGCGGGATCCCACCCGAGGCGGGGTGGCAACCTCGGTAAATGAATTTGCCAGGAGCGCGGGGAAATCCATCAAACTTCAGGCGGATGCCATTCCGGTGCGTGCGGAAGTGGAAAGTGCCTGCGAGATACTGGGGTTGGATCCACTGTACGTGGCGAATGAAGGTAAAGTGCTGGTGGTAGTGGACCCGGAAGTCGCGGATCAGGTCCTCGACATATTGCGAAACCATGAACTGGGCGCCCGTGCATCTATCATTGGAGAAGTAACAGACCGGGCCGAACCACGGGTAACGCTTGTCACCGGACTGGGAGCGGAAACCATTATTGATATGCTGCCGGGCGAACAGCTTCCGAGAATTTGCTAATTTGAGAATAAAATAGCACGCAGTATCAGCACACAGATGAACACAGAAAAAGCAGATGACCACAGATAAAAATACAGAAATGGGACCACCCACCGTGCCCAATCGGGTACATAAGGGCATACGTACATAGGGTCGGACAACGATGGGTATGGAGCAATATCACACCAGCATCGATCATTCTCAACCAATTCAAACCGGCTTCTCTCCCCCCGTAACAACGTATAAACCTTATGTACCCTATGCACCTATGTACTTATGTACTTTGGAAGTGGTGGGGGGATATCTGTGGTGATCGTTTTTCTTCCGTGAAAATCTCCCAATGGGGATCCCCCTTGGGATGTGTGCTATTTGAAGCCAACTGAGGAGGGAATAATGGCTGAACAATACACAGAGAAGCAATACCCAAAAGCTGAGCCAATCCGCAGAAAGAAGGGCGCATGGGCACTTATCCTGGTGATCATTGCATCCCTGCTTCTGATCGGTTTACCATTTCTGGGCCCTCTGTTTTTCATCGCAATTCCAGTACTGTTCGTCCTGACGCTGCCAGCCCTGATCTGGTTTCTCTATCAGAGTAAAAGGGAATCCCGGATATAAATCTGTGACGCCGAATTCGCAGGAATACTGATGAAGATCCGAAAAGAGTTACCATAAACTGCACCTGTGGCTGCCCCGGCACACATCCATTTTCCGGAGAAATTCCGGCAAGAACTGTATGATAAACTACGCATCCCCGGAACGGATATTCTGGATACGGTCCGTGTCCCTGATAGCAGCCAGCAATTATCGGTAGATGATTTACAATTACACTTTTATTGGAAATTTTTTCCACAACAGCCAAGACCTTATTACATTCTCGCCTATGGACAGATAGAGGGGGCCACTCTGCATCTCCATATGGGCTGGAAAATCGCCCCTGATATCCATACCGCCGTGGATGAGCTGACCCCGCTGGACCTGCTGAGAGTTTTTGCAGAGAAGTACGGACTGGATATATCGCTGGGAGATCACCGGACGAAGTTCATATGCAACGAGACCATAGTGGTGGATGATCCGGTAACCCACGGTATACAAATTCATAACCCGGAAGGGCATGCGTATGTCCAGCAAATTTTTACTAAAACGATTCCCCGAGATGAGGGGGTACAGGTGGTGTGTGCTCTCGGGCTCTGCATAAATATCGATTATTACCGGACCGATATGTTTGTTGAATGATGGAGAGGGGAGTGCCCGATTTTCCCGGGGAGCGCATATCTTACACCGGAGTCATCATTGCTTTTGAGCTAGTTTTTACAGAAGTTTCATGACAGTGACTTTCAGAAGTACCAGGTAATTTGATATAAAAATTCGGAATTGAGGATCCTGTATGGCGCGAAGGTTGTTGTTACTGAGCAACTCTACGAATTCCGGGCGGGAGTGGCTTGAACATGCGGAGGGTCCGATCAGCGATTTTCTCGGATCCGGAGTTTCCGGCCTGCTGTTTTTTCCGTTCGCTGCGGTCACCTTTTCTTTCGATAGTTATCAGGAGAAGGCAAGTGAGGTATTTCAACGACTCGGGTATGGTCTGAGTGCGATTCATCCCCGTGAACATCCGGTCGTCGCCGTGAAACAGGCCGGGGGGTATGTGGTGGGAGGAGGGAACACCTGGCAGCTGGTGAGATATCTCTACGAGTATGATCTGATGGAGCCGCTGCGTTCAGAGATTATCGCCGGGAAACCCTATATCGGATGGAGCGCCGGAGCGAATATTGCCTGTCCGACGCTGCAAACCACCAATGATATGCCCATAGTACGACCACATAGATTTGAGACTCTGGGGGTTATTCCCTTCCAGATTAATCCCCATTACCTTGATGCCAATCCGGAAGGTCACCAGGGCGAAACCAGAGAGCAGCGCATTCTGGAATTTCTTGAAGTGAACCGCGACCTCATGGTGGCGGGCTTACGTGAAGGATCAATCCTGCGAATCGAAAATGATGATATCCGGCTGCTGGGAGAGCCTGCCGTGCGTATTTTCCGGTATGGCGAACAACCAGTTGAATGCAGGTCGGGCACTTCGATGACTGAGATGTTATTGCCTCCGGAAAAGGAGAATACATGAAAAATCTCAATCAAATTACCTTGTATATTTCGATCCTGTGCATTTTGATAGCCACGACCATATCCATCCTGGCCATCTGGCGGGTCGTGATTGACACCCAATTTGTCTGGAAATCCCTGATGACCCTGGGAGTGATATTCCTGGCCTCGCTGCTCACGTTTACGGTGAATAATCTCATTCCGGCGGACAGAGAACAGAAACCTCCCGAAGACCCGGAGTAAGTTTCATAACAGGCTTGAGTTACTGCTGCTAAATTCCACATATTCTGAATCTAGCATTGTGTCTCTCGGAAGAAGGGTCTTGACAAATTTTCCGGAAATTATTTATCTTAACAATAAATAGTTTAATATTAAACTAATGGATAAAAGAGAATGCCGACACATTACCAGGGCACTGCGGAAGAAAAGCTGGCACTGGATGCGTACATCAAGCTGATGCGGGCGGCCGAGTCGGTCAGCCGCCGCCTGAGTGATCTGAAAACCCATGAGGAATTATCGGTCAGCCAGTTCGGGGCGCTGGAAGCATTATATCACCTGGGGCCGATGTACCAGAAAGATATTGGCGAAAAAATTCTGAAGAGCAGCGGCAACATCACCATGGTGGTCAATAATCTGGAGGATAAAGGATTGGTGGAGCGGAAGAAGGACCGCCGGGATAGACGGTTCTTCGCCATTCATCTGACAGACGAAGGGCGGGAAACCATCGAGGAGATCCTGCCGGATCATTTCAGCGCTGTTGTGCAGATCATAAATATCCTGGATTCTGCAGAACAGCAGACATTAGGCGAGCTGTGCAAAAAATTGGGTTATGGGGCAAATGCAACCTCAGTGAGGGAGTCATCGAATATCCAATAAGCTGCCTCAGGGAGTGGGCGCTTACTTATAACCTGTCAACAACGGAGTAGAGTGATGATACAGCGAATACCGGCGCAGGATCGGCATTATAAAGATATGGGCTGGCTGAAAACTTACTGGCTCTTTTCCTTCGGAGATTATTTGGATCCTGCGAACATGCAGTTCGGAAACCTGCGCGTGTTCAATGACGATTTTGTGAAAGCGCATACCGGCTTCAAAACGCATCAGCATGCGGAGATGGAAATTGTCACCCTGGTCATGAGCGGGGAATTAACCCACGAGGACAGCACCGGGAGCAGCGGGACAATCTCACCGGGAGAAGTCCAGCGAATGACTGCCGGTACCGGCATCCGGCACTCGGAAATGAACCATGGCGATGAACCGGTGAACCTCTGCCAGATCTGGTTTCTTCCGGACCAGAGTGGACTGGAGCCCGGATATGTGCAACAGAATTTCAGGGAACGGCTGGCTTCGAATGCATTGATTCCAGTAGTGTCCGGCGGAAATCATTCTGAGGCACTGTCTATTCATGCTGATATCACGCTGTGGATAGGAGATTTTGAGGGCGGCCATTCGTCCATCTATGAGCCCGGGAGCGGTCGGGGGGTGTTTGTATATGTTATCCGGGGAAAGATGAAAGTCAATGATACCACTCTGGAACAATTCGATCAGGCCCGGATCACGGAAGAACAGGAGGTCAGACTGGATGCCGCAGAGCCCGTGCACTTTATCTGTATAGAAACGAAACTGGAATAAGAAATCGTAGGCTTCCTTACGTTTTATAAAAATACAGATGTATATACTGTAATTTGTAATGAATAATACCACAAACAATAACAAAGGAGAAAGTGTATGGATACCTTAACCAAATCGGTTGCACGAATAGTGTATGGACTTCCCTTCGCCGTTTTCGGTATTTTCCATTTCATGCGGGGCGCCGATATGACCGGAATGGTCTGGCTGCCCGGAGGCGTGTTCTGGGTCTATCTCACCGGGATAGCACTGATTGCCGCGGGGATCAGTTTCACCATTCATAAGTACACCAAATGGGCAGCATGGGGATTGGTGGTTTTCCTGTTCTTCACAGCATTTACCGTGCATTTTCCCAATGTATTGGGCGGTAATCAGGCTTCGATGACCGGTTTCTTGAAGGATGTGATGCTGCTGGGTGCGGCGCTGCACTTTGCCGGTGTCTTCACCAGAGATCAGTTCTAACGATTTGACGGTTTACCTGCCGTGAATGCTCCCCGTCTCCGGCGGGGAGCATTTTTATTTCAGAGAAGAAGCAGCCGGGATAGGCACAAGTTCATATCGTTCTTCCCCGTTGCTCTCTATTTTCTCATTTTCATCTGCGATCCCAGGGATGAAATTCCGGCGCAGCGTCCTGATAAGCGGTTCGGCTTTGCTTCCCAGGCCGGATTGCTGTAATTTGTGGACATTTCACATCCCATAAAAACTCGGTTCACCAGCGATGCAGACTCCGGAGGACGGTATGGAGAAACAAGGGCTGCCCCCCAATGCTTATGAACTCAAGGAGGGGGAGGAATACGTTCCCTATGTGCACGGGCAAACGCTTCCTGAATTTACGCTGAAGGCGGCAATCTCCGGAATTCTGCTGGGCATTGTGTTCGGTGCCGCGAACACCTACCTGGGATTACGTGCCGGGTTGACCATCAGCACTTCTATTCCGGTGGCCGTCTTGACGGTAGTAGCGTTCCGGTTTCTCAAAGTATTCGGAACAGAGCACAGCATACTGGAAGCGAACATGTCCCAGACCATCGGGTCGGCCAGTTCCTCGGTGGCATCCGGAGTGCTGTTTACCATCCCGGCCCTGTTTCTCTGGAATCTGCGTCCGAGTCTGGTCCAGATCACGCTGCTGGCAATGGCAGGAGGCCTGCTGGGCGTCCTGTCCATGATCCCGCTGCGGCGATACCTGATCAAGCGAGAGCACGGCAATCTCCCCTATCCGGAGGGGATGGCCTGCGCGGAGGTTCTGGTGGCATCTGAGCACGGCGGGCGGCAGGCGAGCGGTGTGTTTTACGGGCTGGGCTTCGGAATGCTGGTGAAATGGATTACGGACGGGCTGAAAGCTGTCAGTGCGAGATTCGAAGTGCTCTTGGGCTTTAAGGCGAAATTGAGTGTCGGTGTGAGCCCGGCGCTCATCGGGGTGGGATATATTCTGGGTGTCCGGATTGCCACGGTGATGGTGGCGGGGGCCGCCCTGTCCGCGTTTGTCATCATCCCGGTGATCAACTGGTGGGGGAGCGGGCTCGCCGCTCCCGTCTATCCGGAAACGCAGATGCTGATTCGGGACATGACCGCCGCAGAGATCTGGAATCGATATATCCGATACATAGGTGCGGGCGCGGTTGCTACCGGTGGTGTAATCACGCTTATCAAGTCTATCCCGACCATGATCGAATCGTTCCGGCTGGGGGTGCGTCAGATCGCCTCGGTGGTGGAGAGCACGGAAGCCCGGCGGATCGATACGGATCTGTCCATGAAGATCGTCCTGGGTATTGTGGGGAGCATCCTGTTAATGCTGACTTTCATCCCGGGGATTCTGGGATATATCGATCTCATTCTGGTCAGAGGGATCGCCGCTATCCTGATTGCCGTGTTCGCCTTCTTTTTCGTCACGGTATCCTCCCGGATTGTCGGACTGGTAGGCGTCACCTCCAATCCCACGTCCGGCATGACCATCGCCACGCTGCTGGGGACCAGTTTTGTTTTCTATCTTCTGGGATGGACGGACCTGGCCGGGAAAGCCACCGCCCTGATGGTCGGGACCGGGGTCTGTATCGCCGCTTCGATTGCCGGGGATACTTCCCAGGATCTGAAAACCGGATTTATTCTGGGTGCAACGCCCAGCCGGCAGCAAATTGGCGAGCTTATTGGAGTAGTTACTTCAGCGGGTTTTGTGTGTTTGACCATTCTCCTGCTGGATCAAAGTTTCGGCGTGGGCAGCGCCGAACTGCCGGCGCCTCAGGGCGTCCTGATGCAGCTGGTGATCGATGGCGTGCTGGATCAGAACTTACCGTGGACCCTCATTTTCATCGGTATCGGGATTGGATTGATTGCTATGCTGTTCCGGGTGCCGGTCCTGGCGTTTGCCGTCGGGGTGTATCTGCCGCTCAGCACGATGGCGCCGATCTTTCTGGGAGGATTTTTACGATACCTCCTGACCAGGAACCGATCGGAGGAGGAAGCCAACCGGCGGCGTGAGCAGGGCGTGCTGTTCGGATCCGGCCTGGTGGGCGGCGAAGGCTTGATGGGAGTTCTCCTGGCGGCCTGGGTGGCCATCAAAGGCGGGCAGCGCATCGAGGGCATCGGACTGGAATACGGCCCCTTCCTGAATCAATTCCTGGCCTTCCTGGCTATTGGACTCATCCTGTATGTCATTTATCGGTTGGTGGTTAACAAAGAGAAAACCAGCTAGACCTTCACCCCTGGATAATTAGCAGAGAAAATACTGCCCCGAGCTTACTTTTTATATCAATGGAGGTTGCTCTGAGCGATCATAACTGAGGATATTTAGTACAGGAACAGATATAAAAACTCACCGCGGCGTCCACACCCAACCAACCCCCCATGTCATCCCGAGTCCTCGCTGTTCAGAGGGGGAGGGATCTCTACCGGGGATATGCGGGTTCAATTGCGAGACTCCCTTGGACGCCGTGAACCCCTGTGCGCCACCGGGATTCGTCTCCCACCTGTAGACGCGGAATCATACCCAAGGAGCCACGGGAGAGATCCCTCACCCCAAAAGACGGGGTTCGGGATGACACTGTATTAGTGGTGTACCGAAACCGACCCTCCAGGCACACTCCGGAGCGCATTGGCTTTGGCTCCTGAATGGTCAGGATCCGAACGCGTCTGTGATGCTCTCAACCCGCGACGTCCACACCCACCCAACCCCCCATGTCATCCCGAGTCCTTGCTTTTCAAGTGGCGAGGGATCTCTACCGGGGATATGTGGGTCCGATTACGTGACTACCCGAGACGACGCATTCCTTGGTTCGCCCCCGGATTCGTCTCCTACCCCCCGGAGCGCTACCTCGCCGAAGGAGCCACGGTAGGGATCCCTCACCCCCTTTGACGACAGGGGGATTCGGGATGACATTTCAGTGCGTGGTGAGTAAAGCCGGGCGAGTGGAGGCATTGTCGGTATGAAGCAACACGATGGTTCGGTCTCGGATCAATACGGTTTCGAAGCAAGGGATCCCATTGGATCGCCCCTTTGTCCCGTAGGGATCTCTTGAGGCGAACTCTGCGTTTTCCAAAAAGACTTTTAACGTTATTTTTGTCGTTAATCCCCTGTTGGAATAGACTCCGACATTTCGTAAGCTCATAGGCTGTAATAAATAAAAGAACGACATGAGACGATGGCGACGTATCCGCTAAACAAGGAACAAGAGTTCGAAGCAGAGATAGAGGATGTCCTGGCTTTCGGAGGGGATGGCATCACCCGGGTCGATAACTGGGTGGTGTTTGTCCGGGACGTACTTCCGGGGGCGAAAGTGAAAGCCAAACTCATCAAGCGGAAGCGCAATTTCGGCGAGGCGATTCCGGTGGAAACTCTGGAGGCCTCTCCCTGGAAAACCGACTGGCCCTGTCCGCATTATCCGGAATGCGGGGGCTGCAAGTTTCAGGATCTGGCCTACGAGGTCCAGCTGGAAAATAAGCGGGAGCAGGTGGCCGATCTCCTGGAACGGATCGGGAAGTTTCAGGAGATCGAAGTCAAGCCGACCCTGGGATCCGAGAAGATCTTCCATTACCGCAACAAGATGGAGTTCTCGTTCGGCACAAATCGCTGGATTCTGGAGGAGGATGATCCCGGAACCCCGGAAGACTTTGCGTTCGGACTGCATGCTCCCGGTCGCTGGGACAAGATTCTGGATCTGGATATCTGTTACCTGCAGAGCGAAGTCCGCAATCATATCTTTGCGGATGTGAAACAGTATGTGCTGGAGCACGATTATGATCTCTGGGACCTGCGGGAGAAGACCGGATATCTCCGGTACCTGGTGATGCGCGAGGGTGAGCATACCGGTCAAATTATGTTGAACTTTGTCACCGGCGAGGACGATCCGGACCGGCTGGCGCCTCTGGTGGACATACTGGTGGAGAAATATCCGCAGATCCACAGCGTGGTGAATAACGTGAATACCCGGGTCGGCGAATCCGCAGTGGGAGAACTGGAGTACCTGATGTACGGCGAGGATATCATACTGGACCGCATCGGAGACCTGGAGTTCGAGATTTCCGCCGGCTCCTTCTTTCAGACAAACACACTGCAGGCGGAAGGGTTGTATGAACACATCAAACAGATCGCCGACGTGCAACCCGAGGATGTGGTGTACGATTTGTACTGCGGGACCGGAACCATTGCGCTGTACCTGGCATCCGGCGCCCAGCGGGTGTACGGGTTCGAGGTAAATCAGGAGACGGTGGAAAATGCGGTCAGAAACGCCTATCACAACCAGATATTCAATGCCCAGTTCGAGCGGGTGGACATGAACAAGCATCAGGAGTTCCATCGGAAGATCAAGCAGATAGAGAAACCGGATGTGATCGTAATTGATCCGCCGCGTTCCGGGGTCCATCCGAAGACACTGAAAGAACTCAGGCAGCTGCATCCGGAGAAATATGTGTATGTCTCCTGTAATCCCTCCACCCTGGCCAGAGATCTCAAGGACCTCTCCGACGGAACCGGGTATGAGCTTGCGACCGTACAGCCGGTGGATATGTTTCCGCATACGCCTCATGTCGAAGTGGTAACGAAATTGGAAAGGATTTCGTCATGATGGAGAACAAAGCACCGGCAATTCGGATTCGCGGATTATCCAAATGGTATGGCGATTTCGAGGCGCTGAAGTCCGTGGATCTGGACATTCAGCAGGGGGAATTTTACGGGCTCCTGGGACCGAATGGCGCGGGAAAAAGTACGACTATCCATATTCTCACCGGTCTGGCAAACTTCAGTGTGGGCGATGTTCGGGTGTTAGGCCATGATGTGATTTCGGATTTCCGGTTCACCCGAACCAACATCGGGCTGGCGGTACAGGAGTTCAATTTCGATCCCTTTTTCAGCATCGAGAAGCTGTTAACTCTGCAGGGAGGGTATTTCGGGTTACAGAAACAGCGGGCAGTCGAACGGGCGAAGGATCTGCTCCAACAGTTCGGCCTGTACGAGAAACGCAAGCAGGATTATCGGAAGCTGTCCGGCGGGATGAAACGCCGGCTGCAGATTGCCAAAGCCCTGGTGCATGAACCGACCATTCTGATTCTGGACGAACCCACAGCCGGAGTGGACGTGGAACTCCGGCACATGCTGTGGGATTATCTCCGCCGGTTGAACGATGAAGGCGTCACCATTTTGTTAACCACCCATTACATTGAAGAAGCGGAACAGCTCTGCGAACGGGTGTCCATCATCAACCGGGGAGAAATAATCGCAGAAGGCGCACCCCACCAGCTGATGGATGCCATGGGAATGGGGTGTATCGAACTGCAGCTCCATGAGCAGCCGGAGCATCTGCCGGATATGTTCAACGGATATGACGCCAGACTGGAGGATAACATGATCCGGATTCGGGTCGAACACCCGAATAAGGAACTGCCGAAATTACTCACCCGGGTGAACGCGGAGAATATCGACCTGTATGAGGTGCGTATACGGGAGAGTTCTCTGGAAGACGTATTTGTGAAGTTAACCGGTAAATCCATGGCAGAGGAAGCAGTCAATGGACAGTCGTAAATACGGCGGATTCCTCACTATCCTGCAGCGGGAGCTGGGGCGGTTCTTCACGCTGTATAAACAAACCATTCTCCCATCGATTATCACCGCTTCATTGTACCTGTTCATCTTCGGATTTGCTCTGCAGAGCCGGATCGGCACAATCAAGGGCGTGTCGTACCTGCAATTTATTCTGCCGGGATTAGCCATGATGGCGGTGATTAATAATGGGTACAGCAACACCGCCTCTTCACTGTACCAGGCGAAACAACTGAGCTTTATCGAGGATATCCTGATCGCCCCGATTTCTGCCACCGAGGCGGCTCTGGCCTACATCCTTGGCGGTGCGGCCCGCGGATTTATCAATGGGGGGTTTATATTATTGCTGGGGGGGATCGCGTTCAATATTCACTTCCATAATCTTGTCCTCACCTTTGTGCTGATGATGATCGTCTCCGTTGCGTTCAGTTCAATCGGTTTGATTTTCGGTCTCCAGGCAGAGAACTGGGACCACGTGATGCTGCTGATTACATTTGCTATTACTCCGCTGGTCTATGTGGGCGGCGTATTTTATTCCATAGAGATGTTGCCCCTGGAATGGCTGAAAACCGCCTCCCTGTTTAATCCGTTGTATTATATGGTCAACGGACTACGGTACGGGACGCTCGGAGTCTATGACACGTCTCCGCTGTGGTCAATTGTCATGGCGGTCGTGTTGACGGGGGTCAGTTTCGCTGCAGGAGTTTACCTGTTTTACCGGGGTTATAAAATTAAGAGCTGAGTGGCCCGGATATGACTTCCGGTGGACGTGCAGAGGAGGGTATCTATACTAAACCGTATATTTCCAGAATATTCGTTCTCATATTGATCGATGAGCCCTGGGAAACAGAAGAAAGAACCCACCATTATCGGCTGGCGGGAATGGATTGGACTTCCCGAGCTCGGCGTGGAGCATGTGAAAGTGAAGGTGGATACGGGCGCCCGGACATCAGCGCTCCACGTGCACCGGATGAAAGTGTTGGAGGATGCCATGGACGGGGTGTTGCTGCGGATCTGGATTCATCCCTTCCAGCGATCGGTCCGGGAGGAAGTAGTGACTGAAGTGCTGGCGCATGACAAACGAACGGTGACCAGTTCGGTGGGGCAGAAGCAGCATCGCTATGTCATCAACACGCCGGCCAGGATCGGCGCCCGGAGCATTCCCATCGAAGTTACACTGACCAATCGGGATGTGATGGGTTTCCGTATGCTGCTGGGGCGCACGGCGCTGCGGAAAGGATTTCTGGTGAATCCGAAGAAGTCCTATCTGCTGGGAAAACCGGAACAATTGCAATAGAGGTCACCATTCCTGAGCCACTAAGGTACGCGAATTAACACGAATAATTTGATAGGATATAACATGCTATCTGGTTTGCACGATCATATCTTTCGTTGTTTGTGGTTAATATTATCTGTGAATGTCTCCCGATGAATCAGGACAAGTTGTGCAAATCTGTGGCAATTATAGCAGATTCAGAAGGGATCTGACTCAATGAAGATCGGCGTTTTATCCCGGAAATCCGGTCTCTATTCCACCAGGCGTCTGGTGGAAGCCGGACAGAGGCGGGGCCATGAGATGCAAGTGATCAATTATCTCGGCTGCTACATGAGTATCAGCGCTCACCGGCCGTCCATCCATTATCAAGGCAGGGAACTGCAGGGGTTCGATGCCATCATTCCCCGGATCGGGGCCTCCTATACCTTTTACGGGACGGCGATTGTGCGGCAGTTCGAGATGATGGGCGTGTTCCCGACCAACGACTCCCAGGCGATCACACGCTCCCGGGATAAGCTGCGGGCTTTTCAGCTGCTGGCTCGCAAGGGCATTGGACTGCCGGTCACCGGATTCGCCAGGAATATCCGGGACATCGATGATTTGATTGAAATGGTGGGCGGCGCCCCGTTGATTATCAAATTGCTGGAGGGCACCCAGGGCGTTGGTGTGGTGCTGGCCGAAACCAAGCAGGCGGCCGAATCGGTGATCCAGGCGTTTTACGGGTTGAAGTCGAATATCCTGGTGCAGGAATATATCAAGGAAGCGGGGGGATCCGATATTCGGGCGTTCGTGATTGACAAACTGGTGGTGGCTTCCATGCATCGCAAGGCCAGAGAGGGAGAATTCCGGGCCAACGTCCACCGGGGCGGGACAGTCTCTGCCATCAAACTGACTCCGGAAGAACGATCCATTGCGGTCCGTGCCGCCAGAACTATGGGGTTGCGGGTTGCCGGCGTGGATATGCTCCGCTCCAATCATGGGCCGGTGGTTATGGAAGTGAATTCGTCGCCGGGCCTGGAAGGAATCGAGCAGGCCACCGGCAAGGATATCGCAGAGAAAATTATTCAATATATCGAGCAAAATGCCAGGCAAGGAAAAACAAGCACCCGGGTCAAAGGCTGACCGAAATCAGGCGGTCATGCAGATCGGTGACACCCTGATACAGCCGGGCGAACGCAAGGAGATTAATCTCCCGGTCGCCCGGTTATATACCCACAACTGGACGCATATGCCGGTCTCGGTTATCCGCGGGCCGCAGCCCGGGCCGCACCTGTTCGTATGCGCAGCGCAACACGGCGACGAACTGAACGGAGTGGAAATCATCCGGCGGCTCCTGAAGCAAAAGCCGTTGAAGAAACTGCGGGGGGCGTTGATAGCAGTTCCCATTGTGAATGTGTTCGGATTTATCCACAGTAGCCGCTATCTGCCGGATCGCCGGGATTTGAACCGTTCGTATCCGGGTTCGCCCCGGGGATCGCTGGCCAGTCGGCTGGCGCACCTGTTCCTGGAGGAAATCGTCGCAAACTCCACCCACGGAATCGATATCCACACTGCCACCCTGCACCGATATAATCTGCCCCAGATCCGGGCCAACCTGCTCGACCCCCAGACCAGAGATATGGGACGAGCGTTCGGGGTGCCGGTTATCATCCATTCTCTGAGACATAATAACTCGCTCCGGGATACGCTGGCGAAAAGAGGCGTCCCCATCATTGTCTATGAGGCGGGAGAGGCACTCAGATTCAACGAACAGGCCATCCAGCTGGGCGTGCAGGGGATCATCAGAGTGATGCGCCACCTGGGCATGCTCGGCAAATCACGGGGGAAACAACTGGAGCCGGTGCAGGCCGAAAAGACCCGGTGGGTACGGGCCAAGAAAAGCGGCCTGCTGCATATTCAGGTGCGGGCGGGAGACCGGGTCCAGCGGCACCAGACGATTGCACGAGTTACCGATCCCATGGGCGCCAGCGTCGTGGATCTGAAATCGCCGTTTCACGGAGTGGTCATCGGACATACTAACCTGCCCCTGGTGAACGCCGGAGATGCTGTGCTCCATTTGGCCAGAGCAAAGATCCCATCAGAACTGGAGGAGGAATTGGATCAGCTGGAAGAATAAAACAAAGGAGTCTTACGCTAGATCAGGCGCCTGTCCGGGGCAGAGTCCGGTGCGGGCATCCCTCTCCCTTCAAACGAGAGGGACCGAGGGCGAGGTTGTTGCCTTCCGTCACCATGCCTTCCCTCACTGTTCCCCGCCTGGTGTGTTTCTTACAAACTGAGCAGTCTTCCCAGCCGCATTCATTTATTGCGTTCAGGAGGGAATTGGGCTTTCTGTCACGGCAAACACAGGCCGTATCTCTGCCCGCATCCTCTGATTGACATTTGTTTCAGAGACATGTAAACTTTTAAACCTAATTTGGATATAACGATCATTAGTTGTTGACATAGAGACGAAAAATTTAACGCAAGCAAAGTCGATCATCTATGGGGAAAGACATACCAAAGGTGTATGATCCCGGGCAGGTGGAAGATCGCCTGTATGAGTACTGGGAAGAGCAGAATTATTTTCACGCGGAACCACACGCCGACAGAGAGTCCTATTGTATCGTCATTCCGCCGCCCAATGTGACCGCAGTGTTACACATGGGGCATGCGTATAACAACGCTATCCAGGATATTCTCATTCGCTGGCGGCGCATGCAGGGATATGAAGCGCTGTGGATGCCCGGGACCGATCACGCCGGTATCGCCACGCAGAACGTGGTGGAAAAGGAGTTGCTGAAAGAGGGGAAGACCCGGCACGATGTGGGCAGAGAAAAGTTTGTGGAGCTGGCCTGGGACTGGGCGGAAAACCGCAGAGCGGATATCGTGAATCAGCTGAAAAAGCTGGGCTCTTCCTGTGACTGGGAGCGGGAACGGTTTACCTTCGACGAAGGACTTTCCGATGCGGTGACTCACGTGTTCGTCTCGCTGTACGAAAAAGGATTGGTATACCGGGATAACTACATCGTTAACTGGTGTCCCCGGTGTTCGACGGTCATCTCCGATGAAGAGGTGGAGCATGAGACCAAACAGGGAAAACTCTGGTATATCCGGTATCCGCTGAAAGACTCCGACGATTATCTGGTGGTGGCGACCACCCGGCCGGAAACGATGCTGGGGGACACGGCTGTTGCCGTCAGTCCGGATGATGAGCGCTACCAGCATCTGGTGGGCAAAACGGCTGTCCTGCCGATTGTGAATCGCGAACTGCCGGTCATCAAGGATGCGTTCGTGGATCCCGAATTCGGGACCGGGATGGTGAAAGTCACTCCGGCCCACGATCCCAATGACTTCGAGATGGGCCGGCGGCACGGTCTGGAGGAAATCAAAGTCATCGGTGACGATGCCGCCATGACCGAGGCAGCCGGCCCCTACGCCGGTATGGATCGGTTTGAGTGCCGGAAACAGCTGGTGCGGGATCTGGAGGAGCAGGGGTATCTGGAAAAATCCGAAGACTATGAAAACCGGGTCGGACACTGCTATCGCTGCCACACCATCGTGGAACCGGCCATTTCCGAGCAGTGGTTCGTGAAGATGAAGCCGCTGGCCGAACCGGCGATTGAGGTGGTGAACAACGGGGAAATCACCTTCTTCCCGGAGAAGTGGGTGAAAACCTACAATCATTGGATGCAAAATATCCGGGATTGGTGCATTTCGCGACAATTGTGGTGGGGACACCGGATCCCGGCGTACTACTGCGAGTCCTGCGGAACGATGCAGGTGGCCCGATCGCAGCCGGATACCTGTGACGAATGCGGCGGAACGGAGTGGACCCAGGATGAAAACGTGCTGGATACCTGGTTCAGTTCCTGGCTGTGGCCTTTTTCCACCATGGATTGGCCGGAACAGACGCCTGAACTGGAGTACTTCTATCCCACCGATACGCTGGTGACCGCCCAGGATATTATTTTCTTCTGGGTCGCCCGCATGATTATGGCCGGGTTGGAATTTATGGATGAGATCCCCTTTAAGAATGTGTATTTCAACGGGATTATCCGGGATGCCCAGGGCCGGAAGATGAGTAAATCCCTGGGGAACGGAATTGATCCTCTGGAAATGGTGGAGCAGTATTCGGCGGATGCAGTCCGGTATTCCTTGATTGTCCTCTCCACCGAGGGACAGGACATCAACCTGGCCGAAGAGAACTTCGAAATCGGGCGGAACTTCTCCAATAAATTATGGAACAGTTTCCGATTCGTGGAAATGCAGCGCAAGGAGCAGGCCATTCCACACGAGCTGCCGGATCACGATCGCTGGGAGCTGGCCGACCGGTGGATTATCTCGCGGCTGCAGCGGGTCATCAGGCAGTACAATGCTGCACTGGAAAAGTTTCGTATCCACGAGGCACAGGATACCGTGCATAAGTTCTTCTGGGGGGAGTTTTGCGACTGGTATCTGGAGTTGATCAAGGCCCGCTTCTACGGGGACAATGAACAGGCTTCCGAAGCAGCATTATCCATTGCGGTGAATGTACTCCGGCAAACCCTTCAATTGCTGCATCCCATTATTCCTTTTATCACCGAGGAAATCTGGCAGCACTTGAAATTGGAGGATGATCCCGATATCATGGTGAGCCGGTTTCCTGAGTCGGATTCTGCGTTGACAGACGAGGATGCCGAGTCCAAGATGGCGCTGCTGCAGGATGTGATCGTGGCCATCCGCACCATGCGGAGTGAAATGAATGTCCCGCCCTCCAAGCGCGCGTCGGTGATCGTGAACAGTGTGAAGAATGGCAGGGCGGACCTGCTGCGGATCCACAGCTCGTATGTTATGAATCTGGCGAATTTGAGCGATTTCGCCATCGAAAGCAACGTGGATCAGCCGGAGTCGAGCGCCACGGCCGTGGTCCGGGAAATGGAGATCTTCCTGCCGCTGGCCGATCTCATCGACCTGCGGAAGGAACAGGAACGGCTGAACAAGGAAATCGAGGACACCGAGGGGCGGCTGCAGAAAGCGAATGCCAAACTCTCGAACACCGATTTCGTCGAGAAAGCGCCGGACCACGTGGTGGAGAAAGAACGGCAGAAACAGGCAACCTACCAGGAAGAACTCAAAAAATTGCAGGCCAATTATGAAAAAATATCTTCCATGGATTCTTAGCAGCCTGCTGCTGATATCGTCCGGATTCGGAGCTGAGCGAAGCCCCATCGTGACCATTTACAATTCCGACCTGGGGCTGATCCAGGAGCAGCGGACGCTCTCAGTACAGGCGGGCCGGCAGACCATCTCTATCACCGACGTGGCCGCGAAAATCCAGCCGGCCACTGTGCACCTGGACGCCGGAGAACCCCGGGCGTTTCATCTGCAGGAACAGAATTTCCAATATGATCTGGTGAGCACAGGAAAGGTCTTTGATAAATATATCGGGAACCCGATCTCTCTGGTAACGGAGAACGATGAATCCCGCTCCGGCCAGTTACTCGCCCGGGATGGCTCGTCGCTGATGCTCCGGAAGGAAGACGGTTCTCTCCTGATTATTAATGCAGAGAAAGTAAAGGAATACAATTTCCCCAGCTTACCCCAGGGATTAATCCTGCGGCCGACGCTCCAATGGATTATTGATGCCGAACAGGCCGGAGAGTACCCTGTCCGGTTGAGTTATCTGACAGAAGGGTTAACATGGAATGCCGAGTATATTCTCAAGCTCCGCCAGGGAGATGAATCCGGAACGCTCTCGTCGTGGGTTACGCTGGAGAACAGCTCCGGGGCAGCTTATTCAGACGCCACCGTAAAGCTGGTGGCAGGCGACATACATCGGGCGCAGGAGGAGGCTCGGGCCCGGGTGGCCCGGGAGATGGCGCTGGCGCGAGCGGAAGCGGAACCAGCGGTCAGGGAGCGGGAGATCTTTGAGTACCATCTGTATGAAATCGGTTTTCCGACCACCCTGGAACAGAACTCGATGAAGCAGGTCACCTTCCGGAATCCCACCGAAATCGATTACCAGCGTGTATATACGTTTGAACACCGGGAACGTCAAACCACCGAGCAGGAAAATGTGAACGTGGAGATCACTTTTCAGAACAGCACACAGAACAATCTCGGCGTGCCGCTGCCAACCGGGGTCGTCCGCTTGATGCAGGAAGATGCCGATGGCAGTGAAGTGCTGGTGGGCGAAGATCGGATCCGGCATACGCCCAGGGATGAAGAAGTCCGGTTGACAGCGGGGAAGTCGTTTGATGTGGTCGGTGACCGGGAAATCAGCGAATATGAACGCCGCGGCAACGATTTCGAACGCTGGACGGTGCGGATCACCCTGCGAAATCACAAAGACTCTGCGGTAACCGTGGCGGTGATCGATCACTATTACGGTGACTGGGAAGTGCTCCGCGAATCCCTGCAGTCCGTGCGGGAAGACGCCGGTACTCTGCGGTACGAGGTGGAAATTCCCGGACAGGGCGAGTCCGAGGTTCAGTATACAGTCGAACGTCACTTGTAACAGACAATGTCTGCTACCCGATCCTCACAGCAATATCAATGGACGAAACAAACTTCCGTTCAGTACCTGCGCGGCGTCGGGCCGGCCAGAGCAGAGGCGCTGGAGAGCGTGAACGTCCACACCATCGAAGATCTCCTGTACTACTTTCCCCGGAGGTACCTGGATCGCAGCACGATTGTACCGATACATCGCCTCCGGGTGGACCAGGAGGCGACGGTGGTCGGAAAGGTGATGGCCCAGGGAATGCGGCGCGGCCGGCGACGGTCCTACTATGAAATGGTGGTGCAGGATAAAACCGGCATCCTGAAATGCCGCTGGTTTCGGGGAACCAAATGGATGCAGGGAAGATTCAAAGTCGGCGAGCCGATCGCGGTCAGCGGTAAAGTTGCCTTTTACAACGGCCTCTCCATGAGCCATCCTGATTATGACAAGCTGGGCAAAGACGAAGAAGATCCTCTCAATACCGGAAAAACCATCCCGTTGTATCCCGGGAATGCCCAATTAAAAGGATGCGGGTTAGACAGCAAACGATTCCGCAAGATCTATCATCAACTGATTCCGGCGATTGACGATCTTATCGGGGAATATCTGCCGCCGGTCCTGCTTGAACGGTATCGTCTGCATTCGGTTCAGGATGCGCTTCGCAATATCCATGCTCCGGAGGAGGAGTCCGCACTCAACCGGGCGAGGCGACGGTTGAAGTTCGAAGAACTCTTCTTCATCCAGTTGATGCTGGCCCTGCGGAAATATCATGCGAAATCCGTTCCCTCCGGGATTCAATATGCACAGATCGATCCGCTCTTCGAAGCGTTATATCGGCTGATTCCCTTCGAGTTGACTGACGCTCAGAAACAGGCCATGCGGGAAATTCGGGCCGATATGAAATCCGAAAACGTGATGCAGCGGTTGCTCCAGGGCGATGTGGGATCCGGGAAAACCGTGGTGGCCATGCTGGCGGCGTCTATTGCCATCGGGAACGGATATCAGGTGGCGTTCATGGCGCCGACGGAAATTCTGGCAGAGCAGCACTATCGAACTGTCCGATCATATTTCCAGCGATTGAAGGTGCCGGTAGCGCTCCTCACCGGATCGCTGAGAAACTCGGATCGGAAGAGTATTCTGAACGGATTGAAGCACGGGGATATTCCATTTGTGGTGGGCACCCATGCCCTGATCCAGGAAGCGGTTGAGTATCATTCCCTGGGATTGGCTGTTATTGACGAACAACACCGGTTCGGGGTATTACAGCGCGGAGAGTTAATTCGGAAGGGGGCGAATATCGACACCCTGGTGATGACAGCGACGCCGATTCCGCGCACCATGGCCATGACCTTATACGGTGATCTGGATGTGAGTGTTATCGATGAACTGCCGGCGGATCGGCAGCAAATCCACACCAGACAGGTCACACCCCGGAAGCTGAAAAAAGTGTATCAATTTATCCGGGATCTGTTGAAGGCCGGACAGCAGTGTTATGTGGTGTACCCGCTCATCGAGGAGTCGGAGAGTTCGGACCTGCAGGCGGCAACCAACGGGTATGAATCCCTGCAGAAGGCATTTGAAGAATTCACCGTTGAACTCCTCCACGGCCGGATGTCACAGGAAGAAAAGGAAGAGCGGATGCGCCGGTTCGAACACAATGAGATCCGGATACTGGTCAGCACGACGGTGATCGAAGTCGGCATCGATGTGCCGAATGCGACCGTGATGCTCATAGAAAATGCGGAACGCTTCGGCCTGACTCAGTTGCATCAACTGCGGGGACGAGTGGGGCGGGGAACGGAGAAGAGTTATTGCGTTCTGGTGAATCGGGCCCAGGGGAACACCGACAGTTCGGATGCGGAACAACGGCTCTCCATAATGGTAGAAACCAACGATGGTTTTCGGATAGCCGATGAAGATCTGAAGTTGCGCGGGCCAGGCGATTTCTTCGGAACAAAACAGAGCGGGTTCCCGGATCTGAAAATTGCGAATTTTCTGGAAGACAGAGATCTGTTGCAGCTGGCCCGGAAGGGCGCCTTCGAGCTGGTCAAGCAGGATCCCGATCTCACAGATGCCGCCCACGAAAAATTAAAAAATCATTTCCAGCACCAATATCGTGAACAATGGGAATTAGGCTATATTAGCTGAGAAAGGAGGATGTCTTATGGCTGAACAGCAACCGGAATATCCGGAACAGGGCGAACTCTTTACCTATCTGGTTTCCACATTTTATTCCAGCGCATTCATGCAGATGGGCAAGATGGCAAATCCGGTGACCAACAAGGTGGAGAAAGATATGGAACAGGCGCAATTCTCCATCGATCTCCTGGATATGCTGAAGGAGAAAACCCAGGGGAATCTCACCGATCAAGAGTCCACCCTGCTGGATCGGGCAATCAAAGAATTGAAGATGAACTATATGGAAGAGAAAAAGAAGGAGACGAAAGAAGCAGCGGAGCAGTCAGAATCCGGAGAAAAGCAGGAAGAGACAGCCGGGGAGGGGTCCACAGGGAAGAAGAGCAACATAGTCTCTCCGGACGAGGCCCTTGGCGGCAAAGACAGGGACGATGATGAGTCCGGAAAGGACTCCTCAAATCTCTGGACTCCATAAGAGAACATCGATTGCGAGATCGAATACATTCGGAATTGGAACGGATATCGTGCGTGCATTCGAAAACGGCGCCGGATATGAGGCGGAGTGGAAAAAATTATTTGGAGGTGCAGCTAACTCCTTGTATAATTCCACACTATCAGACACATAACACCAACATCTCATAATCCATGGGCAAAGATTTTTGCTATTCCGGGTGAGAAAGCAAGGTTCTACCTAATCAGAAAGAAATGCAGGACACTATGCAGGAGAAGCGGCTCAGGTACATCTTAGGGGCGGGGATTTTCGTATGTTCGCTGGGGCTCTATTTACTCACGGTGGCGCCGACGGTCTCGTTCTGGGACTGCGGGGAGTTCATTGCCACCTCGTACATTCTGGGGGTACCGCACCCGCCGGGGAGTCCCCTGTTCATCCTGATGGGGCGGATGGCCAGTCTGCTGCCCACGGCGGCGGATCCGGCCTTGCGGGTGAACCTGCTGTCGCCGCTGGCGGCGGCCGGGGCCAATCTGCTGGCGTTTCTGATCATCGTGCAGTTGGTGCGGATCTGGCGGGGCGGGCTGGAGACCCGGCAGGCCCGGCTGGTGGCCTATGCCGGCGGGGTGATCGGGGCGCTGGCGTTCGCGGCGACGGACAGCCACTGGTTCAACGCGGTGGAAGCGGAGGTGTACGCCATCAGCACGTTTGCGACGGCGCTGGTGGTGTGGCTGATCTTCCGGTGGGCGGAGGCGGCCGACGCGCCGGGCCAGGAGCGGTACCTGCTGGGGATCGCGTACGTGCTGGGCCTGGCCATCGGGGTGCACCTGCTGAATCTGCTGGCGCTGCCGGTGATCGCGCTGGTGATCTACTACCGGAAGTACCCGTTCCGGTGGGAAACGTTCCTGGCGACGGTGGGGATCACCCTGGGGGCGTTCCTGGTGATCTACCTGGGGATTATCAAGGGGGTGCCGAAGGTGCTGGCGGTGCAGTATCTGGGAGGCAACGTGGGGATGTACCTGGTGGGCGTGCTGGTGCTGGTGGTGGTCGGCGCGGCCTGGGGGAGCATCCGGGCCCGGCGGCAGCTGCTGGCGGTGAGCCTGATGGCGGTGGTGCTGATCCTGGTGGGCTACTCGAGTTACACCATGCTGTACATCCGGGCGAACCAGGACCCGGCCATCAACGAGAACGACCCGTCCACTCCGGCCCGGTTCGTGTCCTACCTGGAACGCGAACAGTATGGCTCCCACTCCATCCTGGATCGCCGGAGCGTCTGGATGGAGTCCAGACAGGATCCGAATGCGTATAAGGCTGATCAGGTCAACTCTCCCCTGGAATTTCTCTGGGAATACCAGATCAAGTATATGTACCTCCGGTACTTCGGATGGCAATTTTTAGGGAAAACCGACTTCTTCAACCCGCAACATAATGAGATGGTGGATGTCGCGCAGTTCTGGTTCCTGCCGTTCCTGCTGGGCCTGTTCGGGATGATTTATCATTTCCAGCGTGACAACCGGCGGGCGCTGATTCTACTGACCTTACTTTTGATGACCGGACTGGCGGTGATCGGCTACCTGAACCAGCCGGATCCCCAGCCCCGGGAGCGGGATTACAGCTACGTGGGCTCCTTCATGGCGTTCTCCCTGTGGATCGGGCTGGGCGCCAGCGGGCTGCTGGAACTGGTGCAGGAGGCTCTGGAGAAACGCAAACAGCGGTTGACTAACTGGATTTCGTACGGCCTCATCGGGCTGCTAACACTGGCGGTGCCGGTGCAGATGCTGGCGAAAAACTACCACAGCCACGACCGATCCGGCAATTACGTGGCCTGGGACTACTCGTATAACCTGTTCCAGACGCTCGAACCGAACAGTATTGTCTTCACAAACGGCGATAACGACACTTTTCCCCTCTGGTATTTGCAGGAAGTAGTCGGCGTCCGGAAAGATGTGAAGGTGGTGAACCTGAGCCTGTTGAACACTCACTGGTACATCAAACAGCTCCGGGATTACGAGCCCCGGATTTTGCCGGCCAGTTTACGAGACGAGACCATTAATCAGATGTACCCCATGCAGTTCAAGGCGCAAAATGTGGAAATATCTGTGCCGAAATCGGAACAGAATCCCAGAGGAAATATTCGGTTTCGTCTGGAACCCACCTACCAGGGGCAGGGAATTCGGGTCCAGGATCTCATGATATTGCGAATCCTCCAGGAGAACCTGGGGGAGCGCCCGGTCTATTTTGCGATTACCGTCTCCCAGAACAATAAGGTCAATCTGGAGGACTTCCTGCGCATGGATGGGCTGGCGCAGCGGGTGATGCCATATAACTTAGAGGATCCCATCGAACCGGACATTATCTCTGATAACTTATTTCACGTATATCAGTATCGGAATCTGGATAACCCGGACGTCTATCTGAATAATGATATCCGAAATCTGCTGCAGAACTATCGCTCCTGCTTTATGCAGCTGGCGATGCATTACTACCAGCGGGGAAATATGGACAGTACCCGGGTGGTCCTGGATCGCATGCATACTGCCGTGCCTGAGGAGATGGTCCCCTTCACTAACCAGGATATCTACCTGCAGATAGGACAACTCTATGCCGAGGCGGGGGAACCGGAAATCTTGCGAACCCGGCTGGATGAAGTCCTGCAGCGGCCGAACATCAATTATCAGCGGAAATTATCATATGGCTGGCTGTACGCCTCCGTTCTGGATGATTATGCAAAAGCCGACAGTATTTTCACCCAAATTTATAATCAGCATCCCAATAACGGGCAGGTGGTCGGCGGATTGCTCCATATCTATGAGAGTCAGAGTCAGTGGCAGAAAGCGTATAACCTGATCAATCGCTGGCTGCAAAACAATCCCGGCGATCAGAGTGCCCGGGAACTGCTGCAAAAATACGAGAGCCGGATCGAGCAATCCGCAGCCGATACCAGCGGGGGGTAACCGAGGAGGTGAGTTGTCAGGAGCGCATCCGACGTTCGGAGGATGCACTCACTGGTGGATGGGGGTGGAACGAGAATCAGGGAGAAACCGTGCAAAGTGAAACGTGAAAAGTGAAAAACCTC
>Ga0102944_1000654_pt1 | contig 25603 bp, 25 predicted proteins | sample SalPonD_shore_MG_FD_78172 | JGI IMG/M metagenome (GOLD analysis project Ga0102944, IMG submission 78172) | Salt pond soil microbial communities from South San Francisco under conditions of wetland restoration - Salt Pond MetaG... | ecosystem: Environmental > Aquatic > Marine > Intertidal zone >...
AAGTTCGGCTCGGAGGACCTGGTACGGCGCTACATCGACGGGCTGACGGACCAGGACCTGGACAGCCTCTATCAGGGCGCCATGTTCATGACGGAACAGGACGCCGGCTCCGACGTCGGAGCCATCACCACCACGGCCCGCCAGGAGGACGGCATCTGGCGGCTCTACGGCGACAAGTGGTTCTGCTCCAACGCGGACGCCGACCTGGCGATGGTGCTCGCCCGTCCCGAGGGCGGTGCGGACGGCACCCGGGGGCTCACGCTCTTCCTGCTGCCCCGGCGGCTCGACGACGGCAGCCTGAACCGATACCGCATCGTGCGCCTCAAGGACAAGCTCGGCACCCGCTCCATGGCCAGCGGCGAGATCGTGCTGGAGGGCGCCGAGGCATACGTGGTGGGCGAGCCGGGCAACGGCTTCAAGCAGATGACGGACATGATCAACATGTCCCGGCTGTCCAACGGCGTGCGCTCCGCGGGGCTCATGCGGCACGGGGTCAACGAGGGTTTGTTCATCGCGCGCAATCGCCTTGCATTCGGCCGCCGGCTGATCGAGATGCCGCTGATGCGGCGGCAGCTGGTCAAGATGATGGTCAGCGCCGAGCAGGGCCGCAGCATGGTCTTCCACACGGCCGACCGCCTGGCGCGCGCCGACGCCGGCGATCGGGACGCGGCGCGGCTGCTGCGGATCCTGACCCCGCTGATCAAGTTCCGCACCACCCGGGACGCGCGCAAGGTGGCCGGCGACAGCATGGAGATCCGCGGTGGCTGCGGCTACATCGAAGAATGGTCGGACGCACGCGTTCTGCGCGACGCTCACCTGGGCAGCATCTGGGAGGGTACCAGCAACATCGTCGCCCTGGACGTGTTCCGCTCTATACGCCGGGAGCACACGCTGGCGGCGCTGCACAGTCACCTGAGCCGGCTGCTGGCCGTCGCCGAGCTGCCGCCCCACAGCCACGACCTGTTCAGCATCCAGATCGAGCATGCCGTGGCCGCGGCCGAGCACGTGGCTTCCGACCGAGCCGCCGAGGCCGATGTCCGCACTGTCGCCACCGGCCTGTACAACGCCGCCTCCGCAGTGTTTCTTGCCTGGGAGGCGTCGCGCATGGAAGAAGACTGGCGGCGGCTCGCGCTGGCGCATCTGGTCGTCCAGTACAAGCTCCTGCCCCGGGACCCCTGGACCGCCGGCGAGCTGGACGACGAGCTGCTCGAGCTGCTGCTCGCCGAGCAATGCCTGAAGGCGGATCAGGCGGACCGTTTTCGTCCCCGGGAAGCGGGCTAACTCGCCAGAGGATAGGCTTCAGCAAACCTGAAGGCCCGTTTCGCCAACCGCGAATTGCGCGGGCGCGAAACACGAGCGCAGTCTGAGCTTGCGGGGCTTCGCGAGCGCGTGCCCTGATCGGCTCGGACCGGCTGACAACGCCGCCGCCACGCACTGCGCTTCAGCGAATGGGGTGCGTCGGCGCGCGCCCAGAACGAACCGACGGCCGCGACCGTCGTCCGGACGACGCCGCCAACAACGAGAATTGGGGAGGAGAACCATGACCGCTTCAACCGGGAAGACCGTTCGTTACCTGGCGGCGGCCGCCGCCGCTGTGCTGCTCGGGTTCGGCACCCAGGCGAGCGCCGACGGGCTGCCGCCGACCATGACGTGGACATCCTATGACGTGGGCTCGGCCGGCTACGCGGAAGCCTCCGCCATTGCCGACGCCTTCGGCAAGAAGTACGGAACGCGGGTGCGCATCCAGCCTTCCGGATCGTCCATCGGACGCCTGCAGCCGGTGGTTTCCGGCCGCGCCGACTTCGGCTTCCTGGCGACCGAGGCCTTCTTTTCGTCGGAAGGGGTCTACGACTTCGCTTCGCGCCGCTGGGGTCCGCAGGACCTGCGGACCATTGCCGGCCGGCCGTCCTCCTTCGGCGTGCCCAGCGCCGCGGACGCCAACATCCGCACCATCGCCGATCTCAAGGGCAAGCGGGTCGCCTACGTGGCAGGGAACCCCTCCATCAACGTCAAATGCGATGCCATCCTGGCCTTCGGCGGTCTGACCCGGGACGACGTCAACGCCATCGTGTTCCCCACCTATCACGCGGCCATGGCCTCCATCGCCCAGGGCAAGACGGACGCCAGCTGCACGACCACGACCCCCAGTCAGATGTACGAGCTGGCCGAGTCGCCGCGCGGCATCCACTGGGTGGACATCCCGCCCGACGACAAGGCTGGCTGGAAACGGGTTCACGAGGTGGCGCCGTTCTTCAAGCCCTATGCCGAAACCGTGGGCGCCGGTCTGTCCAAGGAGCATCCGGCCAACATGATGGCTTACCGCTATCCGGTGCTGGTGACTCGGGCGGACACGAGCGAAGACGAGGTCTACGCCATGATCAAGGCGCTGGACGAAACCTACGGCATGTACAAGAACGCCACCGCCAGCATGCCCCGCTGGGATCTCAAGCAGGCGGGCACGCCGCCCATCGACGTGCCGTTCCACAAGGGTGCGATCCGCTACCTCAAGGAAAAGGGTATCTGGACCGAGCAGGATCAGGCCTGGAACGACCGGCGGCTGGCCCGGCTGGACGCCCTCAAGGCGGCCTGGCAGAAGGCCGTCGCCGAAGGCAAGAATCTCAGCGACGACGAGTTCGCCGATCTGTGGCACAAGCGTCGCCAGGAAGCGCTGGCCGGCCTGAAGTAGCCCCGGGGCGGCGGTCGGGACGTCCACGCTGCCCCCCGACCGCCGCCGCGATCAGGACCGCTCGATCATGACGTCCCCGTCCGATGCCAGCGCGGTTTCCGGGACCCGTCTCCACGGCACGGCCTACTGGACCGTCCTGGCGCTGGCGGCACTCGGCCTGGCCATCACCGTCAACCAGACTTTCGTCCTCGATCTGTTCGGCTTCCAGCCGCTGGGCAACGGCTATCTCTATTACCTGATCGGGCTCTTCCTGGCCGCGGCGTTCCTCTGCTATCCGGCGCGGGCGGCGGACGCCGGCCGCACCCCCTGGTACGACTGGCTGCTCGCCGCCGCCGCGATCGGCTCCACCCTCTACCTGGGGCGACACGCGCTGCAGATCATCAACGAGGGCTGGGAGTTCATGGCACCCGTGGAAGCCATGGTCGCTTCCAGCGTCCTGCTGGTGCTGGTCCTGGAAGGAGTACGCCGCTGCGGCGGCTGGCCGCTGCTCGTGGTGGCCCTGGTGTTCGGCAGCTATCCCCTGTACGCCGACCGCATGCCGGGCTTTCTCTGGGGCAACGTCTACGGTCTGGGCGGCACCGTCCGGGCCCACGTCCTGGGCGTGGAGAGCATCATCGGGATTCCCATGCAGGTGGTGGCCAACCTGGTCATCGGCTACGTGGTCTTCGGCTCCGTGCTGACGGTCACCGGGGGCGGCGAGTTCTTCATGCGCCTGGCGACGGCCCTGATGGGCCGAACCCGGGGCGGCCCGGCAAAGGTCGCGGTGGTCTCCAGCGCGCTCATGGGCAGCCTCTCCGGCAGCGTCATCTCCAACGTGCTGACTACCGGAGCCATCACCATCCCGGTGATGAAGCGCACCGGTTACCCGCCCCACTATGCCGCGGCAGTGGAAGCCTGCTCGTCCACCGGCGGGACGCTGATGCCACCGGTGATGGGCGCCGTCGCCTTCATCATGGCCTCGTTCCTGGGCGTCCCCTACGCGGAGGTGATGATAGCGGCATTCCTGCCCGCGGTGCTGTTCTACGTTGCGCTGCTCCTCCAGGTGGACAACTACGCCGCCCGTCAGGGCCTGCGCGGCATGGCCGGCGAGGACATCCCGCGGCTGGGTCCGACGCTCGCGACCGGCTGGCCGTATCTGCTGAGCCTGGCCATGCTCATCTACATGCTGCTATTCATGCGGCTGGAGGCCTATGCGCCCTACTACGCCTCGCTGGTGCTACTGGCCGTCTCGCTGTTCAGGCGCCGCTACCGGCTCAACTGGCAACGCCTGCGGGAACTGCTCCTGGAGCTGGCCGGCAGCGTAGGCAACCTGGTGGCGGTGCTGGCCGGCATCGGCCTCGTCGTCGGCGGGCTATCCTACACGGGGGTTGCCGGGGCGTTCTCCCGGGAGCTCCTGCTTTACGCGGGCAACAACGTGGCGCTGATGCTGGTCGCCGGCGCGGTCACCAGCTTCGTGCTCGGCATGGGCATGACGGTCAGCGCCTGCTACATTTTCCTGTCCATACTACTGGCGCCCGCGCTGGTGAATGCCGGCCTGAATCCCTTGGGGAGCCATCTGTTCATCCTCTACTGGGGCATGCTCTCCTATATCACCCCGCCGGTGGCGCTGGCCGCCATCACGGCCGCGGGGGTCGCCGGCGCCAACGGCTGGCGCACGGGTCTTCACGCCATGCGGCTCGGCAGCGTGCTGTTCCTGCTGCCGTTCATGTTCGTGCTCAATCCCTCGCTGATACTCCAGGGGGATACGCCGCATATCCTGCTCTCCGCCTGCACGGCGGTGGCGGCCATGTGGCTGCTGGCGTCGGGGCTCGAGGCCCACCTGTACCGGGTGGGCATCGTCGCCTGGCCTTTGCGCGCCGTCCTGCTGGCGGCCGGCGCGGTCCTCATGTACCCGGGTTGGCGGACGGACGCGGTCGGTGGTGCGCTGCTGGCGATGGTGTACGTCTCGGTCTGGCTCATGCCGTCACTGTGTCGGCCGGCCGCCGCGGCGGCCAGGCCCGCGGAGCCGCATTGACCCGCACCCGCTTCAGCTGTGCTGAAGCCGCGCTTCCGCAACGGTTGATTGTGCACGGCATGGGCCTGCCGGCAGGCTATGGGCACCGCCGAAGACCGTTTCACCCGGCGCATGAAAGCCGGGCACGGCGCGCGCCGTGTGTGGCGGAAGCACGCCTGTCCGGCGCACCATGCCGGTCACGGCGGTGCTTTATCTTCCCGGGCGACGGCCGCGAGACTGATGCCCGGGGAGGGCTGGGAGGTAAGCGACGTGAACGAGGGACATTCGCGAACTTGGCCGGACTGGCGTTCACTGCTGTTCGTGCCCGCGAGCCAGCCGGCCCTGCTCGACAAGGCGGCGGAGCGCGGTGCCGACGCCCTGATCCTGGATCTGGAGGATGCGGTGGCGGAAGCCGACAAGCCGGCCGCCCGGACCGCCGCCGCTGAGGCGGCCGGGCGACTGCACGCCGGCAACGTCAACGTGCTGGTGCGCGTCAACGCAGGCCCGCTCGCGATGATGCGCGACCTCGAGGCCTGCGTGGGCCCGGGCGTCCAGGCATTCGTCCTGCCCAAGGCGGAACGGCCGGAGCGGCTTGCGATGACCGACGAGCTCCTCGCTGACCTGGAGGAAGACGCTGGCCTCCCCGTCGGGGCCATCGGTCTGGTCGCGCTGGTGGAAACGGCGCGGGGGCTGCTGGCGGCCGCGGAGCTGGCGGAGGCGACGCCGCGGGTCATGGCGCTCGCGCTGGGCGCAGAGGATCTCGCCCTGGATCTGGGTGGCGAACCGGTGCCCGAGGTGCTCACCGAGCCGGCGCGGCGGATCGCCTGGTCGGCGCACGCCGCCGGCCGGGCCGCGGTGGGGTTCCCCGACTCCATCGCCAATATCCGCGACAGCGGGCGCCTGCAGACCGCCCTCGCGGCGGCCGGACGGCTGGGGTTCAGCGCCGCCATGTGCGTCCACCCGGCCCAGATCGAGCTCTGTCACCAGGCATTCGCCGTTACCGCCGACGAGGCGGAGCACGCGCAGCGCGTGGCGGACGCCTTTGAGCAGGCGCAGCGCCAGGGGACAGCAGTCTGCACGCTGGACGGGCAGATGATCGACCGGCCCGTGGTGCAGCGGGCGCATGCGACCCTCGCCCGCTGGCGGCGGCAGAACCCGGATCCTTCGCCGGATTGATTCAACGCTTGGAGCTAACATCCTTATGAGCATTAGCGGAAAGGCGTGCATCGCCGGGGTATACGAGCATCCCGCGCGCAAGGCGCCCGACAAATCAGTGGCACAGATCCATGCCGAATCGGCCCGCGGCGCCCTGGCCGACGCGGGGCTGTCGCCGGCGGACGTGGACGGCTACTTCTGCGCGGGGGACGCGCCCGGGCTGGGCGCGCTCAGCATCGTGGAGTACATGGGGCTGCGGGTGCGCCACGTGGACACCACGGAAACCGGCGGCTCGTCCTACCTGATTCACGTCTCCCACGCGGCCCAGGCCATTGCCATGGGCAAGTGCGAGGTGGCCCTGGTGACCCTGGGCGGGCGGCCGCGATCCGAGGGCCGGAGCGGCGCCAAGGCGCGGGACTGGGGCCCGAACCTGCCGGACGCCCCTTTCGAGGCGCCGTACGGGCCGCTCACCCTCAACCAGTATGCGATGGTCGCCATGCGCCACAGGCACGAATTCGGCACTACGCCGGAGCAGCTCGCCTGGATCAAGGTGGCGGCATCGCAGCACGCACAGCACAACCCCGATGCCATGCTGCGGGATGCGGTCACGGTGGAAGACGTGTTGAGCTCGCCAATGGTGGCCGACCCTCTGCATCGGCTGGACTGCTGCGTCGTCAGCGACGGCGGCGGCGCGGTGATTGTCACGCGCCCCGAGATCGCCGCCGGGCTCAAGCGGCCGATCGTGCGGGTGCGCGGCGCCGGCGAGGCGCCAAAGGGGCTGAACGGCGGCCGGATCGATCTCACCACCTCCGGCGCGGCCCGCTCGGGCGCGGCTGCCTTCGAGGAGGCCGGCGTCACGCCTGCGGATATCAAGTACGCCTCCATCTATGACAGCTTCACCATCACCGTGCTGATCCAGCTGGAGGACCTGGGCTTCTGCGCCAAGGGCGAAGGCGGACGGTTCGTCGCCGACGGCAACCTGATCTCCGGCGTCGGCAGGCTGCCCTTCAACACCGACGGCGGCGGCCTGTGCAACAACCACCCCGCCAACCGCGGCGGCATGACCAAGGTGATCGAGGCCGTGCGGCAGCTTCGCGGCGAAGCGCACCCCGAGGTACAGGTTCCCAACTGCGACCTGGCCCTGGCCCAGGGCACCGGAGGCTCGCTGGGCACCCGGCACGGCAGCGCCACGCTGATACTGGAGAGGGGCTGAAGCCATGACGACCCCGTATGAGGACAGAATACTGCCGGCGCCCGCCATGAACCCCGGCGACGAGCCCTACTTCGAGGCGGCCGCCGCCGGCAAGCTGGTGATAAAGCAGTGCACGGACTGCGGGGAGCACCACTTCTACCCGCGCTCCCTGTGCCCCTTTTGCCTGTCCGCCGAGACGAAGTGGGTGGAGAGCACGGGACGCGGCGTCATCCATACCTACAGCATCACCCGTCGCGCCGGGCCGGCACCCTATGCAATCGCCTTCGTCACCCTGGAGGAAGGCGTCAGCATGATGACCAACATCGTGGACTGCGATCTGGACGCCATCCGCATCGGCCAGCGCGTGCGGGTGGTATTCAAGCCGACCGACGGGGACGTCGTGGTGCCGTGCTTCGCGCCCGAGTAACACCGGCGGCGCGTGAGCGATTCGGGCCGGCATGCCGAGATACCCGCGGCGAGCGAAGCAACCACCGTGGGAGCGGCGACCTCGCCGCGATGCCTTGACCGCAAGCCGGAACAAGGGTCAAAAGGCCTGCTTCCGGCATTTCCATGTCGAGTCACAAAAAAACCCGCCGGCTCAGCGGCGGGTTCGGTGCGGCCGGAGTGTTGCCGCCGGTCAGTGTACGGTGGCCTGGTGACCCGCGCTCTCGCGCAGCACGTCCACCGCATCCCGCTCCCATACCTGGGCCAGCGCGGACTTGGAGACGATGTTGGCCATCTCGTCGTCGCTGACGAACGTGTTGCCGTCCACCACCCGCAGCGGATTGCGGTTCTGGTCGCGGATCTCGTAGGCGGGCTCGCCCTGCTCGGCGTCGCCGACCCGGATGGTCACGTTCTCCTCGCCGACCACCGCCTGCCAGTTGATCTGGGCCATCCACCCGGTGCTGTTGGAGTAGAGCGATACCCCCGCCAGGTAGTGCTCTTCGGAGGAATCCAGGTTCATGACATGGACGCTGCTCGTGAGATGCTCGAACGGCGTTTCCTCGAGCAGGCGGACGAACTGCTCTTTCCGGATTGTCTGCTGGTGCTTCATAATCTTCACCCATCGGAGGTGGTATGACCGCCCTCGGTCCATTTTATATATGTTCAAAATGGGGCGAAAAGCAGCATCGTTCAAGCTTCACCGGACTGCCGGCATCGTAACACCGGGCCGCTGTGCTATGCTGCGAAAATGGTACAATTCCGCAACTGATCGCCTCCGCCCCGACACCGAAGCCGAGCGCCCGCGACCGCCAACATGAGCACCTCATCATCGCAGAAGCTTCGCCGCGCACAGCGTGCCCGGGCGTTCGTGGACGAGCTGGTCAAACGCTATCCGAAGACCTTCTCGCGCGACCCGAAGGCCATCAGCCCGCTCGCCATCGGCACACTCGAGGCCGTTGCCAAAGATCTGCAGATGGATCCGGAGTGGGCCGAAACGCCGAAGTGGCTCATCAGGCAGTCGCTGGCCGTGTACACGCGCACGCCGGCCTACCTGCGGGCCCTTGCGGACGGCAAGCCCCGCCTCAATCTCGACGGCAGTGTCGCCGAGGATGTCAGTGCGACCGCCAAGCAGCACGCTCAGACGCAGCTCGACGCCCGCAAGCCGGCGAAGAAGCCCGGCCCCAAGAAAGGACGCCGGGGACGTCCGGGCGGCCGCAAGCGAAATCCGGCGGGCGCGGCCAGCGAGTCCAAGCTGGAAGCGCTGCAGCGGAAGTTCAACGATTAGGGAAGCGCTGAATCATTCGCGCGAGCCTGGCGGTTCAGGGTGTTCCCGAGCCTAGATATGGCACTACGGCGACGCCGCGTGCCGCTTGCGACGGCCGGTTTGCCGTCGCCCGTTTCCCCAGCGGAGAGGCCGCGGGGAGCGACTCGCCACCGGGCTTACCCAGCATCCGGTCAATGCCGCCCGGATGGTCGGTAGCCGCCCAGCAACGGCAGTACAGGATCCGGACCCGCCGCCCGCCGCGGAGGGCGGCGCTTGATGATCGTCCAACGAGCAGACGCAAGGTGACCATGGCAAGCGTTGAAAGACCGAAGCGCCCCGACCACGAGCTGGACTTGACCACCATGTCCCGCGAACAGCTGCGCGACCTCGAGGAGCGGATCGACCGCGAGCTCGAGGCCCGGGAGTTCGAGGCCAAGCTCAAGCGCGAGGTGGATTATCACGTGCGCAAGCAGGCACGGCAGAAACGCAACTCCGGCCATCAGGGCCGGTAGACAACACCCCCACACCCGGAGCCTTGGACCGGCGCGGATCGCCTCGCCGGTAGGGGACGCTCGGCCTCGCCCCCGGAAGATTACGGCAGCAGGGCCCGCCTGTGCCTCATCATCAGCGTCATGGGCGTGCCGAAGTAGTACACGAGCCGGCCCGAGTAGATCTTGCCCTTGTCGTAGACCGGTCCGGCATTGTCCAGGTCCTGATAGCCCAGCTCCAACGCCACCTTGTTGCCCGCGAACGCCGGCTGGTAGGCGAGCGTGACGTCGATGTCGCCCTTGGTTGCCATCAGCCCGTAGCCCGCCGCGAGCCTGGCGTTGCTGCCGGCATAACCCGCCAGTGCCGCCGATGCGGTATCCCGATCGTCGGGGTCGGGGCCGTCGATGCTGTATCGGGTGCGCGCACGACGCAGGATCAGATCGAAGGCGCGGTCGTACATCACCAGCACGCCGCGATAGGTCCGCGCGTCGAGATCATCGGCGCGGGCGAAGTCGAACCGCTCGCGCTCGTACTCGACGCCCAGTACCCCGCGGCCCGGATCCCGGGCGTACAGTCCGACCTGGCCCCGGGTGCTGTCGGCATCCACTGCCGCATCGTCGCTGGCGTCCAGCCACCGCCGCTGGAACTGGCCGTTCAGTCCGAACAGGCTGCCCAGCGGCAGGTTGGCATCCAGCATCACGTCCTGCACGCCGAGATGATCCGACTCCGCGTAGCCGCCGGAGAGGTTGAAGTTGGCCTGGCTGACCGCCGCGCCGCCCCCTTGCTGGGCGAGGGCCGCGGCGCACCACAGGATCATGACTGCTGAAACGCTCAGGCGTACTGACACGAGTGGCCTCCAGCTGGTTGTCGCATTCCTTCGTGGCCCGTTCCGCGCCCGACGCCGCGGGGGACGTGACCGTTGACCCGGCGACGTTGCCCGGGCGGTCAGTATAGGCGGTTTCCGCGCGCTTACACTCCCTCAGGGTCCAGGGGCCGTCAAAAGCCGAACTCGTCGGGATCGCCGAACAGCGCCTCCACGGAGAAATACAGCCGCGGCTGCATCTCGAAGTCCTGGTCCGCCGGAAACACGAACGCGGGACGCACTTCCATCAGCAGCCAGCGCTTGTACAGGCTGCGCCGCCAGCGGAGGTCGTAGAGCACCTGGCTGTAGGGCTCCCCGTCGTCGCCCCGGTCGCTGACGGCCATACGGTAGACCAGCGCCTCCATGGGTGCCAACCGCTCGGTGATCGTGAACTCGTGGCTGGAGAAAAACGTGCCCTCCCGTTCCAGGTAGGTGGTCTTCGTGTCGGAGCGGAAGAAGAAGTCCTGGGGCATGGGATGCTGCCACAGCATCTCCGTCTCCGCCCCGCGCCCCCTCTTGTGGGACCAGAACACCGTCTCGCCGAAGCGTACCTCCCAGTCACCGAGGAAATAGGACTTGCGCAGCCGCAGTCGGGTGTACGGGTTGGGCGGCCAGTGCAGTACCATGCCCGCGTCGGCGCGGAAGTTGAGATAGTTGGCGGTTTCGCGCACGTACTTCACGCCCGCCAGGTAGTCCGTGCCGGTCTGGGTGGTGTCCGGATTCGGCGACTGCGCCACGCCGGGGGACGACTCCTCGGTGTTGTCGAACGTGTCCCGGGTCTGACTTTCCAGGTAGATGTTGAACCGCTTCTCCGTGCGCGGCAGCGCGAGCTGCAGCCGTACCTCCGGCGAATACGAAGCTCCGCCACGCTCGAGCTGGTTCTGGACGCCGAGCCTGAGCAGGGAGCCCTTCTGCTCGCCTTGCAGGGGCTCGGTGCCGAAGAGCCCGTCGAGCCAGCGCCCGGTATCGACGATCTCCCGGGAGAGGTTCTCCTGGGCACCTTCGATATAGCTGCCCCAACCGTTGTCCTGCGCGGCCCCGGTCTCCTCGGCCGGCGCCGCCGTCCCCCCAAAGGGCAGGAGCCCGAACACCGCGGCAAACAGCGCCCGCCGCCATGCCGGTGCAACCCGCTCAGGAAACCGCAAACGACCCGCCCGTCAACACGTTTCGTGACCCCCCGGTTCGCCGCCGGCCGGCGCGTATCGGCGCCGCTGACCCCGATTCCTCACCGCACGAACGGCGGTGAGAATCCAATCTCCGCGACACTCAGAAAATCCTCGATCATCCGGGCGTGGTCGAAGACCAGCCCGGTCACCTCGGCAGCGTCCAGCAACCGTACTGCCCGGGCATCGTCCCCGGCAACCGGCTCGCCCTCCGCATCCGCGACGAACACCACGCTCACTGTATTCCCCCGCGGATCCCGGCCCGGCTCCGAGTAGACCCCGAGCAGACCGCGGAGCCGCACCTCCAGCCCGGTCTCCTCGTAGGCCTCGCGCCGGGCGGCATCGGCCACGGACTCACCCAGGTCGACGAAACCGCCGGGCAGCGCCAGGCCCCGGGGCGGATTGTGCCGTTCGATGAACACCACCCGCCCAGGGCGGCCAGGCAGCTCAATGATGATATCCACGCTGACCAGCGGCGTCTGCGGTCGTCCCATGCCGGCGCTCTCCTCTCAGCTCATTCTCTGGCGCACCCGCTGGACCACATCGTCGAGACCCTGCTCGCGATCGGTGCGCGTGGCGATCTTCATGTTGGTTACCAACCGCACCGCGCCCATCTCGTGGAGGCGCTCATGGCAGCGCCTGACCGCGCCCATGACGGCATCCCAATCGCCCTCGACATTGGTGCCGTTGGCATGGAGCTCGATTTTGAGCCCCGCGGCCTGCAGCACCCGCTGGCACTCGGCCACGTATTCGGACAGATGCACTCCAACCCCGATGGGGATCACACTCACTTCGGCAACGACATGCATGGCGGCCTCCCTTGCGATCCGCTTCGATCGGCACCATTCACCTTACGGATCCCGGCATTTTCACTCACCGTTCCTGCCCATTGTAAGGCGCTACGCACCCAAACCGGCAGGTGACCGACGTTCCACGGACTATGGACGCCATCAGCATACGCGGTACAGGCGGAACGATCGGCATGACGGCGTGTCCCGGACGCCCCATGCTGGGCGCGCCGGACACCGCCACCAGGCTGCACAACGACCTTACGCTGATCCGGGACTGGGACGCTCGCCTGCTGGTCACGCTCATGGAGAGCCGGGAGCTGCGGTGGCTGGGACTTGAGGGCCTCGGTGAGGCTGCGCGTGGCATCGGACTGGAGTGGATTCACATGCCCATTGCCGATTTCTCCGCGCCCGATGCGGCTTTCGAGGGCGCGTGGGCGCGCCACGGCAGCCTGATCCGCGGCCACCTGGCCGGCGGGGGCCGACTGGTACTCCACTGTCTCGCCGGGCTCGGACGCACCGGCACCGTTTCCGCGCGCATCCTGGTGGAGTTCGGCTATTCGCCGGAACGGGCCGTTCGCGAGGTCCGACGCGCCCGGCCTGGGGCCATCCAAAGCGACGCCCAGCTGGATTACGTGCTCATGCAACGCTGGCGCGACGTCCTGCCCTGAAAGACCGGCGCGATCCGCATCCGCAGGCCGTCACGGTGCTTCGCGCACCGCTGAATCGGCTCGACGGCGGGCAGCGGCCGTTTCCCTAGGTCGACGCGGCTTGCCCAGACGCCCCGGAGAGCCTCAGAGTAGGCGTGAGCCGGCGAGCCAGGGCAGCAACGGAGGCAGCAATGGATACCAACCGCTGCAGTGATTTCGTGGAACAGCTTTGGGAGGACGACGTCGTCCACCAGCTGACCGAGTTCATCCGGATTCCCAACAAATCTCCGCACTTCGACCCTGACTGGGCCGAGCACGGCCACATGGAGGCCGCGGTGGAACTGATGACGACCTGGGCCGGGCGCCAGCCGGTCAGCGGGATGACCCTTGAGGTGGTTCGCCTGCCCGGCCGCACGCCGCTGATCTATATCGACATCCCCGGCCGTGATGACGACACGGTCCTGCTCTACGGCCACCTGGACAAACAGCCCGAGATGAGCGGCTGGTCGCCGGAGCTGGGCCCCTGGAGCCCGGTCCGGCGCGGTGACCGCCTCTATGGCCGCGGCGGCGCCGACGACGGATACGCCCTGTATGCGTCCCTGGCCGCCGTCATGGCGCTGCAGGAACAGGGGGTGCCGCATAGCCGCTGCGTGGTCCTCATCGAGGCCTGTGAGGAGAGCGGCAGCTACGACCTGCCCTATTACATGGACGCCCTCGCGGAGCGTATCGGCGAGCCGAGCTTGGTGGTCTGCCTGGATTCGGGCTGCGGCAACTACGACCAGCTCTGGTGCACGACCTCGCTGCGCGGCATGGCCGCCGGCGTGCTGCAGGTGGACGTGCTTACCGAGGGCGTGCACTCCGGCGACGCGGGCGGGGTCGTGCCATCCAGCTTCCGCATTCTCCGCCAGCTGCTGTCCCGGCTGGAGGACGAAACCAGCGGCGATATCCGGCCGGAGTGGCTGCATGCCGAGATTCCGGGCGAGCGCCGCGAGCAGGCCGCTCATGCGGCGCGGGTCCTCGGCGAGGGGCTGCACACGAAGTTCCCGTTCGTCTCGGGGGCTCGACCCGAGGCCGACGATCCCGCCGAGCTCGTCCTCAAGCGCACCTGGCGGCCCAGCCTGGAGGTCACCGGCGCGGGCGGCTTGCCGGCCCTGGCGGACGCGGGTAACGTGCTGCGGCCCGGCACCAGCATCAAGCTCGCCCTGCGTCTGCCGCCGACGGTGGACGGCGGGAAGGCCGCGCGCCACCTCAAGTCACTCCTGGAAGCGGACCCGCCCCACGGCGCCCGGGTGCGGTTCGAGGCGGGACAGGCGGCCTCGGGCTGGGAGGCGCCGCCGCTGGCGTCCTGGCTGTCCGAGTCCCTGAACGCGGCGTCGCGGGCCTTTTTCGACGCGCCCGCGGTACTGATGGGCGAAGGCGGCACCATTCCCTTCATGGGCATGCTCGGAGCACGCTTCCCCAGCGCCCAGTTCCTCATCACCGGGGTGCTCGGACCGCAGTCCAACGCCCACGGGCCGAACGAGTTCCTCCACCTGCCCATGGCCAAACGGCTCTCCGGCTGCGTCGCCCGGGTGCTGGCCGACCACCACACGCGGTCGCGGGAGACAGCCGCCTGAGCTGCGCGGCAACCGTCGCCGGGGTTACAATGCCCGTCTTTTGCGCCGCGCTGGCGGCGCCGAACCATGGGTGGAAGGCAGACACGGACATGCGCGTGGATCGCATCCTCATTCACTATGCGGAGATCGCCCTGAAGGGGCGCAACCGCCGGGACTTCGAGCGCGCCCTGCGCGGCAACATCCGCCACCGCCTGCGCGCCGAGGGCATCGCCTGGCCGGTGCGGCTGGGTCACGACCGGATCACGGTCGAGCCGCCAGAGCAGCCGGGCGAATCCGTGGAGACGGTACTGGCGCTGCTGATGGAAATCCCCGGCATCGCCTCCTTCGCGCCGAGCGCGTTCGTCGGCGGCACCCCCTCCGGCGACGAGGCCGAGCAGGCAGCGGTCACGGAAACGGTGCTCGCCCAGGCGAATGCCACGGGCAGCGAGGCCGGCAGCTTCGCGGTGCGCGTCAACCGGGCGGACAAGCGCTACCCGATCAAGTCCGACGAGCTGGCACGGCGGCTCGGGGCCGCCATTCAGGGCCGCACGCCCTGGTCCGAGGTCAACCTCAACCGTCCGCACCGGCGCTTCCACGTCGATCTGTACCCGGAAGGCATCTACGTCTACACGGACAAGTACCGCGGTGCCGGCGGCCTGCCCGTGGGATCGGGAGGACATCTGATCGGGCTGCTCTCCGGGGGCATCGACTCCCCGGTGGCCGCCTACCGCATGGCCAAGCGCGGCTGCCGGGTCGATTTCCTGCACATGACGGCCAGCCAGGCAGTGCAGGCCAATGCGCCCGAGAACCTGGTGGCCCGGATCGCCGCCCGGCTCAGCCGCTACACGCTGCGCAGCCGCCTGGTCATGGTGCCCTACACCTATTTCGACATGGGCCTGATCGGCCATGCCCAGACCGGCTACGAGATGATCCTGTTCCGGCGCTTCGTGGCCCGGGTGGGCGAGCGGGTCGCCGCCCTGCTCGGCGCGGAAGCCATGGTCGCCGGCGATAGCCTGGGGCAGGTGGCTTCGCAGACGCTGGAGAACATGGTCACCAGCTCCATGGCCGCCCGCATGCCGGTGCTGCGGCCTCTGGTGGGCGATGACAAGCAGGAGATCATCGACCTGGCGCGCCGTATCGGGACCTACGAGCTGTCGATCCAGCCCTACAAGGACTGCTGCGCGCTCATCAGCCACAATCCGCGGACCCGATCGACTCCCGAGGTGCTGGAAACCATGGAGGCGGAGCTGTTCCCCGACTACGGCAAGCTCATCGACACCACCCTGGAGGATGGCGTGATGGTGCATTTCGACAGTGGACGGGTAGTCTCGGAGGCGCCGCTGACCGAGGTGATACGGCGGCGGACGGCGCCGACGGACGCCTGAGCGTTAGCCTGCCGATCTCACGGATTCACGAAGCGAGGGTGTGGCGTTGGCGGTGACTAACCTTCTCGGTCGTATGACCAGGTCTCTGTGGCCGAGTGCGCCGCTGTGGCAAGGCGCGAGGATGAGGTGTAGCAGCGCTACATGAGCGACGAGCACGCAGAGCACGGCCGTGCACTCGGCCACCCGCAGGGGCGCTGAGACCTGGCCATACGCCCGGGAAGGTTAGCGGAACAAGGAGCGGGAGCGCTCGGGCACGCAGGCGTATTCGACAATGCGTCGACCACCCGAACCGAGCGCAATGCCGATAGTCGACCGACTCCGCGGTCGCAGCCGTGAATCGGTGAGATCGGCGGGCTAGCCGGTCGGGGCCAGCCGTGGACTGATCTCGTAGTATTTGTCCAGGGCGTGTTCCACCTTGGAAAGCCGGTAGGGTTTGACCAGGAAGGCATCGGCGCCATTCTCGATGGCGGCCTTGAGATCGGCGGCCGCATGGCCCCCGCTGACCATGACCACGAAGGTGTTGGGGTACTCCAGCCGGATGCGACGCAGTACCGCCAGCGCCCCCGGGCCGGCGAGGGCCGAGTCGATGAAGGCGAGTCGCGGTGGATCGTCACCCCGGAAGCTGCGCAACGCGGCCATCCCGGAGGCGGCCTCAACCACGTGGGGGTGGTTCAGGCTCCGCAGCACCGTCCGCATGACATCGCGCATGATGGCGGACTCGTCTGCCACCAATATGCGCACGTTCGCCCCAAGAAGCATCGGCGAGCTCCCTCTCGGTTGAACCCAGTACAACCATTGGGCGGCCCGCCACCCCGGGACTGGCCGTACGATCCAGCGCATGCCTCAGGCTATCGATGCGCCTGCGGTCCCGCTGGAAATTCGTTCGGCACTGCCGCGAACGGCCGGACACCGCCACCCCAAGATCGACTGTAGCACCAGGACCTGCGCCGTGCGACCATGTCCGATTATCGGTGGCAGCATCGGGATCGACGGTCGCCGGCGGCCCGGGCCTGCCCCGCCAGGCCGCCTCCTCCGGGGGCGGACGGATCGCAGCATGGGTCGAAGGGAGTCCGCCGACGTGGCGTCCACCAAAGACACCAGTGTGACGCTGAACCTCCAGCGCTACCTGCTCGCCGGTGTGCTGACCGTGATCCCGATCTGGATCACCTACGTGGTGTTCAGCTTCGTGCTCCGGCAGCTGTCGGAGTTCGGCCGGCCCTGGGTGGTCGCGCTGGCGCGCGGCACCGAGATCTATTTCCCGAGCCTGGGCCCCGCCCTGCTGGCGCCCTGGTTCCAGAACGTACTGGCCGTGCTGCTGACCCTGCTGGGCCTCTACCTGCTCGGCTGGCTGGCGACCCAGGTTCTGGGCCGGCGTATCATCGCCGCGTTCGACAGCCTCGTGCAGCGCATACCGCTGGTGGAAAAAATCTATGGCGCCACCAAGAAGCTGCTCACGGCCCTGCAGCAGCAGCCGGGGGCGGACACGCAGCGGGTCGTGCTCATCGAGTTCCCCAACGCCGACATGAAGACCGTGGGGCTGGTCACGCGGGTGCTGACCGATCAGTACACCGGCAGGAAACTGGCCGCCGTATACGTGCCCACCACGCCCAACCCGACCTCGGGCTATCTGGAAATCGTGCCCTTGGAACGGCTGACGACTACCGACTGGAGCCTGGACGAAGCAATGACGTTCATCATCTCCGGAGGCTCAGTGGTCCCCGAAGACCGGTTCAGCTTCGACCGCAGCACCGGGGAGACCGCTGCCGACGTGCCGCAGCCCGCGCGAGGGGATGACGCCTGACCCCATGGATGCGATTCACCTCGGCGCACTCGCCATTCCGCTGAACCGGTTGCCGACCCTCGCTGCCCTCGCCGCACTGTTCGTTGCCGCGGCCCTGATCGGCCGCCGCCATCCCCGGCTCAACGCCTGGGCGGCCGAGACAGCGCTGGTGGCGCTGATTTGCGCCCGAGCCGGGTTCGTTGCCTTTAACTGGCCCGTTTACGCCGCGAACCCTGTGACCGTGCTCTATGTCTGGCAAGGCGGCTTCGTACCCGTCATCGGCATCGCCGCGGCGCTGGCCTACACCTTCTGGCGTCTGCGCCGGCACACGGAAAGCCTGCTGCGCGCCGGCATCCCGCTTGCTGCGGCCGGGCTCGCCTTCGGCGTGGGTACCGCCGCGGCTTCGTGGATGGCCGCCGCTCCCCGGCCGCTGCCGGATCTCACCGTGCAGACCCTGAGCGGGAAACCCGATGCTCTGCGTGACCATCTGGGCGGGCCGCTCATCGTCAATCTGTGGGCGACCTGGTGCCCGCCTTGCCGCCGGGAAATGCCCATGCTCACCGAGGTGGCACGGTCGCGTTCGGACGTGACGGTCCTGCTGGTAAATCAGGGGGAAGAGCGGGGGCGCGTACGGCAGTACCTCAGCAGCGAGAACCTGCACGGAGACAGCGTACGGCTGGATCCACAGAGCCGAGCCAGCGTAATGCTGATGGTGGACGCCTTCCCAACCACGCTGGTTTACGATGGCCGGGGCCGGCTCGTGCTGCGGCATGCCGGCGAAGTCTCGCGGGCGTTCATCCACAACGCCATCCGCAAGGCCCGGGGTGAACGTTAACCTCCGGGCCGGCCCACTCAGTGGGCCGGCGGACGGTACATCGGATAGAGGTTGTGCTCTTCCTGGAGGATGCGCTGCTTCAAGCGCTCGCCCACCTGCTTGTAGGCCTCCTCGAAGGGCGCGGCGTTGCTCTCGTTCACGCCGCTGGCGCTGTAAGTGCGGATGAAACCCATGACGTCCTTGGCGATGTCCCGCATGTCCTTGCGGAAGTCCCGCATCAGCTCGGCATTTTCCGGATCGCGCGAAAGCCGCTCCTCCAGATAGGAGTACAGCCGGTAATTCTCGGTAAGCAGGTGACTCTCCAGGCGCGTTTTGAAGGCAATGAGATCTTCCTTGATCGTCGCGTAATTCCGACTCAACAGATGCTCACCGATCCGGCCGTACAACGCCAGGAGCTCCTGGTGGTCCGTTTCCAGCGTATGGATAAGCGCCGGGTCGAAGTCATTGCCCATCGAACGGCCTGCCCGCTCGCTGGAGCCGTTGACCCGGTCGATCCCGCTTCGGCGGATCGCTTCTCCGTCACCCTGCCCCTTGCCATTTAAGAAACTGCTTAGCCAACCCATGACTACCCCCAGGTCAATGCCGACACGCGTGCCGTGACGTCACCCAGCGGGCCCAGGGATAAAGAGCGGGCACCTCGGGGACGTCACGCTCAAGTTCGACAGGAGGCCGCGCGGCCGCAGCCTTCCCAAGAGTCAGTGTTGCGGATCGGCCTAGGGGTACCTACCTGTCAGGTTTGACAGGCTGGGCGTCACACGAGAACGAGTCTAATAAGTAACTCATTGATGTAGATAAACATACGAAACGGCAGCCGACTCTCGCGCTGATATTTGCTAGTGAGCACCGTTTCACAAAATCAGCGAGTACCGCCGTAGCGCCACGCCGCCAGGGCCAGCAGTAGCCAGCCCACCAGAAACGCCAGACCACCCAGGGGCGTGATGGCTCCGAGGATGCGCACGCCGCTCAAGGCCAGCGCGTACAGACTGCCCGAGAACAGCACGATGCCGGCGATGAAGGCGATGCCGGCGCCGGCCAGCAGTGCGCGGCCGGGCAGGACGCCCGAGGCCAGACCCACGGCGAGCAGGGCCACCGCGTGTATGAGCTGATAGAGCACGGCCGTATGCCAGATCTCCATGCGCTCAGGCGAGAGGTGAGCCTTAAGGGCGTGGGCGCCGAAGGCCCCACCCGCCACGCCGAGAAAACCGGCAACCGCCGCCAGCACCACGAACCACCTCAGCATCAGCGTTTGTCCTTCTCTGTTCCGGCCACGTGCAACGGAGAGGATTCTACGCCGGGTGGACAGTCTCCCGCCAAGGCTTTAGAGTGGCGCGCCCTGCGAAGCGTCCCGCCCGGAGCCCCCCATGCCCTACCCGTCTCCCTACTCTGCCACGGTCGCGGTGATTGGCGCGGGCATGGCGGGACTGTCCTGCGCCGCACACCTGACCCGACAGGGCTGGTCCGTCACGCTATTCGAGCGCGAGGCTGTGACGGGCGGTCGTGCGGGCGGCGCCCCGGGCCTCGATATCCCGTGTGACCCGGGCGCGCAGTATCTCCGCGCCAGGAGCGAGGCGTTTCGCGCCGAAGCCGAGGCCTGGATCGAGGCGGGAACCGCTGCGCGCTGGCGCCCGCGTGTCGCCAGCATCGGTCCCGGCAGGAAGGTGTTTCGGGCGGACCCCGAACCCCGCTTCGTGGGGGTCCCGACCATGGCGGCGGCCGCCCGCGCGGCAGGCGCGGAGGTCCTGACTGGCTTCCCTGTCAGCGCAATCGCCCGCGAGGGGGCCGGCTGGACGGTCACCAATGAAGAACAAGGCCGCCATCACCAGGCTTTTCAGACGGTTGTTCTCGCCGTCCCGCCGGATGAGGCGGCCCGGCTGCTGGCGGCGGCGCCCGCCCTGCAGCACCATGCGGCCGGGATCAGCATGCGCCCGTGCTGGGCCGTGGCGGCCGAGTTCGGCAGACCACTGGACGTGGACTTCGACGGGGTATTCTTCGAATCGGGCGCCGTCACCTGGGCGGCGCGCGACAGCTCCAAGCCCGGTCGGGAACGGGGCGAGCGCTGGGTATTCCACGCCGATCCGGACTGGTCCCTGAGCCACGGGAGCCACGCCCCGGGCGCGGTGAAACGCGTGCTGCTGGACGCGTTCTTCAAGGCCGTGGAGCATCCCCAGCGGGCGCCGCTGGCACTGGACTGCCACTACTGGCCCCAGGCACGGACCGCGAACCCGCTGGGCGAGGCCGTCCTCGGAGACCCGGCCATGGGGCTCACCGTGTGCGGCGACTGGGTGTATGGGGATTCCAGCGTTGAGCACGCCTGGCTGAGCGGGCTGGCCGCGGCGCAGTGGCTGCTTACTAACCTTTCAGGAGGTATCTCGCGATACCTCCTGAAAGGTTAGTAAAGAAGGAGGGCGCCCGAAGGCGCCCTCCTGATTCCGCGGACGTCACCCCGGCAACCCGGGGTGACGTCGGTTAGCGGGATTACAGCGGCAGATCGCCCTCCTTCATCTTGTTCATGATGGCCTCCCACTGCATGGTCTTGCCCTGGGGCTTCTCGTTGTCCAGCTTGGGCTTCGGCGCCCCGGGCTGCTTGTACCAGTACTCGGGATCCTTCTTGGGATTGAGCTTGGGACCGCAGTCGCCCTGCAGACCCGAGCGGCCGATGCGCTCCATGACCCGGTCCTGGGCCTCGGCGAGGTTGTCCAGCGCCGTCGAGGGGGTCACCTCGCCGGCCACGGCCTCACCGATGTTCTGCCACCAGAGCTGGGCCAGCTTCGCGTAGTCCGGCACGTTCAGGCCGGTCGGCGTCCAGTACTTGATGCCCGGACCGCGGAAGAACTGGATCAGGCCGCCGTACTTGGACCCATCCGGATCGTCGAAGGACGAATCCATCACCGTGCTCTTGCGGATGAACGTCCAGCCCACGTGCGACTTCTTCAGGTCCACGGTCTTCGACGTCACGAACTGCGCATACAGCCACGCGGCCTTGCTGCGCTTCTCGGGCACGTTCTTCAGCAGCGTCCAGGAACCCTCGTCCCGGTAACCGGCCTTCATGCCCGGCTCCCAGTACGGTCCATGGGGCGTGGGCGCCATCCGCCACAGCGGCTTGCCGTTATCGTCCACCGTCTGGTTGCCCTTGCTCTGCGGCTCGAGCATGTTGGCGGTGAAAGCCGAATACCAGAAGATCTGCTGGGCGACGTTACCCTTCGAGAGCGCCGGCAGGGACTGGTAGAAGTCCATGCCGAGGGCACCCGGAGGCGCATACTCACGCAGCCAGTCCATGTACTTGCGCAGGGCGTACTTGGCAGCCGGGCTGTTGGCGGCACCGCCACGGCTCACGCTGGAGCCCACTGGACGGCAGCCGTCGGCGCGGATGCCCCACTCGTCGACCGGATAGCCGTTGGGGATGCCCTTGTCGCAGGCACCGGCCATGCACAGCCAGTCGTCGGTGAAGCGCCAGCCCAGATCGGGTGACTTCTTGCCGTAGTCCATGTGGCCGAACACCGCCTTGCCGTCGATCTCCTTCACGTCCTCCTTGAAGAACTCGGCGATGTCCTCGTAGGCCGACCAGTTCACCGGCACGCCCAGCTCGTAGCCGTACTTCTCCTTGAACTTCTTCTTGAGCTCCGGCCGGTCGAACCAGTCCTTGCGGAACCAGTAGACGTTGATGAAGGACTGATCCGGCAGCTGCCAGAGCTTGCCGTCGAAGCCCCGCGACTTCAGGCCCGTGGCATCCTGCAGGCCCAGGAAATCCTCCAGGTCGAAGTAGGGATCGGTGACGTCCTTGCCCGGCCCGGCCATCCAGTCGGTCAGGTTCCGTGTGTACGGGTACCGCGCATGGAACCCGATGAAATCGTCGTCGTTGATGTAGGCGTCGTAGATGGGTTGCCCCGTCTGCACCTGGGTCTGCAACTTCTCGACAACGTCACCTTCCTGGATGGTGTCGTGGGTCACGTGAATACCCGTGATCGCCTCGAAGGCCTTGGTCAGCGTATCCGATTCATAGGCATGGGTCGGGATGGTCTCGGAAACCACCTTGATGTTCATGCCCCGGTAGGGCTTGGCGGCCTTGATGAACCATTTCATCTCCTTGAGCTGATCTTCCTTGGACAGGACGGAAGGCTGGAACTCGTCGTTGATCCATTTCTTTGCCGCCGCCACCCGATCCGCGGGCATGTCCGAGTCCGCCGCGCTGGCGGGACCGGCTATGACCGCGAGGAAGGACGCGGCGGCGCAGGTCAACAGCAGCCTTCGGCACTTGGTGTTGTATGCTATGCCTCTCATCTGCGCTTCTCCTCCATTTCGGCCTTCTGCGTGAAGCCGGACTAGCCGGCACGCGCCGCCGGTTCGAAGGCCTCCATCCCGGACGACGCGTTCGAATCAGACGCCGAAGCTCAGCCCCAGCGCATGATGATTCCCATCCACGCCAGCGCGATCACGAATATGATCCACAGGCTGGCGTGGGTCAGCCCGATCCAGGCCAGGTGCATGTAAGCGGCCACGACCAAGCCGATGAAAAGGCGGTCGCCCGGCGTCGTCGGGATCGGCAGAAACCCTTTGCGTTCCGGGCTGGGCGCCGCCGTCTGCCAGACGGTCATCGCCGCGAGAATGGCCGCGATGCCGGCGAAGAACAGCGCAGTCGGTGTCGTCCAGTCCATCCAGCTCAACATGCGCTTTCCCCCCTCACACGCGGCCCAGGGCGAAGCCCTTGGCGATGTAGTTGCGGACGAAATAGATCACCAGCGCGCCGGGCACGATGGTCAGCATTCCGGCCGCCGCCAGCAGGCCCCAGTCGAGCCCCGAGGCGCTTACCGTTCGCGTCATGACCACGGCGATGGGCTTTGCCTGGGTCACCGTCAGCGTGCGCGCGAACAGCAGCTCCACCCACGAGAACATGAAGCAGAAGAACGCCGTAACGCCGACGCCGGCGCGGATCAGTGGGATGAACACGGTGACGAAGAACCGGGGCAGCGAGTAGCCGTCGATGAACGCGGTTTCGTCGATCTGGCGCGGCACGCCCGACATGAAGCCTTCCAGGATCCACACCGCCAGCGGCAGGTTGAACAGCGTGTGGGCCAGCGCCACCGCGGTGTACGTATCCAGCATGCCGATCGTCGTATACAGCTGGAAGAACGGCACCAGGAACACCGCCGGCGGCGCCATGCGGTTGGTCAGCAGCCAGAAAAACAAGTGCTTGTCGCCGATGAACCGGAACCGGGAAAAGGCGTAGGCCGCGGGCAGGGCCGCCACCAAGCAGATCACGGTGTTCATGGTCACGTAGGAAATGGAGTTCACATAGCCCATGTACCAACCGGGATCGGTGAAGATCTTCACGTAGTTCTGGAACGTGGGGTCGTGCGGGAACAGCGCCAGGCGGGACATGATGTCCGTGTTCTCCCGCAGCGACATGTTGAGCATCCAGTAGATCGGCAGCATCAGCACGATCAGGTAGACGATCAGCCCCAGGGTGCGCATCTGGATTCTCATCGCTGTTCTCCCGTGCCGGCCCGCGTCAGCACCTGATAGAAGACGTAACTGAACGCCAGGATGATCAGGAAGTAGATGATCGAGAAGGCGCCGGCCCGACCCAGGTCGAACTCGCCCGTCGCGATCTTCACCAGGTAGATGGAGAGGAACGTGGTGGAGTTGCCGGGCCCGCCGCCGGTCAGCACGAACGGCTCCGTGTAGATCAGGAAGCTGTCCATGAACCGCAGCAGCACGGCGATCATAAGCACGCCGCGCATCTTGGGCAGCTGAATGTACAGGAACACCGCCCACTTCGACGCGCCGTCGATGCGCGCGGCCTGATAGTATGCGTCCGGTATGGAGCGCAGGCCCGCGTAAGCCAGCAGCGCCACCAGCGGAGTCCAGTGCCAGACCTCCATCATCATGACCGAGATCCAGGCCTGGATGGGCACCGTGGGATAGTCGAAGTGAATGCCCAGAGTCTGGTTGATGAAATGACCCAGCAGGCCGATGTCCGGCCGCAGGAAGATCACCCAGATGGTGCCGATGACGTTCCAGGGGATGAGCAGCGGCAGCGCGATCAGCACCAGGGTGAGCGAGGTCCCGAAACCGCTCTTGCGCGGCATCGTCAGGGCAATGGCCACCCCCAGCGGGATCTCGATCAGCAGCACCAGTCCGGAGAACACGAACTGGCGCCACAGTGCGTCCTGCAGCCGCGAGTTGTGCAGCATCTGCCGGTACCACTCGGTGCCGACGAAGATCCGATGGGCCGGATCGAAGATGTCCTGCACCGAATAGTTCACCACCGTCATCAGCGGGATGATCGAGTTGTACGCCACCAGTAGCACGACGGGCAGAACGAGGATCCAGGCCCGGTTGTCCATGGTCTTCAGCATCTCCCCTCCTCCCCGCTAGTCCACGACAAAGCCGTCGGCGTACAGCCAGGTCCACTCCAGCGGGAACGACAGCCGGCCCGGTCCTTCGGACACCCCGACGTCCTCGCCCACCTTGACCTTCACCATGTGACCGTCGAGCCGCGCCGTGAGCACCTTGTAGTTGCCCAGATCCTCCACGGCCGTGATCTCCACCGGCAGCGCATCCGCCCCGGCGCAGGCCTGGTAGCCTACGAACTCGGGGCGGATGCCCAGCTCCAGCTTCCCCCCGGCCCGGCGGGCCCTATCCGCGTACTCCCCTTTGAGCGGAATGTGGTGAGCGCCCACGCGCACGCCGGCACCGTCGACCTCGCACGGCAGCAGGTTCATACCGGGACTGCCGATGAAGTAGCCGACGAAGGTGTGCGCCGGGCGCTCGAAGAGCTCGGTGGGCGTACCGACCTGTACCACCTGCCCCTCGTCGAGCACGATGACCTGCTCGGCGAAAGTCAGCGCCTCGCCCTGATCGTGGGTGACATAGATCAGCGTGGGCTTGAACTCCTGATGGATCTGCTTGAGATTGCGCCGCAGCATCCACTTCAGGTGAGGGTCGATGACGGTGAGCGGCTCGTCGAACAGGATGGCAGCCACGTCGCTGCGCACCAGGCCCCGGCCCAGGGAGATCTTCTGCTTGGCATCCGCCGCCAGGCCGCTGGCGCGCTTCTTGAGCACGTCGTCCAGACCCAGCATCTCCGCCACCCGCGCCACGCGGCTGCGCACTTCCGGCTCCGCCACCTTGCGGTTGCGCAGCGGAAAAGCCAGGTTGTCGAACACCGTCATGGTGTCGTAGACCACCGGGAACTGGAATACCTGGGCGATGTTGCGCCGGGCCGTCGGCTGGGCGGTCACGTCCCGCCCATCCAGCATGATCTGCCCCTCGCTGGGCCGCAGCAGTCCGGAAGTGATGTTAAGCAGCGTGCTCTTGCCCGA
>Ga0102944_1000656_pt1 | contig 25586 bp, 24 predicted proteins | sample SalPonD_shore_MG_FD_78172 | JGI IMG/M metagenome (GOLD analysis project Ga0102944, IMG submission 78172) | Salt pond soil microbial communities from South San Francisco under conditions of wetland restoration - Salt Pond MetaG... | ecosystem: Environmental > Aquatic > Marine > Intertidal zone >...
AAAAATTATAAATGATTTTATAATATTATTTAATCCCTTCTAATTCATTTGGGATATATTTATAAGTGTCTAAGAATCGTTTTCTAACTTTAGATATATCATAATTTTGAGTTTGTGCTCCAGTTGTCTCAACAACAAAAGATGCAAGAACAGAACCTAATCTACAGGCATCAATTAAAGTAAAATTGAGCATCAAACCTGTTAAAATCCCCGCACGGTAACCGTCCCCAGCACCAGTAGTATCTGTTATTTGTTTGGGTTTTACTATGGGAATTTCAAGGGTATAAGTACGCCCTTCTTGATCTTTATATAATAATTCTGATCCCTCCTCTCCTTTAGTGGTAATTATCGCTTCTACATATCCCATTAATTTTTCTTTAGACATTCCTGATTTGTTTATCATCTGCGTTATTTCATGTTTATTTCCAATTAAAATGTTAGATTTTTTAATAGTTTCAACTAATATAGATTTAGGGAATAGAGGAGTGACTTGGCCCGGATCAAATATTATGGGAATGGCTAATTCATATAGCTGGTCCGCAAAATTTGCCATAGCCTCAACGCTTTGGGTGGAATTAATCGCATATAAATAATTTTCTGGATCTGCGATCTTTTCTTTTAAGTCAATATCTTTACATTTATCAAGAGCGCCTCCATGAAAAATAATCATCTGATTTGCTTTGATATCGTTTACAATATAACATGAAGCAGTAAAATCATTTTCGTGTATATCTATTCCAAGCTCAACGTTACCACATAGCGTGATATGATCCTTGTATCCGAGACTTTCAAAATCCTTTCCAACGGATCCAACTAAAGAAACACGTCCAACTTTCAATAAGCCTAAATTATATGTGATATTCCCTGCTGTACCTCCGTAATATTGAATTCTTGAATCAGCAGTTATAGTGGATTGATACTCTTCCTTATCATGATCGATGAAAACTGCATTTATAAATTTTTCATTAAATCCCATTATATAATCGAATGCCAAAGAACCTAGAACAATTACCTTTTGTTTTTGGGGCATAAATTTTGTTTTGATATAAATTTTTTCTTAATGTATTATCTAAGTTATGCATTTTTAAAAATTCTTTTGAGATTATAAATGAACTTATTACGATTAAGGGCTAGAAATTAATATTATAAAAAATTAGCGTAAAAAATGGATGATCTTATAAGCCAAATTGAGAAACTCAAGATTAGTGAAATAAAATCAATAATTGACCAGCGCATAGAAGAATTTGCTAAATTTCAAGATGAACACATTAATCGAATTTTCCGAGAATTATGTTTTTGTATTATGACTGCAAATTGCCCTGCTGATCGTTGTATCGAAATCCATGAAACAATAGGAGAGGATTTTCTCATTCTCTCTGAGGAGGAACTTTCTGCTACCTTCAAAGATTTAGGTTATCGATTTCCTAATGTACGTGCAAATTATATAACCGAATCCAGAAATTATATCAAACAATTAGAGGATGCTTTAATTTCTTTAAAAGGGGACGAGTTACGATCTTGGGTTGTAAAAAATATTAAAGGTTTAGGATATAAAGAAAGTAGTCATTTTCTAAGAAATATCGGTTATAAAGATTATGCTATTGTAGATTTTCACATTGTAGATTTGCTTGAGCGCCATGAATTAATAAAACGCCCTAAAACAATGACAAAAAAGAAATATTTACAAATAGAAGAGGTATTAAAAGAACTCGGAGAAACTTTGGAGTTAAATATGGGGGAATTAGATTTATATTTATGGTACTTAGAAACAGGAAAAATTTTAAAATAATTTTTAATAAATCTACTAATATTCTATTTTATTATTCAGAACTAGAGATCCAACGGAATATCAAGCTCAATTTCAGAATTCTCTAATCTTTTCATTATTTCCCTTAATCCTGACTCATTAGAGGCTAATTCAAGAATATTTTGATATAATGCAGTGATATTATCTACACCCACTTTTAGATAAAAATCTTTTTCTGGAAGAGAAATTTTTAGAATTTCATAAATTCCTTTGATTGCTTCCTTAATATTATCAAAATTTTTCAATGCTTTTTCGGTTAAATCTGGTTGAGTTATTTTTGAGTTAAACATATTCTTAACCTCTTTAGTTTACAAAAAATAATAAATACTAAAAAGTAGATCTTTTTTTTTCCTTGTTTGTTATAGTATTGCGAACAAAAATCATTTTTCTATTTATAAAAATTGAGAGAATAATAGATCAAAGAATTATATAGATCTCAAACCTATGGAGAAAATAAGAGATGAGCCAAATTATTGCTCCATGGGAAAATCCTATGACAAAAACAAACCAAGTATCAATATTAAGCGCTATAATATAATATAAAATATTAATTATGATTATATGAAGGATAAACAAGAGAAAGGAATTTTTCCCCATAATACTCAGAAAATTTTCTTGGTTAATAAAATCATAATTGTTTTCCCATCTATCAAAAATTAAATAAAATAAATAATATAATAAGCAAGATGCTCCAATACTTATAAAAACGAAAGGGAGTGTAATTCTAAACCTACTTATTCCCCATATAAATGATGTGAAAATCCCTATCAAGAGAAAGATGACTCCTCCTATTATAAAATATTTATTTTTCGAATCATATGAGAAATGTTTAGTTAGTACCGAAGAAAAGAGGATAATCGATCCCCACCCTAATGAGCTGAAAAACCCTCCTTCAATGGCATTGTAGATATGTTCTCCAAAAAAATATAATATTATTAATTGATGGATTAGAATAAATATAGAAGCTACAGCACACTGGATTTTGATATTAAACTTGATAAATACCGTTAAAATCAATCCTGAAATCCCAAGAACTTGCAGAATCCCCCAGCGAAATAGAAAAATGGATTCAGGATTCATAGTCAAAAGCAATCCAATCCCAGTTATTATAAGGTAACGTTGAATAAAATGAAAATATGTTTTTCTTGAGCCGTCTCTCTCGATTCTTTTTCTAAAAGAGAGATTTGAATTTAACGCCATCATAAATATGAAAAATGGAGCGATTAAATCCACATATGTAAGCCCGTAATCTGGAGCATGTTTGGTCCAAGATGGTACATTATCAAAAATCGATAATGTATTAACAAACACCATTAGCAAGATTATTAATCCTTTAAAAATATCAATACTTAAGTATCTCTCTTTAATATTTCTCTTCATTTTTTAAAGTAATACTTTCAATTATTAATTAAATTGAAATAAAGATTAACCGAATTAAAACAAATGGTTTTCTTCATTAAGATTCAAACTCTTGATGGACTTTTTCTTATCTCTCTGAGAGAAACTTATGTGCTTTTGTGAGAATTTGTCTTGTGTTTTTATGAGTAAGTCGATCTAATGCTTTTTCATAGGGTAACCATTCGTAATCTACATGTTCATAACTCAATTCTATCTTTTTTTGATGAGATTCCATAAGAAGGCAGTTAACTGTTTTATGGATAAGGTTACCTTCTAATCTATAATAGTATTCATAACTTTCCTCAAACCCATCTATAATCTCCGCATCTTTAATTCCAGTTTCTTCTTCTAATTCTCTAATTATGGTTTCTTTTTCTAATTCTTCCTCTTCAACATTACCTTTTACAAGCCCCCAATGCCCCATTTCATATTTTAACAAAAGATATTCATTTGCATGAAATACAATAGCAGCAGTTGAGTGTTCATTTCTCATTTCTATTTATTGATCACTTTATTTTGAAAATATAATTACTTAATCTGCAATTTCGGAAGACCTATAAATCTTTTCCAAAATTTATAAATAGAACTAGTTTAAAATAATATTATATTTAATCATTAAGAGATTAAAAATAAGAAATGAATGAAATTGAAGCAAGATTAAAAGATATATTGAATTCCTCTGTGATAATTGATTCACTGAGTCATGGTCCGATGCCTTGGAGCGAAGATTTGGTAAAGTTTTCCGATGATATGATTGCGAAAGGGATAAACCCGTGGGATATTATTCCAAAGATTCTTACAAAATTTGCGAGAAAAATAGTTGAAGATAATGATTATTACGAAATGTATAAAAAGGCTTGGGAAAAATCGAGCGTAAATTGTGTGAGTTGGACAATTGGTCCGTTATATTCTAATCCATATTCATTTGAGGGGGTATTTCATAACTATTCAATAATGACCTATCTCTTTGATCATCGAAGTGATTTTTTCAAGAAAGTGATAAAAGCTGAAGATATCACATCCGCTATGAAGGAAGGAAAAAAAGCCATAATCTTAAACTTTCAAAGTATGCAGCATATTGGAGAAGACATAGATATGGTTGAATTATATTATATGAAAGGAGTCCGAATAATGCAATTAACTTATAATACTAAAAATCCGGTAGGGACAGGATGTACGGCTAGAAGAGATAGAGGATTAACAGAATTCGGAAAAGATGTAGTAAATAAAATTAATGATTTTGGCTGTATTGTAGATATTTCGCATTGTGGTATTCAAACTACATTGGATGCGATTGAAGTTTCAAAAGATCCAGTTATAGCTTCTCATACTTTTGCAAAAGAGCTTTATGAGCATGATCGAGGGAAAAATGTTGATATTTTAAAAAAAATAGCTGATAAAGGTGGTTATATCGGAGTTTTGACAGTGCCAGGATTTATTGGTAATGATCCCGAAATAACAATCGATCATTGGCTAAATCATATTGATTATATAAAAAATCTGGTAGGAATTGATTATGTTGGAGTTGGAACAGATTATTATGGCTTCTCTGTACCTGATAATTTAGCTATTAAAATAGGGGAGTTTATAGAAAAACTAGGCTTCCGTCCTGAACATAAAGCCAGCTTTCTCACTAAAATGAAAAATTTTGAGAACTATACAAAATTTCCTAATTTGATTGAAGGTTTAATAAAACGAGGTTATACTGAGGAGGAAATTCAAAAAATAATTGGGGAAAATTTTCTACGAGTTTTTAAGAAAATTGTTGGATAAATAAAGATTTAAAGAAAAAATTATCTTTTAAGTCTTTTTCCTTTAATCATATCCAAAATCACGTTATCATCAGTTCTTTTTCTCCATCTACCCAATCGAGATTTCATATCAGTTAGTAATTCCTTATACTCTTCTTTTTCAATTAAATTAGTGAGTTCGAAAGGATCTTCGTCAAGGTTATACAGTTCATCTAAATCATTTTCATTATAAATGTATTTATATTCCTTATAAATTAGAGCACGTCCTAAATGTTTTGTAATATGTCCATTAGTTTCACACATAATGTCTTTACGCCAATTAATGTCATCCCCATTAAATAGGGATAAGAGACTCTTTCCATGAATGGGCTCAGAAAATAGTGTTCCAGCAGCATCTAAAATTGTGGGAGCGACATCGATATTACTTATTAATTCTTTTATTTTGACTCCCTCTGGAATATTACCTGGATATCGAATAAAGAAAGGAATTCTAATCATTTCCTCGGGCATATACGCATCTTTATCAAAATGCCCACCATGACTTGCCACGGCATCTCCATGGTCAGAGGTCCAGATCACTATGGTTCTTTCATCTAATTCAAGTTTTTTTAGTGTATCGAGAATCTTTCCTATAGCTTCATCCATTAATGTTTGTTGGCCATAATTTGCAGCTAGTATTTCTTGCCAAACCGACCATGGTAATGGATTGGGATAGATTAATTCTCCATTTTCGGAGGTTGGATAATTTACATCTTTTTTATATATTTCTGGTTTATTTTTCAAATCATCTCTGAAGCTGGGATGTTCAGGTATAGATTTTGGGTCATATAAATCTATAAATTCCTGCGCAGCATAATAAGGTTCGTGAGGGCCCCAAAAATCTATTCTAATGTGAAAAGGTGTTTTATTTCCTGCTTTCGCAATCTTTTCAAGCTGTTCGCAAGCAAGTTCCGAAAGAAAAAATGCCTCGTGTGTTTCTTTTGGAGTGATCATTGGCCCGCTTGCATGTTCTGATGAGCTAACAAAATTTGGTGAATGAGTTTGTCCTTCATATACATCAAGAATTTTGGTATAATTATGATCTGGATCAAGTAAACTGTGTTCTATTTTCACTTGAAACTGTGGTAAATTATTCTTTTTTATATATTCTTTATATTCTGGAGTAATATAAGGATTACCATATCCTGGAATTGAGAATCCTTTACATCCGAAATCCATTGGTACACCTCTTCCGGAATGCCACTTACCAAAATAATATAGATCATAACCTTGTTCCTTTAATTTCTCAAAATAAAGTTCTTTATCATATTTATGATTTGTTTCATTCTTGATTTCTCCATGAATATGAGGATATAACCCTGTAAGCATAGTACGTCGAGCTGGTCCGCATAAGGGACATGCAGTATATGCTCGAGTGAATTCAACTCCCTCTTTAGCAAATTGCTTTAAGTTTGGTCTCTGAATTTCTGGACCCTCTCCCATCTTTCCATGCCCATACCAAGCGTGGTGATCTTGCAGAATATAAATTATATTAGGTTTTTTACTCATTTTTTAAATATTAGATTATTTAGTTACTTTAATTTTCACTTTTTTCTGTTCTTGCTTTTTTAGCTTTTCCATGCATAATAGCTTGGTAAGTCGCTACTGTATTTTTGGGAGGGATTATTTCTTCTTCCTTTTGGATTAATGAAATTGCCTCTTCTGGACATGTTGGCACGCAAACACCGCAACCGATACATCGGTCTAAATTTATGTTCGAAATCTCATCTTTGATTGTTACTGCATCCATATTACACCTAGTTTCGCAAACTCCACATCCTATACACAATTCAGAATCTACTTTAGCATAATAATTTGTCGCAAAGAATTTTACTGGCGCATCATAATTTTTTTGGTTTCTTAAAATCCCACAGCAACATCCACAACAGCAACAAATACACATTGGTCTTTGAGAATTACCCGGTTGGAGAACAAGTCCATCTTTTTGTGCTTGCTCTAAAATCTCTAATGCTTCCTCCTTAGAAATAAATCTCCCTAAACCTTTTTCTTCATATAATTTAGCAGCATTTCTGAATGAGAAACAAATTTCTCTAAGATCTGTTTGTTTACATGGTTCTCCTAATAGGTCCTTTTCTTTTTTACAAATACAATCAGCAACTGCGATTGGTCCTCCGCAATCTTCTATTACTTGTCTGAAATCATCATATGTAGCTACAGCTGATGTCGTTTCAACGGCTTGTTCAATCGGAATGGTTCTTAATTGAGGAATCCCAGACACATTATATTCATCAATAAATGCTTCTTCAAAATATTGTTCAGCTAAATCTATAAATTCTTTATTAAGGCGATTCAATTGATACTCATATATTCCAATCGCAAAGGGAGCATTTGCGTAGTATTTAATGTTTTCCCCATTTTCTTCATTGATACCTCGATTGATTAATCCATCTGAGTACATCTTATCTAAAATCTGTTCCAACTCTTCAATCGATATATTTTCTTTTCGTACTTTTCTATAAATTTTTTTCAATGGTTTCGCTATAAAATCAAGCTTCATAGCCATTTTAGCTTGTTGGTGAGTAAATAAGTTTTTTAAAATTTTTAATTCTACTCCAGATTCCGTGGAAGGATAGCCAACAGGAAGTGTATCAAGATGGTTTTTTAATTTTTGATAAACATCGTTATTTTCTTTAGTCATTGTATTATCAAAATTAGGTTATTTTATAATTTTATTTATTATTTTTCAAATTTAAAGTCTTTAACTTCTAAAGACCAAAAATAAACCGAAAAAAAGATTTCTTTTTAAAATTAAATAATATCTGTATATCTAACTAAGAACATGAAATCAATCTTTCACGAACTTTTTTTTTAGGATTAGTATAAATGATTAATTTTGTATAATTTTTCTAAAGTTTCTTATCCTTAGAATTAACTGAAAGGAAAATTAATTAATTCTCTAAAATGGAGATTAATCTGTGATAATAATATAAATGTACCAATTAAAAACGTTTCAATAAGGTTGCCATTCCTGTTCCCCCCCCAGCACATTGTGAACATATACCATATTTAAAATTGTTAGCATTAAGCGAATATAATGTTGTAAGTATCAATCTTGTACCCGTCATTCCAGGAGGATGCCCAATTGCTATTGCTCCACCATTAATATTAACTCGATCTTCTTTGATATTTAATGCTTTAATGCAGAATAATGCTTGCTGTGCTTGTGCTTCATTTATTTCAAATACATCTATTTCAGATAATTTTTTATTTGTCTTTTTCAATAAATTTCGGATTGCGGGAATTGGTCCTAATCCCATATATTCTGGTTTAACATTCCCTTGTGAAAATGCTTCTAATTTTGCTTTTGGAGTTAATCCTAGCTCCTTTATCTTTTCTTGTGAAGCAATTATTATAGCTGCAGCTCCATCATTTAAAGGGCAAGTATTTCCAGCAGTTAGAAAACCATTCTTTCTGAATATGGGTTTCAATTTATTCAATTTTTCTAAGGTTAAATCTTCTCTGGGACTCTCATCATGATAAAGTTTTATCTCCCTATTTTTATAGACAAATTTGATGGGAATAATTTCTTTAAAAAAATTATTATTTTTGGCTTGAAAATACTTCCTATGACTACTGAGAGCAAATTTATTTATTTTTTCAAAACTTAAAGATATCTTGTCTAAATTATAATACTTACATATCTCTTCAGCATTCTCAATAATATTTTCAGCAGTTTCACCGACATGTTTATAATTTCCATAAACCCCATAAGTATCTTCGAAGCCATCATAAAAAAGGGCATCTTCTAATTTTTGATTTCGTAATCTACTTCCCCATCTGGCATTCATCAACATATAGGGGCATTGACTATTACTTTCCATTCCACCTGCAATAATGAGATTATTTTCTCCCATAGCAATTTGTCTGTAGGCAATCTCAACAGATTTCATGCCAGATGAACAAACATTATTAACAGTTAATGCCCCCGATTTATGTGGAATTCCAGACTTAAGAGAAGCAATTCGTGCAGGATTATTTCCCATTCCCTCTTGATGAATCGCACCCATTATAACATCTTCAACAAGATCTTCGGAAATGTGAGCTCTCTTAATAGCTTCTTTTATAGCGATTGCCCCTAACTCAACAGCAGGAACATCTTTTAGTGATTTTCCAAAATGACCGATTGGGGTTCTTGCTCCGTCAATTATGTATACTTCTCTCATAGAAAAAGACCCTTATTTTACTAAAAATATTAATAAATTGTCTCTCCTGTTGTTTTATTAACTTTGAGATGTCTGAATTTTGCATCAGATTGAGGGAATTTCTCTGATTTTATGATATTTTCTTTGACTTGATTAGGAAAGAGATATTTTGTTAAATGAATAATCATCTCTTTATTCTCTATACAATTCAGTAATTTAAGACTTTCACATGAATAAAATAGTTCTGATATAAGATCATTATTAGTTTCACTGCAGAAATCTAAGATTTCTAAATTTCTGAATATTCTAGAGATAATATTATCTAATAATGGATATTTCTCTAATTTTTCCAATGTGTCTCGAAAGTAATTTAGAAAAAGAACATAGTAAGTTGCCTCAGAAGAAATGAATCCATCCCGGTACTGAGTAATACCGTCATCGGTCATTCTGAGATCTATCTCGTTTAGAATTGCATTTATCTTCTCGGGTTCATATTTATCTAAATAATTATACAAATTGAGAATTTTTAGAATAACTACCAATTGAGATGTTTCTAAATTTTTTAAATAATTAGGTTCAAAATATTTTGAATCTGCTAAAAATAATTTATTTAATTGATCAGGAGTAAGTTTATAATCCATAAGTTCTTTTACTTTTAAAAAATAATAGGTTCCATCAGTAGCCTCGATTAATGGGCTATCAAATTCATCAATTGCCTCTTCAATCAAATTTGAAAGAAAATCTTTTATTTTTTGGTCATCGACTGATAAATTAAAATGCTTAGCTAAATATATTCCACAAAAATAAATGTCTGGATTTTTTAAGGAGATTAATGGTACATCGACTAACCATTCATCAACATTTTCTTTTAAATATTGCTTAATACGAGAAAAGTTAAAAAAACTTTCCATATGAAAGAAATCAATAATCCGGAAAACCAGATATGTCAATTGAAGTCTATCTTTTGGATCTCTAAGTACTTCGAGATCCTCAATATCGCATTTACTTTCACTAAATTTAAAAAAAGTACTATCTCGAATATGAACATATCTTCTTAGATTCTCCTGTTTATTTGGATTTTCTTCTAACAGACTTTTTAATTCTCTCATTTCTATAATATATTCAAGGGGGATTAATCCATTAGATTTTAAACTAAGAATTAGTCGGCTAACATTATCACTCACAAAATAATCTACGATTTTTTCCAAGAAAACTTCATATATAATTGGGGCGATTTTTATCTCATATAAATCTATCAAATTCTTAATCCTATCTCTTTCCCCTTTTCTAAAATTTAAAAAAGGATCAGCTAATTTCAATTCTAAATATTTTTTATCAAAACCCAAACCAACTAATTCTTTGATAACAAAATCAAGTATCACATGAAATCTTTCTTCAAGAGGTTGGTCGTTATTTTTGAATAACACAGTAATTTGTTTTTGAAAAAATGAGTCGATATTATCGTATAATAATCCACTTTCAGTGAAATATAAATCTAATATGTTAAATATTCCTTGAAATATCATTTATAATCCTATTAATAAAGGATGTGTTTTAGTTGAAGTCTTATATATATTGAAAATTAAACCATTTTAGGTTTAATAATTTATCATTTGATTTATTATCTAAATAATCATAAAAGTTCAAAAATATGATTATTAAATTTAGTTATGATAGATAATTTGGTTTATTTAGTACATTTTTTAATTTTTTCAGGTCTTTGAATACAAGAACCTTGTTTTTTTTCTACATTTTTAGGCTTCCTCTTTAAACGTTCCTCTCTTCTCTGTTTTGCTTCCTTCCAACGACGTTTTTGCTCCTCAGTCTCAAGTATCAATCCTGGAACCTTAACTGGATTATCATTTTCATCTAAAGCTACATAAGTTAAGTATGCTGAGGCGATATGACCCGTACTGCCAGTAAGTAAACATTCATCCTCAGCACGAACTCCTATTTCAATAGAAGTATTACCAACATAGTTTAAAGAAGCTTTTACAAATACCACATTACCAACATACGCAGGATTTAGAAAGCTTACTTGATCTATAGATGCTGTTACACAATTTCTATGTGTATGACGAGAAGCCACTATCCCCGCTGCTTGATCTATAAGCTTTAATACAACTCCTCCAAACACATTCCCAGCTGGATTAGCATCAGACGGCATCATTAGCTGAGAAATGGTAGTCTTAGATTCTGATACGGTTTTCTCATCTTTTTCCATTTTTTGTATCATCTTTTTATAATTTTTATTATTAAAACTATTCAAACCTAATTTAAATAAACTCTGTTTATCCTTTATAAAAATATTATGATTAAGAATTCCTTATCGAAAATCTGAATTAAGAAGATATTTTGGGATGAAATATTTATGTTTTTAATGCAAAAACTAATGATTTTTTTCTAAAGAGCATAAAAAAAATATAGAAATTAATAATAATTTATCTCTCAACTCTCACAAGACAAGGACCTTGAGCTTCTTTTTTATTTACTTTCTTTATTCTATTTTTTCTTCTTTCTTCCGCTTCTTTAAATCGTTTTTTCTGTTCATCATTTTCAAGAACTAATCCCGGAATTTTAGTAGGTTTATCATTCTCGTCTAAAGCGACATAAGTTAGATATGCAGATGCTACGTGAGCCTTTCTGCCAGTTACTAAACATTCGGCATCAACGCTTACCCCTACTTCCATTGAGCTTCGAGAAACATAATTTATAGAGCCTTTTGCAATTACTACATTTCCAATAAATACTGGGGAGAGAAAATTTAACCTATCAACTGAAGCAGTGACACAATTAAGATGGGTGTGACGTGATGCTACAATGAGAGCGCAACTGTCAATTATGTTCATAATTACTCCTCCAAAGACATTTCCAGCAGGATTCGCATCAGGAGGCATCATAATTTGAGAGATCTCAACTTGAGAATCTGAAACAGGTTTAGGTTCCATTTAAGATCACTTCATTTTAGTTTTATCTATGAAAAAGTGATGCTTCATTCAATCATAAAGATTTTCATAATATTAAATAAAATATCGAGGAATGGTATTTAGATTATAGAAATAAAAAATCTTTTTGAAATAATTTGATTGTCATTAATAATATGATCCTTATTAAAACATCAGAATTATATCAAATAGTCTGAGTTTTATTAAATAGTCAGATTTTTATTTGAATGATAATTTTCCTAGACAATAATAAAATGAATCTTTATTCACAACTTATATCATTGATAAAACAAATATAAAAGGTTGAAAAATTATGAGTTTTAGAGAGACTTATGAAGCAATAAAAGCAGATCCTACTGCTGGAGAAAAGAATTTTAATGTAAAATGTGAGATGCTCAAAAATGGAATGCAATGTAAAACCACAATGGGAGCATCGAATCATGAATTTGTTATTGATGCTCCAGCGGGGTTAGATGGAACTGATGAGGGCCCAAGTCCTTTACTGGCAATTCTAGCTTCTATTGGAGGTTGTATAATAGCAGTTACTAGATTTTGGGCTAAAATAATGGATATCGAAATAGAAGAGATGACCATCTTTTCTAGAGGGAAAATTAATTTATCTGGTATTTTCGGATTAGATGATAACGAGCTACCAGGCTATACATCATTAGAGCCGGTAATTCGAATTAAAGCAAACGCTCCAAAGGAAAAAGTACAAGAAATGATGGATCAAGTTCTTTCCCATTGTCCGGTTATTACCAATTTCGCCGGCGCAACACCTATCGAGCCAAAAGTTCAAATTCAATAAACTAGATAATTTTTAACAATTTTCTTTTTTTTCTATATCTTAAATTATTTAATAGGTGCTTGTTTTTTTAAGATAAATAAGCTAATTACGAAGGTAATTATTGCAATTGCACCAGTAGTGATTCCTACCCCTAAACCCAAAGTTTTAGAGAAAATTTCCCACAGCCAGAATAAGAAAGATAATAAAGTTATAAATAACGCTTCAATTGTAATTGTTATAAGTATTCTAGAACTTAAGGGAAAGTTGTCTAGTAACAAGTTTATTACAGGAATTTCTAATATCATCATAGCAATTATGAAAATAAATACAAGATAATTAATATCCATTTTTCAATAAGAATTAAAGTGATTGCTCTTATCTAAAAAATAGTCTTTACTCTATTAAAATTTAAACTTTTTAATGAAAAATAAATCGATCAAACACAATGAATCAGTACACGCAAATTTTTTTTAATGTATTTGGAATTTAATACATATGTCTATTAAAAAGAAAGATGCGGAACCCCAAGCAAAAATGATTGTAGAAAGAGTTTTTAAAGAAAACAAATATCTCTCTGGCGTGTTGAAGGGTGTATGTTCTAAAATGGATTCTGAAAGATACCCGAATGCAATTGCTCTTGAAAATTTAAGCAAAGATCATCCCGAAATAATTTATCCCGAATGGAATTTCTTTGTAAATTTCTTAAAAAGCGAAAATGCTTACCATAAATCAATTGCAATTTCTACAATCTCAAATCTTATTGCTCTTGATAAGCAAAATAAGTTTAAAGAAGTATTTGAGGTTTATTTCAATCTTCTTGATGATAAGAGTGTAATCGTATCAAGGAAACTTGCTATGGTTGCGGGAAAAATTGCCAAAACTAAACCAAAATATAAATCGAAAATTACAAAATTATTACTAAAAATTGATAATACTCAACATAATCAAAGTCGGAAAGATTTAATTAAAGGAGATATTATTGAGGCTTTTAATGATTATTTTACTATCATTGAGAAAAAAGACCAAATTATAGATTTTGTTAAGGATCAATTATCGAGTTCTAGTCCAAGTACAGTGAAAAAAGCGAGAAATTTTCTCTCAAAATGGGAAAAGTTAGAAGAATATTCATAATTGAAAAAATTATAAAGGTAAAAGCGACGCTAAATAAAGAAATAATAAGATTATTCCAGATACTAAAATAATACTGATTGTTAATCCGATTATTCTCATCTTTCTTTTGTAATCCTTATTGCACTCATGACATTTTATTTTTGAGGGATTTGGTCTGAAAGAGAAAGCATATTCCGCATGATTTTTACAAAGTGGGATACTACAATTAGCGCATTTGCCTATAGCAGGTTTATCGCATTTAGCACAAGTTTCAGTAATATCAATTCACTTCCAGTTATTAACCAAATTTATACTATATTAATATTATCTAATTTAATTGTTAATAAAACTAAAACTATTATGTTCTTCTTAAATAAAAAATAATAAAAAATGGAATAGGTTTCGTTACTGCTATTTTAAAGGATAATTAGGTTTCTGTTTTTTAAAAAAAGCTGTAGAAGCTTCGACCATATCTTTAGATGAAAATGCCAAAATGATTGAGCTATTTTCGAATTGAATAACATTACTGAGAGATGGTGAATCAAGGGTTAAATTGATAGCCCGTTTTGTTAATCTTAAACCTAACGGGCTTTTTGTTAACATTTCTTTTGCTAATTCTAATCCAGAATCTAATAAATGTTCTTTATCAACCAATTTCGTAACAAGTCCAAGTTTTTCCGCTTCTAATCCATTTAAAGCCTTCCCAGTATAAATTATTTCTGCTGCTTTAGACATTCCTATAAGACGTGGTAAAAAATAACTAGACCCCATATCAGCTCCAGTTAATCCAATATTAATTGAGGCATTAATGAACTTTGCCTCAGGAGTTGCAATTCTAATATCAGAGGCTAATATAAATCCTAATCCTCCACCTGCTGCAGATCCATGAATTAATGCGATTATAGGTTGATTTATTTCTCGTAGTTTCATTATTAATTCACTTATCCTCCATTGGTGGTATATTTTTCGCTTTAATGGTTCAGTCATATCTAAATAGTAGTATTTTTCATATCCCACAGGTGTTTTCTTAGAATTTAATATTAATCCCTCTTGTAGGTCAGTACCTGCGCTAAATATTTTACCTTCTGCTCTTAGAATTAAAACTCTGCAATTTAAGTTAGTAGATAAATTATCGAATATTTCATGAAGTTCTTCTTCCATCTGAAAAGAAATCGCATTTAATTTTTCAGGTCTATTAAGAGTTAAGATACCTATTCCGTCTTCTCTTAATTCAAATTTGATAGTTTTATATTCATTATTCATATTTCACACATTTTTTTGTAATTCTTAAAAGATAATTTGATATACATAAATAAAATCTTTTACAAATTTTAAAAATGTAAATTACATAGGGAATTAAAAATTAAAATAGAAATCCTCTCTAAAGTGAATTTTCCAATCTTCGAAAAAAAATATTTTCAAAAATAGAAATTCTTATAAATCTGATTATCACATTTATATTCAAAAAAATGAATACATTTTGCTATGAAAGAAAATAAGGAAAAAGTTTATCATGAATTAAGGGAACATCTTGATAGAATGCCTATTGGATACCCTGCAACCAAATCGGGGATTGAAATAAAAATCCTTAAACACCTTTTCCAACCAGATCAAGCTCAAATTGCCACATTTCTTTCATGGAAGTGGAAGAAGTTGGAGGAGATACATAAAACTATAAATAAAAATGAGATTTCAATTAATCAACTCGAATCTGTTTTGAACGAAATGGTTCACGATGGTCTTATTAATTATAAATATGATAATAACACTAAATTGTATGCAAACGCTCCATTAGTAGTAGGATTTTATGAGTATCAATTAAAACGGTTAGATAAGCAATTAGTAAAGGACGTATTTCATTATATCAAGGAGGCATTTGGTTTTGAGATAATGAGAACTCAAATTTCACAACTTAGGACGGTTCCCATTGAACAAAGTATTGAATCAGAGATTAAAATATCTACTTACGATAATATAAGAGAAATATTTGAAAAAGCAAAACCACCTTTCGCCGTAACGAATTGTATATGTAAAAAAGCAACAGATATGATTGAAAACCCTTGCAAAATCACCGAAAGAAGAGAAATATGCATGGCTGTTGACTGGATGGCTCAGTTATATGTGGATCAAGGATGGGCACGAGAAATCTCTAAGAAAGAAGCTTTAAGCATTTTGAAGAAAAATGAAGAAGATGGATTAATATTAAACGTTGAGAATACTCAAGAACCCCTTTTTTTCTGTGGATGTTGTACATGTTGCTGTGGTTTAACAGCTGGGTTAAAAAAACTTCATAATCCTTCTAAACTGGCACATAACAATTTTTATGCTCAGGTAGATTCTGAATTATGCATTGGATGTGGAACTTGTATTGACAGATGTCAGATGGAAGCAATAACTTTTGAAGAAAATAAAGCTCAAATAAATAAAAAGCGATGTATTGGATGCGGAAATTGCGTTTATATATGTCCATCTGATGCTTTATCCTTGAATATTATCAAAAATATTAAAAAACCTCCCGAAACATCGACCAAACTTTATAGTTCTATTTTATCTAAAAAAAATCAATTAAAAGAAAAATATCAAAAATTTAAATCGAATATAAATTAAATATTAATTCAATTAGCGATAATTTATTTCTAAAATTTCTAATAAGTTCAATAAATTAGCTTCTTTAATGATTTTATTTCATAAATTTCATCTGGAATTTTTATTAACTTATTATATTCTATATTTAGAGATTCAAGATTATTTAAATTAAAAATAGACTTAGGCAGAGAATAAAGTTCATTATAACTTAGGTCTAATGATTTTAAATAAGAAAGATCACCAATCCAATCCGGAATTTTATTGATGTGATTATAGGATAAATTTAGAGATAATAGATTTTTAATTTTAAAAGATCTAAAGATTGCGGGAAAATGATTAAATTCATTTCCTTTCAGATTTAATATTCGGAGTTCACGCAATTTAAAAAATTCAGAAGATAATTTTTTGAGATAATTAAAACTTAAATCTAAATAATCGATTCTTTTTAATTTATAAAGAGTTTTTGGGATATTTTTTAATAAAGAAAACGCAACTCCTCTTATTATACCTTCCTTAACTAATATAGTGGTATTTGGATTTAAAAATATTAAATTCGTTTCTCTATTTCTCAAAATGCGAATATCATCAATAGTTTTAGATTGATCTAATACAAAAACAAAATCTTTAGCATCTATACTCATTCTATTTGACAATTTATCAATTCTTTTTTGGAACTCATCAAAAACAAGAGGATTATGTATTTTATTGATAACTTTTCGAAATGTGTTTAATACAAGGAAAGAATTCTCATTTCTAATAGACCATATTAGTGATTTCAGACTTTTTTCCAAAAAATAATTACCTAATAACTCTGCTGCTCTCGCCCTAATTATTTCCTCTTCATCAGATATTAAACATCTTTCTAAGATATTATATGTTTCAGGAATTTCAGGACCTACTTTTATTAAAATATCCAAGGAATCTAATCGTATTTTTGGATCACAATTATTTTCTATAAAATTTAGTAATAAATCTACTGTCTTAGAGAAGGAAATAAGATGATTTATATAATTAGAATATAATTTGGAAGGAGTAAAGGACATTGAAATTTTTGTAGATTCAGTTGATTTATTTTGCTTTTAAATACTAAGTTTTTTCTATTTTTTTATTCTAGATAGAACATAAAACCCCCGCATTAAAAAGACTTTTATATTGTGAAAATTTAATTATTTATTAAATAACAAGCCAAAATAGATTGTTATGGAAAATAAAAATAAAGGAACACCCATAGAAATCTGGCTTAAATACTGTGAAGATACTATAAAAATTCTTATTGATAAGGGTTCAGAAAAAGTCAAAGAAACAAAAGAGATCTCTGAACCTTATTAAAAACCTATTTATAATATTATTCTTAATTGATAATGTTAGCAATTTTTGTCGATTATCGTTTACATTATAATTTATATTTATTATGTTGTCAATTATTTGAATTATAATTTTCGCTAAATGCTTTTATGTAATAAGCTTAATCCAGTTCCTCAATTTGTATAAGATTAATATAATTTAAATTAATTAAACTATTTTAAAATTTAATTTATAATTTCAGTAGATATCAAAATAATGAATATTGAATCCTCCGATAATAAGATTAATAAACATGAGCTTGAAAAATATAACGTCAATGTAAGAACTGCCTTTTTTACTATAATGCTAAGTATATTTGTTGATGTGCTTGGATATTCTATGGTACTCCCTCTTTTACCTAAGATAGCTCAAATATACGGAGCTGAAGATATTATCGTTGGTATTCTTATTTCATCGAATGCTTTCACAGCACTAATATTTGGACCAATATGGGGTAAATTAAGTGATATTTATGGGAGGAAACCGATTTTAGTTATTTCTCAAGCAGGAACATTTGCGGCATTTCTCGTTTTAGGATTATCTGATTCTATATTAATAATATTTTTATCAAGAATTCTTGATGGAATGTTTGGGGGACAGATACCTGTTATTAGAGCATATATTACAGATATTACAACTCCAGAAACAAGATCAGCAGAAATTGGGAAGATCACAGTCAGTTATGCGATGGGAATGATTCTTGGTCCCAGTTTAGGAGGTTTTTTGGGATCCATTAATTGGAGATATCCCGCATTTGTTGCTTGTGGTATGGCAATAACAAGCATTATTCTGACACTTAAAGTATTAATCGAAAGTATGCCCACGCAGAGAAGAGAGGATCTAAAGAGGGAAAGAGTTAGGAGATTTGAATTAGAAGGAAAGAGATCCATATGGAATAAAGGCTTAATCATAAGACTAGTGCAATTATTTATTGGATTTAGCATCACTGTCATGTTTAATTCAAGTTTAGCTTTAGTTATGGATAAAAGATTTGGGAGTGGACCGTTAGAAATAGGGATAGTTTTGACTGTAGGAGCGACGGTAGTAATGTTTTATGGAGGTTTTCTAATGAAAAGATTAATAAAAAAATTTGGTGAGAAAGCAGTTTATTTATTCACATTCTCCTTATCTATTATCGTTTCAATATTTTATCCATTTCTTTTTGAATACTGGATGGTTTTTATTTTCATCTTTCCCTTTGGTTTTGTTATGGGCTTCTTATCGCCCCTTATTATGTCTAATATTTCAAAAGCGGTAGATTCAGATAAACAAGGGATAGCATCGGGGTATTCCACTAATTTTCAATCTATTGCACAGTCAATCATGCCTCTCATAGCAACAAGTTATTTACAGGTTGGTTATTTTTCATTGGCTTTCATTACTCTTAATGCATATGAATTAATTGGGTATACAGCTACACTTTTTGGATGTGTTCTTTTGTTATTAGGTTTGATAGATTTAAAATTGCATCCTGAACTTTATGCTCATGAAAATAGAAAGAAGAAGGGCATATCTATTACTAATTAAGAATAGATCATTTTAGGGTATAAATACCCTCTGAAGCCCCATATTCCTCAAATCCAAGCGATTTAATAAAGGAAATGGCTACCTTATTCTCTTTATAGACCTCACATCTTAATTCCTTAATTCCTTTATCTTTAAAAAAATTCCATGCCTCTAAGGCTAGATACTTTCCTAAACCTTTACCTTGATATTTTGGAACTACTCCTAATCCAGAAATCAATCCGATTTCTTTATTTAATTTATTAAATTCTACCAAAATGAATCCTACGTCTTGAGAATCTAACTTTGCGATTAAGAATTTTGTATCCTCATCTTCAAAAATTTCCATAAATAATTCCTCTGTTACTTCTTTCATCGGTAAATGAGAAGCATTCCAAGACTCATGATAAATTTGATTAATTTTGACTATATCCTCTTTGTTTGCTTCTCGAATTTTCACATCTGTTTTATGCGATTTTACATATTTTTCTAATTTTTCCACAGCAATGTCTTTAGCTTTAGAAATAGAAAGACCTAATTTAATGTAATTCTCATCTTCTTGATAAATGTCAGTTAATCCCTTCTGGATATTCGAAAATAACCCTCGGACTCGTTTTCTTAGAATCGATATTTTACTTTCTAAGTCTTCCTCTGACATTATGTAAAATATAGATTTACACTGGTATTTAAATTTCGCCAATATCTGATTAAAATTATTTTAAAAGAAGATAAAAATAAAGAATATTTTATGAAAGAAAAAAGAAATAACTTTTATTTTAATGGATATTCTGGATCTCTTTTTTCGAAAAATGCTTTCACGCCTTCCATAACATCGGAGGATGTCGAACAAAGCATTTGTGTTCGATTTTCTAATTGTATCATTGTTTCCAAACTCGGTGAATCCATTGAAAGATTTATAGCCTCTTTTGTCATTCGCAATCCCAAAGGACTTTTATGAAGCATATTATTAGCAAGTTCTAATCCAGCATTGAATAATTCTTCATCTCCTCCATTTATGACCTTAAGAACTAATCCTATTCTTTCTGCTTCTTCCGCCTCGATAAATCGACCTGTATACAATATCTCCACTGCTCTAGACATTCCTATTAAACGTGGGAGAAAATAGCTAGAACCCATATCCGCGCCAGAAAAACCGACTTTTATGAAAGCATTATTAAATTTTGCCTGTTCTCCGGCGATTCTTACATCAGCAGCTAAAGAAAATGCAAATCCTGCACCTGAAGCTGCCCCCTGTATTAATGCGATAACAGGTTGATTTATCTTTCTCATTTTAAGAATTAATTGACCAGTCCTCCATTGTCCATACATTTTTGCTTTAATTATATCCTTTTCTGGTACATCTATAAAATAAAATTTTTCCTTCAAATTATCTGGTTTTTTCTTTGATTGGAGAACCACAGATTCTTTTAAATCCAATCCTGCGCAAAATGCTCTGCCCGAAGCTTTCAAAATTACTACACGACAATTAAGATTTACCATCAAATGGTCTAATAATTCATGTAAATCTTCAATCATCTGAAAAGACATTGCATTCAGTTTATCTGGTCTATTCAGAGTTAAAATGCCAATTCCATTCTCTTTTAGTTCAAAATTAATTGTTTCGAAATTATAATCCAAAGATTTTCAACTCATTTTTAAAATTATATTAAATTATATTTAGACACTAAACCTAATAAAATGAGACCATAAATTGTTTATTACCTAAAAACAGAAAAATTAGATAAAAATGTAATTTTAAATTAATATCTCCAAATTTAAATAAGAAATATTTGAGGTAATAAAGAATAGCAGAAGAAAGTAAAGGTAAGAAGATTTCGAGAACCTATTTAGGAATATTGTTTGGTATTATTTTCGGTTCGATTTTAACAATCCTAGTATTTATTTATACAAATAATGCGCTGAGTTTTATTTTAATTGGGATTTTTTTAGTGGTAGGATTAATCTTCGGTTCCTTATGGGAAAAACAAGCCAACTAAAATCTTGGATTATTATGAATCTCTCTTATTTTCCTTTTTAAAGGAAAATATTCAAAACTACTTTTTTAGACAATTAATCAAAAAATAAAAAAATAAAGAATTATAATTGAAACAATCTGAAAAATCTTATTTATCTTGAATGGAATTCTGTTCTCTCTATTATCTCCCTTTGCATATTCTCATTGATTTGAGTAAAGTAGGCGTTGTAGCCGGAAACCCGAACTATCAACCATCGATAACTTTCTGGATGTACCATAGCATCTCTTAAAGTATCTGAGGTTACAATATTGAATTGCCATAACATTCCACCAAAATCAAAAAAACTTTCTACATAGCTCGTAAAAAGATCCAAAGTCTCTGTATGAGTATCATTAACATGAGGCACAAGTTTTACATTATATGAGGCATTATTTGGCATTTTGAGATGATCTAAGCTTGCAATAGTACGAATGTTTTGCAATAACATATCTGATCTGCCAGGTGCAGGTGTTAAGGCATGTGTTAATGATTCTCCCGATTTTCTCCCTGAAGGTAATGCTCCCGTAAGCATTCCATAACCAACATGGTAACTTATAGACCAATAGCCTACAAAATAATCTCCTCCTCGATAATTTTTAGTCTTCTTATATTCATTATAGCAAAATTCCAAGAGATCATCTGCTATATCTTGAGTTCCAGGTTCATCAGAACCAAATTTATCTACTTGATCAATTTTATTCAATAATTTTGCCGAGCCGTTTTCAAAATTATCTTCTAATGCATAATGTAAGGTAGAAAAATCCAATTCTTTTTTATCATAAATTAAATCTCTTATTACTAATAAGCTATCTATAACATCCGTTAAAGCCACCAAAGCTACTCCAGAAGTGTTATAACGCGCTCCACCATATATTAGATCTTTTCCCGACTCTAGGGGTCCTTCATAGAAAGCAGATAGAAAGGGAGTAGGATGAATATATTGATGAGTCATGCCTAAATAATTATTAATTTCTATGGATTTTTCGATTAGATACGCCAAGTGAGTTTTATATGCTTTATAAAAATCTTCAAAAGTAGGAAAGTTTTCTAAAGAAGGAATGCCCGTTTTAGGTCCGACTTGTTCTCCAATTAAAGGATGAATTCCTCCATATAATGTCATTTCTAATGGTGCAACTAAATTTAACAACATACAATTAGTATGTCCATAATGTTTTCCCACCACTGTAGGTTCCACGCAGCCTGTTGCCGCCCAGTCTCTAGCATCTTCTAATTTAAAACCTTCATTCACAAGAGCTTCGATCATAGTTTTATCATTATGAATTGCGGGTGAGGATATCATGTTTACGTTTACCTCAACCAGTCTTCGTAAATATTCTTCTGAATTAATACCAGGATAATATCTTGCATTCATATTGGGATCTTGAAAACATAGCATTTCATTTGTTTTCAATATTATAAAACTCATATCACAAACAGCATTATTACCATCCCTATCCACACCTCCTACCGTAACCGTATCATCTGAGGAACTTCCTCCAAATAATTTATTTCCTATAGATGGGACTAAGGGGTCATGATCATTAATTCTTAAAAATAAGGATCCTACTAACTCAATAGCGTTTTCAATGATCTCTTCTCTTTCCTTATCTGTGTTCGCCTTTTTAATATCATTGATAAAATAGGGTTGTAACATCTGGTCTAATCTTCCGATACTCATAGCAGAATTTGCATTTTCAGAATGGATACATACAAAACTCGTCCAAATTGATTGAATTGCCTCTTGGAGAGTCTCAGCAGGTTCTGCAGGAACTTTTGCACAAACACGGGAAATTTCCTCTAACTCTTTTTTACGGATAGCCTCTTCAGAATTATTAGGATCTAAATCACTTGCAATTCTCATAGCTTCTTCACTTAAATGATTAGAATAACTTAGAGCTCCATCAATCGAGATTTGAATTGCTTTATAGAAATTCCTTTTATCCTGCGAATCTGCCTCTTCTTCCTTTTCAAATGCCTCTTCCTTAATGGCTTTCAATCCTTTTTCTAAAATTATGGGAAATCCTGGAACGGTATGAGAAATCGCATTATTCTTCATCATAAAATAAAATACCCAGCACTCCTCAAGCCATTGAGAAATTGGATCATCAAATTTAGCACGACAATATTCCCGAACATTTCTTTCCATCCAATAAGGAAATACTTCTTGACTAAGAATATCTGCATCATCAGGATCAATATCATTGGGATTTAGCTTTCTGTTTCCTATGCTTCTTAATTCGGGCCAAACTGCAGTACCTATCAATTCGGGATATATCGGGACACCCACTTCTTTTGAAGTCGTTGATCCCGCTACAAGATGATGTTCATGGATAATCGGTTTCTTATTGCTCATAATATAATTAACAGCGTTCGCTTGACGGAGTTCTGGATCGATTGGATTTCCTTTTGGATCAGTTTCAAACCCATTCTCTTTATGATAATCAGTCACTAATTTTGCTCGCTCAATACAAATTGCTGGTTTTAACGCCCTACGCCTGGCTTTTAGATACTTTAATCGTGGAAAGTCGTTGATGGTATATTTCGATAAATATGGATCTTCTAAAAATTCTATATTATCAATTTTTCTGTCAAGGCTCTCATTTTTAAGAATTCTCCTCGCTTCTCCTTCTAATATTTCTTCTATAGAACAAATTAATTGATTTTCAGGACCTTTATACCCTTTTATTTTCACTCCAGTAGCTACCGAAGTTAGATAGGAAAATTTCGTTAAATAGGTCATGTTGCCTTTATAAGACATTCTATTATCAAGTAAATATTCTAAAGTCTCGTCCGCACTTTTGTTCCATGTTTCCGCTAAAGTAGCCCTATTTTTATAATAAATTGTTATATTAGGATCTTCGATTTTTCCCTCCCCCGTACTAATTTCTCCATCTTGGAATATTAAATAGAAATCAAACTCTCCATCTCGAGTACTAAATTGATACTTCGCATTAAACGTGTATCCTGTCTCTTCATTCACAATTTCTTTTCGGTATCTTTTACGGCTAAAAACTACATTTAAAAGAGAAAGAGATTGCTTAAATCTTTCCAAGTTTTCATTTATCTCTGGATCATTCATTTTTTTTACTCCAATTTTCAATCTTCTCTATTATCTGATAGATTAAAGTTTAATTCTAATAATTCACATAATTTTTAATTATTAAAATCAATAACATTGTTAATATTTGTTTTCTGATAATATAAAAATTTTTATTTATTGGATAAAACAAAAAAAATGAATCTTAAGTTTATCAATTTTAAGCTAAAAATCTTATAAATACAAATATAAATATAAAATTTAATCAATTTACTTTTTATTTATTACTGTAATATATTTTTTAATAATAAAAAAACATAGATCTTAGATATGGATAGAAAAGAACAGTATAAAAGAAAATTAGATTTCATAATCGAAAAAATACATAATCTCCCAAACGTGGAAAATCAAGATGAGATTTATATTGATGCCTTATTTTATCGACTGCAAGTGGCAATCGATGCATCTATGGATGTGATTGCAATGCTCTGTAAGGATTTAGGAATAAAAGTAAGAGATGATTATACAAATATAGATAAAATAAAAGAATTAAATGTATTTTCCCTCGAACTAGTGAAGAAATTACGAAAATATAATGGTTTACGAAATGTTTTAGTACATAAATATAATAAAATTGAAGAGGATCTAATTCTCCAACAAAAGGAAGATATTAAAGAAAATTTAAATTTATTTGTGAAAAAAGTGGATATTATTATCAATGAAAAATTCTAAAACCCTTGAAAAAATCAAAAATGATTTAAAATTTTGCAATGAATATTGGACAATAATTTATGGCAGTTTCCTTAGCGAAAATTATATAGTAAATAGATCTGATATAGATATTGCTATCATCACTAAGATTAAGGATAAGGATAGAAATATTGAGATCTGGGATACTTTATTGGAAAAAGCCCCTCCTAATTATGATGTTCGCATTCTTGAGTTGTTTCCTCTTTATATACAAATAGAAATAATCCAAAATTATAAAACTATTTTTGGGGATGCTCTTGAAATTTCGGAATATTTATATCCCTATAGGAAAATTTGGAGAGATGTGCTTCCAAGAATTAAAGAGAATCAATTCGAATCAATACAAGAAAA
>Ga0102944_1000657_pt1 | contig 25536 bp, 23 predicted proteins | sample SalPonD_shore_MG_FD_78172 | JGI IMG/M metagenome (GOLD analysis project Ga0102944, IMG submission 78172) | Salt pond soil microbial communities from South San Francisco under conditions of wetland restoration - Salt Pond MetaG... | ecosystem: Environmental > Aquatic > Marine > Intertidal zone >...
GGACTTCCAGATCGTCGTCGAAATACATGGTCGCCTGGGAGCCGGTCTGGCCGTCGTTTTTCTCGCTCCGGCCCTGCATCCGATCCCGTTTTTCCTGCTGCTTTCGCTGATAGGCCGGAATCTCCAGCTCTTTATCGGTGTTCACCTTATCCAGTTCGTCCGCGGGTTGCGTCTTCCGGCTGTACTGGGGGAAGTCGTGTTTGTGCTTGTTGAAGCCGGTGGCAATGACCGTGACGTTCAGCTCATCGGACATGTTCGGATCGATCACCGCGCCGAAGATAATGTTGGCATCGTCGCCTGCTTCCTCGTAAATGACGGAGGTGGCCTCATCCACTTCCAGCAGGCCCATATCTTCGCCCCCGGTGATATTCACCAGCACGCCCTGGGCGCCGGCGATCTTGATGTCATCCAGGAGGGGACTGGAGATGGCCTGTTGGGCTGCCAGCGCGGCGCGTTCTTCGCCACTGGCGATACCGGTGCCCATAATGGCGTCGCCCATATCCTGCATGATGGTCCGGACGTCGGCGAAGTCCAGGTTAATGAGCCCCGGGGTGTTAATCAGACCGGAGATCCCTTTGGTCGATTGCATGAGAATGCTATCGGCCATCTGGAAGGCCTCGGTGACCGAGGTCTTCTTATCGATAATGGAGAGCAGCCGCTGGTTGGGGATCACGATGAGGGTATCCACGTTAATTTTGAGATCTTCGATCCCGGCCTCGGCGCGCTTCATCCGCTTGGGGCCTTCGAACAGGAACGGCTTGGTGACGATCCCGATGGTGAGGGCGCCCAGTTCCTTGGCGATCTCGGCGACCACCGGCGCCGCGCCGGTTCCGGTGCCGCCCCCCATACCGGCGGTGACGAATACCATATCGGCGCCCTCCAGGGCCTTGGCGACGGCATCGTGGTCTTCTGCGATGGCGTGCCGGCCCACGTCCAGGTTCGCCCCGGCGCCCAACCCCTTGGTCAGGGTTTTACCGATCTGGATTTTCGACTGGGCCTGGTTCGTTTCCAGGGCCTGGGCATCGGTGTTCACCGCGATGAATTCCACGCCGTGTAATTTCGCGGCGATCATCCGGTTCAGTGCATTCCCGCCGGCGCCCCCGACTCCGACGACCTTCATGGAGGCCTTCTGGTCTATATAATCGTCGAATTCAAATAACATGGTATCTCTCCTTGTGTTTGCGTGTGTTTGCTGGTGATGCGTGCTGCTCGTTTACGTTCTTCGCGAATTAAAAGAATTCATGAAACCATTCCCGCATACGCTCGAATATGCGATTGTAAAGTTTGCTGTCGTCCCCGGGAAAGCTGTGGGGCGTCCGCCGGTGTTCCATGCCGTATTTTACCAGGCCGACTCCGGTCGCATAGATGGGGTTCTGGCTCTCCTCCAGGATAGCGCCGGTGATTTTGGTGGTACCCAGTTTCACCGGGGCGTCGAAGATCTCCCCGGCCAGTTCCACCGTGCCCCGGAGCATGGAACCGCCGCCGGTTAACACGACTCCGGCGGTGAGATGCGGCCAACACTCCGCTTTTTTGATCTCATGCTGGGCCATCATCAGGATTTCCTCCATCCGGGGCTGAATGTATTCATCCAGCACGGAGCGGGAGATCTCCCGGCTGCCCCGCCCGCCGATCCCGGGCACCCGGATCACCAGATCTTGTTTCATCAGGCCGGCCTTGGCGCACCCGTGATCGATTTTGATCTGTTCCGCCTGCTGGATGGGCGTGCGGAGCATGTGCGCAATGTCTTTGGTGACATTCTCGCCGCCCAGCCCGATCACGCCGGTATGCTGGACGCCGCCCTCGAAAAACACGGCCACATCGGTGGTGCCCCCGCCGATGTCCACCAGGGCCACCCCCAGGTCTTTCTCGTCCTCATCCAGGACCGCATAGGCCGACGCCAGGGGCTCCAGTACCAAATCCCGGACCGTGAGGCCGGCGCCCTTGATACAATTCACAATGTTTTTGGCGGAGGTGATGGCGCCGGTCACGATGTGGACGTGGGCTTCCAAGCGCTGTCCGCTCATCCCGACCGGATCCTTGATGCCCGGCTGATCGTCCACGATAAATTCCTGTGGCAGAATGTGCAGGATCTCGCGATCCATGGGAAGCGAGACGCCCTTGGCCCAATCCAGAACCCGTTGAATGTCATGCTCGGAGATCTGGTTGCTTTCATCCACCCGCTTTTTCCCGGCCCGGGAGATGGCGATAACTCCGGTGCTGTTGATGCTGCGGATATGATCCCCCGCGATCCCCACGTACACGTCGCTGACCTCCACTCCGGCCATCATTTCCGCTTCTTCCATTGCCTTTTCGATGGAACTGATGGTGCGCTCCAGGTTCACGACCACCCCTTTGCGCAACCCCTTGCTGGGATGCTGGCCGATGCCGATGATGTTGGCATCCCCGTTCTCCTCTCCCAGTTCCACTATCAGAACACAGATCTTCGTGGTTCCGATATCTACGCCGCAGATGATCTCTTTATTCTGAATTCTTTTTACCATGGTTTTACCTTTGTTAGGTTCGCTCCCGGACTATGACCTGTTTGTTATAGCGTAGATCGATATATTCATAATCTTCCCATGTGCGCCGGTCACCGATGGTAGTCCAGAACGATTCCAGGATCTGTACTTTGTCGGCCAGATGAGACTCACCCAGATAGATGCGGGTGGGGCTGTCCGCCTTGTAAATCACATAGCCCTGTTCGGTGGAGACCAGTTCGGAAATCTGTCCGTACAGGGGGGGATACACCTGCCGGATCGTGCGCAGGATCTGTACCATATCCGTCAATTTTTGATTGGATGTCTGCCGGTTGTCTGCCAGGCTGTCCCGGGCGGTAAAGCCGGACAGGACCGGTAACGAGAGAGTCATGCCCGAGCGGGGGAGCGGCAGCAACACCCCCTGCTCGTCGACACAGGAAAATGCCCCGTGGTGCACGTACGCCAGGGGAGACCGTTCCTTCACCTGGATGAACAGGGTGCGCGGCAGCTGCCGGCTGGTTTGAACCGCTGCGATGTAAGGGTTTTCCAAAATGCGGGCCTGGATGGAGTCCAGGGGCAGGGTGAGCAGGGAGGCGCCGAACTGCAGGTTGGCGCTTTCCACGATCGTTCGATTCGGGAGCAACGAGGCGCCATCCACCACCACCCGTTTCAGGGCGAACAGGTGGATGTCGTCCGCATACCGGTATGCCCCGATGCTGAACGCGCACAGGGCGCCCGCAATCAGGAGTCCTTTCAGCGTGATGACAACGATTCGAAAAACCTGTTTCATGGTGTATCGCGCAGTTAGGGGTTTCTATTTCCCTGCCGTCTTCTTGTAGGCGGTCAGGATCTTCTGGTTATATTTGGTGATATCTCCGGCGCCCAGGGTAATCACCAGGTCTCCGGTTTGAATGATGTCCGCCACCTTGTCCGGAAGTTGCTCCTTCTCCGAAACGTAATAGACCTGTTTGTGCCCGAAGGCCCGGGCCGCTTCCGCAATAAGCCGGCCGGTGATTCCGGGAATCGGCTTTTCTCTGGCCGGATAAATCTCCGTGACCACCAGGACGTCCGAGTGGAGAAAGGCCTTTCCGAAATCGTCCTTGAAATCCCGGGTACGGGTGTACAGATGGGGCTGAAATACCGCCACCACCCGCCGGTTCCAACCTTCTTTGGCTGCGGTGAGGGTGGCTTTCACCTCGGTGGGGTGGTGGGCGTAGTCGTCAATGAACAGCACATCGTTCTGCTCTCCCCGGATCTCGAAGCGCCGGTTGACGGTCTCGAAAGAATTGAGGCCGTCCCGGATATCCTCGAAGGGCATGCCTAGTTCCAGGCCCAGGGCCGCCGCCGCGGTCGCATTTTTTACGTTATGGGATCCGGGCGCACGCAGCAGCACGGGACCGTAAATTTCATTCCCGACCCGGAGCTCAAATTCACTGTGGTATTCCCGGTATTTGATGCGGATCGCCTGGACATCCGCCTGGGTCGAAAGACCGTAGGTGATCACCCGCCTGGTTAACCGGGGAAGAATATCCTGGATGTTGGGCTCGTCCAGGCAGGCAATGACCACTCCGTAAAAGGGGACGGTGTTGGCGAACTGGACGAAGGCGCCCTTCAGGTCATCCATGTCCCGGTAGGTATCCAGATGTTCCGGTTCGATGTTGGTGATGATGGCCAGGGTGGGGGTGAGGCTGAGAAAGGTCCGGTCAAATTCGTCCGCTTCCGCCACCACGTAATCCCCTTGCCCCAGGAGGGCGTTGCTCTTGAGATGTTTAATGATCCCACCGATGATCAGGGTCGGGTCCAGCCCGCCCGCCATCATCATGTGGCCCACCATGGAAGTGGTGGTGGTTTTGCCGTGGGTGCCGGCAATGGCGACACTGTACTGCTTGAGCTTCAGCAGTTCGCCCAGCATTTCCGCCCGGCGGATGATGGGGATCTTCCGCTCCTGCGCGGCAATGATCTCCGGGTTATCCAGGGTGACGGCCGAAGAATAAACGACCACGTCGCTGTGGTTGACGTTGTCCGGATCGTGGCCCTCGTAAATAGTGGCGCCTTTTTCCCTGAGATGGTCGGTGGTGTCGGACAGCTTGAGATCCGATCCGGTGACTTCGAATTTCAGGTTCAGTAACAGCTCGGCGATACCGCTCATGCCGATCCCGCCGATACCAATAAAGTGGATTTTTTTAAACTTCCGAAACATGTAGTGATTCCTCCGCAAGCGTGTAAATTGCCCGGACCAGTTCTTCGGTGGCGTTCGGCCGGGCCTGTTCCCGGGCTCTGACGGCCATATCGGCCAGCCGGTCCGGCGAGCGGATCAGGGTGTCGATGGCTTCTTCCAACGCCCCGGACGGCAGATCCTGTTGGGCGATCACTTCCGCTGCTCCTTCCCGGGCGTAGCTGGTGGCGTTGATTTCCTGGTGGTTCGCGGCGGCCGTGGGCAAAGGGATAAGGATGGCCGGTTTGCCGGCCAGCGCCAGTTCCGAGAGTGTCAGAGCGCCTGCCCGGGCGATCACGAGATCGGTGGCGGCGTACACCTCGTCCATGTTCTCCAGAAATCCCCGGATCCGGATGGCCGCCTCGCCGGTTTGGAGCGATTGATACTTTTCCACATTCCGGGCGCCGCACTGCCAGAGCAGCGACAGCCGCTCCTGATCCCGGTACCAGTCCAGGGTCTGGGCCAGATGCCGGTTGATGGGCTCGGCGCCCTGGCTGCCGCCGATGACGGTGAGCAGGGACCGGCCGGGATCGAATCCCAGCCGCCGTTTCGCCTCCTCCCGGGGTATGTCCGCATCCAGCGCCCGCACCGGATTCCCGGTGGGGCGGACCGGCCGCTTGGTCTTCAGATAATCTGCGGCTTCCCGGTAATGGACGTGCACTTCGTCCACCCGGCCGGCCAGCAGGCGGGTGGTGATCCCCGGGTAACTGTTCTGCTCCTGGATGAGGGTGGGAATGTTCTTGCGCGTGGCCGCATACAGCGGCGGACCGCTGACGTAGCCCCCGGTGCCCACCACCACGTCCGGTTTGAAATACCGGAGGATTCGGAGTGATTGCAGATAGCCGCGGAGGAGCAGCCAGAAAAAAGCGCTGTTCTCTTTGACCATGTCCAGAACGGAGCCCCGGTGAAAGCCTTGCAGCCGGAGAGGATAGAGTTCCTCCCTGCCGCCGAGCACCCGGCCCTCCAGGCCGTCCGGATTTCCCACGAAGGCGATCTCCGGCGGAGGCAGCCCCAGGTGGCGGGCGTGCGCCCGCAAACCTTCCGCCAGCCGCAAGGCCGGGTAGAGGTGGCCGCCGGTGCCGCCGCCGGCCAGGAGCACTCTGATGGAGGTGTTCGTTACCACCATGCCCGTCGCTCCTCGTCGTCGCTCCGGTAACTGGAGATGTTCAGAATCACGCCGATGCTGACCATGGAGGTAATGAGGTGCGAGCCGCCATAGCTAATGAACGGCAGCGGCAATCCGGTGGTGGGGAGCAGCCCGGTGACCACTCCGGCATGGATCACGGCGTACAAAAAGATGGCCGTGCCCAGTCCGACCGTTAAATACATGCCGAACAGATCCGGCGCGCTCCGGGCCAGCCGGAGGATCTGCATGTAGAGCAGTAGAAAGAGTGTCAGGATGCCGGCCGTCCCGATAAAACCCAGCTCTTCTCCAATGATGGCAAAGATGAAGTCGGTGTGCGGTTCCGGCAGGAAGAGATTCTTTTCGTAACTATCGCCCAGGCCCATCCCGAGCAGCCCGCCGTTCCCCAGGCTGATCAGCGACTGCGTGATCTGGTATCCGGTGTTCGAGCCGTCGGCGCCGGGGTTCAGATAGGTTTCCAGGCGCTGTAATTTGTAGGGCGACGTGTACACCACGCTCGCTCCGATCACCGCAAACACCGCCACGACGGCCAGCAGATGGCCGACCTTGGCCCGCCCGAGATACAGCAGGATAAAAGCAATGGCCCCGATGGTGAAGGCCGTACTGAAGTCCGGCTGGATGATAATAAGGCCGATACAAATGGACATCATGATCAGCGCCGGCAGCAACCCGTGCTTCAGGTCGCGGATGCCTTCCTGCCGGTGAGCCAGGTAGGCGGCCAGGTAGACCACCATGGCGAACTTGGCCACGTCGGCGGTCTGAACATTGAAGAGGCCGAGGTGCAGCCACCGGGCGGGCGAGTCGAGATGGTGCGACCAGGAATACCCCAGGGTCGCCAGCAGCAGCAGCACGCTGCCCAGATAAATCAAGGGGGAAAGTTTTTCAAGATAACGATAGTTAAACCGCATAAAGCCCACCATGAGCACCGCGCCGATGAGGAACCGGACGATGTGGCGTTTGAGAAAGTAGCCGGCGCTCCCGAACTCATCCACCGCAATGGTAGAACTGGCGCTGTAGAGCATCACCATCCCGAACCCGATGAGCAGGAAGGTCAGGATGAACGTGGGCCGATCGTATGGTGTGCGTGTGCGTTTCATGACGGCAGCTGTTCTACGAGTTGTTTAAAATGGTTGCCGCGTTCTTCATAATTATTGTACTGATCAAAACTGGCGCATCCCGGCGATAACAACACCACGTCACCGGTGGCTGCATGCGCCGAAGAGTAGGCTATCGCGTCGGCCAGGCCTTCCATCAGCCGGAGGGGAACTTCCGGCTCCAGCATGGCCCGGATCTTGAACCGGTCTCTCCCGATCACCAGCGTCTCTTTCACGTACTTTTTTATCCCGGGGATTAACCGGGTGAAGTCCCCGTTTTTATCGTACCCGCCCAGGATGAGAAAAATCGGATTCCGGAAGCTCCCGATGGCGTATTCCACGGAGTTAATATTGGTCGCCTTGGAGTCATTGTAATATGCGACGCCCCGGACGGTCTCGACATATTCCAACCGATGGGCGATCCCGGAGAAGTGGCGCAGCACATGGAGCAGGTGGTCCAGAAACTCCTGCCGCTGATCCGGGTCGGAAGGGATAAACCCGGCGATGGCATTCAGTCCCGCCAGAATATTGGCCAGGTTATGCTGGCCGCGCAGGGCACACTCGGCGTAGGGGAGCAGGGGCTGTTGGTCCAGGAGAACCGAAGTGCCATCCCAGGTAAACGGCGCCTGCGAACGGCCCGGGATGAGCGAAAAGCCCCGCAGCCGGGCACGCGTCTCGATGGCGGAGAGCTCGGGATCATCCATGTTATACACCAGCAGATCCCGGGTCGTCTGATGAACGGTGATATTCAGTTTGGCGGCCAGATAGTCCCGGAAGCTCTCATACCGATCCAGATGATCCGGCGTCACGTTCAGAAACACTCCCACGTCCGGCCGGAAGCCGGGGACCCGCTCCAGCTGAAAACTGCTGACTTCGACCACGTAGACAGGTGATACGGCTTGTTCGTCCCGGCTGTTCACGGCATCGGCAAATGAGTTGCCGATATTCCCGCACAGGTACGGCGTATAAAATTGCGTCCCCAGGAATTCCGCAATCAGCGTGCTGGTGGTGGTCTTCCCGTTGGAACCGGTGATGGCGATCACGGGATCCTCCACGAACCAGGAGGCCAGTTCGATCTCCGAAATCATGGGGATATCTCTGGATTCCATCTCCCGGATCACCGGCGCACTGGCCGGAATGCCGGGAGACACGATCGCCAGGGAGGCCTCATACACCCGGTCCGAATGTCCGCCGGTTTCGAACGGAATGCCCTGCCCGTGCAGGACCCGTTCTTCCTGTTCCGTGAGGGCATCCGCACTCACGTCGGACAGAAAAACCCGGGCGCCGGCATGCTGCAAGAGTTCGGCAGCCGCCAGACCACTGCGCCGGGCGCCCAAAACGGTGACCCGGCGATCGTCCAATGATTGTAATTGATTCACAGATTCCATACGGTTTAGCGTATCTTAAAGGTCGTGAGTGAGAGCAGCGCCAGCAGGATCCCGATGATCCAAAACCGGACGACGACCTGGTTTTCTTTCCAACCCTTGAGTTCGTAATGGTGATGGAGGGGCGCCATATTGAACACCCGTTTACCCACCCCGGTCCGTTTCCGGGTCCACCGGAAGTAGGTGGTTTGAATGATCACCGACAGGGCTTCCGCGACGTATACGCCCCCGATGATGATCAGCAGAAGTTCCTTGCGGACCATCACGGCGATGGTTCCCAGCGCCGCCCCCGCGGAGAGCGCGCCGGTGTCGCCCATAAACACCAGTGCCGGATTCGCGTTGAACCAGAGAAAACCCAGCAAGGCGCCGATGAGGGCGGCACAGTAGATGGTGACTTCGCCGATCCCCGGGAGATAAATAATGTTTAAATAATCGCTGAAGTCCACCCGGCCGGAGATGTAGGTAATGGCGGCGAAACTCAGGATGCTGATGGCCAGCAGTCCGGCGGCCAGCCCGTCCAATCCGTCGGTCAGGTTCACCGCGTTGGAGGTGCCGGTAACGACCAGGGCTACCACCGGGATGTAAAAAACGCCGAAATCGATTTCCAGGTTCTTGAAAAAGGGGACCGTGGTCACGGATCGGAAATCCGCAAACGACGGCTCGAAATAGATCCAGGCGCCGATGAGGAGGCCTAACCCGATCTGCCCGAGTAATTTATACCGGGCGATGAGACCCCGGGGATATTTCTTGACCACCTTCAGATAATCATCCAGAAACCCGATGAAGCCCATCCAGATGGTGGCCAGAAACACCATCAACACGTACACGTTTCTCAGATTCGCAAACAAAAGGGTAGGGATCAGCGTCGCCACCAGGATGATGATGCCGCCCATGGTGGGCGTGCCGTGTTTGGTGAAATGCGTTTTCGGCCCGTCGGTCCGGATTTCTTCGCCGATGTGGAACTGCTGCAGCTTCCGGATGACGTATGGTCCGAAGAGAAACGCGATGAGTAGAGCCACGATGGCCGAAGCACCGGCCCGAAACGTGATATACTGGAAAATATTCAAGCCAGAGATGTAGTCCCGCAACGGATAAAGTAAATGGTAAAGCATTACAAAACCTCCAGTAGCTGTTCCAGGTGCACTCCATGCGATCCCTTGATCAGGAGGGTGTCGCCGTCCTCAATCAGAGTGGTGATAGCCTCGGTGCATTCCTGCACGTCCCTGAAATGTGCCGTTTGCGTGGTCGCGTTCCCCGCAGCCGCTTCCGCGATGAATCGGGCCAGGGATCCCACTCCGATGACCACGTCGATGCCGCAGGACACGGCATATTCGCCGATTTGCCGGTGGCGCTGATCCCGCTGGCTGTTCAGCTCCAGCATATCACCCAGGATGGCGACCTTGCGGCGTTCGGCCGGAAAAGAGGCCAGGATATCCAGCGCCGCCTTCATGGAGGTCGGATTGGCATTATAGGCATCGTCGATGATGGTGAGGCCGTCCCGGGTTAATATCCGGCCCCGGCCCGGGACCGCCTGAAACGATTCCAACCGCTCCCGGATGTCTGCTGCCGGCACTCCGAAGGTGAGTCCCACCGCGGCGGCGGCCAGGGCATTGGTGGCCTGGAATGCGCCGGGAACCTGCAGTTGCACCGGTCCGATCCCGTCGATGGTGACCCGGACACAGCCCTGATCATTCTTCGAGTCGATGCGGCCGGAAAGACCGGCGTCGCTCTTCAGGCCGTAGGTCACGGTCCGGCGGGTGGTCGGGGTATAATCCCGGATAAACGCGTCATTGAGGTTCTGAAAGGTGATCCCGTCTTCCGGGAGGGCGTCGTACAGGGCGAATTTGGTGTCGGCGATCTCCTGCACCGAGTGGAAATTCCGGGAATGTACCTCCGCGATGGTGGTGACCAGTCCGGCGGTGGGTTGGGAGATCCGGCATAATTCGGCGATTTCGCCCGGCCGGTTCATCCCGTGCTCCAGGATCCAGAAGTCGTGCTCGGGGGCGACCTGCAGAATGGTCAGTGGCAGGCCCCAGAGATTATTGTAGTTCCCGGGCGTACTGAGCGGGTGGTAGCGGGTTTCCAGAATCCGGGCGATCATTTCTTTGGTGGTGGTTTTGCCGTTGCTGCCGGTAATGCCCAGCACCGGATCGCTCATTTTCTCCCGCTGCAACCGGGCCAGGTCCCGCAGGGCCTGATCCGCATCCCGGACCACCACCAGCGGCCAGTCTGCGGCCGGTGATGCCATGGTGAACCATTCCTCTTCCACCACGGCCGCCACGGCGCCGTTCCGGAGCGCTTCCCCGATAAAGTGATGCCCGTCTGCAGCGGCGCCCCGGCGGGCGATAAACAGCATATCAGCCGCCACTTTACGGCTGTCGATGGCCACGCCCCGGATGGAGGCTGGGTCCGGGAGCGCCTGGACGTGAACGGGCGAAAGGCCGCGGATGTCTTCCCAGGTGATCATCGGCGCATCACCTCCCGGACCGCCTCCGCCGCGACCGTCTTATCGTTGAAGGGATGTTTTTGCCCGCTGACAAGTTGATAGGTTTCATGCCCTTTGCCGGCAATCAGCACGATGTCCGTCGGATCCGCCAGCCGGATGGCCGTAAAGATTGCCTCGCGCCGGTCCGGCTCCAGGATGACATCCGGGCGCTCGATGCCTTCGTTGATTTCTTCGATGATCTGCAGGGGATCCTCATTCCGGGGGTTGTCGCTGGTCACGATCACCTCGTCGGCCAGCCGGTCGGCAATCAGTCCCATTTCGGGACGTTTCCGGCGTTCCCGGTTGCCCCCGCACCCGAAGACCAGAATGATTCTCCGTGATTCGGCGCCCTGTGTTTTCAGCCAGTTGATCTCCTGCAGCACGGCTTCCAGGGCATCCGGGGTATGGGCATAATCCACGAAGATAGTCGGCGCCTCGTAGGGAGCCGGCACCAATTCCAGCCGGCCGGGCACCTTGGTGAGCTCGATGCCTCTGCGGATCGCGGCAGGGGAGACCCCTTGATTTGTAGCCGCAGCGATAGCAGGCAAAAGGTTTAACAAGTTGTAGTGACCCAGCAGCTGGGAGGTGACCTCCAGGGAGCCGTCCGGCGTGTGCACCATCCCCCGGGAGCCCTGAAAATCCATGCTATAATCCGTGAAATAGTAATCCGCCTCCGGCGATTCCAGAGAATACGAGATCACTTCGCCCGTGCTGGCCTTGGCGAACCAGTCGTATTCCGGGCTGTCCCGGTTCAAAATGGCCAGGCCGGAGGCATCCAGGGATTGAAAGAGCCGGCCTTTGGCTTCCCGGTACGCGGAGACGGTGTCGTGGAAATCCAGATGATCCCGGCCCAGGTTCGTAAAAATGGCCGCGGCAAAGGGGATATCGGCCGTGCGATCCAGCGCCAGTGCATGGGAAGAGACTTCCATGACCACGATTTGCATTCCCCGATCCACCATCCGGGCAAAATAGGATTGTAACTCTTTGCTCTCCGGCGTGGTTAAATCGGTGGCATAAAAGTCACCGCCGATGGTGTAGCCGAAGGTGCCGATGGTCCCGGCCGGCTTGCGGCCGGCGTTGAAAATATTTCCCAGCAGGGTGGTGATGGTCGTTTTGCCGTTGGTCCCGGTCACGCCGATCACGGTCAGTTTTTCCGCCGGAAAGCCATACCAGGAAGCCGCCATCCGGGAGAGGGCCTTCCGGGAAGACTTCACCAGGAATACCGGGACGGTCGGCTGGTCCGGGGCCTGCTCGCAGACCACGCCGGCCGCGCCGCGTTCGATGGCCTGGGGAATGTACCGGTGGCCGTCGGTCCGGACGCCGGGAACGGCCACGAACGCATCGCCGGGATGCACTTCACGCGAATCATTGGTGAAGCCGGACACCCGGACATCACCGGTGCCCGTATAGTCGATTCCCTGGAGTAAGTCTTGCATCGAACGTTTCATACTGTCAATTCATAAGCTCCAATTTGCAGACAGTTCCGGGTTTTAAGTGCGTGCCGGGCTTCGGTAGCTGCCGGGCGACGCGTCCGTATCCGCTGATTTTCACTTCCAGGTTGAGGTCGTACAGGGACACCAGCGCGTCGCGGAGACTTTGGCCCCGCACGTCCGGCATCCGCAACGGTTCGGAAGTATCGTCGGTGGTCTCCGGGGTGCTGCGGCGCGGTTGATCCAGGACCATTTGGGTGGTCAGAACGACCGGGGCTTGCTTGCCCGACGCGGCAGTGACCTTCGGCGCCGCCGGTTTCGTCACGCGCCGCCCGGGGGCGGCCGCCTGGTTATCCGCGAAATAATACTCATCCGTCGAATTGATAATCTGGGTAAATATGGTCTTTGCGATGGGCGCCGCGGTATGCCCGCCCCAGTGATTGCTGTATTCCGGGGAATCCAGGATCACGGCGCACAGGAGTTTGGGATTATCCGCCGGCAAGAATCCTACAAAGGAGGTGAGGTACTCCCGTTCCGAATACTTTCCGTCTACCAGCTTCTGAGCCGTGCCGGTTTTGCCGGCGATTTGAATGCCGTCGATGGCCGCCTGAACACCGGTCCCTTCGGTGACCACCCGTTTGAGCATGGCTTTCACCTGCCGCATGACCGGCGGTTTGGCCACCTGCCGGATGACCTCCGGATGGGCCCGGAAGACGGTCTTGCCGTTCTCGTCCAATATCCGCCGGACCAGGTAGGGCTGCATGAGATAGCCGTCGTTCGCCACCGCGGCGAACGCATTGGCCAGCTGGAGCGCGGTGACCGACACCTCGTGGCCGATGGCGATACTGGCCAGGCTGGAGTTGGTCCATTCGGATAACGGGTGGGTGATCCCGGGGACTTCCCCGATAAAATTGACGCCGGTTTTGGTCCCGAACCCGAACCGGCGGACGTACCGGTATAACACGTCGCGGCCCAGTTTCTCCGCGATTTTAATCGTCCCGATATTGCTGGAGTTGATAATCACCTGGGAAAAGGAGAGCCAGCCGAACGGTTTCCAGTCGTGAATGATTTCGCCGTTGACCCGGTATTTCCCCTGCTCGCAGAACAGGAGATCCTCCGGCCGGACTTTGTGCTCCGCCAGGGCGGCCGTCGCGGTGACGATCTTAAAGGTGGAGCCCGGCTCGAAGATATCGGTGACCGCCCGGTTTTTCATGTTCGCCGGGGCGGCTTTGGCTGGCGAGTTGGGGTCGTAGGTCGGCGCGGAAGCCATGGCCAGGATGGCGCCGGTGCCCGGGTCCATCAGGACGGCCATTCCTTTGACCGCTTTGTATTCCTCCAGGCCGGCCGTGAGGGCCTCTTCCACAATCGTCTGGTATTCCAGATCGATGGTCAATTCGATGTCATGGCCATGGATGGGCTGGATGGTGGGGTAGGCGGGACTGGGCAGACTGATGCCCCGCCCGTCCTTTTTCAAGATAGTCCAGCCGGGTTTCCCTTCCAGGAGCGAGTTATACTGCGCTTCCAGCCCGGTGATGCCGGCGCCGTCCACGTTCATCGTGCCCACCAGCTGGGCTCCGATTTCCTGATAGGGATAGTAGCGGGTATTGTGCATCTGAACGACCAGCCCCGGATCCTGAACATTCAGTAACGGCTGCACTTTTTGTTTCTCCACGTTGCGTTCCAGCCAGAGAAAAGGCCGGGAGGAACTCAGCCGCCGGAGAAAATAGGAGCGGGATCCTCCGAACGTGGAGGTAAGGTGAGCCGCCAGGGTCTGCTTGTCGGTCACCTGATCGGGCCGCACCCCGAAGGAATACTGGGGCACATTCATGGTGAACGGCCGGTCGTTCCGGTCATAGATGTTGCCCCGGATGGCAGGAATAGGTTCCTTATTCTCCACCTGGTTTTTCCCAATCTGCCGGTACCGGTCCCCCCGGACGACCTGAATGGTATACAGCCGTCCCAGCACGATCAGCCAGAGGCTGACGAAGACCAGCACCAGGGTCAGATATCTTCCGGAAAATCGTTTATCGGCAGGGGACATGATTAGGGTGTCTCCTTGTGATCCGTCGCCGGTCCTTCCGGGATGAAGACGGCCAGCGACTCCGGTTCGGGAGTGACCATGTGCAGCCGGGTGCGCGCTATGCGTTTAATGCGGTCACCCCGTGACAGCACGGACAGTTCGCTCTTTAACTCCTTGTTGGTATTTTCCAGCTGCGTCTGCATCCGCCGGAGAGCCATGTTTTCCTTAATGGTGCCCGTAACGGAATTATAAATCCACAGATAGCCCAGGAAGAGTCCGATGAGGACCGTAATCACCACCACGAAGGAAAAGGTGAAAAAAAAATCATCCCGGGGCCCCTTTGCTTTCCTCGCCATTCAGACCCTCTCTCCCGCCCGGAGCCGGGCGCTCCTGGCCCTGGGGTTCCGGCGCACTTCCTGTTCCGACGGACGGACCACGTGCCGGGTCAGGATCCGAAGGGTCTGTTCCTTGTCACACATGCACTGGGGCAGGTCGGGCGGACACACGCAATCCTGTTCCGCATATTTAAACACCTGCTTCACAATCCGATCCTCCAGGGAATGGTAGGCGATGACGACAATCCGGCCACCCGGCTTCAGCACCGGAATGGCAGCGGTCAATGTTTGTTCCAGAATCTCCAGTTCCCGGTTGACCTGGATCCGGATGGCCTGGAACACCCGGGAGAGGGTTTTGATGCGATACGGTTCCGGGGTGACCTCGTTCACCACCTCCCGCAGGTCGGTCGTCGTCCGCAGCGGCCGCCGGTGAATGATGGCCCGGGCGATCTTCCGCGCGTTTTTTTCTTCCCCATAGGATCGTATCACGGTGCGGATCTCCGCCTCGGATGCCGTATTGACAAATTCCGAGGCAGTATTGGTTCCCGACGTCGAAAATTGCATATCCAACGGTCCTTCTTCCATATAGGAGAATCCGCGTTCCGGGCGATCCAGCTGGTACGTGGACAGCCCCAAATCCAGGAGCAATCCGTCGATGCGGTCGATCCCCTCCCGGCGAAGAACGGCCAGCAGTTGCCCGAAATTCGCTTCCGCCAGAATAATGGACTGGGGATAGCCGTGTAACTGCGCTTCTGCAATATCCAGGTTGTCCGAATCGGCATCAATGCCGATCAGGGTTGCGCCGGCCGTTAGTTGGTCCAGCAGGGCACTGCTGTGGCCGCCGCCGCCGACTGTGCCGTCGACATACACCCCGTCCGGGGTTGTGATCAACCGCCGGAGTACCTCTTCGCGCAGAACGGGAATATGAGCTGCCACCATCTCCGGAGCTATAACCTGACCTGCGCGGCTAACGATTCATAATCCCCATCATTCAGGTCGATAAATTGTTCGTATTTCTCGTCGATGACCTGCGGGCTCCAGACCTCGATCTTATTCAGCATGCCAATGATAACGGCCTGCTCTTCCAGATTGGCGATCTGAATCAGCGGCGCCGGGATCATCACCCGTCCCTGTTTATCATATTTTGTCGGGGTGGCCCAGCGCACAATCTGGCGGATGAAGTCCCGCTCCTTGGACCGTAAAAACGTGAGACTGCGCAAGTTGTCTTCGATCCGTTCCCACTCCTCCAGTGGGTAAATCCACAAGCAGGGGTCCAGCCCCCGGGTCAGGACGAAGGTGTCATCGGAGTCCGGCGACAGCGCCTGGCGGAATTTGGACGGAATATTGATGCGCCCCTTGCTATCGACAGAATAGCGAAATTCCCCGATGAAAGTATTCGTTCTGGATGCCATCGCTATCGCTGCTTCCCGGTGTTAGGGATAATTACCCACTGCTACCCACAATTATACACCTCCAATACTGATTTGTCAAGAATTAAAAAAGGAATATAAAACAAAATGTTAGCTTATGCTTTTACATGAGAATGGAGACAAATTTTTGATAATAAAGGTGAACAAAAATAGTACAAAATGGCGCAGCTTACCGGAATCTGCAAAAATGTGCAGGAAAAGGGGGAGGGAAGGCCCGGTTGTGGGTAAGGAGGGTCAGGAGGTGGTCGAGTCGGCTCCCGCCGAGGCGACCGGAATGACCGTGGTCTTATTTACGACCCCGTTCCGGTTGACGACCAGATCGGTCACGGTATTCGCCGCGCCCAGTTTCCCCAGGGTATGCCCGTTCAGGGTTAACTCCGCGCCGGCGGAATTACCCACCCGCAGTTCAATCCGGTTTTGCGCCTGGAAGGTTTTGGAATCCTGTGGCAGGAACAGGTACTCTTCGTTCGGAAGGGTATCTCTTTTCACCCGCATCCAGGTCCGCGCCACCGCGTCGAACCGTAACTCGATGTTCTGGGACTGGTTGATGGCCGAGACGGATTGCTGCGATTGATCGACGACTTGGCCCTCGGCAAATTGCTGATCGGATATGACGTCCTGGGCAGTGAGCGACCGGGACGCCTGGTTTCGGGACTGTAATTCCGTTCTGGAGGGGGGCACCGGTCGGTCCGGATTGCTGCTGACGTAGGACTTAATGACCCAGATAATCACGATAAAACCGGCCACCAGAGCAATAGTGCGGGGCCAGTTAAAGGTGGATTTGGGTCGGCTGCTGATTTTGGACGGCCGGGGGATATCGCTAAACTGCGGTTTCTTGGTGAATTCCGGCTTCGGGAGATCTTTCGGCTCCTGCTCCTTGGGCTTGGGTCTCGATTCGCTGATGGCGCCCTGGGCGATCTCCAGCTTTTCAATGGCTTCATCCGGATCGATGCCGATTTCCTTGGCATAGGCCCGGAGGAATAACCGGATATAGGTTTCCGGAAGGATGTCGAAGTCACCTTCTTCCAGCGCCCGTAAAAAGCTCACATTGATCTTCGTGATATCGGAGATTTCTTCGAGAGTGATGGATTGTTTTTCGCGATGTTCCTTGAATTCCTGGAAAAAATCTTTCATTGAGTCCTCTTTATCAGCCATTCTGTGGTCAATTATTATCAAAAAATGTAATCAAATTTCAGGTAGAATCAACAAAAAAGATGTCTTTTCGGCGTATGCCGGGGTCGAACAGGGTGCGGAGCGCTTCATAGAACGCGGGTAATGGCAGCCCGACCACATTGGTATACTCGCCCCGGATGGAGGCGACCAGCAGGGCGCCTTTCCCCTGGATGCCGTAGGCGCCGGCTTTGTCGTATGATTCGTCGGTGCGGAGATACGCCTCGATTTCCGCCTCGGTTAACGCACGAAAGCGGACATCGGTCTGTTCCACGAAGGAGCGAAGCACACCTTCCGGGCGGAGGATCAATGCCACCCCGGTGTACACCTGGTGCCACTTTCCGCTCAGCAGCGTCAGCATCCGCCGGGCGTCTGCCTGATCGGCGGGTTTGCCCAGGATCGTTCCGTTATAAGCCACGACGGTATCCGCCCCGATTATCAAACCGTTGTCGTATTGTCGCGCCACCCATTGAGATTTTCCTTCAGCCAGTGTTCTGGCGATGCGATCCGGGGAGTCGGCCTGGGGTGCCAGGTTGGATTCTTCTACCGAGGGCTTTCGGATCTCGAATTCCAGCCCCGCTTGTCGAAGCAGGGCGGCCCGCCGGGGTGAGCCGGAGGCGAGAATAACTGGTCGCTGTATCGCCGGAATCATCTGTTTTCTGTCCTGTGAATCCCATGCGCCGGAATTTGTTCCGGTGTATTTCGAGTCATTCTCCGTAAAGATACGGCGGTTCCCGCGGACTCCCAACAGGGAACTGGTTCGGAACCATTACGGGGCTCCGGACATTGAAACGATCCGGTCCGGAGCCAGTACAAAAGACGGTCTCTCGTTCGTTGACCGGGCGGACAGGCCACGGAACCGCGTGATCCGCGGCCGGATTCGTCGGCCTGCGGGAATCATAACCGGCGGCAAATAAAAAGAGTTGCGACAGATACTCGACAAATTTAAATTTAAAATCTATATATAAAAGAAGGATCCGGATGTTTGAGCAATTATCAGAAAATTTAGAACAGGTCCTGCGGAAGCTCCGGGGCCGGGGGAAACTCACGGAGTCCAACATCTCGGACGGGCTGCGGGAAGTGCGCCGGGCTCTGTTGGAAGCCGACGTGAATTATAAGGTGGCGAAGGAGTTTATCGCCACCGTGAAAGAAAAAGCCATCGGGCAGGAGGTCCTGCAGAGCATTACTCCCGGCCAGCAGATCGTGAAGATCCTGAATGACGAGATGATCCGGCTGCTGGGCGGCGAGCATCAGGACCTGACGCTGGACGGTCCGGTGCCCCATGTCATCATGACGGTCGGATTGCAGGGTTCGGGGAAAACCACCTTCGCAGCCAAGCTGGGGAAACATCTGAAGAAGAAGGGATATAGTCCCTTGCTGGTGGCGGCGGATGTGTATCGTCCCGCCGCCAAGGATCAGTTGGTGGGGATGGGCGAGAAGGCGGAGGTACCGGTGTGGGCAAACGGCAAGGAGGATGTCCTGGCCATTTGCCGGGAAGCGCGGCGGCACGCCCGGAAGAATCACCAGGATGTGCTCATTCTGGATACGGCGGGCCGGTTGCACATCGACGCCGCCATGATGGAGGAACTCAGCCAGGTAAAGGCCGCCCTGGCGCCGGATGAGATCTTGTTCATCGCGGACGGCATGACCGGCCAGGACGCGGTCAACGCGGCCTCCCAGTTTCTGGAATCCCTGGATTTCGATGGGGTCGTGCTGACCAAAATGGACGGGGATGCCCGGGGCGGAGCCGCGTTGTCGATTCGGGCGGTCACCCGGCGGCCCATCAAGTTTATCTCGATGGGTGAGTCGGTCGATTCGCTGGAACCCTTTTACCCAGACCGGCTGGCCGGCCGGATCCTGGGGATGGGCGACGTGGTGTCGCTGGTGGAAAAAGCCCAGCAAACCATGGACGAAAGCACCGCCCGCAAATTAAACCAAAAGATTAAGCAGAACACCTTTACCTTAAAAGATTTTCAGGAACAGCTGCAGCAAATTCGCAACATGGGCCCCCTGGAGCAACTGATGGACATGATCCCCGGGATGGGGAAACTGAAGCGCCAGGGATTATCCGTGGACGGCTCTCAGCTGGATAAAGTGGAAGCGATTATTAACTCCATGACCCGGGAAGAGCGGGAAAAGCCGCAAATCATCCAGGGAAGCCGTCGCAAACGGATTGCCCGGGGCAGCGGCACCACGGTCCAGGATGTAAACCAGCTGTTGAAACAATTCCATCAGATGAAAAAAATGATGCAACAGATGAACCGGGGGAAGATGAGTACACGCATGCCCGGTTTGCCATTTTAAACGAATAAAGGAGGTAGTCTTTGTCAGTTAAACTACGCTTGAAACGCATGGGGCGCAAAAAAATCCCGGTTTACCGGGTCATCGCTATTGATTCGCGCCGTCAGCGGGATGGGTTGGAATTAGAGCGGCTCGGCATCTATAATCCGCTGCCGGACCAGCCGGTATTCCGTGTCGATGAAGACCGGTTATTCTACTGGTTGGAACAGGGCGCCGAGATGAGCCACACCATCCGCACGTTGCTGAAAAACCACGGTCTGGCTCTCAAGTGGCATCTGAAGTCCCAGGGGAAGTCGGACGAAGAGATCGAACGGGAATATCAGAAGTGGCAGCTGTTGCGGGAATCAAAAGAATCGGCCCGGGAAGAGCAGCAAAAGCGGGAGGCAGAAGAAACAGCAAAAGCGACAGCAGCCGAAAAGGCCGCGGAAGAGAAAGCGGCGGTCGAAGAAGAGCCCCGGGCGGAAGCCGCTGAAGAGCCTGCCCCGGAGGAAGCGGCAGCACCGGAAGCCGAAGCACCGGCGGCAGAAGAGACAGCCGTAGAAGAAACGGCGGCAGAAGAGGCAGATGCAGAAGAGACGGCCGAGGCCGCCGAAGACGCACCCGCCGCCGAGGAGGAACCGGCTGCCGAAGCAGAAGCCGCAGACACTGCCGAAGCGGAAGCCGCAGACACTGCCGAAGCGGAAGCCGCAGACACTGCGGAAGCAGAGGACGCAGACACTGCGGAAGCAGAGGACGCAGACACTGCGGAAGCAGAGGACGCAGCGGACGAGGCGGCGGAACCAGAGACCGCCGAGGCGTCCGAAGAAGACGAAGCTGACGCCGGGGAGAAGAAAGAGGAGTAAACGGTCCGCCCGCACTCCTGTTCGGAGAGTCTGTCGTCGTGCGCAGTATCGTGACGGCCCCGTAGCCCGGCCCGGCAACGGGTCCCTGCGTATTTTGATCCAGCCTTGGGATGAGGTCCCCGGGAACTCCGGGATTGATTCGCACTGCAAAAATAGGTAACTATGTACTAAAGGTTGCGTAGCGGGGTTCGGGTGTTATGATTTGACCCTGTGTGAGACGAGGTTAGACTCTACGAAACGGAGGCGAGAGGATGAAAGATTTCGTCGAGTACATCGCGAGGCAGTTGGTGGATAATCCCGATGAAGTGAAAGTCTCCCAGATCGATAGTGTAAAGACCACTATCTATGAACTGTCAGTAGCCGATGGGGATTTGGGGAAAATCATTGGTAAAAACGGCCGAACGGCGAAGGCAATCCGCACCCTGTTGACAGCGACGTCCGCAAAGCGGGGTGGAAAACGGTCAATCCTTGAGATCGTCGAGTAACAGTGTTTCCTTGTTGCCGGACAATGTAATCGCACAATAACCAGCGCGTGGCTGATCCGCGTGTTTACAAGGGAAGGTGCGTCCCGAATGCCTGTCATCCGGCGCTATCCCAAATTACGGTTTGTCTGTATCGGCAAGGTTCTCCGTCCGCAGGGGACCGCCGGCGCCCTCCGGGTGGCCAACTATTCCGATCTGGAAGACCGGTTCACCGGATTGAAGGTGATTTACCTCGGGCCGGTAGAAGCGTTAGCGGCGCCCTATCCGGTGGAGGAGGCCCGGAAAGCCGGCAAACATTGGATTGTCACGCTGACGGAAAAATCGTCTATCGAAGAAGTGGAGGATCTCTGCGGGTACTACTGTTTTCTGCCGGAAGGGCAGCGGGAATCCCTGGAGAAAGATCACTATTATGTCGAGGAATTGATCGGCATGCAGGTGCGGACCGCCGGGGGGGAATCCCTGGGAGAAGTCACAGAAGTGCGGCAGAATCCGGCCAACGATCTGCTCATCGTGGAGGGGTCGCAAGGCCAGGGTCAAATCCCCATGGTGGAGGCCTTTATCCGCCAAATCGATTTTGAAACCCACACTGTTGTCGTAACTCCCATAGAGGGGTTATTCGAGTAGTCCCATGTTGATCGATATCATCACCGCCTTCCCGGAGATTGTTCACGATCCGTTGCATACCAGCATTCCGGAACAAGCCCGGAAGAAAGCGGTGGTGGAGTACCGGATCCACGATCTCCGGGATTTTACCCGGGATAAACACCGGCAGATCGATGATGCGCCTTACGGCGGCGGACCGGGGATGATTTTAAAGCCGGAACCGATTTTCCGGGCGGTCGAGTACACCACCGCTGCTTGTGAGTCGCACCGGCACTGTGAGGTCATTTTTCCCACACCCCAGGGGATCACGTATTCCCAGGATCGGGCCCGGACATTGGCCGAGCGGGATCATCTGGTGTTCATCTGCGGGCATTACAAGGGGGTGGATGAACGGGTGCGGGAACAGCTGGTGACCCTGGAGATCTCCCTGGGCGATTTTGTCCTCTCCGGGGGGGAAATCCCGACCCTGGCGATCATCGACAGTGTGGTGCGCTTATTACCCGGAGTTCTGCACGACCCGGAGAGCGCGGCCACCGATTCGTTTGAGGCGGATCTGCTGGACGGTCCGCATTATACCCGGCCCGAGGAATATCAGGGATTCCGGGTGCCGGAGATCCTGCTGTCGGGCCATCACGCCAAGATCGAGGCCTGGCGGCGGGAGCAGCGGCTCCGGCGAACAAAATTGCGCAGAACTGATTTATTGATTGATAAGAAAGAGTGATTGATATTATATTACAAGTCTGAAATTTTTGGGCCGTAGCATAATAGGCAATGCACCTGGCTGTTAACCAGGCTATTGCAGGTTCGAGTCCTGCCGGCCCAGCGAAATTGAGAGAGGGAATGACGGTTGTTCGTATCGTCATACACCATAGAAAGCGGCAAAACAGCCGTTCGCAGTGAACAGGGAGGGCCCATGAATCTCATCGATACTATTGAAGCAAAACAGATGAAAGATGATATCCCGGATTTCCGGCCGGGAGATACCGTTTCGGTTGACGTGAAGGTGCGGGAAGGGGAGAAGGAACGAATTCAGCGATTCGAAGGGGTGGTTATTGCCCGGAAAGGCTCCGGATTGAACGAAACCTTCACCGTCCGGAAGATCTCCTACGGCATCGGGGTGGAGCGGATTTTCCCGCTGCATTCGCCGAACGTGGCCGCCATCCGCCGCCTGAAGGAGGGCAAAGTCCGGCGCGCCAAACTCTACTATCTCAGACGCGTGAAGGGGAAGGCCGCCCGGATCAAAACCCGGTAACGGACCACGCTTTTTCTTCTGCCGAACAATGTGATACAAGCCATTCCGCGGTGATTCCGGAGTGGCTTTTTCTTTTGCAGACAGCAGGTGAACGAGGATGACACTCTGGCATTTCGGACTGGTGACGGCGACGGGACTGGCCGCCGGGATTATCAATACCCTGGCGGGCGGCGGGTCGTTGCTTACGCTGCCCCTCCTGATTTTTCTGGGCCTGCCGGGCTCCGTGGCGAACGGGACCAACCGGGTCGCGGTGCTGGTGCAGAACCTCTCGGCGGTGGCGGGCTTTCGTTCCAAGGGATTCGAGAACCTGGGCTACGGGCTCTTTTTGGCCGGGCCCGCAATCATCGGGGCGATCATCGGCGCCCGCATTGCGGTCGACCTGTCGGATCAGCTCTTCCAGAAGATTCTGGGCGTCCTGATGCTGGCGATCCTGGCCCTCATCCTCTGGAATCCGGCCCGGCGGTACGGCTCGGGGACGGAGAATCTCTCGCCCGGCCGGCGATGGATGGCCGCTTTCTTCTTCCTGTTCGTCGGCTTTTACGGCGGCTTCATCCAGGCGGGAGTGGGTTTCCTGGTCATCGCCACCCTCACCATTGTCAACGGGCTGGACCTGGTGAAAACCAACAGCTACAAGGTGGTGGTGAATTCCGGGTTTACCCTCATCGCGCTGCTCGTGTTCGCCCTGCACGGGGAGGTGCGGTGGGTGGTGGGGCTCCTGCTGGCGGTGGGGATGGGATTGGGCGGCTGGATTGGCAGCCACCTGGCCGTGGCCGGCGGCGAAAAGTTTATCCGGGTAGTCCTGACTATCGCGGTCCTGGTCATGTCGCTGAAACTGTTACTCGGTCCCGCGCTGTAAGCCGCCCCCTTGCTTTCATTTCCTTGACCTGCTAACTTCTGGTACGTTAAACAGCAGAACCGGACGGAAACCTATGAGTGACCAAACGCTGCTTCGCCATCTCCCGGCGGTAGACACCATCATGCATCACATCCGGGAGCGCGGCTACCTGCTGCCGGAGGCGTTCCTGACCGCAACCGTTCGCTCCGTGATTGCAGAATGCAGACAGGACCTGTTACAGGACGGCCGTGCCGGCATTCAGGATGCGGCCGACTTACAGGCACAGGTCGTCGCCCGGGTGGACGCCCGGTGCCGGGCCCGGTTAGACCGGCAGATCCGGCCGGTGATCAATGCAACCGGTATCGTGCTGCACACGGGGTTGGGGCGTGCGCCGCTGGCACCCGCGGCCCGGGAAGCGGTCACCCGGGCGGCTCGGGGCTACACCAATCTGGAATTTGATCTCCCCGGGGGAAGCCGGGGCCAGCGCAACGACCATATCGAGGATTTGTTGTGTGCGCTCACCGACGCCGAGGCCGCGCTCATGGTCAACAATAACGCCGCGGCGGTGTTCCTGGCGCTGAATACCCTGTCCCGCGGCCGGGAGGCGATCATCTCCCGGGGCCAGCTGGTGGAAATCGGCGGTTCCTTCCGGATCCCCGACATTATGGCCAGTTCCGGCGCGATCATGATCGAGGTCGGGACCACCAACCGGACCCATCTCCGGGATTATGAACAGGCCGTCACCGGTGCGACCGGCGTCATTCTCATGGCGCACCCCAGTAATTACCGGATCACCGGATTTACCACCACACCGGACATCGCGGACCTGGTCGGGCTGGCGCACCAGCGGGATCTGCCGGTGCTGTTCGATCTGGGGAGCGGTGCGCTGTTCCCCCTGGAACGCTACGACTTGCCCCCGGAACCGGTGGTGTCGGAGATGCTGGACCTCGGAGTGGACGCGGTGACCTTCAGCGGCGATAAATTGATCGGCGGTCCCCAGGCCGGTTTTATCTGTGGGAAAGCGGAGTTCGTGAACCGAATGAAATCCAATCCCCTGACCCGGGTGCTTCGGTGTGACAAACTAACCTACGCCGCGATGGAAGCGACTCTGGCGTCCTACATCAACCCCGAGCGGCTGCCGGAAACCAACACGACTTACCAGCTGCTCGCCCGATCCTCTGAAGAATTGGCGCAGCTGGGACAACAGGTGCTCGACGACCTTACCCGGGAGCAGGTAGCATCTCTGGGATTAGAATTAGCGGCAGCCGAAACCGAGGCCGGCAGCGGATCGCTCCCTACGGAATCCATCGCCGGCATGGCGCTGGTGGTAACGGCCCGGCAGTGGCCGGCGGACCGGATTATGCGCTGGATGCGGACCGGGCCGGAGACTCCGGTGGTGGGCTATATTACGGAGGACCGCTGCCATTTCAACCTGCGCTCCGTACTGGACGATCAACTGCCGGCTCTCACCGGAGCCCTCCGGGCGCTGGCCAGGGCGATGGAGGCGTGATGCAGCCGATCATCTGGGGAACGGCCGGACATATCGATCACGGGAAAACCGCGCTGATGAAGGCGCTGACCGGCACGGATACGGACCGGCTGGAGGAGGAGCAGGCCCGGGGACTGACCATCGATATCGGCTTCGCCTTCCTGACCGACGAGATCTCTTTCATTGACGTGCCGGGCCACGAGAAATTCGTGAAGAATATGGTCACCGGGGTGTCCACCATCGACGCCGGCTTGCTGGTGGTGGCCGCCGACGACGGGGTGATGCCCCAAACCAAAGAGCATCTGGGCATTATGCAGCTGCTGGGGATTTCCGCCGGGTGCGTCGCTATAACCAAGATCGATCTAGTGGAGGACGAGTGGCTGGAGCTGGTGGAAGAGGCGATCCGGGAGCAGCTGGAAGGGACCTTTCTGGCACAGGCGCCCATTGTCCGGACCAGCGCCGAAACCGGGGAAGGGATCGCCGAACTGAAGGCGACCGTGCTGCGGCTTTCGGAAACGCTGCCCCGGCGCATGGATCGCGGGCTGCC
>Ga0102944_1000658_pt1 | contig 25525 bp, 22 predicted proteins | sample SalPonD_shore_MG_FD_78172 | JGI IMG/M metagenome (GOLD analysis project Ga0102944, IMG submission 78172) | Salt pond soil microbial communities from South San Francisco under conditions of wetland restoration - Salt Pond MetaG... | ecosystem: Environmental > Aquatic > Marine > Intertidal zone >...
ATCTCGTCGCCCTGGACGTCGTCGGAGACGTTCTTGTAGTAGGCGACGTTGTAGATGGGCTCGATGCCGCCGGTGGTGTTCCCGACCATCGAGGTCGTCCCGGTGGGCGCGACGGTGGTCGTGTTGTGGTTCCGGATGGGGAAGCCGTCGGCCCAGTCGTCGGCCGACAGGCCGGTCTGGTGCTCGAACCACTCGCGGTAGGCCGTCGGGTCGGCGTACTTCGAGTCGCCCCAGTTGTCGAACGACCCGCGCTCGACGGCGAGCTCGTGGCTGGTCCACTTCGACCGATGGTTGATGCGCACCATGAGCTGGCGCGCGATCTCGTTGCCCACCTCGGAGCCGTAGCGCACGCCGAGCTGGACGTAGAGCTGGGCCAGGCCCATCACCCCGAGGCCGATCTTCCGGTTGCGGTGGACGGTCTCCGTGATGCGCTCGACCGGGAAGTCGGACATCGTGACGACGTTCTCGAGGAAGCGGGTCCCCCGCTCGACCCGGCGGTCCAGGGTCTGGAGGTCGATGGCGTCCTCGAGGAACGACTCGACGGCCGCCTCCAGGTCGGGGTGCTCCTCGGCGTTCGCGTCGGACCAGACGCGCCAGTCGGGGCCGTCGAGCGCCGCGATGGTCGAGAGGTTGATGTGGCCGAGGTTGCACGCCTCGTACTCCATCAGCGGCTGCTCGCCGCAATTATGAACCACGAGGCCGTTGGCGACGAATGAGTGGGTATCCGGTTCGGTGAGGTCGTAGACGGTCTCGTGCCCGTCATACTCGATCGATTCAACCGTGGCTTCGAATCGCTCATGATAAGGACCCCGGGTATACCCTTCGAGGTGCTGCTCGAGGGTCCTGTTCTTGTCCTCGCGGAGGAATCCAATCTCCCCTTGGAAACGGACGAGGTTGTCCTTCCCGATAACGAGCTCATGTTGGGCGGCTACCTCGTACGCCTTCAGACCCCCGTGACCATCGGGAAGATCCTGGACTCCTGCCGACCGACGCTCGTTGTAGATCTTGCTCGCAATCCCGAAGTTCATCAGGAGGCGCTGGACATCGGTCAGGAGCGAACGATGCGAACTCGAGAGTCTCACTGAGACCCCCTTTTCGAGGGTTCCCTGGACGCCCCCGTCGGCAGTGAACAGGGCCCGCAGGAAGCCACGAGCCATCTCTTCGCTGCCGCGCAGGACGGCGTCGGGTACCTGGTGTTTCTGCTGCACGAGACCGGCCTCCTCAGCGAACTCGTACAGCCGAGTCGAGCGAACCCGCTGTTCTACCGCTTGGGCGCCGCGGTACCTCGTCGGCCGGTCGATCTCAGTGACTCTGATGGGGTACGCTCTGGCGATGCTCGGTTCTCGAACAACTTCATTGACGTGCTCGGCGAACCGTTCGGCGATTTCGGCGTCTTCGTCATAGAAGTTGAGGACCGCCCGTCCTTCGTCTTCCTTCAAGTGACCGTCACCAACCAACCACCCTAAGACCAGACCCTCTTCGGCGGATCCATGTCGACCGAACTCCCCTTTCCGGTTCTGGATGTGGATGGTGTCTCCGGGATTCAGGCGATCTGCTTCGACCCAGCCCTCATCGGTCATCAGGCGGTGGTCGGCCGTCAGACGGAGTTCGTAGCCCTCCTCCGTGGTAAGACGGTATACGTCCTTCTCACCGGTCTTGTAGACACTGCTCGCCTCCTTGATCCGCTCTTCACTCAGCCGGCCGTCAACGACGACGTGCTGGGCGACGCCCTGCTCGTACAGGTCTTCTGCTGCGACGAGCCCACGACTGGTGCTGATGAGGGTGTCACCGGTGACACACGGATTCGTCGCGAGGATCTCGTAGGGCGAGCTGTCGCCCGTCGGCGTGCTCTCGACGGGGAACGAGTGCTCGGCGTTGATGCGGTCGAGGTAGACCACGCCCGGCTCGCCGTTCTCCCAGGCGCCGTGGACGATGCGCTCCCAGATGACCGCGGCCGGGACGGCCAGGACCTCGCCCGGCGTGACGTACTCGTCGAGGTCGTACCGGGCGTACATCTCCTCGGTGTGGGTCGTCGCCACGTGGGGTTCGCCCGTCCGCGGGTTGATGAACGTGAAGTCCTCGCCGGCCCGCAGCGCGTCCATGAAGTCGTCGGTGATGCCGACGGAGATGTTGAAGTTCGAGAGGTGCCCCTCGACGGCGTTCCGGAGGTGCTTGGGCACCCGGCCGTGCTCGTCGATGAGCGTTCGAGCCTCGTCCAGCGCCTCGTTGAACGAGGTGTAGGTGTAATCGTCGGGGTCGTTGAGCCGGAGCGAGTGGGCCAGCGAGACGTCCTTGTTCTTCGCGTGGATGAACTCGACGACGTCCGGGTGCGAGACGCGCATGATGGCCATCTGGGCGCCCCGCCGGGTGCCGCCCTGGGCGATGGTCTCGCACATCTGGTCGAACGTCTCCATGAAGGTGATGGGCCCGGAGGCGATGCCCCCCGTCGAGCCCACCGGGTCGCCGTACGGTCGGAGCCGCCAGAAGGCGTAGCCCATCCCGCCGCCGGACTGGAACACCTCGGCGGCCTCCATGGCGGTCTTGTGGATGTCCGAGAGGTCGTCGCCGGGCGAGTCGACGAAGCAGGCCGAGAGCTGCTGGAGCTCGTTGCCGGCGTTCATCAGCGTCGGCGAGTTGGGGACGAACGACAGCGACGCCATCAGCTCCTGGAACTCGTCGGCCACGGCCACGACGTGCTCGCGAACCTCGTCCGGCAGGGACGGCACCAGGGTCTCCCAGGCGAACTTCGTGACGTTGTGCTCGGTGAGCCGGGTCTCCACGTCGTCGTCGACCGTCGTGCCCGCGCCGAAGACCTCGGCGGCCAGCTCGTCGCGCCGGGGGTGCTCCGGCTTGAGCTGGCTCGGCGTGACCGTGAGCTCGATGCCCCGGCGCTCGGCCTCGTAGACGGCCTCCGCCAGGGCGATGTTCCGGGCGACCCGGACGAACAGCTCCTCCGGCGACTCGGCGAGCTCGCCGTCCGCGTCGCGGCGCAGGTACCGCGCGGGCAGGATGTTCTCGTAGGCGTTCGTCGTGAGCCGCTCGGCGAGCGTCTCGCCCGTCGTCCGCTTGCGCGGGATGGTCAGCTCGTCGGCGGTCAGCTCGGGCGCGCTCATCGGTCGGTCCCCCGGGGCACGGGCCCCTCGTCTACGGGCGGAGTCGGCGTCATCATTCTGGTGCCATATCGGTCACGCGCACGCGACGGAACGCCATCGGAGAGCGGGAAACTTGCCGTGACAATGCTGTCAGAACGGCGACCAATCGGGGTGGCTCCGGGGTCCGTAGCGGCGTGACACGTCCGGTCCCAAGCGACGGGAGCCCCGACCATAACGGTATTCAGACCGCAGTGAAAGTGGGTCTTTCGACTACCCAATCGGCTGCGGGCGACGGATGTTGCAGCGGAAACGATGGGGGGCTCGTCGGCCGCGAAAAATCGGGCCGTCCGACGGGAGTCGTTCGGCCGCGCGACGGACCGGTCGGCCCGGGCCAGCCTCACCCCTCGGCCGCCGGCCGCGAGGGCCGGGCCGTCGCCCCCTCGACGAAGGTCCGGACGAGCGTCCGCCCGACCGGCGTGAGGACGCTCTCGGGGTGGAACTGGACGCACTCGATGGGGTACTCGCGGTGTCGGACGCCCATCACCAGCGAGCCGTCCGGGCCGTCGGTCGTCGCCGACACCGCGAAGCAGTCCGGTACCTCGGTGGCCACGAGCGAGTGGTACCGGCCGGCGCGGAAGGTCGGCTCGAGCCCGGCGTAGATGCCGGTGCCGTCGTGGTCGATGACCGAGGCCTTGCCGTGGACGGGCGCCGGGGCCCGGCCCACCGTGCCGCCGTAGGCGTGGACCGCCGCCTCGAGCCCGAGGCAGACGCCGAGCGTGGGGACCCGCGGGCTCAGCTCGCGGAGCACGTCGAGCGTCACCCCGACGTCGCGCTCGTTCGCGGGGTGCCCCGGGCCGGGGCTGACCACGATGGCGTCCGGGTGCAGGGCCTCGAGCTCGTCCAGCGACGCGGTGTTGAGCCGGACGACCGGCTCGGCGACGTCGCTCACGTAGTCCACGAGGTTGTAGGTGAACGAGTCGAAGTTGTCGACGACGAGGACGCGTGGCTGGTTAGGCGTCATAGCCGTCCCACCTCCAGCTGGTTTTTGGTGCAGATTTTTCGGCGCGTGCTCCGTCGCGCGCCGAAAAAGGTGCGTGCCAACGAGTCGAAGTTGTCGACGACGAGGACGCGGGGTTCGTCGGTCGTCATAGCCATCCCCCATCCGGTTGTTTTTTGGTGCAGATTTTTCGCGGGCGGGCGCCGGAGGCGTCCCAACCGCTAACAAGGTGCTCGACGACGAGGACTCGGGGTTCGTCGGTCGTCACGGACCCCGCACCTCCGGTTCCGGCGCCGCGAGCCGGTCCAGCCCCGCGACGACGCCGCCCATCTTGGACTCGGTCTCCGCGTACTCGCGGGCGGGGTCGCTGTCGGCGACGACGCCGGCGCCGGCCTGGACCGTCACCCGGTCGGGCTTCCCGCGCTCGACCGTGGCGGTCCGGATGACGATGGCGAAGTCGGCGTCGCCGCCCCAGGAGACGTAGCCCACGCCGCCGCCGTAGAGGCCCCGGGGCGCCGGCTCGATGGCATCGATCAGCTCCATCGCGCGGATCTTCGGCGCGCCCGAGAGGGTCCCTGCGGGGAAGGTCGCGCGGGTCGCGTCGAAGGCGTCCTTCCCCGGGGCGAGCTCGCCGACGACGGTGCTCTCGATGTGCTGGACGTGGCTGTACTTGAGGACGTTCATGAACTCGGCGACCCGGACGGTGTCGGGCGCGCAGACCCGCCGGAGGTCGTTGCGCGCGAGGTCGACGAGCATCGTGTGCTCGGCGCGCTCCTTGTCGTCGGCGAGCATCTCGCCGGCCAGCCGGCGGTCCTCCACGGGACCCTCGCCCCGCCCGCACGTGCCGGCGATGGGGTTCGAGACCACCTCGCGCCCCCGCACCGAGACCAGCGTCTCCGGGCTCTCGCCGACCACCGACCGGCGGCCGTGGCGCAGCAGGTACATGTAGGGCGAGGGGTTGACCGCCCGGAGCGCGGCGTAGAGGCCCATCGGGTCGAGCTCGCCCTCGAGCACGCGCGCCCGCGAGATGACGCCCTGGTAGATGTCGCCGTCGAGGACGTGGGCCTTCGTGCGCTCGACGGCGGCCTCGTAGGCCGCCCGTTCGCCGGCGGTCTCGGCGGTCCTCACGAAGCCGCCCGGCGTCGGTCGGTCGGCGTCGGCGAGCGCCGCGGCCACCCGCTCGGCCTCGGCCACGGCCGCGTCGTAGCGCTCGCGCGGGTCGTCCCCCGGCTCGACCACGGGGGTACAGACCAGCGAGACCTCGTCAGCCGCGTGGTCGAACACGACCGTCCGCGTCGTCAGCACGAACTGGGCGTCCGGCACGGGCGAGTCCGGCCGCACGAGGCCGACCGCCTCGAGCCAGAGGTCGTAGACCGCGTCGTAGGCCAGGAAGCCGACCAGCCCGCCGTCGAGGTGCTGGCGGTCGCCGCCCGCGAAGCCCACGGGCGTGACGGCGGGCAGCGCCCCCCGGAGGACGTCCAGGACGTCGCCCTCGCCGGGCTGGCAGCGGGCCGCAGCGGGGGTGTCGCGGAGCCGGTCGACCACCGGGCCGTCGGGGCCGACGGTCACGACCGCGTCCGGATCGTAGCCCACGAACGAGAACCGAGCGTGGCGCTCGCCGTCGGCGGGGTGGCCGAACGCCCCGTCGGGGTCGGAGGAGGCGACCTTCTCGGCGCTCTCGAGCAGGAAGGCGTAATCGGCCGCGCCCGGTTCGTCGGCCCGACCCGCCAGCGCCGCGTAGGCGTCGAGCGGGGCGACGGCGACGTCGAGCGCGGTCTCGAGCCGGGCCACCACCGGCCCGTCCTCGAGGGCCGGTTCGACGTTCGCCGCGAAGGCCTCCCGCGAGCGGTCGGGGCGGACGGTCATGGCGAGACCGGCCGGCGCTTCGCCGCCGCCACGAACGCCCGGACGGCGGCGTGGTCCTTGCGGCCCTCGCGGCGCTCGACCCCGCTCGAGACGTCGACGGCGTAGGGCTCGACGACCTCGATGGCCTCGGCGACGGTCGATGGGGTCAGCCCGCCGGCGACGACGACCGGCACGTCGACGGCGCGGGCGATGGCGCGGGTGGTGGCCCAGTCGTGAGTCCGGCCGGTGCCGCCGGCCCCGGTCGCGTCCCGGGAGTCGACGAGGAGGGCGTCGGCGACCGGGGCGTATCGTTCGGCAGCGTCGAGGTCGGCCGAGACGGCCTTGACCACGCGCGCGCCCGTCCGCGCGGCGACGTCGGCGACCGCGTCGGGCGGGAGGTCGTTGTGGAGCTGGACGACGTCGGCGCCCGTCGTCCGATGCAGGGCGACCGCGCGGTCGGCGTCGGCCGGCATCGTCACCAGCACGGTCGTCACGAAGGGCGGGACGCCCGCGACGAGCGCGGCCGCCCGCTCGGGGGTGATGGCCCGGGCCGTGTCGACCGGGACGTCGACGAGGAAGCCGACGGCGTCGGCGCCGGCCGCGACGGCCGCGTCCCGGTCGGCCTCGGTGGTGAGGCCGCAGACCTTCACCCGGGTCATACCGCGGGCTCGGCCTCCCGCATGGCCGCGAGGGTCGCCACGGCGTCGCCGTCGTCGATGGCCTTCGCGGCGGCCTCGACGCCGTCCTCGAGGGAGCTAGCCGCGCCCGCCACGTAGAGGCCGGCCCCGGCGTTGGCGAGCACGACGGCCCGCTTCGCCCCGTTGAGGCTGCCCTCGACGATGCCCTGGAGGTCCGTCGCGTTCGCCGCGGGCGTGCTCCCGGCGACGGCCGAGAGCGGGTGGCGGTCGAGGCCGAGGTCCTCCGGCGCGAGCGTGTACGACTCGATGGTGGTGCCGTCGACGTCGGCGACCGTCGTCTCGCCGTGGACGGCGATCTCGTCGAGGCCGTCGCCGTGGACGACGAGGGCCCGCTCGACGTCCATCCGGGCCAGTGCCCGCGCGAGCACGGGCACGAGGGCGGGGTCGTAGACGCCGACCACCCGGCGCTCGGCGTTCGCGGGGTTGGTCAGCGGCCCGAGCACGTTGAACACGGTGCGCATCCCGAGCTCCTTCCGGGGCCCGATGACCGCCTTCATCGCGGGGTGGAACACCGGGGCGAGCATGAAGCCGATGCCGCGGTCCTCGATGGCCCGCCGGACGGCGTCGGGCTCGGCGTCGACGACGACCCCGAGCTCCCCGAGGACGTCCGCGCTCCCCGAGGACGAGGAGACCGAGTAGTTGCCGTGCTTGGCGACGGGGACGCCGGCGCCGGCCGCGACGATGGCGCTCGCCGTCGAGACGTTGATGGTGTCGTGGGCGTCGCCGCCGGTCCCGACGATGTCGACCAGCGGCCGGTTCGCGGGGTCGATGGTCCGGGCCGCGTCGAACATGCCCTGGGCGAAGCCCGCGATCTCGGTCTCGGTCTCCCCCTTGGCCCGCAGCGCGGCCAGCAGCGCGCCGATCTGGGCCGGGGTCGCGTCCTCGAAGAGGGCCCGCGCGGTCTCGCGAGCCTCCGCCTGCGTCAGGTCCTCGCCCTCCGTGACCCGTTCGATGGTGTCCTGCATTGGTGCTCACCGATGTACGATTTCGGTCTACAGTGTACAAAATCGTACGTCACCTTAACTCCGTCGGGTCGAGCGTTCGGCGGTTTACCCCTCGCCGGTCGGCCTGATTGCCGCGGTGATGGGACGCCGTCCTCGACCCGCCGTGGTCGAGCAGTCGAAACGTTCAATTACTCCGACGGGGTAGCCATCGACGCACAAACGGGTTCGTGGTCTAGGCTGGTTATGACACCTCCTTGACATGGAGGAGATCGGCAGTTCAAATCTGCCCGAACCCACTTCTCGCGGCGACAAGCGACGAGCGGAGCGAGGAGCCGTCGCCGCGTGGGTGGTTCTCAAAGATTTGAACCAGACGAGGCGCCGGACGAGCCGAGCGCACGCGAGGTTCTCGTGAGAGAAGCGAACGAGAGCACGCGAGAGCGGAGCTCTCGCCCGGCGAGTAGAACCGTCTCGGCGTGGTTCAAATCTGCCCGAACCCAGCAACCGTTGACCATCCGCCCGGTCGGCCGACGCTATCTTCGAGGGCGACGAGCAGCGGTCGCACGTCGCAGCACGAGATCTCCCGGATCGGCGTCGGCTCGCTCGCGAAGCTCGTCGCGACGGTGGCGGTCGCGTGGGCCGTCGTCTTCGGGTGGCCGGTCCTCCTGTTCGGCGCCGTCTCGCCGGGGGCCGGGCTGGCGAGTCTTCTCGTGATGATCCGGTTCGCCGTCATCGGGGGGGGGGCCATCGGCGGGGCGCTCTCCGCGCTGGTCTACAACCTGGTGGCGACGGCCGTTGGGGGCCTGGAGATCACCCTCGCGGCCGCCGCTGGACGACTCCCGGGAGTCGACGGACGCCACCACCGCCTGAGGCGAACCGGCCCGCTGCCGGAGGCCGTGACACTTACGCACGGCCGGTGCGACGAATCCCTCCCCTACCCCACCCGCCCCCGGAACGCCGCCAGCAGTCCCGCCAGCTCGTCCTTCGAGAACTCCCCGGCGCCGGTGCGCTCCAGGCCGGCCAGCTCCGCGAGCGCCTCGCGGAGGTGGGTCTTCGAGAGGGCTAGCTCGCGGTGGAAGGCGTTGTCGCAGAAGTGGCAGAGCCGCAGCCCGTCCGGGATGAGCCGCTCGCTCCCGCGCTTGTACCACCGGTCCTTCTCGTGGAGATCGATGCCGCACAGCGTGGTCCCCTCGTGGGCCACGTGGTAGGCCGCGGCGCCCGGGAGGATGGCGAAGTAGTAGTCCCGGGTCCGCCCGATGGCGGCCGTCTCGCTCGGGGGCCGGGCGAGCGGCTCGGGGGCGGGCTGGCTGGCGGTCTGGATCGGCGGGGCGGTCGCATCGGTTTGGGCCATCCCACGGACTTCCCGAACGATGGGATAAGGTTTGATTAAATCGTCCTAATATTCATCGTAACGGTTGACGAGCATCCATTTAAAACGGTAACTGATTGGGGGTTCACTCAGTGTGGGTCGACAACAGACGGGGAATGGAAACTCTGGGGTCGAACGGCACCCCGACCACCGACGGCCCGACGGCGAACCTTTCGACGGATCTGCGAGAACACTCATCCGTCGCTCAGCGGTCCGGCGCGGTGTCATGCGGTGGAACGACTCCCCCGGGAACGACGGCGACGACCGGGCCGACCCGAGCGCCGTCACCTACCTCACTCGGTACGACCGTTCGAGCGAGCGCACCCTGGCCACGAAGGTCGTGGAGGCCGTGGCGACGGTCGTCGGGGTGGACCCCAGAGCGCTCGACGACCGACTCGCCTACCACGTGGACCCCGACGCCCTGAACGCCCTCTTCCGGCCGGCGACCGACCACGTCGAGTCGCCGACGGCCGGCGTCTGCTTCACCTTCGCCGACTACCGCGTCACCATCTTCGAGACGGACGCCATCGCCATCAGGCCGACCGAGGCCGCGGACGAGCCCCCCTGAGGCGGCTCGGCGCTCGTCGAACCGGACCGCCCGTCTCACCCGAAAGGACTACGCCCCCGTCTCGACGACCCCGGGCCATGGTGCAGCTGCTGAGCAACGAGGACGTGGCCGAGGCGGTCTCGATGCCGGCCATCGTCGGGGCCCTGGAGCGCATGTACGAGGAGCTCGGCGAGGGGACCGCGCTCACCCGCCCCCGGACGGACGTCCACGCGCCGGCCGCGACGGACGGCGAGTACTACCGGTTCAAGACGATGGGCGGCATCGTCCCCTCGGCCGGCGTCTACGCCCTGCGCATCAACTCCGACGTCCTGCGGTGGGTCGAGCGCGACGGCGGCGTCGTCCAGGAGAAGCTCCCGCGGGCCGCCGGCGGTCGGTACGCGGGGCTGGTCCTCCTCTTCGACGCCGGCGACGGGACGCCGCTGGCGGTCATGCCCGACGGCTACGTCCAGCGCCTCCGCGTGGGGGCCACCAGTGCCATCGGCGCCAAGCACCTCGCGCGGCCCGACGCGTCGACGCTCGGCCTGTTCGGCGCGGGCTGGCAGGCCGACGGCCAGGTCGCCGCGATGACCGAGGTGTTCGACCTCGACCGGATCACGGTCTACTCGCCGACGCCGGCCAGCCGCGAGTCGTTCGCCGAGGCGGCCGAGGCGGCCTACGGCGTACCCGTCCGGGCCGTCGACGACCCGGCGGCCGTCTACGAGGCAGACGTCGTCCACTCGGCGACGAACGCCCGCGCGCCCGTCTTCGACGTCGACCGGCTCCGGCCCGGAACCCACCTGGGCGCCATCAACGACCTCGAGATCGACCAGCGAGCGCCGACGGCCTGCGACGTGACGGTCGTCCACTCGAAGGCCGGTAAGGGGGCGAACTACTGGACCGCCGCCGTCGACGTCGACGACGTCCCGTACCTGGACGCCGACCACGACACGACGATGGCCGACTACCCCGACCTCGGCGAACTCGTGACGGGCCGGACGGCGGGTCGGACGGCCGACGACCAGGTGACCTTCTTCTTCAACAACATCGGGATGGGCGCGCAGTTCGCCGCCGTCGGGGCCATCGCCTACCGCCACGCGGTCGAGCACGACCTGGGCCACGAGCTACCCACCGAGTGGTTCACGCAGGATCTGGTTCCCTGAGCGACCGGCGGCGCTCCTCGGACGACCGCGCACCGCCCCGTCGAGCGAAACCCCCATCACCTTCCCCGGTGCAGTCGGGCCGTGCACACGACCCACGCGGTCGTCGTCGGCGACGCCCGGGAGCTGCACACGCTCGAGGACGCCTCCGTCGAGCTGGTCGTCACCTCGCCACCGTACCCGATGATCGAGCTCTGGGACGACCTCTTCGCCCGGCTCGACCCGGGGGTCGCCGACGCCCTCGACGCCGGGAACGGCGACGCGGCCTTCGAGCGGATGCACGCCTGCCTCGACCACGTCTGGTCGGAGGTCGCGCGGGTCCTCGTCGACGGCGGGCTCGCCTGCGTCAACGTCGGCGACGCCACCCGAACCGTCGACGGGACGTTCCGGCTGTTCCCGAACCACGTCCGGGTCGCGGCCGCGCTCGCCGACCACGGGCTCGTCGCGCTGCCGCCCGTCCGGTGGCGCAAGCCGACGAACCGCGGGACGAAGTTCATGGGCTCGGGCATGCTGCCGACCAACGCCTACGTCACCCTCGAGCACGAGCACGTCCTCGTCTTCCGCAAGGGCGGCCCGCGGGCCTTCGCCGCCGGTGACGAGGCCCGCTACGAGAGCGCCTACTTCTGGGAGGAGCGCAACGCCTGGTTCTCGGACCTCTGGGCGGACGTCGGGGGCGAGACGCAGCCGCTCGACGGCGAGACCCGGGACCGCTCCGCCGCCTTCCCGCTGGCGGTCCCCTACCGGCTCGTCCACATGTACTCGGTCCGCGGCGACACCGTGCTCGACCCGTTCGCCGGGACGGGCACGACGGCGCTCGCCGCCATGGCCGGCGCCCGGCACTCCGTCGCCTACGAGCTCGACGCGGGCCTGGCTGCCGGCATCGGGGACCGTCTGGCCGACGCGCCGGCCGTCACCCGCGAGCGGGCGGAACGACGCCTGCGCGACCACCGGGCCTTCGTCGCGGCCCGCGAGGCCGACGGGCGGTCGCTCGCGTACCGGGCGAGCCACTACGACCTGCCCGTGGTGACCAAGCAGGAGCGCGACCTGCGGCTCTACGCCGTCGAGGCCGTCGAGCCGGCGGCGGACGGGTTCGTCGCGACGCACGCGCCGGTGGAGGCGGTGCCGGCCGTCGAACCGGAATCGGACTAAGGGGCGTCACGCCACAGCTGGCCCCTGCTGCGGCCACGAGCCCGGCAACCTTCAAGGCCGCCGCGGGCGAAGCCCGCGACGTAGCGATGGACATCGTCGATTTCGACACCGCAGACGCCGTCGCAGTGGACGTCGGGGCCCGGCTCGGGAAGGTCCGCGCGATCTTCGAGTCGTCGAACCCCAAGGCCGTGGTCGTGACGGACGACGGCGACTACGTCGGCGTCCTCACCCAGCGCCAGCTGCTCCGCTCGCACGTCGAGGACGACACGAAGGTCTCGGCGATGTACCAGCCGGCCCCGCGGGTCGACGAGGACGCCGACGTCCGCGACGTGGCCCGCGTGCTCGTCGAGGGGGGGACCACGGTCGCCCCCGTCTTCGACGGCGAGCGGCTCGTCGGCCTCGTGACGGCCGACGCCATCCTCGCGGCCGTCCTCGACAACCTCGCCGCCCTCCAGGTCGCGGACGTCTACTCGGCGGACGCCGTCACCGTCCGGGAGGACGACGACCTGGGCCGCGTCATCAACCAGCTCCGCGAGCACGGCGTCTCCCGGCTGCCGGTCCTGAACGAGAACGGCTACCTGACCGGCGTCGTGACGACCCAGGACGTCGTGGACTTCGTGACCCGCCGCGAGCAGCGAGCCACCCGTGGCGACCGCGCCGGCGACTCGGCCCGGATGCTCGACCTGCCGGTCTACGACGTGATGTCGAGCCCGGTCACCACGACGACGCCGGCGACCCCGCTCGACGAGGCCGTCGGGCGGATGCTCGAGCGGGACTTCGCCGGCCTGGTCGTCACCCCGGCCGACGACGACCGCGTGGTCGCGGGCGTCCTCACGAAGACCGACGTCCTGCGGGCGCTGTCCATCCGCGAGGAGGACCACCTCGACGTGCAGGTCACGAACGTGGACCTGCTCGACACCCTCACCCGGCCGGCCGTCCGCGAGTCCATCGAGGCCGTGGTGGACAAGTACGCCGAGATGCAGGTCCAGCACGCCCACGTCCGGTTCCACAAGCACAAGGAGAAGCTCCGTGGCACGCCGCTCATCCAGTGCAAGATCCGGCTCCGGACCGACCACGGCCAGGTCGCCGGCTCCGGCGAGGGCTACGGCGCCGACCACGCCTTCCACGTCGCCCTGGACAAGCTGGAGCGGAACGTCATCGAGCTGAAGGGGCTCAACCACGACGAGGCCTACCAGGGCCAGCTCCTCCGGAAGCTCGGCGAGCTCTGAGCGGGCCGTCCGTCGAGCGCCGAGTGCGCCGTCGACGAGCTTCGAGCGGGTCATTCGACCAGCTTCGAGCGAGCCCTCCGTCGAGCTTCGAACGGGCCGACCGACGAGCTTCGAACGGGCCGACCGCCCCGCCTGGCCGTCGCGTCGGGGCCCGCCGTCGACAAATCGTCAGACGACAGTCCGACGGCAGCTATAAGAGCCCGTCCGGCCAACCGGCCATCCTGGCAGTCTGCCATGGTCCGCGACGACGTCAACCCCGACCGCCGCCCGCCCGCGTTCGGCGACCACCACGTCCGCGAGCGCTACACCGAGCGCACCGTCCGCGGCATCACCGTCGCGACCATCCAGGACCGCTACAACGACGACGCGTGGATACGCTCGACGCTGGTCGTCCCCAACGACCCGTAGCCCGGTTTCTCCCCGTTCCTCAGGACGCCTCGACCCCCGCCAGGCCCGTGCCCGTGATGGCGAAGCGGGCGCTCTCGCCGGTCGGCCGCGACTTGTGCTTCTCGAGGGTCGCCCGGCGGAGCTCGCCCCGGAAGCGCTCGAGCCGGACGATGACCCCCGTCCAGTGGGCCAGGGTGTAGCCGCCGAGCGGCTTGACGCGGCCGGTCTCGGGGTCGGTGTAGACCTGGTTGGTGACGAGGACGGCGAGGTCGTAGCGCCGGGCCAGGGAGAGCAGGCCCGTGAGCTGCCGGGCGACGGCGCGCAGCGCCTCCCCCGACTCGCCGTCGGTCGTGGTGCGCTCGAGCCGGTAGAAGCCCGTCGCGGAGTCCACGACGATGAGGTCCGCCCGGGGCGCGAACTCGGCGGCGTCCCGGACGGCCTCGGCCTGCTCGGCGAAGTCGTGGGCCTTCGAGATGACGATGCGGTCGGCCAGGGCGTCGACGTCGCCCCGGGCCTCGGCCAGCTGGCCGAAGCGCTCGATGGAGAGCCCCTCGGTGTCGACGTAGACGACGGTCCCGCCCGCCGCGGCGGTCTCGACGGCCGCGGCGAGCGCGACGTTGGTCTTCCCCGCGGCCGGCGGGCCGTAGACCTGGGTGATGGTCCCGGTCCCCAGCCCGCCGCCGAGCAGCGCGTCGAGCGGGCCGCAGCCGGTCGTGAGTGGCCCCGTCACGGCTCCCCTAGGCCCGGTTCCGGTTTAAACCCCACCGGCGGCGGGCGCCTCGTCGACGATGGCCTCGGCCTCGACCTCGACCAGCATCGCCGGGTCGACGAGCCGGGACACCTCCACCATCGAGGTGGCCGGTCGGACCGCCCCGAAGTACCGGCCGTGGACCCGGCCGACCGCCTCCCATCGGTCGATGTCGGTCACGAAGTGGCGGGTCCGGACCACGTCCTCGAGGCCCGCGCCGAGCCCCTCGAGCGCCCGCTGGACGTTGGTCAGGGCCTGCTCGGTCTGGGCCGCCGCGTCGTCAGCCCCGACCACGGCGCCCGCCTCGTCGGTCGCCGTCGTGCCCGAGACGTGGACGTGGGGGCCGACCCGGACCGCCCGCGCGTAGCCGACGACCGATTCCCACTCCGTGCCCGTGGCGATGGTGGTCCGTTCCATGGCGTGCGAGGGCAGGCCGCTGGCGGGCGTGAAGCTTTGCTCCGCCCGGAACGGCCCGATGGTCAGCCCGGGCCGACCCAACCAGCTATGCCCCTGGAAGCCGTTATCGGGTGGGCATGGACGCCACGCGGCGTCGGCTGCTGACCGTCTGCGCCGGGGCGGGCGCCGGCCTGCTCGGGGCGACCGGGCTGACCCAGCGGGATCCCGGGTCGACCCGTTCGGGGACGAACACGGTCGCCGAGCGAGGCGGGGTGACCGTCAACCAGCCCCCCACGTCGAGGTCGACGGCCGACGCCCCCGTCGACGTCCGCGGGGCCATCTACCTCCCGGCGCGGGCGTTCAACGTCTACCAGTTCTGGCACGACTACCACCCCCGGGTCGTGGAGCGTGACCTCGGCTACGCGGCCTCGGTGAACCTCAACGCGCTGCGGACCTGGCTGAGCTACACCCACTGGCGGGAGCGCCCTCGAGCGGCCGAAACCGCCCTCGAGCACTTCCTCGGCGCCGCCGCCGACCGCGGGCTGTCGGTCCTGCTCGGCCTGTACGACGGCGTCGGCGAGCCCCCGACCCGGACGCACCTCGACGACCGGAACCCCCTGACGGCCGTCGGCACGTTCGAGCCGAGCATGACCGTCGTCCGCGAGCCGTCGCGGTGGGACCGACCCCGGGAGTACGTCCGGTGGTTCATGGAGCGCCACCGGGACGACGACCGGCTCCTCGGCATCGAGGTCATGAACGAACCGGGGTGGAACGTCCAGCGGCGGTTCGCCCGGGGGATGTTCGAGGCGCTCGCGGCCGAGCGCGGGCGGGTGCCGCTCACGGTCGGGTCGACCAGCCTCGCCAACGACGCCGACTACGCCGCCTGGGGCAACCAGATCATCCAGTTCCACTACAACTTCGCCCACGACCTGGCCCAGTATCGCGGCCTGCTGCGCCAGGCCGTCGAGCTGCGGTCGCTCACCTCGTATCCCGTCTGGCTCACGGAGTGGCAGCGCCTCCGCTCGGGGCAGGGCTTTCGGAGCCCCATCCAGGGCGACGAGTGGCAGCCGGACTACGCCTCGCTGGCGCCGCTCATCACCGAGTTCGGCGTGGGCAACTTCTTCTGGACGCTCATGATACAGCCGGCGTACACCCGGTTCCAGCGACGGCAGGGCGTCATCACGGGGCTGTTCCACGAGGACGGCGCGGTCTGGAGCCTCGACGACGCCCGCGCCATCAAGGCCATGTCGGGCGACGCCTCGTTCGACGCCGAGGAGCGCCCGGTCTGGCCCGAGTGGTGCCGCGTCGTCGAGCGGACGTACCGCAAGTGACGGGTGCGCCGGCGCCGCCGGCTACCCCTCGCTCCGGGCCCCGCTACCCCTCGCTCCGGACCCCGCTACCCCTCGCTCCGGGCCACGTCAACCACGCGGTTGTCCGTCGCGATGCCGTCGCCGATGGTGACGTTCCGGTCCCCGTGAACGAGGTCGATGCCGATGAGGTTGGCCGTGACGTTCCCGCCCTCGATGACGACCTCGCGCGACCGGTCCAGGTCGAGCCCTCGGGCGTTCATGGCGGCGTCCACGTCGACGAGGACCCCGGTGTGCACGCCGTCGAAGTAGACGCCGCGGTTCCAGTCGGTGACGCGAAGGTCGCGGACGACGACCTCGCTCGCGTTCCGGACGAGCACCCCCGTCGTGTCGCTGATGCCTCGGCCGTCGACGAGGTGCCCCCGGCCGGCCAGCACGACGCCGTCGGCCTCGATGACGATGCAGGCCTGGGACAGCCGCGTGTGGCGGTCGTCGACGATGTCCCTGACGAGGACGTAGGTCCCCGGCGCGTCGATGGTCGTGCAGGCGTCGATGGCCGTGGGCTGGACCGCGCCGGCGTCGCCGCCGACCGCCACGACGTCCGGGGCGGCCGGCGGGAGCAGCGCCGGCGCCAGGACGAGCGGCAGCACGAGGGCCAGGGAGAGGACGACCGTCGCGTCGTCCCGCCACCGCGACATGGGGCGGCCTTCGACCGCCGTTGGGCTTGTAAGTCCGTGCCTATCGGCGTCGCCCCCGGCGGAAGGTCAGCCTACCGTTCAGCCACCGAGCGCCTCCGGGCGCCGGTATCGCCCGGCCGCGTCCCGGGGGAGCGGGTGAACGTCGACGACTGCCCCCGTGGGGAGCGGCGCGTAGAGGTGGGGGAAGGCGCCCCACGACCCCTCCTCGTACCGGAGGTCGGCCTCGACGGCCTCGCGGTCGACGGCCAGGAGGACCGGCTCCTCGGCGTCGGGCAGGTGGTACGCGGCCACGCCGAGCACCCGGTCGGCCGTCGAGAGGGGGACGAACCCCCGCGCGTCGAGGCTCGCCGGCGCGTACGTGACCTCGACCGCCGCCCAGTCCGCGGCCTCGACGACGTGGAGCACGACGTCGTCGAGCGCGCCGCCATCACGGGCGGCGGCCTCGGCGCGTCGGGCGACCTCGCGGACCGGGAGTCCGGTCTCGCGGGCGACCGCCGCCGCCTCGTCGAACTCAGCGCTGACGTCGTAGGCCACGCCGGCGTCGTCCTCGCCGACCTTGACCGCCACCGGGTACCGGTCGCCGCCCTCGAGGAGCGTGGCGGTCACGAACCGCCGCCGCGCGATCCACCGGTGGCCGGCGCCGACCTCGCGGACGCCGAGCGTGCCCGTCTCCACGGCCAGGCGCCGGGCCACGCGCTCGGCGTCCTCGGGCCTCACGACGACCCTCACCAGGTGGCCGGGTCTCGACTTCTTCATCGTCGTCGGCTGCACGGTCACGTCGCGGGCGCCCACCGCCCCGAGCGACGCGTGGAGGTGTCCGAGGACCTCCGGCGTGACGTCGTCGAGGGCCGTCTCGAGGACGGTCACCCGGTCGGGCTCGAGCCCGCCCGTCGACGTCCCGACCACGGCCCGCAGCACGTTCGGCCGGTCGCCAAGGTCGGTGGTTCCGGCGCCCACGCCGGTGGCCCGGACCCGCATGGCCGGGAGCGCGGCGACCCCGTCGGCCAGCTCCGCCAGGAGCGCCGCCCCGGTGGGGGTCAGCAGCTCGCCCTCGACGGGCCCGCCGCGGAGCTCCCAGTCGGCCCCGGCGGCGAGCTCGACGACGGCCGGCGTGGGGACCGGGAAGGTCCCGTGGCGGATGCTGACCTCGCCGCCGCCGGCCGAGACCGGGGTCGTGACCACGCGCTCGACGTCGAGGTCGTCGATGAGGAGCGAGACCCCCGTCACGTCGGCGATGGCGTCGTCGGCGCCCACGTCGTGGAAGTGGGCGGCCTCGAGCGTGGTGCCGTGGACGGCGGCCTCCGCGCGTCCCAGGCGCCCGATGGCCCCCAGGGCTCGGGCGCCGACGGGCGCCGGGAGCGCCATCGACTCGACGATGGCGACGACCTCCTCGTAGGCCCGCGCCTCGTCCCCGCCCTCGACGGGTTCGCCGTCCGGCCGCCGCACCTGGACCGCCGTGGCGGTCACCCCGGCCCGACGGACGGTCTCGACGTCGAACGCGACGTCCAGAGCCGCCGAGACGGGGTCGAGGACGGCCGGGTCGGCCCCCGCGTCGAGCAGCGCCCCGAGCAGCATGTCCCCGCTCGCGCCGGTCCGGCCGTCGAAGGCGAGCGTTCGCATGCCCCTGGGGCCGCGCGCCGGGGCGAAAAGCCCCGCGGTCGTCCGGCGGCCGGCCGCCGCCCGTCCGACGGCGGGTCGGATCCCCGAGCGGCGACGGGCCGAAACCCCGGGCGGGCGAGAGGACCGCCAACACAAGAACTATCCCGCCCGACCACCGACAGCGGGTTGGAAGCCCCGCGAACCACCACGCGACTCCCCCGCGAACCATGAACGAGGTTCAACTCGAGGTCTCCAAGGCCTACCCGAACGACTCCGGGCGCGGCATCGCCCGGCTCGACCCCGACACGCTGTTGCACCTGAAGCTCAGCCCGGGGGACATCATCGAGATCGAGGGCGCCAACCGGACCGCCGCGAAGGTCTGGCGCGCCGACCGACAGGACTGGAACACCGACACCGTCCGCATCGACGGCTTCACCCGGCAGAACGCGGACGTCGGCATCGGCGAACGCGTCACCATCCGGAAGGCCGAGGCGGCGAAGGCCGAGCGGCTCGTGCTGGCGCCGCCCGAGGAGGCGAGCGTCCAGTTCGGCTCCGACGCCGCCGGCATGGTCAAGCGCCAGATCCTCAAGCGGCCGGTCGTCGAGACCGACATCGTCCCGGTGATGTCGTCGACCAACCACCCGTTCATGCGCTCGCCGGGGCAGGCCATCCCGCTCATCGCCGTCGAGACCGAGCCGGAGGGCATCATCCTCGTGACCGAGGACACCGAGGTCGAGCTCCGCGAGGAGCCCATCTCGGGCTTCGAGAAGACGGGCAGCGGCATCACCTACGAGGACATCGGCGGCCTCCAGGACGAGATCCAGCGGGTCCGGGAGATGGTGGAGCTCCCGATGAAGCACCCGCAGATCTTCCAGAAGCTCGGCATCGAGCCGCCCCAGGGCGTGCTGCTCCACGGCCCGCCCGGGACCGGCAAGACGCTGCTCGCCAAGGCCGTCGCCAACGAGACGTCGGCGAGCTTCTTCTCCATCGCCGGCCCCGAGATCATCTCGAAGTACTACGGCGAGTCGGAGCAGCAGCTCCGCGAGATCTTCGAGGACGCCGCCGACGAGGCGCCCGCCATCATCTTCATCGACGAGCTGGACTCCATCGCCCCGAAGCGCGAGGACGTCACCGGCGAGGTCGAGCGCCGCGTCGTCGCCCAGCTCCTGACCATGATGGACGGCCTCGAGGCCCGGGGGCAGGTCATCGTCATCGGCGCGACCAACCGCGTCGACGCCATCGACCCGGCGCTTCGTCGCCCCGGCCGGTTCGACCGCGAGATCGAGATCGGCGTCCCGGCCGAGGGCGGCCGCCGGGAGATCCTCCAGATCCACACCCGGGGGATGCCGCTGGCCGACAACGTCGACCTCGTGGGGCTCGCCGAGGACACCCACGGCTTCGTCGGCGCCGACATCGAGAGCCTCACGAAGGAGGCCGCGATGCGGGCGCTCCGGCGTTACCTCCCCGAGATCGACCTGGACGAGGAGGACATCCCGCCGAGCCTCATCGACCGGATGATCATCAAGCGCTCCGACTTCCGGGGCGCGCTCAACGAGGTCGAGCCGTCCGCGATGCGCGAGGTCCTCGTCGAGATCCCGAAGGTCACCTGGGAGGACGTCGGCGGCCTCGCGGAGGCCAAGCAGGCCATCCAGGAGTCCATCGAGTGGCCGCTTCGCACGCCCGAGCGGTTCGAGCGGATGGGCATCAGCCCGCCCAACGGCGTCATGCTCTACGGCCCGCCCGGCACGGGCAAGACGCTGATGGCGAAGGCCGTGGCCAACGAGACCGACGCCAACTTCATCTCCATCCGCGGGCCCCAGCTGCTCTCGAAGTGGGTCGGCGAGTCGGAGAAGGCCATCCGCCAGACGTTCCGCAAGGCCCGGCAGGTGGCGCCCGTCGTCATCTTCTTCGACGAGCTGGACGCCATCGCCCCGAGCCGCGGCTCCGACGTCGGGAACAACGTCTCCGAGCGCGTCGTCAACCAGCTCCTCACCGAGCTCGACGGCCTCGAGGAGATGGAGAACGTCATGGTCGTCGGCGCGACCAACCGCCCCGACATGATCGACCCGGCGCTCATCCGCTCGGGCCGGTTCGACCGCCTGGTGATGATCGGCGAGCCCGAGGTCGAGGGCCGCGAGGAGATCCTGCGCATCCACACGAAGCGCATGCCGCTCGCGCCCGACGTCAGCCTCCGCGAGCTGGCCGAGATCACCGACGGCTACGTCGGCTCGGACCTCGAGAGCATCGCCCGCGAGGCGGCCATCGAGGCGCTCCGCGACGACCCCGACGCCGACGAGGTCGAGATGCGCCACTTCCGCCGGGCCATGGAGAGCGTCCGGCCGACCATCACCGAGGACATCCTGGACTACTACGAGCGGATGAAGGAGGAGTTCAAGGGCTCGGCGGCGCCGGCGGAGCGGGTGGGTGGCGGCAGAATAGGGTTCCAGTAGACCCCACTTTTTTCTTCGTCGGGTTCGCCTTCGGCGAACCGCTCCTCGAAAAACCTGGACTAAAAAAGCCGGGCGCTCACTGCGTTCGCGCCCGGTGAACCGCGAGCTTCGCTCGCGGATGCTGGTAGCCGGTTGGGTTCGACCTCGCTCATCGAAACAGGCTGAATTGGGCTTCGGGTTAGGACTCGAATTCAATATCGGTCGTCGACCGTAATGACCTGACATGTTCGCCCTCGCAATGGAAGCCCCCGCCGAACCGATAGCATGTGGCTCGATGCTCCGGACGTGGCGTTCCCGAGCAACGTTCGGGGTTCAGGGCGTCGTTCCGCGAACGAGCGAGGCGGGGCCGAGCGAGCTCGCGGCCCTTTTTAGTCCAGGTTTTTTCGAGGAGCGGTTCGCCGGAGGCGAACCCGACGAGGAAAAAGTGGGGTTCAGTAAATCAATTCGTCGTCGTTGTCCACCATGTACAGCGTCCGCGCCGCGATGTTCACCGCGTGGTCCCCCACCCGCTCCAGGTCCCGAATCGTCAGCAGCAGCCGCTGCACGTCCGCCATCAGCCGCTCGACCTCGGTCTCGATGTCGGCGCCGTCCTCGGCGGCGAGTTGGGTCTCGATGAGGTCCCGGACGACCAGCTGGCTCGCCCGGTTGCAGAAGGCGTCGACGCCCTCGTCGCGGTCGGCGATCTCGTAGGTCGCGGGGGCGTCCTCCGCCTCGTAGGCGACCATCGCGTCCTCGACCATCTCGATGACCAGGTCGCCGAGCTCCTGGATGTCGACGTCGGGGAACAGGTCTCGCTCGGCGTCGAGGGCGTAGTCGCCGAGGTTGACGGCGAGGTCGGCGATGCGCTCGAGGTCGGTGATGATCTTGAACGTCGAGGCGATGAACCGGAGGTCGCCGGCGACGGGCTGCTGGAGGGCGAGCAGGTCGATGCAGTCGCGCTCGAGCACCAGGTAGAGCTCGTTGATCTCGTCGTCGCCCTCGATGACCTCCCAGGCCAGGTCCTCGTCCTTCTGCTCGAGGGCGTCGAGCCCGAGCCGGAGCCGTTCGAGGACCAGCTCGCTCATGTAGAGCGCGTTCTCGCGCAGGGTGGCCAGCTGTTCGCGGTAGCTCTCTCGGGCCATGGTCAGCCGAACTTCCCGGTGATGTAGTCCTCGACCCGCTGGCTCTGCGGGTTCTCGAAGATGGTCTCGGTGTCGTCGAACTCCACCAGCTCGCCGCCGGTGAGGAAGACGGCCGTCTTGTGCGAGATGCGGGCGGCCTGCTGCATGTTGTGGGTGACGATGACGACGGTGTAGTCCGCCGCCAGCTCCTCGATGAGGTCCTCGATCTGCGAGGTCGCCACGGGGTCGAGCGCGCTCGCGGGCTCGTCCATGAGGATGACCTCGGGGTTGACCGCGATGGCCCGGGCGATGCAGAGGCGCTGTTGCTGCCCGCCCGAGAGCTCCAGCGCGCTCTCGTCGAGGCGGTCGGCCACCTCCTCCCAGAGCGCGGCCTGGCGGAGCGCCTCCTCGACGATGGCGTCGCCGTCGCGCCCGCCGCGGTCGAGGAGCCGCGTGAGGAGCCCGCCGCCGATGGTCCCGTGCTTGCGGGGCGCGTAGGAGACGTTCTCGCGGATGGACTTCGGGAACGGGTTGGGCTGCTGGAACACCATCCCGACCCGGCGGCGCAGCGAGACGAGGTCGACGTCGTCGCGGTAGAGCTCCTCGCCGTCGAGGGTCACGGAGCCCTCGACCCGCGCGTCGGGGATCTCGTCGTTCATCCGATTGAGGCACCGGAGGAACGTCGACTTGCCGCAGCCCGAGGGGCCGATGAGGGCCGTCACCCGGTTCGCGGGGATGTCGAGCGAGACGTCGCGGAGCGCCCGGTCCTCGCCGTAGTAGACGTCGAGGTCGCGGACGCCGATCTTCGTTTCGGCGCCCCGTGGCTGGTCCTGGCGGGACGGCTCCTCGATCGGCCCCGCCGACGGGGTCGCCTCGACCTCGGGCACCGCCTCCCCCTCGCTCATCGGTCGGTCACGTACGGCCTCGCTTGTCCACGGTCGGACTTCTGCCTTGTGATGCCCCGGTCCGGGGCTCATCGGCCCTCCATCCCCCGTCGGTGGCGGCTCCAGAGGGTCCGCGTCACGACGTTCGTGACGAGGATGAACACCAGGAGCAGGAGCGCCGCCCCCCAGGCCTGCTCGTGCCAGGTGTCGTACGGCGAGGTCGCGTAGAGGTAGATGTCGACCGACAGGGTGGCGGTGTCGTGGAGGAAGCCCGAGAAGGCGAACTTCGAGTTGCCCACCGTCCACAGCAGCGGTGCCGTCTCCCCGGCGACCCGGGCGACCGCGAGCATCGTGCCCGTGAGGATGCCCCCGACCGCGCTCGGGAGGACGACCGAGAGGATGGTCGTGGTCCGGTCGACGCCGAGCGAGAGGCTGGCGTCGCGGTAGGCCTGGGGGACCAGGTTGAGCGCGTCCTCGGTCGCGATGGTCACCCAGGGGATGGAGAGCAGGCTGAGCGCGATGCCCCCCGCGAGGGCGGAGACGTCGCCCATCTGGACGACGACGAGCCCGTAGATGACGACGCCGGCGATGATGGAGGGCAGCCCCGAGAGCACCTCCGTCAGGAACCGGATGGCGCGGCTCAGCGGCGAGTCGCCGTACTCGGCGAGGAAGATGCCGGCGCCCACGCCGACGGGGACGCTGATGACCGTCGAGATGAGTACGACGCTCGCGGTGCCGACGATGGCGTTGCTGATGCCGCCACCGCCCTCGGTGGGGGGGTTCGGGAGGGCCGTCAGGAACGACCACGAGAGGGCCGACAGGCCGTTGGACACGACCATGTACAGGATGGCCCCCAGCGGCACCACCGCGACCGCCAGCGCGACGAGACAGAGCGCGACCATGACCCGGGACTTGGCCTTCCGGTACCGCAGGCGGCGGCCCCACCGGCTCATCGCGACCTCGCGCCGCCCCGGTGGGACAGCTGGTGGATGACGACCCGAGCCAGGCTGTTCACGACGAACGAGAGGAGGAACAGCAGCAGGCCGATCTCGAACAGGCTCGCGGTGTGGATGGCGGAGGCTGACTGGTTGAACTCGTTGGCCAGCAGCGAGCTCATCGTCGCCCCGGGCTTGAAGAAGTCGAACACCAGCTGGGGCGTATTGCCGATGAGCATCGTGACGGCCATCGTCTCCCCGAGGGCGCGCCCGAGCCCGAGGATGGCCGCGGAGAAGATGCCGGCCCGGGCGTAGGGCAGCACGACGCCGCGGACGACCTCCCAGCGGGTCAGCCCGAGGGCCATCCCGGCGTCGCGCTGGTCGCGCGGCACCTGGAGCAGGGACTCGCGGCTGAACGACGTGATGATGGGCGTGACCATCACGGCCAGCACGAGCGAGGCCGTGAACAGGTTGTACGAGAGCGAGGGCTCCCCGAAGATGGGGAGCCAGCCCAGCGGGCTGTTCGCGATGGCCGGGTCCACCGTGTTGGCGAGGATGGGCGCCAGCACGAACAGCCCCCAGAGCCCGTAGACGACGCTCGGGACGGCCGCGAGCAGCTCGACGACGAAGACGAGGACCTCGCGGGGGCGGCCCGAGACGTACTGGGTGAGGAGGACGGCGATGCCGAGGCTCACCGGGATGGCGAGGAGGAGCGCCATGGCGGACGTGAGCAGCGTCCCGCCGACGAAGGCGAGCGCCCCGAACCGCTCGTGCGTCGGGTCCCAGACGTCGGAGACGAGGAAGTGGTAGCCGAAGCGCTCGATGGCCGGGAGCGCGTTGACGAACAGGCTCGCGAGGATGGCGAGCACGACGCCGGCGATGAGGAGGGCGGCGAGGCCCGTGCCGAGCTTGAACGCCGCCTCGGCCGGCCGACGAACGCCGAGCTTGGCGAGGAGGCGGTCCACCGTCGTACCCAGCCCGGTCGCGTTGGCCATGCTGTGGTGTCAGCCTGAGGAGAGCGGGCTCCCGTTATAGGTCATTCCGTTGAGCGTCTCCTGGTCGAGCGAGACGACGGCGTCGGGGAGCGGCGGGTACTGCAGGGCCGTCGTGTACTGCTGGCCGTCCGTGACCGCCCAGCGGGCGAAGTCGACGACCGCCTTCGCCTGCGCCTGGGAGACCTTGCCGCCGTAGGCCTTGCCCATGTCCTGATACATGATGAGGTAGGTGAGCGTCGAGATGGGCCAGGTCGCGTCGCCGGGGGCGTCGTTGATGCTGACCGAGGACCAGTCGCCAGCGCCCTTGGGGAGGCTCCCGACCGCGCCGGACGCCGCCGCGGCGACGCCGTCGAGCGAGGCGTCCACCCACTTGCCGGCCCGGTTCTGCATCGTGGCCATGTCGATGCTCTGGTTGGCCGCGTAGGTGAGCTCGACGTAACCGATGGCGTCCGCCTGCTTCTGCATGATGCTGGCGACGCCTTCGTTACCCTTGCCCCCGACGCCCACCGGCCAGCTGGGGGTCTTCGAGGTGCCGATGGCCGACTTCCACGCGTCGCTCACCCGGCTCAGGTAGTCGGTGAAGCCGTAGGAGGTCCCGCTCGCGTCCGACCGGTGGGCGACGACGATGTCGTGGTCGGGGAGCGACGCGTCGGGGTTGAGCGAGGCGATGGCGTCGTCCTGCCAATTGGTCACCTTGCCGAGGAAGATCTGGGCGAGGACGGGCCCGGTCAGCCGGAGGGCGTCGACGCCGTCGACGTTGAACACGGGCACGATGGCGCCCATGCTCTCGGGGACGTGGACGACGCCCCCGTCGGACTGGAGCGAGTTGTACTGGTCGGTGGTCAGCGGCGCGTCGGAGCCCGCGAACTGGACGGTCTTGTCGATGAGGTTGTTCTGCCCGCCGCCCGAGCCGATGCTCCGGTAGCGCACCTTGATGCCGGTCTTCCCGTTGTAGACCTGCGCCCACTTCTGCATCAGCGGGTCGACGAACGACGAGCCGGC